>Ga0160437_1000007_pt1 | contig 328686 bp, 316 predicted proteins | sample HID1975I_E0MG_FD_108227 | JGI IMG/M metagenome (GOLD analysis project Ga0160437, IMG submission 108227) | Enriched soil microbial communities from UW Madison campus, WI, USA - HID1975I_E0 MG | ecosystem: Environmental > Terrestrial > Soil > Unclassified | place: USA: Madison, Wisconsin... | reverse complement strand
GATCACTGGTGAGTGGACCGTTCCGTCTGACGCTGACGCCGCGGCAACGCAGGTGTACATCGGTTCCGGCGACCTCAGCGACGGCGGCGGCAGCAACTACACCTACCTCGTCGACGACCTCACGGTCACCTACCTGTCCGTGTGCACGGATGGCCCAGAGCCCGGCACCGTTGTGCTCAGCACCGGTTTCGAAGAGGGCCTCGACGGCTGGGTCAAGCGCGACAACGGCACGGGCGACTTCTCGCTCGAGCGGGTCGACACCGACTCTCACGCTGGCGACTACTCGGCACTCGTGTCTGGGCGCGTCTCGCAGGGCAATGGCATCGGGCACGATGTCACCGGACTCCTCGAGGCGGGAAGCCAGTATGAGTTCACCGCGTGGGTGAAACTGGCGAACGCGTCGTCCGATCGACTCTGGCTGTCGATGCGCGTGACGAACGGCGGTTCCGACACGTACAACACGCTGGGCCAGTTCACGGGTCTTGCTGGAGGCGGCTGGCACCAGGTGACTGCCAAGTTCAACGCGCCGAGCGCGGAAGGACTGTTCCTCTACCTTGAGACGCCGTACGCGAGTGGCGAGGCGGGCGACACGACGGACTTCTCCGTAGACGACATCTCCCTTGTGGTCCCGGTGCCGCCCGTAGTTCAGGACCTCACTCCGATCAAGAGCACCGTTGACTTCCCCGTCGGTGTCGCGATCGACCAGCGCGAAACGCTTGGCGCTCCTTCCGAGTTGCTGCTCAAGCACTTCGACCAGATCACGCCTGAGAACTACATGAAGCCGGAGGCCTGGTACAACGCCGAAGGCGAGTGGGCGCCGAACAGCGCGCAGATCGACAGCCTGATGGACTTCGCGAAGGCGAACGACCTGCGCGTCTACGGCCACGTGCTCGTGTGGCACAGCCAGACGCCTGCCTGGTTCTTCCAGGACGACGCAGGCCAACCGTTGACGAACTCCGAGGCGGACAAGCAGATCCTGCGTGACCGCATGCGAACCCACATCAACAATGTGGCCGAGTACCTGTCGCAGTGGGGCGACTTCGGGGCCGACAACCCCATCAAGGCATTCGACGTGGTCAACGAGGTCATCGACGATTCGTCGGCCTACTCCGATGGCCTGCGCCGGTCGGAGTGGTACCGAATCCTCGGGCCGGAGTACATCGAAGACGCCTTCGAGTACGCGGATGCAGCCTTCAACCACGGCGACCACACCGCAGACGGCGTTGACCGCGCGGTCAAGCTGTTCATCAACGACTACAACACCGAGCAGTCGGGCAAGCGCGCGCGCTACCTCGCGCTCGTGGACCAGCTGATCGCGGACGAGGTGCCGATCGACGGCATCGGTCACCAGTTCCACCTGAACCTGTCGACACCCGTGTCGGCGCTCCAGGAGGCGCTGGCCGACGCGTCGAGCCGCAACCTGCTGCAGGCGGTGACCGAACTCGACGTGACCACGGGCACGCCCGAGTCCACGGCCAAGTTCATCGACCAGGGCTACTACTACCGCGACGCATTCGAGATCTTCCGCTCGTTCGGCGCGCAGATGTTCTCGGTGACGGTATGGGGCCTCAATGACGCCCGCTCGTGGCGAGACTCCAGCGGTGGTCCTCTCGTCTTCGACGACGGCTTCCAGGCGAAGCCTGCGTATTACGGCATCGTCGAGCCATCTGGCGAAGAGGACCCGCTCCCTGCGCGTCTGCGCACTGCCAACTCGTTCAAGGGTGACGTTCCCGCCACCGCCGAGGGCGCAGCGTCGGGCGACTGGAAGCTGCTTCCGCTGTTGCCAGCTGGTGAGAACGCCGGGTTCCAGACGCGCTGGGCCGAAGACCACCTGAGCGTTTACGTGGACGTGGCCGACGCCACGGACGACGACAGCGACGCGGTCACCGTCCAGGTGGGAGACGACAACGTCACCCTGCCGCGCGATGGCGGCGAGGCCGGCACCGTGGTCGAGCACACCGGCGGCTACACGGCGGTGCTGCACGTGCCGCTCACGGGGGCCGCGGAGGGTGACACCATCGAGCTCGACGTGCGAGTGACCGATGGCGCGAACACCGACGGCTGGAACACGCCCGGCGTGACTGGCACGGTGACTCTCGTGGAGCCGCTCTCGCACACCTACGTTCCTGAAGCCGCGATCGTTCCTCAGATCGACGGCACCAAGGATGACGTCTGGAGCACCGCGAGCGCCGTGGAGACGCTGAAGCAGGTCTCGGGTTCGAACGGTGCGATCGGCACCTTCAACCTGCTGTGGAAGGGCCAGACGCTCTACGTGTTCGCCGAGGTGGCCGACCCTGTAGTCGACACCACCGGCTCTGACCCCTGGATCAAGGATTCCGTCGAGATCTACGTCGACGGAGGAAACGCCAAGAATGGCTCGTACCGCTACGACGACACGCAGATCCGCATCAACGCGGACGGCGGCGTGTCCTTCGGCACCGGCGACGAGGCCTTCCAGGCAAACCGGGTGCAGTCCTCGGCGAAGCGAGTCTCCGGCGGGTACGTGGTCGAAGCGGCGATCAGCCTCCTCGAGTACGGCGGCCTCGACAGTGTTCAGGGCCTCGACGTTCAGGTCAACGACGCCAGCAACGGCGCCCGCACGGCGATCCGCAACTGGGCGGACCCCACAGGCACCGGCTACCAGTCGACGGCCCGTTGGGGTGCGGCGAGCCTCGTCGAGGGCGACCTCATCGACCAGGCGTTCACGCCAGTGATCACCGGATCCGCGGTGGTCGGCACGACGCTCAAGGTCACGGGTGCTCCGTCCGGCGCTACCCTCACCTACCAGTGGCTGCGCAATGGCGCCGCCATCGGTAGTGCAACAGGCGCCACGTACAAACTGACCACGTCCGACGCTGGGAAAAAGATCAGCGTTCGCGTCACCTCGGTGAGGACCGGCTACAACGACCTCACCAAGACCTCCGCGCAAACGGCAGTGGTGCTCAACACCTTCTCGAAGGTCACCACTCCAGTGATCACCGGCACCGCGAAGGTGGGCCGTACGCTCACTGCAAAGGTGTCGGCGTGGTCGCCGAGTGCGTCGTTCAAGTACCAGTGGTACAGCAACGGCAAGGCGATCTCTGGGGCAACCAAGTCCACCTTCAAGCCCGCCCGTGCGCAAGCGGGCACGACCCTGACCGTAAAGGTCACGGGATCCCGCTCTGGGTATGTGACTCAGTCGAAGGTCTCGGCGGGCAAGAAGGTACCGCTGCTCACGATGTGGGTGGATCGGTCCAAGCTGAATGGACCCACCCGAGTGGGCGGCGTGCTGCGCGTGACCGCCGGTGCATCGCACCCTGTGTCGACGACCAAGACGTACCAGTGGAAGGTGAATGGCAAGGCGATCTCCGGCGCCACCAAGTCCACCTACACGGTCAAGGCCGGCGACCTGGGCAAGCGCATCACCGTGACGGTGACGTACCGCGCGCAGGGCTTCGCGACAAAGGTCGTGGTGGTAGGACCCACGTACCGAATCGCGGCGCGCTAACGAGGGGAACCACCGGCGCTGGCACGGTCCGCTTCGCGGGCCGCGACCCAGCGCCGGTGGCGACCTGCGCCGGTCGAGGCCATTGACCACTCGCCGTCCAAGTAGAGCAGGCGTGTGCCAGGTCCTTCGATCCAGCGCGACACGAGTTCGCGCTCCTCGACGAGGACGTCGCTGACACCCTCGAGCGACTGCGTCAGGGATCTCAGGCGATCTGCTGCGCCCCACACTCCGTTCTTGACGTGCTCCGAGCCCACGAGCGCGCCCTCCGCGATCGCGGCGACGTCCCAGCCGTCGCCCACTCGCCTTGTCGCGACGATCGAGCAGCGCGCGAGTGCCTCGAGTCGTTGCGCTCTCATCGCGCCCTCGACGAAGGCACTGATGCCGTCGCGTAGTTGCGCGGCGCGCTCGAAGTTCAAGGTCTCGGCATGTTCGAGAATCGCTGCCTCAAGCACTGACACCATTGCGCTGGGATCTTCGCGCAGCGCGTGCCGCGCGGCCGCCACGACCTCGTCGTACTCCGACTCAACCCCTCGAACGCACGGGGCCGAACAGGCGCCGAGGTCCTTCAACAGGCATGCCCTTGCGCCGGCGCGCGGCGTCACCGGAAGCCGAGTGGTGCACGTGCGTACACCCAACGCGACTTGCGTCGCCTCGATTGCAAGCCGAGCGTCGGCCGCCCCGCGCATGGGGCCGAGTACCGCGTCTCCGCGGCCCGCCGATCGTGTCACGCTGAGGCGAGGGAATCGCTCGTCAGTGAGGCGCACCCACGCGGTGCGCTCAGGTCTCGCGGAGCGCCTGTTGTAGCGCGGGCGATACTCGTTGATGAGCCGCACCTCACGCACGTTCGCCTCGAGCTCCGTGGCGCAGACGATCGTGTCGACGCTTACAGCGAGTTCGAGCATGTCGCGGACGCCACGTCGTTGCTCGGCTCGCGTGAAGTAGGACTTCACGCGAGAGCGCAGGTTCTTGGACGTGCCGACGTAGAGGCGCTCACCCTGCGGTCCGCGGAAGATGTACACACCTGGCTTGCTCGGCACGGAGTCGGCCATGCGCGCCTTCTTGCGCACGCGTTCCGGCATGGGATTGCGCAGCGCGTCGAGGTCTTCGCGGTGCGTAATCCCGAAGGCCGCGAGCCGTTCGAACATTCGGTGCATGATCTCGGCCGTTGCACGGGCGTCCGAAAGCGCGCGGTGGTTGGGGGTGACCTCGGTCCCGAAGACTCGTGCGAGCGTAGACAGCTTCTTGTTCGGCGCCTCCTCCTTGGTGGTGGCACGACGGGCGAGCGTGACGGTGTCCACCACCTCGCTTCCTGGCCACTTGTAGCCGTGGGTACGACACGCGGCGCGAAGAAAGCCGGTGTCGAACGGGGCGTTGTGCGCCACGAGCACCGCGTCACCCAGAAACTCCAGGAACGCGGGGAGCACCTCCTCGATGGGGGGCGCCGCGACCACCATGGCGTCGGAGATACCTGTGAGCGCCACGATCATTGGCGGAATCGGCATGCCCGGGTTGACGAGAGTCTGGAACTCGCCGATGACCTCGCCGCCGCGAGTCTTGACGGCTCCGATCTCGGTGATCTGACTCGAGACTGGACTGCCCCCTGTGGTTTCGAGGTCGACCGTCACGAACGTTGTCTGCGACAGTGGCTCGCCGAAGTCGTCCAGACGCCGCTGCAGATGGAGCATCTGCTCGACTGTCGATGACGGGGACGCTGGCATGGTTCGAACCTACGTCAGGGCTCTGACACGGGCCATGTCAGACCCTAGAACTACCTTCGCAAGCATGTTGATTGATTGCGATACGTGCGAGGTCCGCGGCAAGGCGTGCGCGGACTGCTTCGTCACCTTCCTTACGATCGGCGTTCGGCCCGCAGAGCCTGCGCCACTCGAGTCAGCGGTCGAGCTCGACTCCGACGTCTCCGCGGCAGTGAACGCGCTCGCAGCTGGCGGCTTGGTGCCGCCCTTGCGCTTGGTGGAGCGAAGGGCCGTCTAGCCGCCGACGTTGTGGCCGGCTGTCGCGCCGTGCTCGCCGGCCCCGCGGTTGTCCGTGTAGAGCTTGTCGACGGCGTCAGCGAAGTCCTTCAGAACTAGCGCACGCTTCACCTTGAGCGAGGGCGTGAGGTAGCCGTTGGCGATCGTGAAGTCGTCCGTGAGGATCTCGTACTTGCGGATCGACTCGGCGCGAGACACGGCGGTATTCGCTCTCTCAATCGCCTTGTCGAGGTGCTCGGTGATGATGGGGCTGTTCGCTGCCTCCTCGAGAGTCATCTCAGGGAAGCCGTGGCTCTTGAGCCAACCGGGCAGCGCCTCGTCATCGAGGGTGATGAGAGCGCCGATGAATGGGCGAGCGTCGCCGACCACGACGACCTGGCTCACGAGTGCATATGCGCGAAGCCGATCCTCCAAGACGGCGGGAGCCACGTTCTTGCCACCCGCGGTGACGATGATCTCCTTCTTGCGGCCGGTGAGGAACAGGTAGCCGTCCTCGTCCTCATACCCGACGTCTCCGGACTTGAACCAGCCGTCCTCGAACGCCTCTGCGGTCGCCTCGGGGTTGTGGTGGTAGCCGTCGAAGACGATGGGGCCACGCATGAGAACCTCGCCATCTTCCGCGATCTTGACCTCGAGGCCAGACAACGGCAGGCCCACGGACCCGATCTTGGACAGCGTTGGACGGTTGACGTGCGAGGCGGCCGTCGTCTCGGTCAGCCCGTATCCCTCGAGCACGGTGATGCCCAGCCCGCGGTAGAAGTGGCCCAGCCTTGCGCCAAGCGGCGCGGACCCCGATACGGCCCACTGCGCTCGGCCGCCAAGGAGGTCCATGATCTTGTGCAGCACAAGCTTGTGTGCGACGGCGTGCCTGAGCTTCAGTGCAACCCCGGGCCCGGAGGGCGTGTCGAGCGCCATGGAGTAGTCGATCGACTGCTTCGCGGCCCATCGGAAGATCTTGACTTTGCCGCCAGCTGCGGCCTTCTGCTCCGCGCCGTTGTAGACCTTCTCGAAGACACGCGGAACGGCGACCAATAGCGTCGGCTTGAAGGGGCCGAGCAGTGGCACGAGCTTTGACGAATCGGGGCAGAAGCCCACCACAACGCCAGTGGCGATGAAGACGATCTCGATGAGCCTCGCGAAAACGTGTGCCAGGGTCATGAAGAGAACCGTGCTAGCCCCCTCTTGGTAAAGGACCTCGGGCAGTGCGGCCTGGATGCCGCGGGTGTGGTGCACAAAGTGGAAGTGGTTGAGGCGAACGCCCTTGGGCCGTCCCGTTGTGCCAGAGGTGTAGATGATCGTCGCCAGGTCATCCAAGCCAACTGCGGCAGAACGACGTTCGATTTCCGCGATGTCGCCGCCCGCGCCAAGGCGGTACAGCTCATCAAGAGCGCCGTCATCGATGACGTGCACGTGCTGCAGCGGCGACTCGGTGTGCGCGGCGACGGCTCGCGCCAGTTCGGCGTGCTTTGCCGTCTCAACGAACACCCTCGAGACGTTCGCATCTGACGTGATCCAGTCGATCTGGTCCTCTGACGAGGTGTCGTAGATGGGCACCGGAATTGCGCCCACCGACCACAGCGCAAAGTCGATCACGGTCCACTCGTACCGAGTCTTGGCCATGATCGCCACGCGGTCGCCGGGCTTGACGCCCTGCGCGATGAGGCCCAACGCGGCTCGCCGCACCATGTCCATGGCCTCGTCGCCAGAGACGTCGTGCCACTCGAGATTGTCGTCGTGCCAGCGGAAGACGCACTCGGCGCCCTTTGCGCCCCAGCCTCCCTGCGCTAGCGCCATGATGTTGCGCGGATAGTCGTCCGTTTGGGTAGGCATCGTTGTCTCTCCCGTGGGTTAAGCGCTGGTGCCGGAAACGATACCCTCATAGGACGGTCGAGGACTCTCAAGAAGGCAGGGATAGGTGCACGCGGTCGGAGTGGACATTGGCGGTACCAAGATCGCTGTCGGCGTCGTTGACGAGTTCGGCAGCATCCTCGCCAAGACCAAGCGCAAGACGAACCCCGCAGATCCAGCGAGCATCGACCTCGCTATCGCCGACGCCGTGGCCGAGCTGGGCGCGGAACACGAGTTCCATGCGGTGGGACTCGCCGCCGCGGGCTTCGTGTCTTCGGACCGCAAGCGCGTCCTATTCGCCCCCAACATCGCGTGGCGCGAGTATCCCCTTGCCCAGAAGGTTGCCTCGGCGATCGGACGCATCGACATCGAAGTAGTCGTTGAGAACGACGCCAACGCTGCAGGCTGGGCAGAGTTCGCCTATGGGTCTGGCACGGATGTCGACAACATGGTGATGCTCACCATCGGCACCGGCCTTGGAGCCGCCATCGTGGCCGACGGCCTGATGCTGCGCGGCGCGTACGGCTTTGCTGCGGAACTGGGCCACTTACGCGTGGTGCCGGACGGTGAGCCCTGCGGTTGCGGTCAGCGGGGCTGCTGGGAGCAGTACGCATCGGGGTCGGCGCTCACGCGCGAGGCGCGAAAGGCCGCCGTGGCACACCCGAAGCGAGCCGCAGCGCTGATTGAAGCCGCGAGCGGCGACCCGGCCGCGATCACGGGGCCGATGGTCACCCAACTGGCCTTCGAGGGAGACGAATTCAGCGTCGGGCAGCTTGCGGACCTTGGGCGCTGGATCGGTGAGGGTTGTGCGGGACTTGCCGCCGTCCTCGACCCCGAGCGGTTCATCGTCGGCGGGGGAGTGATCGGCGCCGGTGACCTGCTGCTGGATCCCGCGCGCGAGGCGTTCGCAAGCCACTTGTCGGCGAAGGGGCACCGCACCATGGCGCCAATCGTGGCGGCAGCCATGGGCAACGACGCGGGTATCGTGGGAGCGGCGGCGCTCGCACGACTGGAGACCTGATGTACTACCACGCGTTCAAGTACGTGCTGCTGGGCCCCGGGCTCAAGGTGTACTACGACCCCTGGCACGAGGGCACGGAGAACATCCCCGAAACGGGCGGGGCGATCCTCGCGTCGAATCACCTTTCGTTCTCCGATTCGGTGTTCCTTCCGCTGGTGATCAAGCGCAAGCTCGTATTCCTAGGCAAAGCCGAATACTTCGAGGGCAAGGGCGTGAAGGGCTGGGCTACCAAGGCCTTCATGGAGGGAGTCGGCACCATTCCCGTGCAGCGCGCAGGTGGCCGCGCCGCCGAGGACGCGATTCGCACGGGAGTGGAGGTGCTCCGCGGTGGCGACCTGCTTGGCATCTACCCGGAAGGGACGCGCAGCCCCGATGGCCGCCTCTATCGCGGCAAGACCGGAGCGGCCCGCATGGCGCTCGAGGCAGACGTCCCCGTCATCCCCGTGGCCATGATCGGCACCGACAAGGCGCAACCAATTGGTCAACGAGTGCCGAATCGCGCGGTCAAGGTTGGAGCTCGCATCGGCAAGGCCGTGGACCTCAGCGATCTCGCCGGCAAGCAAGAGGATCGCGAGGCACTGCGCGAGGCCACCAACCGGATCATGAGGGGCATCCAGCAACTCTCCGGCCAGGAATATGTCGACAAGGATGCGGCCATCGTGAAGCGCTCTTTGGAGAAGGCAAAGCGGCCCGACGCTGGAGCGGCGGAGTAGGACCGTCGCCCTACGCTTGGGGCCAGTCCGGCGCCACTAGGATGGTCGCGATACTTCCCCGTTGAAAGGCCCGTCATGTCGGTTCGCCGTGTTGCCCTGCTCACCGCTGGGGGATTTGCCCCTTGCCTGTCGTCCGCGGTCGGCGGCCTCATTGAGCGCTACACCGAAATCGCGCCCGACGTGGAGATCATCGCCTACCAGCACGGCTACTGGGGTCTGCTCAAGGGCGAGAGCGTGGTCATCACGGACAACGTGCGCAAGCACGCTTCGCTCCTCCACGAGTACGGGGGATCGCCGATCGGCAACTCGCGCGTCAAGCTCACGAACATCGCCGACTGCGTCAAGCGCGGGCTGGTCCAGGAGGGCCAGGACCCATTGCACGTCGCTGCCGAGCAGCTCGTCAAGGACGGCGTCGATGTGCTGCACACGATCGGTGGTGACGACACGAACACGACGGCGGCGGATCTTGCCGCGTTCCTCGCGAGCAACGATTACGGGTTGACCGTGGTTGGCCTGCCGAAGACGATCGACAACGACATCGTCCCGATTCGCCAGTCGCTCGGCGCGTGGAGCGCCGCAGAGCAGGCCTCCGAGTTTGCGCAGAACATCATCGGCGAGCACCGTTCCGGCCCTCGCATGCTCATCGTCCACGAGGTCATGGGCCGCGCGTGCGGCTGGCTGACCGCGGCGTCGGCCCTCAAGTACCGCGAGTGGCTGGCCACGCGCGAGTGGCTCCCCGAGATTGGGCTGAGCGAGGAGCGCTGGGACATTCACGCCGTGTACGTGCCTGAGGCCCCCATCGATCTGGATGCAGAGGCTGCTCGCCTCAAGGAGGTCATGGACACGGTCGGCAACGTCAACATCTTCCTGTCGGAGGGCGCCGGCGTTCCCGAGATCATCAAGGAGATCGAGGAGTCGGGCGGCGAGGTTCTGCGCGATGCGTTCGGTCACGTGCGCCTCGACACGATCAACCCCGGCGCGTGGTTTGCGAAGCAGTTCGCGGAGCGTCTCGGTGCCGAGAAGGTCATGGTGCAGAAGTCCGGCTACTTCTCGCGTTCTGCGGCTGCGAACGCGGAGGACCTGCGCCTGATCAAGTCCATGACGGACTACGCAGTCGAGTGCGCGCTGCGTGGGGAGTCCGGCGTTATCGGCCACGACGAGGAGGACGGCGACCGTCTCAAGGCGATCGAGTTCCCGCGCATCGCCGGTCACAAGGCCTTCGACGTCAAGCAGGAGTGGTACACCGAACTCCTCGCGGACATCGGTCAGTCATGAGTGACATGGGGGAGCAGCTCGCCGCGGCGGGTGTCGACTCATACTTGACTCGTGAGGCCAAGCAACAGCCTGCATGGCCCGACGCTGCGGCACTTGACCGCGTGAAGGCTCGGCTTGAGCGCGTACCACCCCTGGTATTTGCAGGAGAAGCCGACGTCTTGCGCGAATACCTCGCCGCAGCGGGACGAGGCGACGCGTTCGTGCTGCAGGGCGGCGACTGTGCCGAGACCTTTGAAGAGGCCACCGCCGATCGCGTGCGCAACAAAATCAAGACCATCCTGCAGATGGCCGTGATCCTCACCTACGGCGCTTCGACGCCCGTGGTGAAGATTGGCCGCATCGCGGGCCAGTACGCGAAGCCGCGTTCTGCGGACACGGAGACGCGCGACGGCGTGACGCTGCCCGCGTACCGCGGCGACATCATCAATTCGTCTGCCTTCACCGAGGCGGCGCGCATCCCGAATCCCGAGCGGATGCTCGACGCGTACAACGTCTCCGCTTCCACCCTCAACCTCGTGCGCGCGTTCACCCATGGTGGTTTCGCCGACCTGCGCCGCGTGCACGCGTGGAACAAGGGCTTCGCGGCGAACCCCGCGTACGCGCGGTACGAGCAGATGGCAGCGGACATCGATCGCGCGGTGCGCTTCATGGGCGCGGCGGGCGGCGACTTCGACGCGCTCAAGACGGTGGACCTCTTCGCGAGCCACGAGGCGCTGCTGCTTGACTACGAGCGCGCGCTCACGCGCATTGACTCGCGCTCGGACCTGCCGTACGACTGCTCCGCGCACTTCGTGTGGATCGGGGAACGCACCCGCGATCTCGACGGCGCACACGTGGAGTTCATGTCGAAGATCCACAACCCGATTGGCGTGAAGCTCGGCCCCACGGCTTCTGGTGCGGAGGCGCTCGCTCTCGCGGAGAAGCTCAACCCTCAGAACCTCGAGGGACGGCTCACGTTCATCGTCCGCATGGGCGCCGAGACGGTGCGCGACAACATGCCGCAGCTCGTCGAGGCCGTGCGCGACGCCGGTCTCAACGTGACCTGGTTGAGCGACCCCATGCACGGCAACACCTTCACCTCGGAGTCTGGCTACAAGACCAGGCGATTCGACACGATCCTCGACGAGGTCACCGGGTTCTTCGAGGTGCACGAGGAGCTCGGGACGGTTCCCGGCGGTCTGCTCGTGGAGCTCACCGGCGACGACGTCACCGAGATCCTCGGCGGTACCGAGAAGATCGACGAGGCGAGCCTTGCACTGCGCTACGAGACCAAAGTGGATCCGCGGCTCAACCACCAGCAGTCGCTTGAACTCGCGTTCCTCGTGTCCGAACTGCTCGCGAAGCGAGCACCCCGCATCGAGACGATCTAGGTTTGGTGCTCGCTAGTTGTAGCGAAGTGTGATTGTCGAGCCCTTTTCGACCTGCTGATTCGGCTCGATGCTCTGGTCGATGATCGTGTCTTTGGTGGACCAGGGCCACTGACCGTAGGTGCGCACCTTGAGGCCATCCGCCTTTGCCTGCGCGACGCCGTCCTTGTAGTCCATGCCGACGTAGTCGTTGACGGTCACCAGCGGGGGCCCATCCGACACCCAGATGGTGATGGCGTCGGTGCGGTGCGCGGGCGTTGCGGACTCGGGATCCTGTTTGAAGATCTCGCCTTCCTTGAACTTGTCCGTGCGGTCGTGCTCCACGGTCACGTCGAGCGCATAGTCGGCGAGCGTTGCCTGCGCTTCGTCGAGGGTCTTGCCCGTAACGTCGGGGATCTCGATCGGTTCCGGACCGTCCGAGACCGTGAGTTTGACCGGGGTGTCGTGCCGCACGCTCTCGCCACCCTTGGGGTTCGACGCGATGACCTCGCCCTTTGGCACCGTGTCGCTATAGACACGCGTGGGGTCGCCAATCGGCAGCTTCGCTTCGGTGAGTTCGGCATTGGCCTTGTCCTCTTGGCTGCCCACGAGCGACGGCACGGTCGTCATCTCGGGCCCGAGCGAGATGATCAGAGTGACCTCGGAGCCCTTCGCCGCGCGCTGCTGCGCTTGCGGGTCGGTGCCGATCGCGATGTCCGGGAGAACGTTGTCGTCGTACCGCTCGTCGACCTTGACCGTGAAGCCCGCCGCCGTGAGCGTGCGAGTCGCCGCCTCAGTGGAGCGGCCGTCCACGGCTGGCACCGTCGTGTACGCGCCCGGTCCGATCGCGTTGTACCACCACACGCTCGCCGCCCCGAGGAGCAGAACTACCGCGAGAATCGAAGCTAACCACCACCAGGCCCGACGCTGCGGCCCAGCCGGCTGCAAGGCGTCGGGGTCCTCGTCGTAGGACGAGAGTTCCGCTCCGACCGCCTCGAACGGCAAGCCGAGCCCAAGGGGGAGGGCGACGGTGGTGCCAGCCGCTGGCGTGTGGAGAACCATCGTTGCGTCGGGGTCGGCAGCGAGTGCGATGGAGCCCGTTGGGGGGTCCGCACGACGATCGAGGGTGGGGTCGTCCATGAGGGCGCGGGTGGAACGCACTAGTACTAATGCGGCGGCGGCGTCGGCGGGGCGCTCGCTAGGGTCACGCGCCGCCAGAGCGCCAACCAGGTCATCGAACTCGGTGGGGAGCCAAGCAGCGAACGTTGACGGTGCGGGGAGGTCTTCGTGGACGTGCCGTGAGGCGATGTCGATGGGCGAGTCGCCCGTGAACGGGTGACGTCCCGTCACCATCTCGAAGAGCATGACTCCCACCGCGTAGACGTCGACAGTGGGGGAGGCGTCGCCGTTGGCAAGAAGTTCCGGGGCCAGGTAACCCGGGCTGCCCATGATGAGCGTGTCGGGCCTAGCGCTGACCTCCGTCACGGCGCGAGCAAGACCGAAGTCGGTGATGCGGGCGCGGCCGTCCGTGTCGATCAGCACGTTTTCCGGTTTCACATCGCGGTGCACGAGACCGAGTCTGTGGGCGGTGGCCAGGGCATCGAGGATCGCGTCGGTGAGTCCGAGCGCCTCGCCGACGGTGAGGGTGCCCTCATGCGCAATGCGTGAGCGGAGATTCTCGCCGCGCACGTACTCCATCGTGAGGTACGAGAGGTCGCCGTCGATGCCTTGGTCGTAGACATGGACGATCCCGGGGTGCGTAAGCCGGGCGGAGGACTTCGCCTCGCGCCGGAAGCGGGCCACGAACTCGCGAGACGCGGCGTCGTCCACGAGCGGCTGGTGCATGGCCTTTAGCGCCACTTCGCGCTCAAGTCGCTTGTCAAACGCGACGTAGACAGCGGCCATCCCGCCCGTCGCGACGTGGCCGCGAATCTCGTAGCGGCCGTCGACGACGCGGCCCAAAAGGGGATCGGTCAGCGTCTCAGACACGGATACATTCTAGGCGGGGCGTGTCGACGGCCCGACGGACCCTACTGGGCATGGCGCAAGGTCAGTCGAACTTCTTCATGAGCGCCCGCACGGATTTCACGTACTGCTTGGTGTCCGAGTTCATGCCGTGCTTGCGCACGCCTCCTAGCCCTTGGTAGTAGCCAGCGATCGCCTGGTTGAGGTTGTCTGCGTTGCGCGTCAAGTACTTCAGCAGCACCACGCCGGCGGTGACGTTGTCCTTGGTGTTGAGCAGATCCAGATCGCGGCCCACCATGGTCGACACCCATTCACCGGTGGATGGGATCACCTGCATCACGCCCACCGCGTTGGCGGGGGAGACGGCGCGTTGATTGAAGCCAGACTCCTGGTACGCCACGGCGAGCGCCAGGGAGACGTTGACGCCGTACTTCTTTGCGGTTTTCTCCACGAGGGCACGTACTTGCGCGCGCGTCGGCACATCCGTCTGGTTCAAGATCTGCTTGTTGGCGTTCGCGGCGCTCACGACGTTTTTGGGATAGGTGCGGCCAGCAAACGTGTCTCCCACGAGGCCCGTCGGCACACCTCCCGGGATCGTCAGGCGCTGTCCGGTGTGAATCTTGGATGGGTTGTCGATGCCGTTCGCGTCGGCAATCTTCGCGACCGTGCTGCCGAACTTGCGGGCGATCGCGCTGAGCGTGTCTCCGGACTTCACGGTGTAGCGAGACGATGCCGTCGCCTGCTTCTTGGTGGACGACGCGGTGGTCGCCTTGCCGGACGAACTTGCCTTTGCCCCGGGAATCATGAGGCGCTCACCTACGTGGATCACGGCATGGGAGTTGAGGTCGTTCGCCTCGACTATCGCCTTGACCGTGCTGCCATAGTGCGCAGCGATGGCCCACACGGTGTCTCCCGAGCTCACGACGTGGGTGCGCGTCGTCGTCTTGGTGGCTGAACTCTTGGCAGCCGAGCTCTTTGCCTTGGGCGTCGCCGCCTTCTGCGCGCCGGGGATCGCAAGCGTCTCGCCCACATGAATAGTCGCGCGCTTGTCCAGATCGTTGGCGTCGATGATCGCGGTCACGGTGGATCCGTAGTGACGTGCGAGGTCCCACACGGTGTCTCCGCGTTGGACGGTGTGCGTGACCGCGCGCGCCGCCGTGGTCGTTGCGGCTGGGGCGACGGAGGCGATGACAACGGGAGCGGCCGCCGGTGCGAGGGCGCGCTCAACCGACTGCTGGCTGATGCTGAGTTGGGTGGTCACGGGTGGGGCCTCCGTGGTTCGCTCGTGGGCCTCGGCCGCACCAGCTGGTGCGGCGATGAATCCGGTGGCCCCGATTACGGCGGTAGCGCTAATGGCTCCGGTACGGGCCGCGGTCGTCTGCGTAAACGGGGTCACGAGGTTCTCCTGACGAAGTCGGTGTGACTGATGTGACAGATGTGACTCATGTGACAATAACGCGACCCCGGCACAACGGCAACCCTCGCTAGCATTGGCGCATGCCAGATGCTGAGTGGCTCACCGTCCCCGACTTCGCCGATCGCCTAGGCGTCACGGCCTCCCATGTGCGCGAAATGCTGCGCGACGGCAGCCTCGTGTCCACGCGGCGCGGCGAGCGCAATACCGTGCAGATCCCCGCGGACTTCATCGCGGATGTTGACGGTGCGCCAGCGGTGCTGCCGTGGCTCAAGGGCACCCTGACGCTATTGAAGGACGCGCGACTCGGCGACGAGGCATCGCTCGAGTGGCTCCTGGAAGACGACGCAGAACTGGGGATGAGCCCGCTCGCGGCATTGCGATCGGGCCAGCGGGCGCACGTGCGCAGACTCGCGCAGGCGCTGCTCTAGGCTTTCCGCGCACCCCAGGAGCGCATCAAGTCGGCAAGCCCCGCGCGACCTTCTGGCTCAAGGTCTAGGGCGCCGAGGAGTTCGCCAGCCTCCGCCGTGAGCGACTCAATCTCCGCCTCGACCGCGCCGATTGCCCCGGACCGCTCAATCACATCGATAGCGGCGGCTACTTCGGCATCGGTAGCCGCGCTGCGCCCAACCGCCGCCTCGAGCGCCGACCGTGCCAAAGCGTCGGACCGCGTCCAAGCCAGCCACAGCGGCACTGTGCGCTTGCCTTCGCGGATGTCTTCACCCACCGGCTTTCCTGTGAGTGAACTGTCTCCCACGATGCCAAGGAGGTCGTCGCGGAGCTGGAACGCGATGCCCGCTGGCAATCCCGCGGCCCGAGCAGCTGCGATCTGTTGGGGCGTTGCGCCAGCGGCGCTCGCGCCGAGCGCAAGGGGGAACTCGGCGGTGTAGGAGGCAGTCTTCGCTCTCATCGTCGCGCGGATGCCCTCGATCTGGCCCTCGAGAGCTGCGAGCGGCATCGCCGCGATCCGCATGTCGAGGTATTGCCCCACGGTCACCAGTTCCATCATTTCCGTGAACAACCGCAGGGTGTCCGCCTGGGCGGTGCCGAGCGGCGCGTAGGTGATGGCCCGGGTCGCCGCGACAAGGCTGAGATCACCCGCGAGCACGGCGCCTGCTAGGCCAAAGCGCTCTGCAGAGCCGGCCCCGCCACGATCGGAATGCGCTTTCGCGAAGGCAATGTGGGCGGTCGGCCGTCCCCGTCGCGTGCTCGCGTCGTCGAGAACGTCGTCGTGCACGAGCGCCGCGGCCTGGAACAGCTCTAGAGCAGCCGCCACAGGCGCCGCGGCGTCCGGGTCGGTGCCGCCGTGGGCGGAGTAACTGGCCATGACGGCCGCGGCCCGCATTCGTTTTCCGCCACGCGCAGCGGCGGCGACGGCGTCCACGAGTTCGGCGCCCGTGGCTGCCGCGGGAGCCACCGTGGCGCGGGTCTCAGCGATGGTCGCCACGATCGCCGCCTCGATGGCGCTGGTGAAGTCGTCTGGCACGGCAATCAGCCTAGAGCCGCGTCCCCAGGTCCCGGGCACCTCCGCGTTATCCACCGATGCGCGGGCCGACGCTGGTGAAAGGGCCGCTTCGCCGTCAGGGTGGCGCCATGGAGACCTTGAAGATTGGCATCGGCGAGATCGTTGCTGGCATCCCGACCATCCTTGGCCACGAGCCACACGACAGCGTCGTCGCGCTCAGCATCGCCGAGTTTGGCCTGCCAACCTGCGCGTTCGAGATCCCGCGCGCTGTGCTGCTTGACACCGACTCGGCAAGTGTTACGGCGGCGGCGGTCGCCGAGGAACTGGCCGAAGAGCTCGGCCGTGTTGTGCTGCTCGTCGCCTTCGCCGACGACGACATTCGCGCGGGCTGTCCTGCGCTCGACGCACTCAAACTAGAGGTCGAATTCGCCGTTCCCCATATGGAAGCCCTCGCCGTGCAAGGCGGCACATGGTTCCGTCCCGGCTGCTTCGAAGATGGCTGCTGCCCGCGCGAACTTCCCGCGGTGCCCGAGCGGTGGGCGGCGATCGTGGCCTCGGCGCGTGAACGTGCCCAGCGCGAACGGGAGGTCTCTGAGAAGTCGCTTGCGCGGGCGCTGCACCGCTGGGAGACCCGCAACTTCGCCGCGGAGGCGTGGGAGGGGGCGCTAGCGGACGGGGCAGTCGCCGACGCCACGACCGCGCGCAACCTGGCGGCGAGTCTCGACGACCTGTGCGTCCGCGACTGGGTGGTTCTCACGATCCTGGGTGCCGGTGCGGAGGCGGCAGAGGACGCACTTGAGGGGATCGAGACGGGCGCCGTTGCGATCGCGCTGGATTCGGCCCTCACCGGGCGATCACGGCCCGACCTACTCGTTACTGAGCGCGCTCGCGCCGTTGTCGATCGCGTGGCGAGAGCCGCCCGTGGCCGCAAGCGACAGGCGGCGACCAACACCCTTGCCGCGGTGCTCGAGTGGTGGGAGGGGAACCTTGACGCCGCCGCGGAGCGTTGCGCCATCGCACTTCGGCACGACCCTTCGTATCGGTTGGCCGAACTCGTCGCGATGACCGCGGGCAGGGGAATCGCGCCGGGGTGGCTCGAACAGGTGGGACAAAAGGGTCATTGACGCACTCTGGGCCGAAAAGTGGCGCGGCGGGGGAACGAATCCCTTGACATCGGCGTTACAATTTAATGGATTTGCGCGCGGCCCACAGGCCTCGTTCCCAAGTCCGCAGCGCCACAAACCCAGCCACAGCGTCGTCCTGCCGCGCGCAGGAACGAACCGCCCCCGATATTCGAGGAGCCTGCCACGACCCCCGCAAAGGCAACCGCCACGTCCCGCAAGGCCAAGACCCAGCAGCCCGAGTCAGAGGCGCCCGAGGTCGACGAGGCCGAACTCGACGACGCCGAACTCGAGGACGCGCCCCTAGAGGACCAGGAGCCAACGGAAGAGGCCGTAGCCAGTGAGGCAACGTCCGACACCGACGCGGACGCCGAAGAAGACGAAGAGGACGACGAGGAGTCCGAAGAGGACGCGGTCGGGTTCGTCGTAACGACGGGCGATGACGACGCTCCTACCCAGCAGGTGATGACTGCCGGTGCAACGGCGGACCCTGTTAAGGACTATCTCAAGCAGATCGGTAAGGTCGCGCTCCTCAATGCGGAGCAAGAAGTGGACCTCGCCAAGCGCATCGAGGCGGGCTTGTTCGCGGAAGAGAAGCTCGCCTCGGGCGAGAAGATCGCCCCCAAGTTGCGCCGCGAACTCGAATGGATCGCCAACGACGGTCGTCACGCCAAGAACCACCTGCTTGAGGCCAACCTGCGCCTTGTGGTGTCGCTTGCCAAGCGCTACACCGGCCGCGGCATGCTGTTCCTTGACCTCATCCAGGAGGGCAACCTCGGCCTCATCCGCGCGGTGGAGAAGTTCGACTACACCAAGGGCTACAAGTTCTCGACGTATGCCACGTGGTGGATCCGTCAGGCGATCACGCGTGCGATGGCGGACCAGGCGCGCACGATCCGCATCCCCGTGCACATGGTCGAGGTCATCAACAAGTTGGCGCGCGTGCAGCGCCAGATGTTGCAGGACCTTGGCCGCGAACCTACTCCTGAGGAGCTCGCTGCAGAGCTCGACATGACGCCTGAGAAGGTCGTCGAGGTGCAGAAATACGGCCGCGAGCCGATTTCGCTTCACACCCCTCTCGGCGAGGACGGCGACAGCGAGTTCGGTGACCTGATCGAGGACTCTGAGGCGGTCGTGCCCGCCGATGCGGTTGGCTTCACGCTGCTCCAGGAGGAGCTGAGCAAGGTCATGGACACCCTGAGCGACCGCGAGGCGGGCGTCGTGGGGATGCGCTTTGGCCTCACCGACGGCCAGCCAAAGACTCTCGACGAGATTGGCCGCGTCTTTGGCGTGACGCGCGAGCGCATCCGCCAGATCGAGTCCAAGACCATGTCGAAGTTGCGCCACCCCTCGCGTTCTCAGGTGCTGCGCGACTACCTCGACTGACCTAGATCACGCCACTTCAGGTGGCACCGCGAGAGCGGCGGAGTTCGCGGCCAGGGGGCCTGCGGCCCGCCGCTCATTCGCTGTCTGGGCGATGACGATTCTGGCCAGTACCAGCGCGGCGCCCGTGATTTGAACTGCAACGACCGTCACTCCGCGCCACACCTGCGCCACGACGAGTTGGCAGGGACGTTTGGTGGCAATGGACTAGCGTTCGTAGTTGTGCTCGATGGAGTGAAGAGTGTTTCAGCAGCGATAGTCGTGGCCGCCGTTGACCTCGGCCTGAGCGGTTGCACGGTGGAGCAAACGGGTGTCATAGCGCTCACGCGGAATGCGACTGGCACCGTGGTCGCGGACATCCACATGTGTAGGGGGCATGTTGACGGCGTCACGGTCTATACCTATACGTCGACTGGGGCCAGTGACGGGTCCGATACACAGGAGGTAGGCACGTGGGACCTCCCGGTTCCCACAACGGCTTCCGCCCAACTTGCCCTGACGGGCCTCGACGATGCATTACCGGCCGACACCGCGGAGGCCGACATTTACGCATGGTCGACCGACAACAGTTCCCAGGCAGACGGAGCGCCGTTCACGTCGCAGGAGCTTGCCGACATGCACGCGGGCCAGTACTGGGCATATGACTGGGCTGCCAGCCCCAGTTCGCCGGACGGCGAACCTCCGATTCGGCTACTGACGGCCGACGAGTGGAAAGCATCGGTCGCCGCGTTTTGCAGCGACATTTAACTCGCAGGTAGTGGTGAGGCGGACATTTCGCGTAGTTGAGCGCCGACTGCTAGTCCAAGATATTGCGCCCCACGACCCTCCTGGTCCCCGTGCGAAGATAGGTGCCATGCATAGCGTTTGCCCGTCCTTACTGCGCGACTACCTCGATTGATGCCTGCTGTGAGTACGCACTGGCTGCTTCGCTACGCGTACGTCGATGGCATCGACACTTTGCGTGAGCCGTATCGCGACCAGCACCTCAGCGACCTCTGGGCAGAGGCGGACGCCGGGCGAGTGGTGATCGCCGGCGGAGTTGGAGACCCCATCGCGGAGGGCATCATCGTGTGGCACGTCGAGGATCCTCAGCTCATTCACGACTTCGCCAAGCGGGACGCCTACATGACCGCCGGTCTCATCACGTCGTACGACGTGGTGCCATGGCGCACGGTCGTTGGCGACCTTGCCGCCACTCCACTGCGGCCCTAGGGGACTGTCGCAGGGTCCTCCGGAAGGACCGACGCTGTGGTGACCCCAGCGTCGGGCTTGCGGTCACGAGCCGTCTGCGCGATCACGATGCCAGCGAGGACCAGGGCGGCGCCCGCAATCTGCAGCGCAATGAGGGTCTCGCTTAGCCACAGCCACGCGACTATGAAGGCGAACAAGACTTCCGAACTCGCGAGTATTCCGACCGCCGTTGCGGAGAGGTGCCTCAGGGCGGCAAAGCTCAGCACGAAGGGTGCGAACGCGCCGAGAGTGATGACCCACAGCGTCGGGACCCACAGCGGTACGTGGACCTCATCGAGTGCGCCCGTGAGCGAGACCGTTGACGTCATGAGCGCGGGGTCAAGGCTCCACCAACCGCTGAAGAGCGCCCAAAAGGCGGTGGCGAAAGTCGACGCCCAGAAGGTGACCGCCAGTGCTGGGCGGCGCGCCACTCCACGCTCGCCCGCGAGGAAGTAGAACGCGTACGCTACCGCGGCGGCAAGGGCGGCGAGAGTCCCGATGAGGTCGAGCGAGATGTCCCAGACCTCGGCGACGATCGCGAGCCCGATGATGACGAAGGCGATCGCGAGCCACAGGCGCGCATGCACCTTCTCTTTGAACAGCAGCCACGCGGCGAGCGCCACGAGGATGACCGCGGTGTACTCGATCAGTAGAGCGACCCCGACTGGCAGCCGCGAGATGGCCACTGCGTACAGCCACTGGATCATCGCAACGCCAGCAACGCCGAGGGCCGCGAGCCCCGCCGCCTCGCGGCCAGTAAGGCGAAACTGCTCGCGCGCACTGAACACGAGGATGGCCCCCGCGATGACGGCTGTGGACAGGGTCCTCAGAAACGTGAGCTGGGCGGCCGTGACGCCAGCGCCGATCACAACCTTGGCGACAGAGCCATTGATGCCGAACAGCAGGGCTCCCGAGAGCGCGTAGATCGAGCCACGGACGGGCGACTCGTGAAAGGGGGCAGCCACGGCGCAAGCCTACGGGCGGCCGGCCGCCTCCCAACCTCCTGTCGGTACACACGGGTCGTCTAGCGCCTGGAAGCGACCCGTGTGTACCGACAGGCGGGGAGCGGAGGGGGCGCTAGCATCGACGTGGACTTAAGGAGTGCTCGTGGATTTCTTGCGCTACACGTTGCTGACGCTGCACATTCTCGGCGCGGCCGCGATCATCGGCCCTGCGTTCGAACAGCTGCGAGCCTCGTCCAAGCACATCACCACGGTCATGGTGTGGGGCGCGCGCGCCCAACTCCTCACCGGGCTCGCTCTCGTCGGGGTTGCTTACGCGAGTGACCATGAACCTGACCACGCCAAAATCGCGGTGAAGTTACTTTTCACGCTCGCCGTCGTCGGCATCGCGGAGGCGACGCGCAAGAAGGGCGCGGTCGTGTGGGCGTTCTGGGCCGTGTTCGTTCTGACGATCGTCAACGTGGTCGTCGCGGTCTTCTGGCACTGAGATGACGCATGTGCGGGAGGCGGTGCCAGACGACGCCGCGGAGATCGTGCACCTCGGTGCGCTCATGTATAAGTCCGTGGGTGCCAAGCCCACGCCGCAGTGGGCGCTCGAGTCCACCCGCATCGTGAAGGACCGCATCGGCAAGGACCTCATCGGGTTCGTGATCGACGCGCCGGAGGGTGGGCTTGCGAGTTGCGGCCTCGTCAATGTGGAGCCTCGTCTTCCGCGTCCCGGCCGCCACTCGCCGCTCGTGGGCTACGTGCAGTGGGTGTCGACGGCGCCGCAGCACTACCGCAAGGGCTACGCGCGCGCCATCATGAACGCGCTGCTCGAGGAAACGGACCGGCGCGGCATCGAGGTTGTTGAGCTGCACGCCACCGAGCGGGGTCGCCAGTTGTACGACGAGCTTGGGTTCTTCGTGAAGACCGACAACATCGCGATGCAGGCGCTTCGTGGGTCTGCCGCAAACGAGCGGGGATAGAGCCTAGGGCCGGGACGACGAGGACGGCCGGCCTGCTCGCCACGCGGCCGCCGCGATCGCAAGCGCCGCCGCGACGTAGGCCGCTAGCGCGACCGCATCATTGTGCGGCTCGTCGAGGCGAGCGACTCCAATCCACGTCAGCCCCCACGCCGCCGCAAGGGTCATGCCGACCCCGATCGGTCGGCTTCGGAACTGGGTCAGAAGTGCCATCGCAACCGCGACTACCACGGCGACAATCACGATCGCGAGTGCGGTGCTGCTCAGGTCAATCGCGGCCGCAATGTTGGCTGCGCTCGCGACGAGCGCCCAGCCTAGATAGATGCCGACCGTGACGTCCGTGACGGCACGGTCCAGCCACCGTCCCTCACGCTCTGCCGCCAGTCGTGACGCCGTGACTACCAATACCGCGACTATCGCCAACAGCACCACCACGGACAACCAAAGCCACCCCGCCTGGACAACGGCGATCCACGCGAAGTTGAGCACCATCGAGACCAGAATCCACCACGACGCGGCTCGATACCGTGACGCCGCAGCCCGGGACGGCAGCGCCTGGACCACTGCGAAAGCGAGCAGCCCCAAGTAGATAACGGACCAGATCCGGAATGCGGCGGTGGCAGCGCCGAGCAGCGTCGCGTCGGGGGCAAGGGCGCCCCCGGCGGCCTGCTCGATCGGTGTGCCACCAAAGGCTCCAGAGCCCCAAGCGGCGCCCACTATTGCGACGATGGCACCGAGTGCCACCACTAACTGCCGAATTCTGTCGCTCGATTTCGCTTGCATCCCTGCCTCCTCTTGGCGACAACACCGGTGTCCTGCCAGGCATTTCGTGAGCAGTCCGCGTGGGGGCAAGAGCGTGTGGGCGCGGCAACCTAGACTCACCGCGTGACCACCGAGGCATATTCCGCTCGCCACCTCTCCGTGCTCGAAGGGCTCGAGGCGGTGCGCAAACGCCCGGGCATGTACATCGGCACCACGGACTCCCGCGGCCTCATGCACTGCCTGTGGGAGATCATCGATAACTCGGTCGACGAGGCACTAGGCGGCTTCGGCGCCCAGATCGAGGTGATCCTCCATCCAGATGACTCCGTGGAAGTGCGCGACCACGGCCGCGGCATCCCCGTCGATGTCGAGCCAAAGACCGGCCTCACGGGCGTCGAGGTGGTCATGACCAAGCTTCACGCCGGCGGAAAGTTCGGCGGCGGCTCGTACGCGGCGTCGGGCGGCCTTCACGGTGTTGGCGCTTCCGTGGTCAACGCGCTCAGCGAGCGCCTCGACGTGTGGGTCGACCGCGGCGGCGCCACCCACCACATGGCCTTCCGCAGGGGCGAGCCGGGAGCCTTTGCCGACCCAGCGTCGGGCCCTATGCCCGACGCTGCCTTCACGCCGTTCGTTACCGGCAGTGAGCTGGCAACAGTTGGAAAGGTTGCGCGCGGGGTCACGGGCACGCGAACGCGCTATTGGGCGGACCGGCAGATCTTCTCGAAGAACGCCTCGTTCCAGTACGACGAGTTGGTCACGCGTGCGCGGCAGACGGCGTTCCTGGTGCCCGGCCTCACGCTCATGGTGCGGGACCTGCGCGGAGCTGAGCCAGTCGAGGAGCGCTTCCACTACGAAGGCGGCTCCAGGGACTTCGTTGACTTCATCGCGCGCGACGCCGCGGTCACAGACACGTGGGAACTGACGGGCAGCGGCGAGTACTCCGAGACCGTGCCGGTGCTTAAGGCGAGTGGTCAGTTGGTGTCCGAGGAGGTGCAACGCACCGCCCAGGTGGACGTTGCGCTGCGCTGGGGAACGGGCTACGACACCGACGTGCGCTCGTTCGTGAACATCATCTCCACGCCCAAGGGCGGCACCCATCTGCAGGGCTTTGAGCAGGGTCTGGTGAAGGTGATTCGCAAGACCATCGACGCCAACGCGCGCCGCCTAAAGATCACGGCTAAGGACGGCGCGGAGCGCATCGAGAAGGATGACATCCTCGCTGGCCTCACCGCCGTAGTCACCGTGCGCATCGCGGAACCACAGTTCGAGGGCCAGACCAAAGAGGTGCTGGGCACGGGGCCGGTGCGCGCGATCGTCTCGCGAGTGGTGGAGGCGGAGCTGGGTGCGCTGCTGAACTCCACCAAGCGAGACACGAAGGCGCAGGCGTCCGTCGTACTCGAGAAGATCGTCAACGAGATGCGAGCGCGGGTATCCGCGCGCAAGCAGAAGGAGATCTCGCGCCGCAAGAACGCGCTCGAGACATCGTCGCTGCCAGCGAAGCTCGCCGACTGTCGGTCCAACGACGTGGAGCAGTCTGAGTTGTTCATCGTTGAGGGCGACTCGGCGCTTGGCACGGCGAAACTCGCGCGGCGCAGCGACTTTCAGGCGCTTTTGCCGATCCGGGGCAAGATCCTCAACGTCCAACGCGCCTCACTGACCGACATGCTGCACAACGCCGAGTGCGCGGCCATCATCCAGGTGATTGGTGCAGGCTCCGGTCGCACCTTCGACCTCGACGCCGCCCGTTACGGCAAGGTCATCCTGATGACGGATGCCGACGTCGACGGCGCTCACATCCGCACGTTGCTGCTCACGCTGTTCTTCCGCTACATGCGACCGCTCGTGGATGCTGGCCGCGTCTACGCCGCGGTGCCCCCGCTCCATCGCGTAGAGGTGATGGGATCTCCTCGCAAGGACCGCGAGTACATCTACACGTACTCGGACCGGCAACTGGAGGAGACCCTCGCGGGGCTCAGGCGGGGCGGGCGCAAGTACAAGGACGACATCCAGCGGTACAAGGGCCTTGGCGAAATGGACGCTGACCAGCTCGCGGAGACGACGATGGATCCGGCGCATCGAACCCTGCGACGGGTGACGTCTGCTGACGCCGAGGCCGCCGAGCGCGTCTTCGAACTGCTCATGGGCAACGACGTGGCGCCGCGACGGGACTTCATTGTGGCCGGGGCGGGAAGTCTCGACGTCAATCGAATCGACGCTTAGTGGAGATCGCGGGCTTGATGGCACCGGTGGTCACTAGTGACGAAGTGCGTGCGATTACGGCCGCTGATCGCACGGCAATCTCGGCTTGCGAGGACGCGAACGCCCTGCTCGCCTTGAGGCTCGCCGTCATGAGCCTGGACTTTGCTCGCGGCCGCCGCGCGGTGTCCTACACGATCGGCGCTGTCGGAATCCTGGGCGGCGTGCTGATCATCAGCCAAGCGAGCGCGCTTCTGACGGCGACAGTGCTTGTCGCGCTCGTTGCGCTCTTCGTCCTGGGCTATGGAATGCAGAAGCGAGCCCGCGCCAAGGCGATTCGAGCGGCGGAATGGGTAGGTCCGATCAACTTTAGGCTCGCTCAACTCGCCGCCAAGCCCAACTGACGGCTAGGACCCAAGCCAGCCACAGCGTCGGGCATTGTGCGCAAGGATGATGCCGTGACTGAAGAACCGCCGCCAAGCACGCGAGAGGTGCGCGTTCAAGAGGAAGCGCTCGAGCCTGTCTCGCTCATCGAGCAGAGCGGCGCCGTAATGCGGACGGGCCTGCTCATGCTCGCCTCCGGCACCGCGAGCTATCGCGTGAAGGAGGCGATGTCGGCGGTCGCCACGTCTCTCGGAATCGACCGCCCGCGGTACAACGTCTCGTTCACCGAGATCGCGTCCACAAGCCACCGTGGGCGCATCTTCCGCACTGAGGTCGCCGAGAACCGCGAGTTTGCGGTCAACACTGATCGCATTGCGCGGCTGGATCGGTTCCGCAGAACCCTGCCGCCGCGAATGACCGCGGCGCAAGTGCATGCCGCGCTCGATGAGATCCAGGCGACACCCCCGCTCTACCCGGGCTTCGTCAACGCCGCCGCCGCCGGCGTCGCGTGCGCGGCGTTCGCGGTGCTCAACCGCGCGTTGCCGTGGGAGGTGCTCGTCGTCTTCATCGCTGCGCTGCTCGGCCAAGCGGTGCGACGCGCGCTCGTGCATCGCCGGTTCAACGCGTTCGGCTCTGTCCTGGTCGCGGCGGCGGTTGCTTCCCTTGCCTACCTTGGTGGCATCGCGGCGGTCAACGCGACCGGCGAAGTCCTGGAGACCCACGCCGCTGGCTACATCTCGTCGGTTCTGTTCCTGCTGCCGGGCTTTGCGCTGATCACGGGTGCCCTCGACATGGCCAAGTTTGACCTGCGAGCGGGCATCGAGCGCATCGCCTACGGCACCATGCTCACCGTCGCCGCGGGGGTGAGCGTGTGGGCGGTTTCGCTCGCGGTGACGCTTGATATCGCACCACGGTCCGACGCTGACATTGAGTTTGCTTGGCAGGTTGCCTTGTGGGCGGTGGCGAGCGGGGTGGGCGTCGCCGGGTTCGCGGTGATGTTCAACAGCCCGCGGCGCCTTGCGCTCACGGCCGGAGTGATTGGCGCCGCGGCGAACACCGCTCGGCTGTGGGCCGTCGATGCGGGGATGCCCGTTCAGGCCGCTACCGCGCTCGCGTGCCTGTTGGTGGGGTGCCTCGCCGCATTCGCCGCGCGCGGCGGGCGGTGGCCCGTGATCACGCTGTCCGTGCCCTCGGTGCTGGTGATGATTCCGGGCGTTGCGGCCCATGAGGCGCTCGTCGCGCTCAATCAGGGGGACTACAACGAGGCGATCGCTGGCATCCTTCGCGTGGTTCTCGTCGTGCTGTCGATCATGGTGGGACTAGTGGCGGCGAAGCTAGTGACGGACCGAAAATGGGCGTTCGAGGGAGACTGAATCGCCCCTGATATTTGGTCTATAGATGGCCATGTCAGACCCCCGTGGTGGGATGAGGACATGACCGCAGTAGCCACGACTCCAGGCCCCCAAGGGCTTGTGGATGACGCGCTCCTGGCGGGACCACTCGAAGAGCTCGTTACGCTGTGGCGGCGCGTGGACGAGCTGCCCCAATTGCCCCAGGCTTCCCGAGTGACTGGCGAAGCGGCGCTCAAGGTCGCCGCCGCCATTGCGCAGGTGCGGGCAGCGGCTGATGCACTTCTGGCGCCTTACGCGGCGCGCGTGGAGGAGCTCTCGCAGCCTGGCGCCGTGTCGCGATTCGCGCGGTGGAAGGGCTTCCCAAGCGCGGCGGCGCTCCTGTCGCACGTCACCGGACTCTCCGTGGGTGAGGCCGGCAAGCTCATTGGCGTTGGGCGCGTGCTGGCTGACGCTGATGCGGCAGAGGCGGTAACGGCGCCATCGGCGTTCTCTGACAACGAGGGGCGTTCCGCGCTTGCCGAGGCCGTGGAAACGGAGACGGCGTCCGCCCAACCCGCGGCTGTAGTTCCGCCGCCAACGCCGCTGCCGCCAACGCCACTGCCGCCAACGCCACTGCCGGTAGCGCCTAGAGAGGTGTCGCCGTTGGCGGCTGCAATTCGGGCGGGCTGGTTAGGCACGGAGATGGCAACGATCATCCGCCGCACGCTCGAGGACATGATGATCGACACCTCGCAGACCGAGCAGTTCCTCGTTGACGCAGCGAGGGAAACATCGATCACCGAACTGCGCAGGCTGTGTCTGGAGACGCTTGCAGAGCGCGACCCCGCGGGGTACGCGGCGCGTGAGGCGCGTCAACAGAAGGCGCGGTTCCTCAAGTTCTTCGAGGAGCCAGATGGCATGGTGGGGGTATTCGGCAAACTCCCGCCCAGTGATGCGGCGTGGCTCAAGGGCTGGGTGGAGGCGGAGCTCCAGACCGAAGTGTTTGCCCAGCGCGACCTGCACCCGGGCGAACAGCGCAAGCTAGGTCAGATTTGCGCGGACATCTTTGTTGCGATGGCGCGCCACGGGGTGGGTTGTGAGCAGGCGACCACGCGTCCCAAGTCCACCATCGTGATCCGTGCCACCCGCGAGGCGGTTGCCACGGGCGTCGGATATGCCAGGTGTGACGGGGTCGAGGCGCCCCTCACCATCGGCACAGCTCTCGGCATGGCAGTGGACGCCGAGTTCAGGGTGCTTCTGGCCGACGACGAGGGAGTGGCATTGAAGTTTGGTCGTGCTCGGCGCGCGGCGAGCGGGCCCCAACGGCTGGTGGCGATGGAGCGCGACAAAGGCTGTGCCAAGTGCTCCAGGGCGATTTCCAGGTGCGATAGCCACCACATCGTCCAGTGGTCACAACAGGGCAAGACAGATGATGAGAACCTCGTGATGCTGTGCGTGGCGTGCCACCATGAGGTCCACGACAACGGCTGGGGCATTGAAGTGGTCGGTAGCGAGGTGTGGTTCATCCCGCCCGCGCACATTGATCCTCGCCGAAGACGACAACCCGGGAGTTCCGTACGCCTCGCCGCCTAGCGCGGCCCGGAGGCGTGGCGAAGCATGGCCCGCGGTTTGTGATGGGCATCGCGGCGGTCAGCCGAGCGGCGTTCCGGGCTTGAGCTCCCAAAAGTGGTCTGGGCGGGTGTACCCGATGCTCGGGTAATAGGTGGCTGCGGCGGTCGTTGACGACAGCTTGATCTTGCATTCGGGGCCGAGTTGCCCCCGGAGCCGTCTCTGCAGCTCGAGGCCTATCCCGCGCCGCTGGTAGGCGGGGTCCACGGCGATCTCTCCCACGTAACAGTGGAGGTGAAAGTCGGTGATCGCGCGCAAGGCACCGACGAGTGCGGAGCCATCCCACGCGGTGACGACCACCTGTGCGCCGTCAATCGCCGCCTGAATGACGGCCGGTTCTTCAACCGGCCGCCTGTTCGCGATCCCCGCCGCCTCCAGAAGCGCTATGAATTCCGCGGCACTGGGCCGCGAATCGAGTCGATACTCGAGGGTCACCCGAGTCCCAGCACTGGTGCGGCCAGCGGCGCCCCGGATCCGTCGCGCCGCCCGGGCTCGGCAGGCAGATCAACCGCCTGGCCCGCGCTCGAAGTCGCTCGGGCAGGGGAGGGCCCCACCCACGCGTGGAGCAGCGTGTCCTCTCCCTTGAGGAAGCGCTGGGCGCGCACCCCGCCGGTGGCGCGGCCCTTGGACGGATACTCGGCGAATGGCGTCCACTTTGCCGAACCTGGCGTGGTGCCGGGAAGAGCGTCGGCCGGCCCGGCGATCGTGGCGACGACGGCGTCGGGCGATGTGACGACGCCGAAGAACACGACCCGCCCGCCGGGGGCGAGCTTGATACCCGCGATGCCGCCGCCCGCCCTTCCTTGCGGTCTCGCGGAGCCCTGCGTCGCCTCGAAGTGCAACAGGCTCGCGTCGTCGGCGACGAACACGAGTTCGGCACCGTCGGGGGCACTGCCAGCGCCGACCACGCGATCGCCGTCCTTGAGCGAGATGATCTCCCACGAGTCCTTCGCGGGGACATCGCCGGGAGTGACGCGCTTGACCACGCCCTGTGTGGTGCCAAGGGCGATGGGGTCGGGGGAGTCAAGCGGGATAAGCGCGACGGCCTCTTCTCCGCGCTCGAGCTGGACGAGTTCGGCGAGTGGCGAACCACCGCCGAGCGAGGGAGGCTCGCTCGTGGGGGCGAGCGCGGGAACATCCAGCAGCGACAGTCGCAGCACGCGGCCAGCAGAGGTCACTACACCCACGTCAGATCGCGCGGAGGAGGCGACAACCGACCTCAACACGTCGTGCGAGGAGCGCCTGCCGTCGCGAGCGGGCTCGGTGTCGTCCGCGGTGCGCGCCACGAGGCCCGTCACGGACAGCAGCGCAAAGCACGGCGAGTCCTCAATCTCCATCGCGAGCGCGGGCGCCTTGGCGGACGAACGCGCGCCAACCGCCGCGGTGACCGCGGAGCCTCCGTCCGCCAGCAGGATGGTTCGCCGCGGGGTGCCGTGCGCTGCGGCGACCGAATCCATCTCGCGCGCGACAACAAAGTTGAGCGCCTCGCGAGACGCGAGGATGTCTTCGAGCTCGGCGATCTCGGCGAGCAGTTGAGCCTTCTCGTTCTCCAGTTCAATCCGCGAGAAGCGGGTCAGGCGCCGCAGGCGAAGTTCGAGAATGTACTCGGCCTGGATCTCGCTGAGGTCGAAGGCAGTCTGGAGTCGCTCGCGGGCCTCGGCGGCATCCTCCGAGGAGCGGATGATCTGGATGACGTCGTCGATGTCGAGAATTGCAACCAGCAGGCCATCAACCAGGTGCAGCCGGTCTCGGCGGGCGGCCAAGCGGAACACGGAACGGCGGCGAACCACCTCGACACGGTGCGCGACCCAGACAGACAGCAGTTCGCGCAGTCCCATCGTGCGCGGCTCGCCGTCGACGAGAGCCACATTGTTGATCGAGAACGCCTCCTCGAGAGGCGTGAGGCGATAGAGCTGCTCGAGCACAGCGTCGGGGTTGAAGCCGTTCTTCACCTCGATCACGAGCCTCAGGCCGTGGTGGCGATCGGTGAGGTCAACAACCGCGCTGACTCCCTCGAGCTTCTTCGAGGAGACGGACTCCTTGATCTTCTCGATGACCTTTTCCGGACCCACGCCAAAGGGGAGCTCCGTGACCACCAGGCCCTCGCGTCGGGCCGTGACCTTCTCCACCCGCGCGGTGGCGCGCGTGACGAACCGCCCGCGGCCGGTCTCGTAGGCCTCGCGGACTCCCTCGAGCCCCACGATCTTGCCGCCGGACGGCAGGTCCGGTCCTGGGATAAAGCGCATCAACTCATCAAGGCTGGCGCCTGGATTCGCGAGCAGGTGCCGTGCCGCCGAGATCACCTCAACGAGGTTGTGCGGCGCCATGTTGGTCGCCATGCCCACCGCAATGCCGGTGGCGCCGTTGACCAACAGATTGGGAATGGCCGCTGGCAGCACCGACGGCTGCATGAGTTTGTTGTCGTAGTTCGGAACCAGGTCAACGACATCCTCGTCGAGGTCGGCGATCATCGGCATCGCTGCGCCCGCGAGGCGAGCCTCCGTGTATCGCGAGGCAGCAGGACCGTCGTCGAGCGACCCAAAGTTTCCGTGGCCGTCGACAAGCGGGAGTCGCAGCGAGAAGGATTGCGCCATTCGCACCAGGGCGTCGTAAATGGCCTGGTCGCCGTGGGGATGCAGCTTGCCCATGACCTCGCCAACCACTCGCGAGGACTTCACATACGGCCGATCCGGGCGCAAGCCCATGTCGCCCATCGTGTAGATGATTCGACGCTGGACGGGCTTGAGCCCATCGCGAGCATCGGGCAGGGCGCGGGCGTAGATAACGGAATACGCGTACTCGAGGAACGACGTTTCCATCTCGGCGGCGACGTCGATATCGACGATCTGGCCGTCACTCATGAGGCTCCTAAGGGTCAAGACTCCCCGTATTCTCTCCCAGCGGTCCGACGCGGTGGCACAGGCGCGCTGTCTATGTGCCCACAGGAGATGGTTGAGCGGGGCGGCGCGTGGGAGAATGGCGCGCATGCAAGGCACCCTCGAGCAGGCCGTCGCCACGGCCGGCTATTACCCGGCTCTCGTATCCCATGTGCTCCACACGGCCATCGGCTCGGAGGGAGTTCGCGCGCACTTTGTGCACGCAGAGACCACGTTCGATGCTGACGAGGTGCGCCGGCACATGACCGTGCTCGTGATTACCGATCGCCGCCTGTTGAGACTTCACGTGGACGACGGAGAGGGGCACGTGGATCAGTCGCTCCACGAGGCTTCTGCGACCGTCGAATCCGCGACCCTGGCGTCGATTCAGAACATGGCGCTCACGCACGTGGTGCACCACCCTGAGCACTTCCGCGAGGGCGACCTGCCAAGCGAACTCGTGCTGGCCGTTGGATGGCGTATTCACTCGCGGATCGAACTCGAGCCGGCTACCTGCGGCGACGAGAACTGCGAGGCCGATCACGGCTACTCCGGCGCGATCGTCGGCGATGACTCCCTCGTGAGGGTCAGCCAGATCGCCGACGGCGAGGACACGGTGCGTGCTCTCGTGGACTTTGCGGGGGCTCTGCAGGAGGTCATCGGGGCGCGTCCGTGACGCGACCCGGCAGGCTGGCCGACGCTGGCCTCGTCGCCCCCGATCTGGCAGGCGCGCACCTGGGGAAGCTCATCCCCGCGGCGCTCAACGCTCTGGGAGTCGATGTTCCGGGAGTCGACGGAGCGAGAGCCCGTGCAGTGGTTGGCGTGCCGGATTCCAGGCACATCGTCGTTGTCCTCCTTGACGGTCTTGGTCACCTGCAACTCGACGCGAGGAAGGGCCACGCGCCGTTCCTCAGGGGAGCGGAGTCCGCGATCCTCAGCGCGGCATTCCCCACCACAACGGCGACCTCTTTGGCACTCCTTGGCACCGGCAGGGCAGCGGGACGCACGGGCATGACTGGTTACACGGTTCGTAACCCCCAGACCGGCGAGCTCGCGAACCTCGTCAGTTGGGAGGGGGCACCGGCTCCCCATGAGTGGCAACGCGAGCCACGGCTCATGGACTCGGCCAACGCGGCCGGAGTCGAGGTCACAACCCTTGGCAAGCCGCGATTCGCCGGCTCCGGTCTCACGCGCGCTGTGCTCGAAGGCGGGACCTTCGTCGGTGTGCCCACGCTCCAGGCCGGAGTCGATGCCTCCATCGCGGCAAGCGCCCGTCCCGGGATGACCTACCTGTACTGGAGCGAGATCGATGCGGCCGGTCATGCGAAGGGCTGGCAGTCCGACTCGTGGGTTGCCGCCCTCGAGGAAGCCGACGACCAGCTCGCTCGCCTGGCGAGGAGCATCGCGCCGGGCGCCACCATGCTTGTCACCGCCGACCACGGCATGGTCGATGTTGTAGGGCAGCCGCGCTGGGACGTCGCCGAGTCGCCGCGCCTCGCCCAAGGCGTCGAGCTCATCGCCGGAGAGCCAAGAGCGCTGCATGTCCACGCGCTGCCGGGCTCGGAGGCGGAGGCGATCGCCGCGCGTTGGGAGGAGGAACTCTCAGGGCACGCTGTGGTCGGAACGCGGGACGAGTGGATTGCGGCCGGAGTGTTCGGCGATGTGTCCACCCACGTCGTTGACCGGATCGGCGACGTCGTGGTTGCGATGACTGGACTAGCGACGGTTGTGGACTCGCGGACCCAAACCCCGGCGTCAATGGCGCTCGTGGGCATGCACGGCTCGCTCACGCCAGAAGAGTTGTACGTCCCTCTGCTGGTGGTCGGCTGACCTCAGCCTTGGTCATTGCGAGCGCCGAAGACGATCTCGTCCCAACTCGGCACTGATGCACGGCCCTTCCGCGCGGGCCGTTCCAGTTCCTCGGTGGGAGGGTTGTCCGACGCTTCTTCGGCTTTGGTCGCGGGTTCTGGCCTAAGCGCTGAGCCGGCGGGGTGCGGCATCGACTGACCGAATCCGGTCTCGGCTTGGCGCTGATTCGCGGGGCCGAATCCTTCGAACAGCTCGTCGTCGTGGTCGTCGTCCACGTCCGCCGGTGCCTCGCGACTCCCGCGGCGGGCGTCGAGATCCTCGAGCAGCGCCTCTGTGGGGTCAACCTCGTCCTCGAGCTGATCTTCCTCGGTCAAGGGTTCGGGCGCGCCTTCACCGGTCGCCGGCATCGCGGGCCGATGTTCCGGGAGGGGAGCGAAGTCGTCGCTAGCGGGCACCGCCGAGAGGTGGCGTCGCGGAATGGGGACGTCGAGCAGCTCGGTCTCGGTCAGCCAGCGTGCTTCGTCGTCTTCCGCGGTCAGCGTGCGAGACGAGTGGTCGAAAGTCCATTGTGCGCGCACATTGCGTCCGCCAGCGGAGAAGTCAACGGCGACCTGCCAAGGCTCCTCGACCTCGCGCCATGCATCCCACGCGATGTCGTCCTGATCCACGCCGCGGCCCGCGAGCCGGTCGACGACGAGCTCACCGAGCGCGGGTGCGCTTGGATCGCGGCCGATTCGCGTGGTGCGCGCGAGTTCGGCGACATAGGCGCGCTCGGCAAGTACCGGAGGCTCGAACTTCTCGAGGGATTCCACCGGTGCGCCGGTGAGCTCAGCGAGTTCAGCCGCAGTCAGGCCCGCGCGAATACGCTGCTGAATCTCTTTGGGCGTTAGCTGGTCCGACGACTCGTCTGCAGCGTCGTAGCTCGGTTTGGGGCGGGCGTACCGCACTGCGTGGCGCAGTTCGTCGGTGATGGCGAGGGTGTACTGCTCGCCGCCGTCCGTCTCGACGACGATGTGCAGGCCGTCCTCGGCGGGGCCAACCAAGTTCACGCGCGTCATGCGGCCAGCGTGCCACGCGAGCGCCCGCTTCGCTCGGTACGGCACGCCGCGTACGTAAGGATGGAGCCATGGACCACGATGCCTGGGCCCTTCGGGCCACCGCGGAACTCGTCGCTCGCGAGGCGGGCGAGTTCATCGTCGCGGGGCGTCCACGTGCACACGTTGCGAGCACCAAATCCTCGCGCGTCGACATCGTGACTCAAATGGATGTCGCGGCAGAAGTCCTCTTGCGCGAGCGGCTCGCGCAGCTTCGGCCCGACGACGGCATCCTTGGCGAAGAGGGCGACGACGTGCACGGGACCTCAGGCGTCACGTGGGTGCTCGATCCAATCGACGGCACCGTCAACTACCTCTACGGGCTGCCCAGCTTCGGAGTGTCGGTGGCGGCTGTTGCTGGTCCCGCTCGCACACGGGAATGGACTTCGCTGGCCGGCGCCGTGTACGACGGATCTGGTCGCCTGTGGAGCGCCGGCCGCGGCCTCGGCTCTACGTGCGACGGCGAGACCCTGAGCAGGCAGTCCGCGCCGCCATTGAGCGAAAGCCTGGTTGGCACTGGCTTCCAGTACGTAGCGGCACGCCGCGCCCAGCAGGGCGCCGTGGCGGCCAAACTGCTGCCGCAGGTACGTGACATCCGTCGGCTCGGCGCCGCGGCAGTAGACCTGTGCCTGGTTGCCGCGGGGCATCTCGACGCGCACTACGAGCACGGCCTGAACGCCTGGGATCTCGCCGCGGGCGCTCTCATTGCCACCGAGGCGGGAGTGAAAGTTGCTGGAATCGACGGCGAGCCACCGAACGAAGACCTCTCCGTGGCGGCCCATCCGGACGTTTGGGACGAACTGCGCAACGCCTTGGAGAGCGCCGGCGCCCGTGACCTCATCGCCGCCCGAAAATAAGCGTCGGGCGAACACGAAACGAAACACGCGCCCTTGGGGGTAGCAAATACCGCCCAGTTGGGGCAGAATGCGTTGGCCCCAGGGAACAAACCGGGCCGCAAGCGCATTGAACACTCACGCAACCAAGGTGAAGGGATTCACGCCGCATGGCAACGGATTATGACGCTCCTCGCAAGACCGACGACGAGATCTCCGCAGACTCCATCGAGGAGTTGAAGGCGCGCCGCGCCGACAAGTCGTCTGGTGTCGTCGACGAGGACGAGGCCGACGCGGCCGAGGGCTTTGAGCTCCCTGGCGCCGACCTGTCCGGCGAAGAGCTCTCCGTGCGCGTTCTGCCCCCGCAGCAGGACGAGTTCACCTGCATGTCGTGCTTCTTGGTGCACCACCGCAGCCAGTTGGCGACCTTCCGCAAGGACCAGCCCATCTGCTCGGAGTGCGCGGCCTAACTGCCATGGACGACGTCCAGGTGCTCATCAGCACCACTTCGCCTGACGTTCCGGTTCCTACTTACGCCCATCCCGGCGACGCTGGCGCCGACATCACGACTCGCGTCGACGTATCGCTGGCACCGGGGGAGCGAGCAACCGTTCCCACCGGCGTGTGCATCGCCTTGCCGGCGGGCTACGTAGCGCTGGTTCACCCTCGGTCCGGGCTCGCCGCCAAGCATGGCGTGACGATCGTCAACGCACCGGGAACAGTCGATGCAGGCTACCGCGGTGAGATCTCGGTGACGCTGCTCAACACCGACTCGAGCAACACCGTGTCCCTCGCCAAGGGCGACCGGATCGCGCAGTTGGTGATTCAGCGTGTGGAACGCGCGGCGTTCGTTACTGTGGAGACACTGCCCGGATCGCACAGGGGAGATGGCGGATTCGGATCGACGGGAGTTTCCGGAGGATGAGCGAAGACGGCACCCAGCCCGTGGACAACGAAGCGGTGGACGACGGTCTCGGCGACCTCACACCCGCTAGCGGGCCATGGGACTTCGCCGACGCGCCAGAGGACTCCGAATTCTACGACTTCGGCGCATTGAAACTGCCTGCCCACCCCCGTCTGCGCGCGCGGCTGGAGATCGATCCGCAGGTCAAGCACATTGGCGCGGTCACCGTGCGCATCGCTGACTGCGCGCTCCAGCTGCAGGTCATCGCCAAGCAGCGCGGCGTGAGCGTGTGGACTGACACCAGGCAGGCGCTGCTCGCGAACCTCCGTCAGCGCCCCGGCTATCAGCAGGTGATCGAGGGGAAATACGGCCCCGAGGTGATCGGAGTTCTCACGGGACGCAGCCCAGAAGGCATGCTCATCGATTCCACCATGCGGTTCCAGGGGATCGAAGGAGAGACGTGGATGATCCGCGCGGTCTCGGCCGGGCCGTCGGTCACGCACGATGACGTTGTGGCCCGCGTCGACGCATTCATTTCGCACTGCGCGGTGGATCGTTCCGTGGTGCCAGGGCAGGCCGACGCTCCGGCTGGCTCTGTCTTCCCGCTCGAGGCCCCGCCAGGTGGCCCAGCGGGCGACTGGGATTACATCGTCGGCGAGGGGGCAGGCGAAGCGTGAGCGACGCCGTCAGCATCGCCGAAGCGGTGCCTCGCAAAACCGCGCAAGTGGGCGGGCGCGTAGTGGCGGTTCGAATAGAGCCCTCCGATGCAGCTCCGCAGTTCACCGTTCAGATCGATGACGGCACAGGCCGTCTCGACGCGGTCTTCCTTGGCCGACGCTCCATTCCGGGCATCGAGCCCGGCTCTCGCGTGCGGCTCGAGGGAACGGTGTGCTCATCGCGCGCCCTTCCCCGAATGTTCAATCCCCGATACGAACTGTGCAAGCCCGCATGAGCGAGCAGCAGGACAGAGCTTCGCGACTTCTCGGTGAGGAGTCGTTCTCGTTCGCCGAGGCAGTCGGCGGGTGGCGTGGGCTCGTCGAGAGCGCCCTGCCGGGCATGGTCTACGTCACCACTTTCCTCTTTACGGAGACGTGGCAGGCCCCAACCATTGGTGCGCTTGCGACAGTCGCGGTACTCGTTGCTGTGAGGCTGGTGCAGCGCGGCCCCATCACCCAGGCATTCTCCGGCCTCTTCGGTGTGGCGATCGGAGCAGTGTGGGCGTGGCGCACCGGCAACGCGACCGGTTTCTACGGCCCCGGGCTGGTGTTCACCGCTGCGTTCTTGGTCGGCACGCTCGTGTCCATGGTCGCGCGGTGGCCGATCGCCGGCATCGTGATGGGCCTTGTGCACGGAACCGGATCGGCGTGGCGCCAAGACCCGGCACAGGTGCGCAGAGCCCAATACGGGACGGCCGTGCTCGCGTCGATGTTCGCCCTCAAACTCATCGTGCAGGTGCCGCTCTACCTTGCTGAGAACACTGCGGTGCTCGGCACAGTCAAGCTCGTAATGGGTACGCCGCTCTACGCGTTGACGCTGTGGGTCACGTGGCTCATCGTCAGGAACGTAGGACGGAAGCCAGAGCCTCAGGATCCGCCTCAGCTGCCATAACGAAGAGCAGCTCGTCGTGCGCCTCAATAGTGTCGTCGGGGCTCGGCGCAATCGTGCGGTCGCCGCGAATGATGCACGTAAGCACCACGTCGGGCGGCCACTGAATGTCCCGCAGGAGTGCGCCCACCTTTGGCGAGTCGGCGGGAAGCGTGACCTCGACGATCGACGCGCCGGACTGGTGGAACGTGAAGACCTTGACGACGTCGCCGATTGCGACGGCTTCCTCGACCATGGCCGTCATTATCCGCGGCGTGGAGACCGCGACATCGACGCCCCACTGGGCGTCGTAGAGCCACTCGTTGCGCGGGTTGTTGACACGAGCAACCGTCCTCGGCACCGCGAATTCCGTCTTCGCGAGGAACGCGATCACGAGGTTGGCCTTGTCATCACCGGTTGCCGCCACGACGACGTCCATCTCGTCGACTCCCGCTTCCCTGAGCGCGGAGACCTCGCACGCATCGGCGAGCATCCACTCCGCCTCGGGCACTTGGGACACGCGCATGGACGTGGGGGAGTTGTCGATAAGGAGGACCTCGTGGCCGTGGTCCAGTAGGTCACGCGCTACAGAGCGACCTACGGAGCCCGCACCGGCAATCATGACTTTCATGAAGCCGCCTTAGGACCCTTGGAGAGCACTCGATCTACGGCCGCGGTCAGGTCCATCGGAACGACCGCGTGGATGTCATCGCCGTCCTGGACGAGCGTGTCGCGCGACGGCAGCACCGCCGCGCCGAACCTCACGAGGTAGGCGACGCGCACGCCGCTCGCCGTCTCCAGGTCTTCCACAGAGCGCCCGATCCACGCGTCGTTGAACTTGAGCCGCCGCATGGCCACCCCCGTCGACGTGTCCTCGTACTCCGCTCCGAGGTCGCCAGGGAGCAGACGGGCCAGGATCTGCTGACTCGTCCAGGGCACAGGAGCGACGGTGGGGATGCCAAGACGGCGATAGACCTCCGCCCGGCCGGGGTCCGCGATGCGGGCCACGACGTTTTCGACGCCGTACGTCTCTCGCACGACTCGTGCGGCGATGATGTTCGAGTTGTCGCCGTCGGAGACCGCGGCGAATGCGTAGGCGTTTTCGACGCCAGCCGCCTGAAGGGTGTCACGGTCAAAGCCGACTCCGGTAATGCGAAGTCCCTGGAAACCGCTGGGCAGGCGCCTGAAGGCATCGGCTACGAGATCGATAACTGCCACCGTGTGGCCGCGGCCTTCGAATTGCCCCGCGAGGGTTGCGCCGGTTCGGCCGCATCCCATGATCACGATGTGCACAAGGCCCCACGCTATACCCCTTCCACCTAGGATGGTGCGCTGTGCGGACGTTTCTGAAACGGCTCAAGACCGCGATTCTGGGGGCGCCAATCGCCACCGAATCCGCGCGCCCGGTGGCCGTACGAACTCGCGTGGCTGTGGCCGTGTTCGGCATCGGAATGCTGTCGAGCGTTGCGTACGCGCCCGACGCCGTGATCGACGCCCTTCGCGGCGGCGGCTTCACCTCTGCAGTGCCGTGGATGGCGTTCGGCGTGGTGGTGCTGATGCTCCTGCTCGGGTTCGCGTACAGGGACAACGTTCGCCAGCGACACGATGAGCGCGCGGACTACGGGCTGGTGCGCGAGAAACTCGGCGCCACCGCGGGCCTCGTCACGGGCGCATCGCTCCTTGTCGACTACCTCTTCACGGTTGCGGTCTCGGTCGCGGCCCTGGCGCAGTTTGCGGAGTACATGCTCCACGTCTCAGTTCGGCAGGCGACGGTGCTCGGCCTCGTTGCGATCCTCATCATGACGCTCGCCTCCCTGCGAGGCACCCAGACCAGGACTCGCCTGCTCTTGGTCGTGACGATCTCGTTCCTCGTGGTGATCATTGGACTCTTCGCCGCGGGTGGCCTCGCCGGACAGTCGTTCCCCACGGCGGCTCCGGTTCAGCACGACTCGGCATGGACCGTCATCATCACCTTCGCGGGAGCGATCGCCGCCGGTTCGGTGATGATGACCGGCATCGAGTCGCTCGCGGCATCTGGGCCATTCCATGAGGCTCCCCAGGGGGTCCGAGCCGGCCGCACGCTGCTTATTGCCGTCACCGTGTCGGCGGTCGCGTTCTTCTTGGTCAGCTGGCTCGTGTGGCACTTCTCAATCTCCGGGTGGGTTGACGGCCCAGCCGTGCTCCAGGTGTCTGATGAGGTCTTCGAGAGCGGAGTTCCAACCTGGATCGTCGCGGTGGCGAGCATCGCGATCCTCTACGCAGCGGCGTCGGCCGTTTTTCGCCGGTTCGCGGGGCTTTCGTCGCTCCTCGCGGCGGACAGTTACCTGCCACGCCAACTCGCGATGCGAAACGACCGGCTTGTGTACAGGGGCGGCGTGCTCACCATCGCGATCGCGTCGTCGATCGTCATCATCGCCGCCGAGGCGAACCTGCAACAACTGATCCACATGTACGTGATCGGGGTGTTCACGTCGATCGTGCTCAGCCAGGTCGCGATGGTGCGGCTCATGACGGCGAAGGTCGCGCTCGAGACGGTGCCCCGCGAGGAGTTGCGCCTGAAAGCGCTCCGAGTGCTCCACGTGGTCGCTGCTGCCGCTGCCGCCGCGGTCTGGCTAGTCGTGGCGGTGTTCAACTTCCTCAACGGCGCCTGGATCGCCATCACCCTCATGGTGATCCTCGTACTCGGCATGCGCGCCATTCAGGGGCACTACGCGAAGGTGCGGCAAGAGTTGCGCATCGTGCCGCATGACGCTGCGTCGGCGCTTCCTTCGGCCACGCACGGAGTGGTACTCGTTGCCCAGCTCCACCGGCCCGCGCTGCGCGCCATCGCCTATGCCAAGGCGAGCCGACACACCACTCTCACCGCCATCGGCGTCAAGATCGAGGCGCCGGCTGCCCGCGAGCTCCAAAGGCGATGGAGCGAGCTGAAAATTGGCGTGCCGCTCGTCATCCTCGATTCGCCGTACCGAGACATCGTCGGTCCCGTCATGGAGTACGTGAAGTCGATTCACCGTGACAGCCCGCGTGACGTCGTCGTCATGTACGTGCCCGAATACATCGTTGGCCGCTGGTGGGAGCAGTTCCTGCACAACCGATCCACCTCGCGCTTGCGGTCGCTGCTCTTGCGGACGCCGGGCGTTGTGGTTGCCGCCGTGCCTTGGCACCTCGAGTCCGCCGCCGATCAGGTGGTCAGTTTTGAGCCGGAGCAGCACCTTGCCTGACGTCACCGTCTCCGTGGGGCCTGTGGCTCACGGAGGGCATTGCGTTGCCAGGCACGACGGCAGGGTCATCTTCGTGCGCCACGCGCTGCCGGGCGAGACGGTAGTCGCGCGCCTCACCGAGTTCGCGCCGGATGCTCGCTTTTGGAGGGCCGACGCCGTTGAAGTTCTCGAGGCCTCTCACCATCGCGTGCCGCAGGTTTGGCCGGAGGCCGGGCCCGGCGGAGTGGGTGGCGCGGAACTGGGCCACGTGTCGCTGGTGGGGCAGCTTGAGTGGAAGACCACCGTGCTGCGGGATGCCTTCGAGCGGTTCGCCGACGCCGAGTTTCCCGCCGCGGTGTCGCCAGTGCCCGGCGATGCCGAGCGCGGAGGGCTCGGTTACCGCACGCGCCTCACCGCCGTGGCCGACGCCGAGGGCCGGGCCGCCATGCACGTACACCGCTCGCGCATCCTGCGTCCCCTGGCCGCGATGCCGCTCGCGACGCCCGACGCCGAGAACGCGCTGCTGAGTCAGCGCTTTCCCGCCGGAGCTCGCATAAGTGTGGCGGATCCCAGCGCGTCCGAGGTGTTCGTCGCGGTGGATGGCGACCGCTGGCATGGAGGGCGCCGAGATACGAGGGACAACGCGCCGCGACGCGTGCGCGAAGTGGTTCACGCGGGGGGAGCGGAGTACTCGATGGTCGTCGACGCGACCGGGTTCTGGCAGGTGCACGACGGCGCTGCGTCGCTGCTCGCTGATCGCGTGGGCACTCTCGCGGGCTCCGGCGCGGCTGCCGTGGACCTCTATGCCGGCGCCGGGCTGTTCACCGTCGCACTCGCAGAGCAATTCGACCGCGTCGTATCGGTCGAGTCCGATTCCGATGCCGTTCGGGCCGCGCGGCGCAACCTCACCGCGAGCGGCGGCGCCACCGTGGTGGAAGGCGACGTGCGCAAGACCATCCGATCGGGCTTTGGCGACGACAGCGTCGGGCCGGAGCCCGTCGTTGTACTGGACCCGCCGCGATCGGGGGCTGGGCGCGAGACGCTCGACGCCGTCGCCGCTTTGCACCCTCGCCGTTTGGTCTACGTGGCGTGTGACCCCGTAGCGCTCGCGCGAGATGCCGCCCTCCTTGCTGGGCACGGCTATCGACTCGCTCACGCGGAGGCGTGGGACCTGTTCCCGATGACACACCACGTAGAGGCGATCGCCATTTTCGAGGCTTGAGTGCCAAGTTCCGCGCCGATTTCAAGACCTCGCGCGGCCGATAGAATGAGACCTCATAAGCGAAGAGGAGCCGGCGATGAGCGTGAATTCCCTGGGGGCGAAAGCCAACCTTGAGGTTGAGGGCCAGACATACGAGATCTTTCGGCTAGACGCCGTACCTGGCCTCGAGAAGCTTCCATACTCGCTCAAGATCCTCGCCGAGGCGCTCCTGCGCACCGAGGACGGCGCCAACATCACCGCCGACCACGTGCGCGCCCTCGCAGCGTGGGATCCGGACGCCGAGCCTGACACCGAGATCCAGTTCACTCCGGCGCGCGTCGTGATGCAGGACTTCACAGGGGTTCCGTGCGTCGTCGACCTTGCCACGATGCGTGAAGCGGTCGCTGAGCTGGGTGGCGACCCTTCCGTCATCAACCCGCTCGCTCCCGCCGAGATGGTCATCGACCACTCGGTGGTCATAGACGTCTTTGGGCGGCGCGATGCGCTGCAGCTCAACACGGACCTCGAGTACCAGCGCAACCGCGAGCGCTACCAGTTCTTGCGGTGGGGGCAGACGGCGTTCGACAACTTCAAGGTGGTGCCGCCCGGCACGGGCATTGTGCATCAGGTGAATCTCGAGTACTTGGCTCGCGCGGTCATGACCAAGGAGGTTGGCGGCGCTGGGGGCACGGCAATCGTGCAGGCCTATCCGGACTCGTGCGTCGGCACCGACTCGCACACCACGATGATCAATGGGCTCGGCGTGCTGGGCTGGGGAGTTGGTGGCATCGAGGCGGAGGCCGCGATGCTTGGGCAGCCCGTCTCGATGCTTATCCCGCGCGTCGTTGGGTTCAAGCTCACGGGCTTGATTCCTGCTGGGGCGACCGCGACCGATGTGGTCTTGACGATCACCGAGATGCTGCGCAAGCACGGCGTCGTGGGCAAGTTCGTCGAGTTCTACGGCGACGGCGTCGGTGCCGTACCCCTGGCGAATAGGGCGACCATCGGCAATATGTCGCCCGAGTTCGGCTCTACCGCGGCGATCTTCCCGGTAGACGAGGTCACGATCGACTACTTGCGACTCACCGGCCGCACTCCGCACCAGGTGGCGCTCGTCGAGGAATACACGAGGGCGCAGGGCCTGTGGCACGACCCCTCGGCGGCGGACTACGTGGAACCGCGTTTCAGCGAGTACCTCGAGCTCGACCTCGCGACGGTCGTCCCGTCCATCGCCGGACCAAAGCGCCCGCAGGACCGCGTCGCCCTCACCGAGTCCAAGCCTGCCTTCGAAAAGGCGGTATCTCAGGTGCGTGCTGGCGACGCTCGCGACGCGACCTACACCGATGCCGATGGCACCGAGGTACCGCTCAAGGACGGCGACGTGGTCATCGCTTCCATCACGTCATGCACCAACACCTCAAACCCGTCGGTCATGCTCGCCGCCGCGCTGCTCGCACGGAACGCCAACGCGCGCGGTCTCACCTCGAAGCCCTGGGTAAAGACATCCATGGCGCCCGGCTCACAGGTAGTCACCGACTACTACGAGAAGGCCGGTCTTTGGCCCGACCTCGAGGCGCTCGGATTCCACCTCGTCGGATATGGCTGCACCACGTGCATCGGTAACTCCGGGCCGTTGCCCGAGCCGGTCAGCGCAGCCGTCAACGCGCACGACCTCACCGTCGTCTCCGTGCTCAGCGGCAACCGCAACTTCGAGGGGCGCATCAATCCCGATGTGAAGATGAATTACCTGGCATCTCCGCCGCTCGTCATCGCCTACGCGCTCGCGGGGACGATGGACCACGACTTCGCGACCGAGCCGCTCGGCACGGACTCGCGAGGCAACGACGTGTACCTCAAGGACATCTGGCCAGACCCCACGGAGGTCGAGGCGATCGTGCGGTCCGCGATCACCGAAGAGATGTTCGAGTCCAACTACGCGGAGGTCTTCGCCGGGGACGAGCGTTGGCGCGGTCTCGACACCCCTGATGGCAAGGTCTTCGAGTGGGACGACGCGTCCACCTACGTGCGCAAGGCCCCGTATTTCGACGGAATGGGTCTCACTCCGGAGCCCGTCAAGGACATCTCGGGCGCCCGCGTCCTTGCCCTCCTCGGCGACTCCGTCACCACTGACCACATTTCGCCGGCCGGCTCGATCAAGCCTGACAGCCCTGCGGGCCGCTACCTCGCGGAGCACGGTGTTGAGCGTCGCGACTTCAATTCGTACGGGTCTCGCCGCGGCAACCACGAAGTCATGATCCGTGGAACGTTCGCGAACATCCGCTTGCGCAATCAGCTTCTTGCGGATGAGAACGACGGCGCCGGCATCGAAGGCGGTTTCACTCGCAATCTGCTGACGGGCGCGGTGGACTCCATCTTCGATGCGTCCGTCGCGTATCAGGAGGCAGGGATCCCGCTCGTCGTGCTTGCGGGCAAGGAGTACGGCTCCGGTTCGTCGCGCGACTGGGCGGCAAAGGGAACGAGCCTCCTCGGCGTGCGTGCCGTCATCACCGAGAGCTTTGAGCGCATTCACCGTTCCAACCTCATCGGCATGGGCGTGGTCCCCTTGCAGTTCCCGGCGGGGGAGAGCGCCGCATCGCTTGGCCTCGACGGCACGGAGACCTTTGACATCGTCGGTATTGCCGCCTTTAGCGAGGGGCAGCACCCCAAGACGCTGCCGGTGCGGGCGACGAAAGCCGACGGCTCTGTGGTCGAGTTCACCGCGACCGTCCGTATCGACACCCCAGGCGAGGCCGACTACTTCCGCAACGGCGGAATCCTTCAGTACGTCTTGAGGTCGCTCGTCGCCTAGGGGCCCGACGCCGTGCTCGCCTGGCGACGCGGCAACGTACAGTGGTGGTGGCCTTATCGAAGGAGTGGGTTTGCTCGAGCGCATCAAGTCGCCTGAAGATGTCAGGGAGCTGTCACTCGAGCAGTGCGAGGTACTCGCCGCTGACATTCGCGACTACCTCGTCGACTCGGTGTCACGCACCGGCGGACACTTGGGGCCGAACCTCGGCGTTGTGGAACTGACCCTCGGCCTTCACCGTGTCTTCCATTCGCCGCGCGACACGATCGTGTTCGACACGGGCCACCAGGCATATGTGCACAAGCTCATCACTGGCCGATCCGACTTCTCGTCGCTGCGGTCTCGCGGCGGCATTTCCGGCTACCCTGCGCGTGGCGAGAGCGAGCACGACGTCGTGGAGAATTCGCATGCGTCCACTGCGCTTTCGTGGGCGGCTGGAATCGGCCGCGGCCGCTCGCTCCGCGGAGAATCCGATCGCCATACCGTCGCTGTCATTGGCGATGGCGCCCTCACGGGTGGCATGGCGTGGGAGGCCCTGAATTCTTTGGCGGCATCGGACGACAAGGTCGTCATCGTCATCAACGACAACGGGCGCTCCTATGCGCCCACTATTGGGGGCCTGGCTCGTCGGCTGGACACGATCCGCACGGACCCGCGCTACGAGCAGTTCCTTGGGTGGGGCAAGCGCACCTTCAAGGATCGGGGCCGGATTCGCGGCCTCACCTACGAGTCCGTTATGCACGGCAAGCGGGCGCTCAAGGGCCTCATTGGACCAGACGGCGTCTTCGCCGACCTGGGTCTCAAATACATGGGGCCGGTTGACGGGCACAACCTCGAGCAGGTCGAAGAGGCGCTGCGGCAGGCCAAGCTCTATGGGGCGCCCGTCATCGTGCACGTGCTCACCCAGAAGGGCCGCGGCTACACGCCCGCAGAGGAAGACGACGCTGACCGCTTCCACGCCGTTGGCAAGATCCATCCGGAGACGGGCCTTCCGATCGAACCCTCTCGCTTTGGGTGGACCAGCGTCTTCGCCGACGAGATGGTTGGCGCAGGGGCGGAGCGCGAAGATCTAGTGGCCATCACAGCCGCGATGCTCGACCCGGTGGGATTCGGGCCATTTGCCAGGGAGTTCCCGGATCGAGTGATCGACGTAGGGATCGCCGAGCAGCATGCGGTCACGTCGGCAGCTGGGCTCGCGTACGCGGGGATGCACCCGGTGGTTGCCGTGTATGCGACGTTCCTCAATCGCGCCTTTGACCAAGTGCTCATGGACGTGGCGCTTCACCGGGCTGGCGTGACGTTCATGCTCGACAGGGCGGGAATCACCGGCGATGACGGGGCGAGCCACAACGGCATGTGGGATATGGCGCTGCTACGGCACGTGCCGGGCCTGCGGCTCGCCGCCCCGCGCGATGAACCGACCCTTCGGTCCGCATTCCGGGCCGCGATCGATGTCCCCGACGCGCCCACGGTGGTCCGCTACCCCAAGGGTGCGCTCGGCGAGCCGCTTCCCGCTGTCCGCAGCGAGGGTGATCTCGATGTTCTCGCGGAGCATGGCAGCGGGCGAGACGCGGTGGTCCTCGGCCTCGGGCCCATGGCGGCGACCGCAGTTGAGGTCGCTGGCAAGCTCGCGGCTGAAGGGTTCGACGTGATCGCGGCTACAGCCACCTGGGTGCATCCTGTGCCTGAAGGGCTCGTGGCGCTCATAGAGGGAACTCGTCTCGTGATCACGGTCGAGGATGGCCTTGTCGACGCCGGAATCGGCGAGGAGTGGGCGTCGCATGCTCGGCGTGCGGGCGTCGAGGCCGAGTTCCGGCACTTCGGCGTACCGAGGCGGTTCCTCGACCATGCCTCGCGCGCCCAGATCATCGGCGAGGTGGGCCTGGATGCAGCTGCGATCGCCGATTCGGCGACCGCGGCCCTGACCGCCTGACTCCGCCACCCTCCGCGGCCAGGCCGTCATCCTGCCCGGCCCGCCAGTCATCCTGCGCGGCCCGACCGTCATCCTGCGCGGCCCGACCGTCATCCTGCGCGGCCCGACTGTCATCCTGCGCGGCCCGACTGTCATCCTGCGCGGAGTCGCAGGATCCTGCAATCCCGCGGGCTAGGGCGTGGGTGCCTCGAAAGCAGCGGCCAACACTGGCGCGCAAAGGTCGATCTGCCATGCGCGAGCGCCGCGCGACGCCAGGAAGCTGCGCACCCAGGCCTCGCCTCCGCCCGCGTACTCCCAGCACGCCCTCCGCAGTGCGTCAGGCTGCAGCAGGTTCTCCGCCGGCACGCTGAGGGTCTCAACCAGCACGGTGATGCCCTCACGGGCCGCGGCGAGTCTCTCCGCCGCCTCTGGGCGCTTCTCTTTCCACATGCGTGGCTGGGGCGGCCCGTCGCCCACCGGCCCTCGCCGGGCCGGGAGCTCGGTCTCTGGCAGCGCCATGGCCGACGCTATGGCCGGGTACCAGAACGCGGCGCGCCGCTTGGTGCCGCGCGACTGCCATTCGCGCACTGCGAGCAACGCATCGAGCGAAGTGGGCTTCGCCTGAGCGGCCGCAGTGATCGCGGCGTCGCGCAGCACCCGGCCGGGGGAGGTGTCCTTCGCGCGCGCCTCCGCGTCCCTTGCCTCCCAGAGTGACTTGACGATTGCAAGGGAGCGGCCGTCGCGCAGCAAGTGCGTGCCCGCAGTTCGGCGCCAGGGATCGACCTTGGGCTCCGAGGGCGGGGTGAGGCGCACGGCCTCGAACTCTTGGCGCGCCCATTCCGCCTTCCCCGCGGCCGCGAGGTGCTCTGCAAGCCGCGTTCGCAATTCGAGGAGCACCTCGACGTCGAGCGCTGCGTAGGCGAGCCAAGCTTCCGGTAAAGGTCGCGTCGACCAGTCTTGCGCGGAGTGCTCCTTGGCGAGCAGGAGCCCAAGTTCCTGTTCGACGACGGCAGCAAGCCCCACCTTTGGCCACCCCAAGAGCCGGGCCGCCAGTTCGGTGTCGAATACCGATGCGGGCGCCAGCCGCAGGTCTCGCATTCCCGGCAGGTCCTGAGAGGCCGCGTGGAAGACCCACTCGGCATCCCCGATCGCCTCGCCCAGGGGGCTCAGGTCGGGTAGCGCCGCAGTGTCGATGAGGGCGATTCCGGCGCCTTCGCGCTTGAACTGGGCGAGGTAGGTCGCCTGGCCATACCGGAAACCAGACGCGCGTTCCGCGTCCGCGGCGACCGGCCCTGTACCGGCGGCGAATGCCGCGCACACCTGGGCGAGCGCCTCCGCTGAATCGATCACGGGAGGCACGCCTCCCTCAGGCTCGGAAAGGGGAGTGAGCTCACGCTCGGGGGGTTGCGTCTCAGCGGGAGCCTGCGTCACGCGCGCCGCCCATGCAGTACCGCAACGCCGTCTGGAGCCGGTGGAATGCCAGCGCTGAACGCCATGAGTTCCGTCCAAGCGACGACGTGGGGCTCCATATCGGTTCCCTCTGGCGTCCAGGACACGCGAATCTCTACGGTCACCTCATCGGGGCGCTCCGCGAGTGCACCAAAGGACCGGGATATCGTCTTGGTCACCGTGCCTCCCGCGCTGTGATGTTCGACGCCGTCGAGCGCATCGGCGAGCCACGACCATGCGACATCTGCCCACATGTCGTCGGCGCCGATCTCGGGTTCAACAGTCGCTTTGACAAGTGCCACCACACGGAACACGCCGTCCCATGCGGGCTGCCCGTCGGGGTCGTGCAACAGCACGAATCGGCCGCTCGCGTCGGCGATCTCGCCATTGATGGCGATCGCGAAAGGTGCGATACGGTGCGGCGCCGGCGTCTCGACAAGGACTACATCGCGCCTGGTACGCGCATGCGCAAGCGAGCGCAGCGCCTCCTGGAACGCCGGAGGCGCGTCGGTTGCGTCTGGCGCCATGGTTTGAGCGTAGGCGGGGGCACCGCCAACGGCGGGGTACGCCACGCGGCGTCCCTGCCCCTAGGCTTAGGGAGTATCCCCGCAAAAGCCTTCAAGGATGGTCATGTCGCACGCTCAGATTGGTGTCACCGGACTCGCGGTCATGGGCCGCAATCTCGCACGCAATTTCGCCCGCAACGGCTTCACGGTCGCGGTCCACAACCGGTCCGCGGAGAAGATGCACTCACTGATCGCGGACCACGGCGACGATGGCGACTTCATCGGCAGTGAGAGCCTCGAGGACTTCGTCGCGTCGCTCGAGCGGCCCCGCAAAATCGTGATCATGGTGCAGGCGGGCGGCCCAACGGACGCCGTCATCGACTCCCTGGTGCCACTCCTGGAGCAGGGCGACATCATCGTCGACGCCGGAAACGCGCACTACCCCGACACTCGTCGCCGCGAAGCCGCTCTACGCGAGCAGGGGCTTCATTTCGTGGGTTCCGGAGTCTCTGGCGGTGAGGAGGGTGCGCTGCTCGGCCCGTCGATCATGCCGGGCGGGCCAGCCGAGTCCTACGTGACGCTCGGTCCCATCCTGGAGAAGATCTCCGCCAAGGTTGACGGCGTGCCGTGCTGCACTCACGTGGGCCCCGATGGCGCCGGGCACTTCGTCAAGATGGTGCACAACGGGATCGAGTATGCGGACATGCAGCTCATCGGTGAGGCCTACGACCTGCTGCGCGCGGGCCTTGGGCTGGAGCCGGCCGAGATCGCCGCCATCTTCGCTGAGTGGAACAAGGGCGACCTCGAGTCTTTCCTCATCGAGATCACCGCCGAAGTGCTCGCGCAGTCCGACCCCAAGACCGGCAAGGCGCTCGTCGACGTCATCGTGGACCAGGCGGGACAGAAGGGGACTGGGCGCTGGACTGTGCAAAACGCGCTCGACCTAGGCGTGCCCGTGACCGGAATCGCCGAGGCGACCTTCGCGCGCGCTATCTCGTCGCAGGTGGCTCAGCGCCAAGCTGCGCGAGGAGTGCTCGCCGCTGAGACCCAGGCGTGGGACATCGCGGACAAAGAGGCATTCATCGAGGACGTGCGCCTGGCGCTGTACGCCTCGAAGGTGGTGGCTTACGCGCAGGGCTTCGACCAGATTCAGGCGGCCTCCGACGAATACGACTGGCACATCGACCGCGGCGCGATGGCACGTATCTGGAGGGGCGGCTGCATCATCCGCGCCCGTTTCCTCAACCGCATCACAGAAGCGTACGAGCGCGACGCGCAACTTGCGTCCCTCCTGGTAGACCCCTACTTCGCGGAGGAAGTCGGCAAGGGTGTTGGAGCCTGGCGCCGCGTAGTCGCGCAGGCCGCACTGAGCGGCGTGCCGGTTCCGGCCTTCGGCTCTTCGCTGTCGTACTACGACTCCCTGCGCGCCGAACGCCTGCCCGCCGCCCTGATTCAGGGCCAACGTGACTTCTTCGGCGCACACACGTACAAGCGAATCGACGCGGAAGGTACCTTCCACACCCTGTGGTCGGGTGACCGCAGCGAGGTGGACGCTTAGCGCGTCCAACGGTTGATCTCGAAGCCGCCGCCCGTGAGCGAAACGGTGAGCGCGAATCCGGCGGGGACCTTGGGTGCCGACGGAGCGTTCACGCCACCGCGCTCGGGCGAGGTCGTCAGGCAGTAGTCGTCGACCACGTCGGCCTCGAAGAGCGCGTTCGCCAACTCCGGCCCACCCTCGCACAGGATCCTGTCCAGCCCCCGTCGGTTGAGCTTCTCGACGAGCAGGCCCGCATCCAGAGTGTCGGCCCCCGCGATGATCACGCGGTCGCCCCAGTCGTCCTTGAAGTCGGCGGCGGCGCTGCTGCGCGTCGTGACGAGCCACGTGCGCTCGGAGTCAAGGTCGTCGGGCATATCGCCGGTGCGGGTCACGATCGCGAGATCGGGCGCGGCGCGCCTCAATTTCCCTGCTCTCTCGCGCGCGAGAGCCGCTCGGAGACGGATGTCGCCGTACTCCTCGCCGCGCGCGGTCTCACCACCCACGAGCACCACGTCCGCCCACGAGCGTGTCACTCGCAGAATGCGCAAGTCTTCCTCGCCATTGAGCGAACGTGACGAGCCATCGGGCCCCGCGGCTTTGCCGTCGACCGAACGAATCATTGAGACGCGCACCGACCGTGCGGGCTGCTCATAGAGCGCTCGCAGTGCCCGCTCGCTGGGGTCCGGAGGCAACACCACACCGTCGGTGGTGACGAGCGAACCTGGTTCCATGCGTTCCTCCCTCGTGCCGCCCAATTAGGCTTGGGCGAGTGCAGACCCGACTCGTTGGCCGCCGACCCACAGTCGCGCCGGCTGAGCTCGTGGCTAGCCTCACCCCGCCGCCGCACTTCTCGCACGCGACGTTCGCATCGTATGCGCCTGACCCGGCCTTTCCCTCGCAGGCCACAGCGCTCGCGAGCGCAATAGCCTTTGCAACCGGAGCGTCGGGCAGGAAGCGGCCGAGCGGAGGCAATGGGCTGTATCTGGACGGCGGATTCGGCGTCGGCAAGACGCACCTGTTGACCGCGATGGCGCACTCGGTGGGCGGGGGTGCAGCGTTCGGCACGTTCCTCGAGTACACGAGCCTCGTCGGCGCGCTCGGCTTCGCGCCCGCTCGCGATGCGCTCTCGCGCTTTCAGTTGGTCTGCATCGACGAGTTCGAGCTGGATGATCCCGGTGACACGCTCCTGATGGCTCGCCTCATGCGCGAACTGGCCGACGCCGGGGTAGCGCTTGCCGCCACGTCCAACACGCCTCCGGGTGCCTTGGGCGAGGGCCGCTTCGCGGCAGATGACTTCCGGCGCGAGATCCAGTCGCTCGCTTCGCGGTTCGCGGTGCAGACGATCGATGGGCCGGACTACCGGCATCGGGACGCGCTCGGCGACGCCCCACCGGCCTCCGCCTCAGAGGTCGCCGAGGTCGCGACCCGTGCGGACGGCACGGTCGAGGAGTGGGGTGAGCTCATCGCCGACCTCGCGACGGTCCATCCCTCGCGGTACGCCGCGTATGTCGAGGGAGTCCGGACGCTCGGGTTGCAGAATGTTGCGCCCCTCGCAGACCAGAATCAAGCGCTGAGACTTGTGATGCTCGTTGACCGCCTCTACGACGCCAACGTGCGGGTTGTCGCCTCAGGTCAGCCGTGGACGGAGATCTTTGCCCCAGACATGCTCGCGGGGGGCTATCGCAAGAAGTACTTGCGGGCCCTCGCGCGGTTGCACGCGATGACCTCGGGCACGGACTAGATCGTCAGTTCGGCGAGCCGTCGCTTCTGCTCTTCGACGTCGAACTCGGCTGGCGGCCAGCCCAGATCGAATTCCGAGAGAGCCTCGAACAGGAGCGAACCCACCGCGAGCCTGGCGAACCACTTGTTGTCCGCAGGCACCGCATGCCAAGGCGCCACCTCGGTGCTCGTCGAGTCGAACACGTCCTGGTAAACGGTCTGATAGTCGTTCCAGTAGGCGCGTTCGTCGATATCGCCGGGGTTGAATTTCCAGAACTTGTCTGGGCGTTCGAGCCGCTCGGCGAGCCGGACTTTCTGTTCGTCCGGGGAGATCAGCATCGCGCACTTGATGATGCGCGTTCCCGTAGCGGCGACCTCCGCCTCGAAGGCGTTGATCTCGTCGTAGCGCTCGTGCCACGGATCGCCTGGCACTAACTTGTGGACGCGCACGATGAGCACGTCTTCGTAGTGCGAACGGTCGAAGACGCCGATCTTTCCCGCGACGGGCAGCGCGTTGCGGATTCGCCACAGGTAGTGGTGCGCGAGTTCCTCCTCGGTGGGCTTGCCGAAGGCGCGGTGCTGAACTCCTTGGGGATCGACCATGCCGACCACGTGGCGGACGATGCCGCCTTTCCCCGCGGAATCCATGCCTTGGAGCACGAGCAGCACCGATCGCGAGCCCCCGGAGCGGCCGTCTGCGAATAGCCGCTCCTGCAGGTCGGACAGTTGCTTCGCGTGCTTGCGCATCATCTTCGCGGCGTCTTCCTCACTCCCGGAGAACCCGGGCGTGCCGGCGGTGTCGAAGCCCGCAAGTCGAAACTCTCGCCCAACGCGAAGCCCCACGGACGGCCGCACATCCCATGTTTTTGTCATGACTCAACCCGTCCGTTCTGGCGCCTCATGCGCCTACCAGGGCCACGGCGTCGGGCTGGAGCGTGAACCGCCCGTCAGCAACGGCGACATCGCCAAAAACGGCCAGCGGCCGCCCTTCGTACGTTACCGACTCCGTGCTGAGGTTGGCGTGTACCAGTACCGGACCTGTCATTGAGAGTTGCCTGCTCGCGCGCTCGGCAACGCTTACTGGGTGGCGTTCCCATGCGTCGGGCGCAAGCGTCATCCGCCGGGCCGCCATCACCTGGCCAAACCAGGTTTGGATGGCGGCATTTCCCGCCGACGGGTCGAGCACCGAGGCCTGGAAGGTCTCCTCGGACTGGGGGTCGGGAACTGCTGCCTCGTCCGACCACCCGTGCCGCGCGAACTCTTCGAGTCGGCCTGCAGTGATGGCAGCGCCGAGCGGCTCGGAGTGGTCCGAGAAGTAGCGGAAGGGACGGGTCTCGCCGTACTCCTCTCCTTGGAAGAGCAGGGGTGTGAACGGGGAGAGCAACACCAGGGCGAGAGACGCGGCCTGGGCACCGGGCGAGAGGGTCGCGGACGGCCTGTCGCCCATGGCGCGATTGCCCACCTGATCATGATTGGACGCGAAGACGACGAATCGTCGCCTGTCCATGTCGGGGGACACCGGATGTCCCCAGTCGCGCCCGCGGAAGGTTGAGAGTCCGCCGTCGTGGACAAAGACGCTCCGAAACGCCTTGTCGAGGGTCTCGATGGATCCGAAGTCCTCGTAGTACCCCCCGCGCTCGCCGGTCAGATAGGCGTGGAGCGCGTGGTGAACGTCGTCCGCCCACTGCGCGGTCTGGCCGAACCCTCCGCGAGCCACCGACTCGACCATAGCCGGGTCGTTGAGGTCGCTCTCGGCGACGAGAGAGAGCGGCCGCCCCAGATCGCGGGACAGTGCGGCTGTCTCGTCGCTCAGTTGGGCGAGGAAGCGGTAAGGCGAGTCGTCGCGGAAGGCGTGCACGGCGTCGAGCCGCAGCACGTCCACATGGAAGTCGCGGAACCACCGGAGCGCACAGTCAGCGAGGTAGCGACGAACATCGGCGCTCCCGTCCTGATCGAGGTTGATCGCTGCTCCCCAAGGCGTGTGGTGGGCGTTGGTGAAGTACGGGCCGAAGGCGCCGAGGTAATTGCCGTCGGGGCCTAGGTGGTTGTAGACGACGTCGAGTGCAACCGCTATGCCAACTGCGTGGGCCGCATCGACGAAGCGCTGCAGCGCGCGAGGGCCGCCGTACTGCTCGTACACCGCGTATGGCGAGACCCCGTCGTAACCCCAGCCGCGCTTGCCAGGCATGGGAGCGAGCGGCATGAGTTCCACCACCTCGATGCCCGCGGCGGCGAGCCGCGGCAGCTCTGCCGCCGCTCCGTCCAGGGTGCCGGAGGTTGTGAAGGTGCCAACGTGGAGCTCGTAGAAGACGGCACCGCGAGCGTCCCTGCCGCGCCAATCGGCGTCGGTCCATGCGAACCGGGTGGCGTCGAACGCGCGCGACGGTCCGTGCACTCCGTGCGGCTGCCGTGCGGACCGGGGGTCTGGGAACGGGCCCTCGCCGTCAACCAGGAATGCGTAATCCTGCCCGTCCGCTATCTCTGGGCCGTGCCACCAGCCGCCGTCGGCAGCTTTGAGTGCCACGTCAGTGCCTCCACTACGACACTCAACTCGCGAGGCGAACGGGGCCCAGACGTCGGCCCTCATGCCCTGACCAGCAGAGCGACCGGCAACGCGCGCAAGACCGTGGCAATGGGCGTGGGCCCGCCTTCGATCTCGGCGCCGGTGAACGCGTCGCGCCACTGTCCCGAAGGCAACTGGACGGTGTGGTCATGCCAACCGCCGAGTCGCTCGAGTTCTCCGGCCACTCGCGTTGCGACGGTGATGACCCTGTCATCGTCGTCGATGGTGCGGGCGAAGACGATCGAGTGGCCGGACGAGGCGGCTAGCGGGTGATAGCCAGCGCGGGTTCCGATGAAGGCTTCGGATTGCTCTTTGCGCACCGCGAGGGTGCGCGAGGTGACGAGCAGCTTCTCGTCCTCGAGCGTTCGCGGCCGCGCCCGGCGCAGCCGCTTGAGCCGCTGCGCAAGGTCCGAGTAGTCGACGGGACGGCGGTTGTCCGGGTCCACGAGTGAGGCCGCGACCGATTCAGTGCCCTGGTAGACGTCCGGCACGCCAGGAAGCGTCAGCGATAGCAGCTTCTGCGCCAAGATGGCCGACCTCTCCGCCTCTGCGCGCGCCGCGTGCCACTCGAGTACGTGCTCGCGGATGGAGGCGTCAGCGTGCGTGGCCTGGGCGAACCAGAGCACCTGGTTCTCGTAGTGGGGATCGCGAGCGGTCCAGGTAGTGAACGTCTTCGCCTCGCGCATCGCTTTGACGAGGTACGCCTCGAGGCGGTCCCACTGCATCAATTCTTGAGCGTCGGAGGTGCCCGCGAGTGTTTGCCACCACAGATTCTCCATGCGTCCGTCGAGCTCGAGCGGGCGCAGGGGAGCCGCGATGGCTTGCAGTCGCACCACGAGGTCGTCCCAGTCGGTAGCGAAGTCGCTCAGAACGCCAAGGCGAGCACGGACGTCCTCCGACCGCTTCGTGTCGTGCGTGGTGAGGCACGTCATTGCGTGCGGGTAGGTAGTCTGACGCTCCGCCGCCCAAGCATGCAGTGAGGCCGGTGGCAGATTGAAGTGGGCGGCGGGGGAGCCGACTTCACACAACGCAAGCAGATGAGTCCAGCGGTAGTACGCGGTGTCCTCGACCCCCTTCGCCATGACCGCACCGCACGCCTGCTGAAAGCGCGTGATGAGTTCGGCGCGGTCCGCGTCCAAGCGGCGACCCGCAGAGCCAACCTCGGCTCCGCGCAGCAGGTCTACGACGACGTCGAGAGTCTCGTGGCGCTCGGGATCGAGACGTTCCCGAGCGCGGTCCGCCGCGCCGGACAGCGCCTCAAGTGACATGGGCTTGGGCGCGATGCCAGGAACGACGTAGGCGCGATAGCGGTCGAAGGTGACGATCAGGGTGGTGAGGCAGTCGTACAGCGCACTCCAAGTGTGATCGCGCAATCGGACGTCGGTGGTGCAGATCCCGTGTGCGAGCAGAGCCAGCCGGCGCATTTCCGCGGCAAGCGACTGCGTCACGATCTCGCGCTTCGCGCCGTCAATCACACCCGGCAGGGCGCCCATGGCGTCGCCCGCCACGCGGAACATGGTCGCGGCAAGGCCCGACGCCCCGCTTGGGTCTCGCAGCACGGCACCGATGCGCCACGCGGCGTCGTAGCCGGTGGTTCCGGCGGTCTTCCAGGAGGTGGGGAGCCGCTCTTCGCCCTCGAGAATCTTCTCGACGACGATCCACGCACCGTCCGTCGCCTCTGCGAGGCGTGCGATGTAGCCTGCCGGATCCGCGAGGCCGTCCGGGTGGTCCACGCGCAGACCCTCCAGCGTCCCGTCGCGGACAAGCGACACGATGAGCCGATGCGTCGCGTCGAAGACATCTGGGTCCTCCACACGCACCGCCACGAGGGAACCGACGTCGAAGAAGCGTCGATAGTTGAGTTCCTCGTTTGCCACGCGCCAGTAAGCGAGGCGGTAGTGCTGCTCTTCGACGAGCCGGTCGATGGGCAAGTTCTCAGTGCCCTCCTTGACGGGAAACACGTGATCGAAGTAGCGCAGCACCGGGACTTCGCCCGTTGCCTCGAAGCCGGGAACAGTCATGGTCTCGAGCGAGAGCTGGCCAGCGGCGAGTACGGTGCCGATTCGCTCTCCCAGCACGGGCATGAGTACGGGCGCCCCGCGCGCCCAGTCCACGTCGAACCAATGTTTGAAGGGGGACGCCTCGCCTTCCGAGAGTACGGACCACAGCGCCCGATTGTGGAAGGCGGGGGTGGGGACAGCCATGTGATTTGGCACCACGTCGGCGATCAGGCCCAAACCACGCTCTCCAGCTCGCCATGCAAGGTCTCGCAGGGCAGCCTCGCCCCCGAGCGACTCGTCGATGCGCGAGTGGTCGATGACGTCGTAGTAGTGCGTCGACTCTGGTGAAGCGGCCAGCAGCGGGCTCAGGTAGAGGTGAGAGACGCCCAAGGCGACGTAGTAATCGAGGTTGGCCGCGGCGTCGGCCAGTGTGAACTCCCGCGACAACTGCAACCGATACGTGGAGCTGGGGACGGGCGCGCCCTGCCGATGTCCGAGTCTGTACGCGCGTTCGTCTGCCATGGCTTTGGTCCTTGGGTTTGCTCCATCATGTCAGACGGCGAAATGACGGTCCCGTCACATCGCGGCGCGTGGCGTGCGGAGATTGTCATGTGCTCTGGCACACTGAGCGCATGCGCAGGGTGCTGTGGTGGCTCGCCCTTCTGACATTCGTGCCCATTGCACTGGTGGTGATTGCTCGCGCCTTCCGGCTCGAGGCCGGCCCACTGGTCTTTGTCGTCGCCCTGATGCCCTGGGTGACCATCGGGTGTCTGATCCCCTTCATCCTCGCCTGTTTTGCGCGATCGCTGCCCATTGCGCTCGCGACGGCGCTCGTTTCAGCCCTTTGCGCGTGGTGGATGCTCCCTCTGTACATCTCGGACCCTGCGACCAACACGGAACTCACCGTTGGCACGGTGAATGCGACGTACGGCGAGGCCGATGCTGCGGAGATCGTGTCGATGGTGCGGAGCGAGAAGATCGACATTCTTGCGATTCAGGAGCTCACGCCTGAAGCGGTACAGGCACTCAAAGACGCGGGGCTGGATCAGGAACTCAGCTCGTCTTACGTGCGTCCGGCGGAAGGCTTCAACGGCATCGGTGTGTGGTCGCGCTATCCGATGGACGGCGCTCCTCTCGATGGGATGACCGCGAACGCGATCCAGGCGGCCATCGAGCTGCCTGACGACTACGTCATCAAACTATTCGCTGTTCACCCTGCCGCACCCGGCAGGTGGGAGCACGAGGCATGGGCGGACGACTTCAATCGCCTGAACTTTGTCCTCTCGAAGGCCATTGGCCCAACGATGGTGCTCGGTGATTTCAACGCGACCCGCGATAACGCACCCATGAGGTCGATCGACGGACTCGGCTATGTCGACGCTCCCGACCAGGCGGGTGCCGGCTTCATACCGACCTTCCCCGAGAACCGACTGCCCATGCCGCTGGTCGCTATTGATCACTCGCTGGTGCGGGACTCTGATCTCACCGCGAATGCGGTGCGCTCCATCTCCATCACGGGTGCCGACCATCGCGCGCTCGTGGTCGAGTACGGGCACTCCGAGTAAGCCGCGCTGACAGATTCTCGGCATGCGAAGGCTCGCGTGGTGGGGCGCGCTCATTGGTCTCGTTGCGGTGGCCGTCCCGATCGCGACTCGCGCCACGGGCTTCGAACCCGGGCAGCTCGCGCTGGTCGTGGCCCTCATGCCTTGGATCACCCTCGCGTGCTTGGCGCCGTTTGCGCTGGCTATCGTCGCGCGCGGTTGGATCCTCGCCGGTCTTGCCGGACTCTGCCTTGCGCTCTGTCTCGTGTGGATAGCTCCGCTCTACGTGGGCGGCGGCGGCGGAGGGGAGCCTGCGGTGACGGTTGCGACCGTCAACATGACGGTTGGCGGCGCGGACGCCGACGCGGTGGTCTCCATGGTTCGCGACCGTCACGTCGACGTGCTGGTCGCCGTAGAGCTGACGCCGAGCGCCGCTCAAGCGCTCGACGACGCGGGTCTGGGCGACGAGCTGGGGCATGGCGAGGTGTTTGCAGAGCCAGGCGTGCCGGGAACTGGACTGTACTCACGGCTGCCGCTCTCTGACGCTGAGGATGTCCCCGGATTCACCGCCCACACGATTCGCGCCACAATCACCGGACCCGTGGGCGAGTTCACCATGTTCGCGATTCACCCGCAGGCACCGGGCAAGCGCAACCACGGCAACTGGACCGCTGACCTCGATCGGCTCGCCGAGGTCCTCGGAGCCGAGACGGGACCGGTGGTCGTTGCCGGAGACTTCAACACCACGAGGGACCAATCAGGATTCCGGGCCATCGAGGGCTTGGGTTATGTGGACGCCGCAGATCGCATCGACGCGGGGTTCCGGCCCACCTACCCCGCGAACGGGCGAGTGTTTGCGCTCTTTGCTATCGACCACGTGATGACGCGTGACGTGCCGCTGCGCCCGGCGACGTTCGACCTCGTGAACGTGCCTGCCTCCGATCACTTGGCACTCGTCGTCGGCTTCGCGGCGGCAGGTGGACCGTGAGCGCGGCGAGTGCGTCGCGCCGATGGTGGTGGTGGGCGGCGCTGGTGTGCCTGGTGATCGTTGCGGTGCCAACTGCGGCGCGTGCCACTGGCTTCGAGGCCGGTCCGCTGGCGATGGCGGTCGCGTTCATGCCGTGGATCACCGTGCTAGCCGTGGTACCGCTTGCGTGCGCGTTGCTGGCCCGCGCCTGGGCGCTGAGCGCCGCCGCCGGGGTCGTTCTCGCCGTGTGCGTGGCGTGGCAGGTGCCGCTCCTCACCGGCGGTTCCGACGGCGAGCCAGAACTCACGGTGGCCGCCATCAACCTGCGATTCGGCGAGGCGGACGCGGACCAAGTCGTGGCACTCATCCGCGACCGTCAGGTTGACATCGTCGTCTTCACCGAACTGACTCCGGAAGCGGAGAGCAACCTTCGTCGCGCCGGCCTCACGAAGGAGTTGCCGCACGGAGTATCGCGCGCGGAGGATGGCTTCTCAGGGACTGGAGTGTGGGCCCGCTATCCGGTCGCCCACGTCGAGGCGCTAGCCGGCTTCATGTCGCAGAACTTCAGCCTGGAAGTGGCGACGCCGTCCGGTCCGATCACGCTCTTCGCGGTGCATCCGCGGGCGCCGCGGAAGGCCCAGCATCAGGTTTGGGACCAGGAACTTGCGGCGTTGCGTGACGAGCTCGCAGCCGCCTCGGGGCCGGTCTTGGTCGCTGGGGACTTCAACACCACGCGCGATCACTCGGGCTTCCGCGCGATCGAGGCGCTCGCGTATGCGGACGCCGCCGATCAAGCGGGCTCGGGCTTTGCGCCCACCTTTCCCGTTGGCCGGGGGCTGTTCCCTCCGATCGTCATCGACCACGTGCTCGAGCGAGCGTCGGGTCTCGTCGCGCTCCGGACCGCGACGGTAGATGTCCAGGGAGTCGACCACCGCGCCCTCATCGTCGAGTACGGGACGCAGCCATAGCGTCGGGCATCACTTTGCCCACGAAAGAAAAAAGAGCGGCCCGAGGGCCGCTCAATGTGGTGGGCGATACTGGGATCGAACCAGTGACCTCTTCCGTGTGAAGGAAGCGCGCTACCCCTGCGCCAATCGCCCTGTACGAGGAAATCCGCGAGGTGGGTACGGGATTCGAACCCGTGTATACGGCTTTGCAGGCCGCTGCCTCGCCTCTCGGCCAACCCACCGTAGTACCAATACCGGGTAGGCATCGGCCCTCCGAGCGGACGACGGGACTCGAACCCGCGACCCTCACCTTGGCAAGGTGATGCTCTACCAACTGAGCCACGTCCGCATTGTCGCCATCGCTGGCAACAGGGAATGACTGTAGCCGAATCCACGCTCAAAGACCAATCCGCGGCGCCCCTCGGCGTGGCGCCATCCGCACGCCCGGTAGCGTTGTCGCGTGGACGCGCAGGCCGCCTTTAGGACCGTGAGCGCGCGGGAGTGCGTGGAGCACATCGACGTGGCTCGCGAAGGCCACAGGCTCGCCCAAGACGGCTTCTGGGTGCTGGTTGCGACCTTCGAGGGGCGGCTCAACGCATGGCGCTTCGCAGACGTGAAGTGGCGAGAGCCGCAGGCGGAGCCACGAACGGCCCGACGCTGGGTGGGCCCCGCGCACGACGCTTGGCGGTCGTCACTTTCGCAAGCGGAATACGAGGCAGGGGTGGATCGCATCCGCGGCGACATCCGCGACGGGGACGTGTACCAAGTGAACCTCTGCAGGGTGCTGTCGGCGCCGCTCGCAGCGGGGCCGGAGGGCCCCGACGCGGTTGCGTTGTCCGAGCGCCTTGCGAGCGGCAACCCCGCGCGCTACGCGGCGCGGGTTGTGGTGCCACCAACCGGCGCAGCGCCTGGTGCGTGGGTCGTCTCGGCGAGTCCCGAGCGCTATCTCAGCGTCGAGGGCCGCACCGTGATGTCGAGCCCCATCAAAGGCACCGCGGCGCCGGGGGAGCCGATGCTGGCTAAAGACGAAGCGGAGAACGTGATGATCACGGACCTCATCCGCAACGACCTCTCGCATGTCGCGTCGCCGGGATCGGTCACCGTTCCCGAGTTCCTCGCGCTCCACGAGCACCCCGGCCTCACGCATCTGCAGTCGACCGTCGGCGCAACGCTCGCAGGCGAGTTTGCTTGGACACCGCAAATGTGGCCCGAACTGCTCGCCGGCACCTTTCCGCCGGGATCCGTCTCGGGGGCGCCCAAGGCGTCTGCCTTGCGCATCATCGAACGGGAGGAGTCGGCGCCTCGAGGACCCTATTGCGGCGCCATCGGGTGGATCGACGCCGCTTCGCAGCGAGCCGAGCTGGCCGTGGGAATCCGCACCTTTTGGTGGGACGACGCCGACGGCGGCACCTTGCGGTTTGGCACGGGGGCGGGTATCACGTGGGGTTCCGACGCTCGCGCAGAGTGGGGCGAGACGGAACTCAAGGCGCGGCGGTTGATAACGCTCGCATCCGCCGACAGAATGAGCGCATGAGCGACGTCGTCTGGGTCAATGGCGCCCTCCGAGCCGCGGACGATCACGGCATTTCTCCCCTCGATCACGGCTTCACCGTCGGCGACGGGATCTTCGAGACGCTCGAAGCGGTCGATGGCGTCGCTTTCGCGCTCACGAGGCACTTGATGCGGCTCGAGTACTCGGCGTCCCGGATGGGACTCACCGGTGTCGACACAGCTCACGTGCGCAAGGGCGTCGAGGCGGTTCTCGCGGAGGGTGGGAGCGATCTGACCAGGGTCCGCATCACGGTCTCGTCCGGCTCCGGTCCGCACAGCTCGATTCGGGGCGACGCCGCGCCAACCGTCGTGGTCGTCGCAAGCGATTCGCCGCCGATCCGCGAGTGCAAGGCGGTGCGCGCTCCTTGGAAGCGCAATGAGCGCTCGCCGATCGCAGGCGTGAAGTCAACCTCGTACGCGGAGAACGTGGTGATGGTGCAGTTTGCGCGCTCCAAGGGGGCCGATGAGGCCCTCATGGCGAACACGCACGGTCACCTTTGCGAGGGCACCGGGTCCAACGTGTTCATCGAGCGCGGGGGCGAGATCGTCACGCCGCCACTAGCCTCTGGGTGTCTGCCAGGGATCACGCGCGGACTCGCGCTCGAGTGGGGCGCTCAAGCTGGCCTGCCGGTGCGTGTGGCAGCGCCGGGCGAGCTAGAGATGGCCGTGCTCGACGACGTGCTCGCAGGCAACGCCTTCGCCGCGGTTACCTCATCAACTCGGCACGTGCAGCCGCTCACCTCGCTTGATGGCCAGTCCGTGGCGAAGGGGACGCTGCTCACCAAGCTCGCGATCGAGTTCAACCACCGTGCGGCGAGTGACGCTGACCCGGCGCCGCCGCGGGACTCGTAAGGAGCGTCGGGCCCAGCCCTGAGAATCCGCTACTATTGAGCCTGCTCTTGGGCGATTGGCGCAGCGGTAGCGCGCTTCCCTGACACGGAAGAGGTCACTGGTTCGATCCCAGTATCGCCCACCACAAGCGGCCGGTTCCCTCGGGGACCGGCCGCTCTTGCTTTCCCGGCATACACTCGAAGCGCACGTCGATGTGGACGCGCGGAAGGAGTACGCCATGGACATGGACGACCTCATGAAGCAGGCCCAGGGGGCCTTGAAGAACGTCTCCGATGAGCAGCTCGAGCAGGGCGCGGACGCGGTCAAGGACAAGACTCCGGACCAGTTCGACTCGTTCGTGGACAAGGCCGCGGACTTCCTCGAGTCACAGAACGACAAGTAGGCGCGCAGCAGTCGGTAGCCTAGGTGGTGCCTGCGCGCGTGTGCGCGGCCACATCCTAAGGAGCCGATCGTGCCCGCAATGCCCTTGACCGTCGACGGAGTCGAGCGATCGGTTGAGCAGGGCACGACGGCCGCCGACCTCTTCGCTGACAGGCCCGACGTGGTGGTTGCCAGGGTCGATGGTGCCCTGTGGGACTTGGCAAGGGCTCTGCCGGAGGGCGCCTCAGTCGAGGCCGTCACCATTTCAGAACCAGATGGGCTGATGGTGCTGCGGCATTCGACCGCGCACGTGCTCGCCCAGGCCGTCCAGCAGATCAATCCCGACGCCAAGCTCGGTGTTGGTCCGCCCATCGAGAACGGCTTCTACTACGACTTCGACGTCGCCACGCCGTTCACTCCCGAGGACCTCAAGGAACTCGAGAAGGTCATGCAGCGCATTCAGCGCGAGGGTCAGGCGTTCGTTCGCCGCGAGGTGACCCGCGATGAGGCGCTCGCCGAGCTCGCTCATGAGCCGTACAAGTGCGAATTGCTGTCCCACGACGCCGAGGGCGCCGAAGGCGCCTCGGTAGAGATCGGCGACGGCGACATCACCATCTACGACAACGTGCGTCGCGGGGGAGAGGTCGCGTGGAAGGACCTGTGCCGCGGCCCTCACGTGCCCACCACCAAGACCCTGGGCATCGGCTGGTCGCTCATGCGCTCAGCGGCCGCGTACTGGAAGGGCTCTGAGAAGAATCCCCAGTTGCAGCGCGTGTACGGCACCGCATGGCCCTCAAAGGAAGAACTGACCGCCTACAAGGAGCGCCTCGCAGAGGCGGAGCGCCGCGATCACCGCAAGCTCGGCGCCGAGATGGATCTTTTCTCCTTCCCCGACGAGATCGGCTCCGGCCTGCCCGTGTTCCATCCCAAGGGCGCGATGATCCGGATGGAGATGGAGGAGTACTCGCGAAAGCGCCACGTCGAATCCGGCTACTCGTTCGTCAACACTCCGCACATCACGAAGTCAAACCTGTTCATCACCTCTCGCCACCTTGAGTGGTACGCGGACGGCATGTACCCGCCCATGCGCCTTGACGAGGAGCGCGACAGCGCGGGAAATATCACCAAGCAGGGCCAGGACTACTACCTCAAGCCCATGAACTGCCCCATGCACAACCTCGTCTTCAACGCGCGCGGCCGCTCCTACCGCGAGCTGCCGTTGCGCCTCTTCGAGTTTGGCTCGGTCTATCGCTACGAGAAGTCGGGCGTGGTGCACGGCCTCACCCGAGCGCGCGGGTTCACGCAGGACGACGCCCACATCTACTGCACTCGCGAGCAGATGAAGGACGAACTCACCTCGCTGCTCACGTTCGTGCTGGATCTACTCAAGGACTACGGCCTCAGCGACTTCTACCTAGAACTATCGACCCGCGATCCGGAGAAGTCCGTGGGCGATGACGCAACCTGGGAGGAAGCCACGCGCACCCTCGAGGAGGTGGCCACGGCGTCGGGCCTGGAACTGGTGCCCGATCCGGGCGGCGCGGCCTTCTACGGCCCCAAGATCTCCGTGCAGGCAAAGGATGCGATTGGCCGTACCTGGCAGCTGTCCACGATCCAACTGGACTTCTTCGAGCCCGAGCTGTTCGAGCTTGAGTACATGGCATCCGATGGCACGCGCCAGCGGCCGGTGATGATCCACCGGGCGCTATTTGGCTCGATCGAGCGCTTCTTTGGCGTGCTGCTGGAGCACTACGCGGGCGCCTTCCCTGTGTGGCTCGCCCCCGTTCAGGTCAAGCTGGTGCCGGTGGCCGACGCCTTCGACGACTACCTTGCGGACGTCGCCTCTCAGTTGCGCGCCCATGGCGTTCGAGTGGAGCTGGACGCGTCGGACGAGCGGTTCCCCAAGAAGATTCGCAACGCCTCGAAGGAGAAGGTGCCGTTCACGCTCATCGCGGGCGGCGAGGACGCCGAGGCCGGGGCCGTGAGCTTCAGATTCCGCGATGGGAGCCAAGACAACGGCGTGCCGGTGGCCGACGCCGTCGCCAGGATCGTTGAAGCCATCCGCACCAAGGCGCAGGTCTAGGCTGTGGCGGACCTCGTCGACTCAGAGTGGATGGGGGGCAACCCAGACGGCTTTGAGCGGCTCTGGACGCCTCACCGCATGGCATACGTGCGGAACGCATCCGAGCGCGCGCCAATGGCCGGCGAGGACGACTGCCCGCTGTGCAAGAAGGCGTCCGACGACGACCGTGCGCACCTCGTAGTGCACCGCGGCGACGCCTGCTACGTGGTTCTCAACCTGTACCCGTATAACCCGGGCCACCTCATGATCTGCCCGTACCGCCACATCGGGTGGTACACGGAGGCGACGGATGCCGAGCGCGACGAGATGGGCGTACTTACTCAGAAGGCGATGCGAGTGCTGGAGAGCGTGAGCGGCACTCGAGGATTCAACATCGGCATGAATCAGGGCGTCACAGGCGGTGCAGGCATCTCTGAGCACCTCCACCAGCACGTGGTTCCGCGCTGGGTTGGTGACTCGAACTTCCTCCCGATCATTGCGAAGACCAAGGCGCTGCCCGAGCTCCTTGACGACACGTGGCGTCGCATCACTGACGCCTGGAAAGTGAGCGCCTAGGTGCTTGGTTGGCTGCGTCCCGTGATGGGCGCCATCTGGAAGGCGCCTGCGCGCGGGCTCTTGCGACTCGGCGTGCATCCCAATGTCATGACCCTCGTTGGCACCGCCGGCGTGGTGTTCGGCGCACTGTACTTCTTTCCCAAGGGCGGCAAGTCACTCTTCTGGGGCGTCATGGTGATCACCTTCTTCGTCCTCACCGACATGCTCGATGGCACCATGGCGCGGCTGGGCGGCAAGTCGTCCCGGCTCGGCGCATTCCTGGACTCCACGATGGACCGCGTGGCGGACGCCGCGATTTTCGGGGCACTCGCTTGGAGCTTCATCGACGTCTCGCGGGTGACCGCGGCGGCCGCGCTGGTGTGCCTGATCATCGGCTTCCTGGTGCCGTACTCGCGCGCTAAGGCGGAGTCGATCGGCGTAGCGGCCAAGGGCGGCTTCGCCCAGCGATCCGACCGCCTGGTGTTGGGTCTCACCGCGACGGGCCTCGTGGGCCTTGGGTTGCCCATTGCGGTACTCACGTGGACGCTGTGGCTCCTATCGCTGCTCGCGGCGCTCACGTTTGGTCAGCGCATCTACGCGGTCGTGAAGGCGGCACGAACTGACCCAGAGTGGAACAAGGATCTCGACATTCGCGTGGAGCACGAGCCGCATTCATGAACTCGCTCATCGTGGCGATGCGTGCCTCGCGCTACCTGCCTCGCTCTGTGGTGAGGGCAGGTGCTTGGGCCGGCGCCAACATCGGCTGGCTGCGCAAGACCAGGGCGCGTGTGCGACTTGAGCAGAACCTCAATCGCGTGACCGGACTAGAGGGAGCAGAACTCGCGAGACTCTCTCGCCGGGGGATGCTGAGTTCGGCGCGCTACTACGCCGAGGTGCTGGAGATGCCCCGCGTAACCGGTGCACAAGTGCGGGCGCGCGTGCGCATGAAGACTGAGGAGGTGCCGATTGCCGCCATCCATGCGAGCGGTGGCTGCGTCATCGTCTTGAGCCACTCGGGCAACTGGGACATCGTCGGCGCAAAGGCGGCGCTCGAGATCGCGCCGGTCACTTCTGTAGCAGAGGTGCTCGAACCGCGAGAGGTCTATGAGCAGTTCGTTGCGCTTCGCGCGCGCATCGGGATACGGATACACGGTCACGAGGGTTCCGCGACATTCCGCGAACTGCTGCGCGAGGCTAAGGCCGACGAGAAGCGCATCCTTGCGCTGCTTGCGGATCGCGACTTGAGCGGATCCGGCGTTCCGGTCACCATGTGGGGGCATGGCGTCAAGGTGGCGCCAGGACCCGCGGCGCTCGCGCTCGCCTCTGGACTGCCGCTGCTCATGGTCGCCTGCTACTACGAACGCCTCCGCGGGGCGCGCAGGCGAGCTGCGAGGTCGCGTTGGGGCACGGTGATGGAGTTCGGTCCAGTTCTTGATCCGGCACACTACGCGGGGCCCGACGCTGTGGCGAGTTTGTCTCAGACGTGGGCGGCGTGGCATGGCGAGCGCATCGCGGAGCACCCTGAGGATTGGCACATGCTGCAGCGCTTTGGGTGGATCGACGCCGTTGGGGAGGCGCCGTGAGGATCGGCATCGTCTGCCCGTACTCGCTCGACCGCCCGGGCGGGGTGCAATTGCACGTGCTCGACCTCGCGGAGGCGCTCATCGGCCGCGGCCACGAGGTGTCGGTGCTCGCTCCGTCGGGCGAGGACACCGCGGTTCCCCCATACGTCTTCTCCGCCGGTCGCTCCGTGCCGATCCGCTACAACGGCGCGACCGCACGCCTCACCTTTGGAATGTTCGCCGCTGCCCGCGTTCGCCTGTGGCTAGGGGAGGGTGACTTCGACGTGGTGCACCTCCACGAGCCTGGCGCGCCGTCGCTGAGCCTCATCGCGATGTGGGCGCGCGTTGGCCCCACCGTCGCGACGTTCCACAGCTCCCACGAGGATTCACGCATCATGAGGATGGCGAAGCCGTGGATCAAGCCCGGCTACGAGGAACTGGACGCGCGGATTGCCGTGTCGCCTTCGGCGGCCGCGACCATTCGCGAGCACCTGCGCATCGAGGCCACACACATCATTCCCAATGGAGTCGATACCAGCGCCTACGTGTCCGCTGAGCCTAGATCGGCCTGGATGGGAACCGCGGATGCCCCCACAATCGGAATCCTTGGCCGGATGGATGAACCTCGCAAAGGCCTCGATGACTTCCTCGCGATGATCCCGCGGGTGCGAGAGCGCTTTCCGCACGCTCGATTCCTTGTCGCTGGGCGGTTCAGCGATCGCGTGGCCGCACGCGCGGCACGCGCTGGCGCCGAGGTCGTCGGGGAACTCGATGAGGCGCAGAAGGCGAGTTTCATGAGCTCGATGGATGTGTATTGCGCTCCCAACCTGGGCGGTGAGAGTTTTGGCATTGTGCTCGTCGAGGCCATGGCGTCGGGTGCGGCAGTGGTGGCGAGCGACCTCACGGCGTTCAAGGATGTCGCCACCGCGAAAGGCGGCGCGTTTGCGGTTGCGCTTCACCGCGTGGGCGACTCCGACGATCTAGCGCGCGCGGTGACCGAGTTGCTGGCTGACCCCGCAGCACGCGCGGAACTCGCGATCAAGGGCCGCAAGGTCGCTGCGGCATTCGACTGGTCGAACGTGGCGCCCCGTGTGGAGGCCACGTACCGCGACGCCATTAGGATGGATGCCGAGTTCCATCCCCATCCACCCAAGGAAGAGTCATGAGCAGCGACGTCACACCCCAGCCCGCGCAGGTCGGCACCGATCTGGTGAAGCGGGGAATGGCAGAGATGCTCAAGGGTGGCGTCATCATGGACGTCGTTACGCCCGAGCAGGCGAAGATCGCCGAGGACGCCGGTGCCGTGGCTGTCATGGCACTGGAGCGCGTCCCCGCTGACATTCGCGCCCAGGGCGGCGTTGCGCGCATGAGTGACCCCGACCTGGTGCAGGGCATCGTCGACGCCGTCTCTATCCCCGTCATGGCGAAGGCGCGCATCGGCCACTTCGTTGAAGCGCAGGTGCTGCAGAGCCTCGGGGTTGACTACATCGACGAGTCAGAGGTGCTGACTCCCGCGGATTACGCGAACCACATCGACAAGTGGAACTTCACGGTTCCGTTCGTTTGCGGCGCGACCAACCTCGGCGAGGCGCTGCGTCGCATCTCCGAGGGCGCGGCAATGATCCGCTCCAAGGGCGAGGCCGGCACGGGCGACGTCTCGAACGCCACAACGCACATCCGCACCATTCGCGCGGAGATCGCGCGACTCACGTCGCTGTCCAAGGACGAGCTGTACGTCGCTGCCAAGGAGCTGCAGGCGCCCATTCAGCTGGTCCAGGAGATTGCCGAGACCGGCAAACTTCCCGTTGTGCTGTTCGTCGCTGGCGGCATCGCCACCCCTGCGGACGCAGCGATGATGATGCAGTTGGGCGCCGAGGGCGTGTTCGTCGGTTCCGGCATCTTCAAGTCCGGCAACCCGGCTGAGCGCGCCGCGGCGATCGTCAAGGCGACCACCTTCTACGACGACCCTGCGGTCATCGCCGACGTCTCCCGCGGGCTTGGCGAGGCTATGGTCGGGATCAACGTCGAAGAGGTCCCGGAGCCGCATCGCCTTGCCGAACGCGGCTGGTAGCAGGCCCGACGCCGTGGCCGACGAGGTTTCCACCGTCAACGGCCGCGTTGAGCGCCTAGGCGCGCGCGTCCTGTTTCTCGATGCGGACAACCGCCTGCTCCTTGTGCGCGGGCACGACCCACACCAGCCCGAGCGTTCCTTCTGGTTCACGCCCGGCGGAGGAATTGAGGGCGGGGAGTCGTCGCGTGCCGCGGCGGTTCGCGAATTGGCCGAAGAGACCGGCTATGTGCTCGAGCCGCATGAACTGGTTGGCCCGGTGTGGCTGCGGACGGCGGTGTTTGACTTCGCGAGCCGGCCCTATACCCAGCACGAGGAAATCTTCGTTGGCAGGCTCGCTGATGCGGAGCGTCGGGCGCGCACCGTTGCCGAACTGACGGCCGACGAGCACGAGGCCCTCGACGAGTTTGCGTGGTTGAGCCACGCCCAGGTCGTCGGCGAAGCGCGCGAGGTATTCCCCGACGATCTCCGCGAACCGTGGGGATGGTTCATCGACTGGGATGGCGAGACCCGGAACTTGGGAGTGCAGCCCGAATGACGACAATCGGTGTGCTTGCCCTGCAGGGCGATGTCCGCGAGCACGTGTTCGCCCTCGAAAGGGTGGGTGTTGCGGCGTCGCGTGTGCGGCGCCTAAGCGAACTCAAGGCGGTGGACGGCCTCGTCATTCCTGGTGGCGAGTCCACGACGATCGACAAACTTCTGCGCACATTCGACCTGTTCGAGCCGTTGCGCGGGCGCATCGCCGACGGGATGCCGGTACTGGGCTCTTGCGCAGGCATGATCATGCTCGCCACGGACATCATCGGCGGGATTCACGACCAGCAGTCTCTCGCCGCAATTCCCATGACGGTGCGCCGCAACGCCTTTGGTCGCCAGGTGGACTCGGCCGAGGTGCAGCTCGCGTGGGAGCCCGATGGTTCGACCATGCACGCGACGTTCATCCGCGCGCCTTGGGTGGAGGCGTGGGACTCGTCCGTGGAGATCTTGGCGACCGTGGCAGGGCCCGACGGCGAGAGGCACCCCGTGGCGGTGCGCCACGGCAGCGCGATCGCCACGAGCTTCCACCCGGAGATCCATGCTCCCGGCGCAACCCCAGACGACAGGGTTCACCGCCTGCTGGCGTCGCTGACCTGAGCCAAACTGCGGGTGGGAGATCACGAGGGGGGCCTTGATTCCTCTCAATCAAGCGCTTAGCCTTGATCTATGTTCGTCGTGACGGCCGATCAGAGGGCGAGTACGCGCGATGGCGTGCGCGTGGATGCGCTCACGCAGCGGCTCGTGCCGTGGTTCTCTCACCACGTGGACGCGGTGGAGTTGCCGCTCGAGCGAACCGTGGGCGACGAGGTCCAGACGGTGCTCGGCACAGCCGACGCCGCGCTGGACCTCGGTCTCTTGCTCATGCGGTGGGGAGGATGGTCTGTGGGTATTGGGGCAGGGCCGGACGAGTTGCTCGCAGGAAGCGCCCGTGAGAATTCTGGCCCAGCCTTTGTCGCCGCGCGGCGGGCCGTTGAGCGTGCCAAAATCAAGTCGGAACCCGTTCCCCTCATCGTCGACGGCACGCATGCGGGCGCGGCGGAGGCGGCGACAGCGGTGGTGCAACTTCTGGCGGCGATCGTGCAGCGCCGGTCCCGCGCAGGCTGGGAGGTCGCTGACCTTCTCGCGCGCGGCCGCACGCAACGAGAGGCGGCAGAACGCCTGGAAATCTCCGAGCAGGCCGTCAGCCAGCGTGTCGCGTCCGCGATGATCAACGAAGAGCGCCGAGCGCGGCCTGTGGCGGCCCGGCTCATCGACGCGGCGGGGAGGTAGGCCATGTGGGCTGTGATCACGCTCATCGCTCTCGCATCGCTGGCGCTCTCTGCGTTCTTGGGATGGCTGCTCGTGCGGACCGTCTTCAATCACATCAGCCCTGCGCCGAGCCCTGGAGTGCTCCGTGGCGGCACCTGGATCGGAATCCTTGAGCGCGTGCTCATCACGGGAGGCATCCTCGTGGGGATGCCTGAGGTGATCGCGGTGGTGATCGCGGTGAAGGGCCTTGGTCGCTATCCCGAGTTGCGCGAGACGGACGACGAGCTGCGCGGGGGAGTCGCCGAGCGATTCATCATCGGGACCCTCACGAGCTTCCTGGTGGCCGCAGCCATCGGAATTGGTGCCCGCGCTCTCATTGTCGCGATCGCCTGACGCCGGCCCAACTGCGCTCCTTCGGGCGCCCTTTCCGGCACCATGGGCGCATGAAGATCTATGCGGACACGGGCGCGCGCCGGACGCGCCAAATCGTCTGGGACGTTGCCGCGGTCGCCCTGATCGCGATGTGGGTGTGGATCGGCGTGAAGGTGCATGACGCCATCGCGCAGCTAGGGGAGGTCGGCGCCAAGATGGAAAGCGTCGGCACGTCCCTGAACGGCGACCTCACGTCGATGGCAGACAAGCTAGGCTCCGTGCCGCTCATCGGCGACGGGATACGCGCCCCGTTCGAATCCGCAGCGGATGCCGCGAACACCATCACGGAGGCGGGCGAGTGGCAGCGCACAACGGTGGAGCAGCTCGCCACAATCGCCGCGCTCGCCCTCGTAGTGGGCCCCATCCTCGCGATTCTGGCGCTGTGGCTCATTCCGCGCGTGGCGTGGATGGTGCGTGCGCGCAACACCGCGGCTATCGCGAGGGCGCCAGGCGGCGAGGACCTGCTCGCCCTGCGCGCGCTCGTGACTCGTCCCATGGCCGAGCTGCTTGAACTGCACCCTGATCCCGCCAATGCCTGGCGAACGGCAGACCGAGCCGCCATTTCCGCACTCGCCGGGGCACAGCGTCGGGCCGTGGGACTGCACTGACGCCGGGGCCTAGAATGTTCGGCAGTCAAGCAACGCAAGGAGCATCGTGTCCGGGCATTCCAAGTGGGCAACCACCAAGCACAAGAAAGCAGTGGTCGACGCCAAGCGCGCCAAGCTTTTCGCCAAACTCATCAAGAACATTGAGGTGGCGGCACGCACCGGCGGCGGTGACCTTGCAGGCAACCCGACGCTGTTCGACGCGGTGCAGAAGGCCAAGAAGTCTTCGGTTCCGAACGACAACATCGACCGCGCGGTCAAGCGCGGCAGCGGTGCCGAGGGTGGCGGTGCCGACTACGAGACGATCATGTACGAGGGCTACGGGCCCAACGGCGTCGCCGTCCTCATCGAGTGCCTCACCGACAACCGAAACCGGGCGGCCGGCGAGGTTCGCGTTGGCCTCACCCGCAACGGCGGATCGCTCGCAGATCCCGGCTCGGTGAGCTACTTGTTCAGCCGCAAGGGCCAGGTCATCGTGGACAAGGCGGGCGGCGTTACCGAGGACGATCTCATGGAGGCCACGCTTGACGCGGGCGCCGAGGAGATCAACGACCTCGGCGACTTCTTCGAGATCATCTCCGAGGCCACCGACTTCGTGGCCGTCCGCACCGCGCTCCAAGATGCCGGCATCGACTACGAGCAGGCGGAGGCGACCTTCCTTCCGTCCGTGAAGATCGAGGTGGACGTCGAGGGCGCGCGCAAGGTTCTTCGCCTGATCGACGCGCTCGAAGACAGCGACGACGTGCAGAACGTGTGGGCGAACTTCGACGCCTCCGACGAGGTGCTCGAGGCCGCAGAAGCCTGATGCGCGTCCTTGGCGTCGACCCCGGCCTCACGAGGTGCGGTCTCGGCGTTGTGGATATCGAGGGACGCCGCGTCACGCTCGTGAGCGTTGGCGTTGCCGCCACGTCCAGCACATGGGAGACGCCCGCGCGGCTCGTGAGCATCGCTGACGCCATCGACGCGCTCATCGCCGAACACAACCCGCAGGCGATCGCCATGGAGCGGGTGTTCGCTCAGCACAACGTGCGCACCGTCATGGGCACTGCGCAGGTTTCCGGAGTGGTGATGCTCGCGGCCGAACGCGCCGGCATCCAGCTGAGCCTCTACACGCCGAGCGAGGTCAAGGCCGCCGTCACCGGCAATGGGCGCGCACCAAAGGCCCAAGTCGGGTTCATGGTCACGCGGATCCTCGGGCTCGCGGAGGCGCCAAAGCCGGCCGACGCCGCGGACGCCTTGGCGATCGCCATTACCCACGGCTGGAGGGGCAAGGCGCAGGGCGCGGCCACGGCCGCGCAAGAGCGCTGGGCCGCCGCCGAGAAAGCGGCGCGCCGTACGTAGGAAGTCGGCCCTAGCCCGTACGGTATTCGTACATACGTTCGAAGGGGCCTGCCAGTTGGATTCAACAACGTGATCGCGCAGCTCACCGGCACGGCCGTCCACGTCGGTGCTACGTCCGCCATTGTCGACGTCAACGGGGTGGGGATGCTCGTGCAGTGCACGCCCGGCACGCTCGCCGGCATCCGGCACGGGCAGACGGTGACCCTTCACACTCAACTGGTTGTTCGCGAAGACTCGCTCACGCTGTTCGGCTTTGGCAGTTCAGGAGAGCGCGATGCGTTCGAGACGCTTCAATCGGTCCAGGGAGTGGGACCAAGACTCGCGCTTGCCATGCTCGCCGTGCACCCGCCGCAGCAGCTCGCCGCTGCCGTCGCGGCGGGTGACAGGGCCGCCCTCGAGCGGGTGCCGGGAGTTGGGGCGAAGGTCGCATCCCGCTTGCTTCTCGAGCTCGGCGGCAAACTCGTGCTCGATGCGCCCGCGGCACCCGCGGGAGACGCCCGCGGCCAGGTGGTGGATGCGCTCGTGAGCCTGGGCTGGAACGCCAAGGCCGCTTCGTCCGCCGTCGACGCCGTGGCCGATGGGCCGGTCGCCGAGGCGGATGTCGCGCCCACCCTCCGCGCCGCACTGCAGAGGCTCGGGGGCACGCGTGTCTGAAGACTGGGATGGAATGGACCGGTTGGTCGCGGGCGACGCCGACGCGCTCGAGCGTTCAACCGAGGCGGCGCTGCGTCCCACCAGCCTCCACGAGTTCGTGGGCCAAGAGGCAGTACGTTCGCAACTTTCGCTCGTGTTGACCGCGGCGGCGGCTCGCGGCGCCGCCGCCGACCACGTGTTGCTGTCCGGCCCCCCTGGCCTCGGCAAGACCACCCTGGCGATGATCGTCGCCGGTGAGCTCGGCGCTGCCCTGCGCCTAACGTCGGGCCCTGCCATCCAGCACGCCGGTGACCTCGCCGCGATCCTGTCATCGCTTGAGCCCGGAGACGTGCTCTTCATCGACGAGATTCACCGCCTGGCGCGCCCCGTCGAGGAGATGCTCTACCTCGCAATGGAAGACTTTCGGGTTGACGTCGTGGTGGGCAAAGGCCCTGGTGCAACGTCGATTCCCCTCACGCTGCCGGGCTTCACCGTGGTGGGAGCAACCACGCGAGCCGGCCTGTTACCGGCCCCGCTGCGGGATCGTTTTGGCTTCACCGCTCACCTCGACTTCTATTCGCCTCAAGAGCTGCTGAGGATCGTCGACAGGTCCGCGGGCAAGCTCGGCTTCTCGGTGACGTCCGACGCCGCGGCCGAGATCGCCTCGAGGTCCCGGGGGACGCCGCGCATCGCCAACCGGCTGCTGCGCCGCGTGAGGGACTATGCGGAGGTCCACGGCGACGGGGACGGCACGTTGGCATCCGCGCGCGCGGCGCTCGCGATGTATGAGGTCGACGAGCGAGGGCTCGATCGGCTTGATCGTGCGGTTCTGGGGGCGCTGTGCACACGCTTCGCGGGAGGCCCCGTTGGCCTGTCGACGCTCGCCGTGGCAGTCGGCGAGGAGGCCGAGACTGTCGAATCAGTAGTGGAGCCGTTCCTGGTGCGTGAGGGCTTGGTCACACGCACCGCTCGCGGTCGAGTGGCCACCGCGGAGGCGTTTGCGCACCTCGGCGTGGCTCCCAAGAAGGACGGCCCTTCACGGCTCTTCGACTGAGGTGTTCTCTGTGGCTTCGCTGACCGCCTAGAATCGTCGGGGCCCTCGTGGGCGTTTGAGCGTAAAGGAAAGCTGAGTGTCAACTGTCGTCAAGGGTGCGAAGCGCGCACTGATCTGGCTGGGCGTCATCGTCGTCTTCCTCTACGGGCTCCTCACGCTCGGTGTCGTGACCGGCAAGACCACGTTCACACCCGCGCTCGGTCTCGACCTCGCGGGCGGTACCACGCTCATCCTCAAAGCGGAGCCGACCAACGGCACCACGATCGACACCGAAGACCTCAACCAAGCGGTCGAGGTCATTCGTCGGCGCATCGACGCATCGGGCGTGACCGAAGCGGAAATCACCACTCAAGGTTCCGACACGATCGTGATCGCGCTCGCCGGGCGTCCGTCGGACCACACGATCGACCTCATCCGTCAGAGCGCGCAGCTTCAATTCCGCCCCGTGCTCTTGGTTGGCGACCCGAACGTCATCACCGATACGAGCGCCACGCCATCGCCGTCGCCTTCAGTCTCTACTGACCCCTCCACGAGCCCGAGCCCCTCGGTGAGCCCGACGACTAGCGATAACGACGAGGCCATCACAGACCCGTCGGCGTCCGCCAGCCCCGAAGCGTCGACTTCACCCGAATCGAGCGTCAGTCCTTCGCCGAGCGCGAGCCCGGTTCCCGGTGAGACGGACCCCTCGTCCTTTGACTGGCTCACCGATGACTTGCTTGAGCAATACAAGGCCCTCGACTGCACCAAGAAGGCGAACCTCTCAGGGGCTGACCTCGGTGACTCCGACGCGGGGCACGTGGCGTGCGCGACCGACGGTTCAGCGAAGCTCGCCATGGGACCCGTCGAGTTGACCGGTTCCGACGTCAAGACGGCGACTTCCGGGCCCGAGTACGGCTCTGCTGGCACCCTCACAGGGCGCTACCAGGTGTCGCTTGAGTTCAACTCCGCTGGCGCCGCGAAGTTCTCTGACATCACCGAACGGCTCTACGGCTACTACCAGGTGGACCCTAGCGACGATCGCGCAAAGTTCGCGATTCTGCTTGACGGTGGCGTGATTTCTTACCCTGCCGTTCAGGGCCACATCACGGGCGGCACCGCTCAGATCACAGGTGATTTCACGCAGGCCGAGGCCGCTGAGCTAGCTAACCAGCTCAAGTTCGGCGCGATCCCGCTCGATCTGACGCTCCAAACCAAGAACACTGTCAGCCCCTCGCTCGGCACCGAGCAACTCGAGAAGGGCCTCATCGCCGGCGCGATCGGCCTGCTGCTCGTGGTGGTCTACTCGATGTTCCAATACCGCGCACTGGGCCTCGTAACGATCGGCTCGCTCGCCATCGCAGGTGCCATCACGTACGCGCTCATTGCGCTGCTTTCGTGGGGCATGGGCTATCGATTGTCACTCGCGGGCGTGGCTGGCCTCATCATCGCCATCGGTATCACGGCGGACTCATTCATCGTGTACTTCGAGAGGGTGAAGGACGAACTCAGAGAGGGCCGCTCTCTGCAGGCCTCGATCGACCACGCATGGAAGCGCGCGCGACGCACCATTCTGGCGTCCGACGCCGTGAGCTTCCTCGCCGCCGTCGTGCTCTACATCCTGGCGATCGGCTCCGTGCGAGGATTCGCGTTCACACTGGGACTCACCACGCTCGTCGACGTGCTCGTCGTCATCTTGTTCACGCACCCGATTCTTGCCCTGCTCAGCCGCACCAAGTTCTTCGGTGAAGGGCACAAGTGGTCCGGTCTCGACCCGCGTCAGCTCGGTCAGTCGGCGATCTACAAGGGTCGCGGTCGCGTAAGCAGCGGCGCGCCCAAGGAGACGCCGAGCGCAGGAGCCGAGGAAGCGTCGGGCCTAACCCTTGCCGAACGCAAGGCGGCCGCAGCGAAGGGAGAGGGCAAGTGAAACTCAACCTTGCCGAATGGGGCAACCAGCTGCACTCGGGGGAGCGCACCTATGCGATCGTCCCCAAGCGCCGCATGTGGCTCACCATCTCCGCCGCCGCGCTTCTGCTGTGCATCGTCGTGCTTTTCGTCAAGGGCCTCAACTTCGGCGTGGACTTCACCGGCGGCAACGTCTATCAGGTGACGGACACGCCCAACCCCGATCCCCAGATTGCGGAAGAAGTCGTCGCGGAGTTCGCCCCCGACCAAGAGGCGCGTATCTCGATCCTCGGCGAAGACGACATCATGGTGAAGATCGGCGTGGTCGACATCGAAGTCTCCCGTCAGATCGAGCAGGGTCTCGCAGAAGGCTACGAGGTGTCGGCGGACCAGGTGAGCTCCGACCAGATCGGCCCCACCTTCGGCGCCGAGGTCGGCAAGAAGGCCGTCCAGTCGCTCATCGTGTTCCTCGTGCTCGTCGCGCTCGTCATGACCGTGTACTTCCGCGCGTGGCGCATGGCAGTCGCTGGCATCGTCGCGCTGGTTCACGACCTCATCTTCACGGTCGGCATCTATGCGCTCGTGGGCTTCGAGGTCACGCCCGCGTCGGTGATCGGCTTCCTGACAATCCTTGGCTACTCGCTCTACGACACCGTGGTGGTGTTCGACAAGGTCCGCGAGAACACCGACAACCTCACGAGCCAGCATCGCTACACGTATGACGAGCTCGCGAACCTCGCGCTCAACCAGACGCTCGTGCGATCGATCAACACGTCGATCGTCGCCCTGCTGCCGGTCGCGGCGATCCTCTTCATCGGCGCATACGTTCTCGAGGCGGGCACGCTCAAGGACATCTCGCTCGCGCTCTTCGTGGGTATGGCCGTTGGAACGTATTCGTCGATCTTCGTCGCGACGCCGCTCGAGGTCACCTTGCGTGATCGCGAAGAGCGCATCACGAAGCACACCAAAGAGGTGCTCGACATGCGCGCGTCCGGCAAGTCCGACGTCGTGGTTGGCGAGGACGGCCACGTGCGTGTGGGCGCTTTGACGCCGGGCGGACACCAGGGGCAGGGCGCGCAGCCTAAGCGCAAGGGCCGCAAGTAGACTTGTGTTTCCACAGGGCTAGGAGGTGGCGATGACTGAGACTCGCGCTTCCGCCTCGTCCGGGCGCTCATTCCTGCGTAGGCCCGCACGCGAGCACACCGCTATCGATGGCGTGCTCGACACGTACCACCGGATGTACCCCAAGGCGAAGACCGCTCTCATCGAGCAGGCGTACGCCGTCGCGAACGTCGCCCACGAAGGCCAGCTGCGCAAGAGCGGAGAGGCCTACATCACTCACCCGATCGCGGTGGCCCAGATCATCGCGGACCTCGGCCTGCCGGAATCGGTGATCGCGGCCGCTCTGCTCCATGATGTCGTGGAAGACACGGAGTATCCGCTCGAGCGTATTCAGGCGGAGTTCGGCGATGAAGTGGCGATGATTGTCGACGGCGTCACCAAGCTCGACAAGGTCAAGTACGGCGACGCCGCGCAGGCCGAGACCGTGCGCAAGATGGTCGTGGCCATGGCCAAGGACATCCGCGTCTTGCTTCTCAAGCTCTGCGACCGCCTCCACAACGCGCGCACATGGGAGTTCGTGGCGCCGGAGAGCGCCCGGCGGAAGGCTCAGGAGACGCTCGAGATTTACGCGCCACTTGCGCACCGGATGGGCTTGAACGCCATCAAGTGGGAGCTCGAGGATCTTTCTTTCAAGACGCTCTACCCCAAGATCTACCAAGAGATCGTCGACGTCGTCACTGATCGCGCGCCCGAGCGCGAGAAGTACCTCGCAGAAGTGCGCTCGGAGATCGACAAGGACCTCAAGGCCATGAAGATCAAGGCCGAGATCACGGGGCGGCCAAAGCACTACTACTCCGTCTATCAGAAAATGATCGTCCGCGGCCGCGACTTGAACGACATCTACGACCTCGTCGGCGTTCGCATCCTCGTGGAGTCCGTCCGCGACTGCTACGCCGTGCTCGGCGCGATGCACGCGCGGTACCAGCCCGTTCCCGGCCGGTTCAAGGATTACGTCGCGATGCCGAAGTTCAACCTTTACCAGTCGCTTCACACGACGGTGATTGGACCAACAGGAAAGCCGGTTGAGCTGCAGATACGCACGTTCGAGATGCACCGCAGGGCCGAGTACGGACTCGCAGCGCATTGGCGTTACAAGGAGACTGCGCGCGGGGGCGACGCGGCTACCGACAACCCCTCGGACATGGGCTGGCTTCGCCAGATCGCCGACTGGCAGCAGGAGACCGCGGACCCCAGCGAGTTCCTCGACTCCCTGCGCGGGGAGATCTCGCGCGCGGAGGTCTACGTATTCACGCCGCGCGGAAAGCTGCTGTCGCTTCCGCAGGGCGCCACTCCCGTGGACTTCGCCTACGCGGTGCACACCGAGGTTGGCCACAAGACGATCGGGGCGCGCGTCAACGGTCGCCTCGTGTCGCTCGACTCAAAGCTCGACAACGGCGACACCGTTGAGGTGCTGACGAGTTCCGACGAAAACGCGCATCCGAAGCGCGACTGGCTCGAGTTCGTCCAGTCGACCAGAGCTCGCAACAAGATCCGGCAGTGGTTCACGCGAGAGCGCCGCGAGGAATCGATCGAGACCGGCCGCGACATGCTCGCAAGGGCGATTCGCCGCCAGCACCTGCCGATGCAGCGCCTCATGTCCAAGTCGACGCTGCTCGCGCTCGCCAAGGAGATGCACTACGAGGACGTGGACGGCCTCTACGCGGCGATCGGCGAGCACAAGGAGCAGGCGAGCGACGTCGTTGCTCGAATGACCGAGGCCGTTGGCGGCGACGAGGGGGCCGACGAGGACGTCACCGAGATCACCCGGCCTGGTATCCCGCAACGGGCCCGCAGGGGCGACCCCGGCGTCTCGGTGCACGGACTCACAGATGTGGTGGTCAAGCTTGCGAAGTGCTGCACCCCTGTGCCGGGCGACCCGATCCAGGGCTTCGTGACGCGAGGCGCCGGCGTTTCAGTGCACCGTGCGGACTGCGACAACCTCGCGCGTCTCCAGGGCCAGAGCGAACGCCTAATCGACGTGCAATGGACTGGCCAGTCCGAGACAACCTTCCTGGTGCAGATCGAGGTCGAGGCGCTTGACCGCAATCGCCTCCTCAGCGACGTGACCAAAGTGCTCTCCGACCACCACGTGAACATCCTCTCCGCCCAGGTGGCCACGACTCGCGATCGCGTCGCGAGGTCGAGTTTCTCCTTCGAAATGGCCGACCCGTCGCACCTGGACTCGGTGCTCGCGGCCGTTCGCCGCATCGACGGCGTGTACGACGCGCACCGCGTCACCGGTGGCAAGCGCTTCTAGGCGACCCCGGCCAAGCCGCCCAGGAGGTCAACGAGCCCGCGGACCCGTCCCCGCCCGGCCGTTCGCTTGTCGAAGCCCGTCATCATGTCCACCAGCGCACCAACGCTCGTGGCGCCCGCGCGCAGGGCCGACGCCGTGGCCGGCAACGCGGTGGCGGCGGGGGAGTGCCAAAGGGCGTCGAGGCACGCCCTCGTCGCCGTCACTACGGGAGCGTCGCCAGCGCGGGGCAGACCGAGCAGGTTCCCCGCGTGAAGGCGGAGCGGCGGGCTGCCGGGCTTGGGAACGATCCGATGAGCGCCCTTGCGCGCGACCAGGTCTAGCGTGGTCGGGGACGGCGAGTGGCCCTCGATCCACAGGGCGGCGAGACCGCTGAGCCACGCGTTGCGCGGGATGAGGGGGCGCATGAGGTGCATGCGGATTGCGGGCGTCGCTGGCACGTCGACGGGGAGCGCCCAGTCGCCGAGCACGCCATGTACAACGCCGTCCCTAACGAGCCGCGAGAAGGCGATGTCCCCGAGCACAGAGCGATCGACAAGCAGCATCCGGAAAGTATGGCCGGAAGCGGACCAACGCGGTCCTCACCTGTGGACGGCTACTTGCCCTCGATCTGCTTGAGCCACGCCTTTCGTGCGTCGAGCGACTCCTTGAGCGTCTTCTTCTCCGCGGGCGTCTTTGCGGCCGCCAGCTTGGCCTCAAGGTCAGTGATCGCCGTGTGCAACTGGGCGGCGGCGCCGGAGACGCGCGCCTCGAGCTCCGGGCTGCGCGCGTTCCACGCAGAATCCTCGGCCTCGCGGACGGCACGTTCCACGGCTCCTAGGCGACGCGACAGCGCCGTCGACTCTGCACGTGGGAGCTTTCCAGCGCCCTCGAACGCGTCCTGGGCGGCACGGAGGGAGGCCTTCGCGGCCGCGAGGTCCTTGATCGGCAAGGCGCCCTCGGCGCTCCTCACCGCGGCCTCTGCCGCCTCGATGTTGGGCGATAGCGCCGCCTCTTCGGCGTCCGCGTGCGTCCGGCGGGCCTCAAAGAAGGCATCCTGCGCGGCCTGGAATCGCTTCCACAGTGCGTCGTCCACGCTGCGACGTCCGCGGCCGGCGGCGCGCCACTGCGTCATCAGGTCGCGGAACTCCCTGGCTCCGCGCTCGAAGTCACCTCCCGCGGTCAGCGCCTCCGCGCGGGCGACGAGCGCCTCCTTGCGATCGGCAACGGCGGTGTTCACGCCGTCCACCTCCGCGAAGTGGTGCTTGCGCGCCTTCTCGAAGCTCGTTCGCGCATGCGTGAATCGCTTCCACATCTCGCGCTCGGCGTCCTTGGGGATGCGAGCGCCATCGCGTTGGGCTTCTTTCCACGAGTCGAGAAGGGACCGCAGTTCTGCGGTGTCGTTCTTCCAGTGGACATTGGCCACGGGCGCCGCCGCGATTTCCTCCGCTCGGGCCACGATCTGCTCTCGTCGTGCGACCGCCTCCTCGCGCGCCTTGGCGCGTTCGGCCGCGAGGGCGTCGCGGGCCGCCACGGCGTCGGCCTCGACGGCCTCGAACTCGGAGCGGAGCGCCGCGAGGTCACCAACGACCTTTGGCTCGGCGAGAGCGCTCTTGACGCTGGCCAGCGTGTCGTCGATGTCTTTGATGCCCAGCTCGGCGGCCTTGAGGCGAGCTCCAAAGCGCTCAATGCTCGCCTTGAGTTCGAAGTACGAGCGGACATACGGCGCCAGTGGGTCGTCACCTTGCGCGGGACCCACCTCGTGGCTCGCTTTGCCGTCAGAGACGCTCACCACCTCGTCGGCCACGGAACCGAACGCGGCTGCTGTGGCGCGCTCCTCTTCCGTCACGTCTGCGGCGATGGGCACGCGCACTGGGTGGGTGGCGTGGGCGGCGATCACCGAGGGACTCGGTGCCTTGAACGAACCCGGCTTGGGGATGGGTCGCGGCTTGGGCGCAGGCACTGCTGCGGCGTCGGACGCGGGCGTGGTCTCGCTGGAATCTTGCGAGCTCATGGGTCACCTCATTGATGTGACGGACGAAGGGCACCGCCAACAATACCCAGCCCGCGCGAGCGCATGCCCACCCCGCCCTTGAGGGGATGGAACAATGGGCGCCATGTCGCGAGTGAGTCCGCTGTCCGGCTTCCCCGAATGGAGCCCTTCGGAGCGAGTGGTCGAAGCGTCGATCATCGCCACCCTTCGCGAGGTCTTTGCGCTCCACGGCTTTGCTGAGATCGAGACGCGTGCCGTCGAGCCCGTCGCTCGACTCGCCGGAGAGTCCGAGGCGGCCAAGGAGATCTACGCTCTCTCTCGCCTGTCTGCTGAGGACGCGCCCGACGCTCGACTTGGCCTTCACTTCGACCTCACCGTGCCATTTGCCAGGTATGTCGAGGAGTTTCAGTCCAAGCTCGCGTTCCCTTTTCGTCGATTCCAGATCCAGAAGGTGTGGCGCGGCGAGAGGCCGCAGGAGGGGCGGTACCGCGAGTTCTATCAAGCGGACATCGATGTCGTTGGTCGAGACGTGCTGCCTCCCCACCTCGAAGCCGAGGTTGCGGTCGTCATGGCTCGTGCACTCGCCGCGCTTCCGATTCCGCGCGCGACCATGCACATCAACAATCGGCGGCTCGTAGAGGGGTTCTACCGATCGGTGGGGATCTCGGACGTAGCGGGAGCACTTCGCAGCGTCGACAAGCTCGACAAGATCGGCTCCGGCGGTGTCCGCAACGAGCTCGACGCCAAGGGCGTGAGCGCCACGGCCGCCGACGCGGTCCTGGAACTGGCCAAGATCCACTCGCGCGACTCGTCGTTTGTGAACGCCATCGAGGACCTGTGGGAGACCACGTTCACCACCGGCGATGTTGACGCAGAGAAGCTGTTCGCTGAAGGAGTGGCGGAGCTCGCCGCGCTCGTCAACGCCGTCAACGCCGCGGTCCCGGGCACGGCGATTGCGGACCTGCGGATTGCGCGTGGCCTCGACTACTACACCGGTGCCGTCTACGAAACGGTCCTCGAGGGCCACGAGGATCTCGGCTCGATCTGCTCCGGGGGGCGCTACGACTCGCTCGTCGCAGGCGGCGGCTTCCCCGGCGTCGGGCTTTCGATCGGAGTGTCGCGGCTCGTGAGCCGCGTGCTGGGAGCCGGGCTCGCGAGCGCAAGCCGCGCCGTGCCGTCGGCCGTGCTGGTAGCCGTGACCGACGAGGACTCGCGCGCAGCCTCGGACGTCATTGCCGACGCGTTGCGTGCCCGCGGCATCCCCACCGAAGTGGCGCCGGCCGCCGCCAAGTTCGGCAAGCAGATCCAGCACGCCGAGAGACGCGGCATTCCGTTCGTGTGGTTCCCGGAGGCCGGCGAGGTCAAGGACATCCGCTCGGGCGCCCAAGTACCCGCAGACCCGCGCAACTGGGAGCCGCCGGCGGAGGATCGTTGGCCGCGCATCGTTCACGCCTGACACCGTCAGTTCGGAAGATTCGCGCGCGGCTAGACTTATCCGACGCTTTCCCACGCTTTCTGAAAGGCAGTTCCCGTGCTTCGCACCCATCTCGCAGGTTCGCTCCGTGCCGCCGACGCCGGCACTACCGTCACGCTGGCCGGCTGGGTTGGCCGTCGCCGTGATCACGGTGGAGTGGCGTTCATTGACCTGCGCGACGCGTCGGGCTTCGCCCAGGTGGTCTTGCGGGAGGACATCGCTCACGAGCTGCGCACCGAATACGTCATTCAGGTGACCGGTGAGGTGCGTCTGCGCCCCGAAGGGTCCGCGAACCCCAACCTCCCGTCCGGCGAGATCGAGGTTGTCGGCACGCGGGTGGAGATCCTCAACTCCTCCGCGCCAACGCCGTTCCCGATCGACGAACACGTCACGGTGGGCGAAGAGGCGCGACTCAAGCACCGCTATCTGGACCTGCGCCGCCCTACACAGCGGAACGCCATCGTGCTGCGCTCCAAGGCAAACGGTGCCGCGCGCCGCGTGCTCGACCGGCACGAGTTCCTCGAGATCGAAACTCCCACGCTCACGCGGTCCACGCCTGAGGGAGCACGAGACTTCGTGGTTCCCGCGCGCCTGTCACCGGGCTCCTGGTACGCGTTGCCGCAGTCGCCTCAGTTGTTCAAGCAGTTGCTCATGGTGGCCGGCATGGAGCGGTACTACCAGATCGCCCGCTGCTACCGCGATGAGGACTTCCGCGCGGACCGCCAGCCGGAGTTCACCCAACTCGACATCGAGATGTCCTTCGTTGACCAAGACGATGTCATCGCGCTCGGCGAGGAGATCGTGCGCGAGCTGTGGTCGCTCATCGGCTACGAGGTTTCGCTGCCGATCCCGCGCATCACGTTCGCCGACGCGATGAACCGCTTTGGCTCCGACAAGCCGGACCTGCGCTTTGGCCTCGAGCTCACTGAGCTCACCGAGTACTTCGCCTCAACCCCATTCCGCGTATTCCAGGCGCCGTATGTTGGTGCCGTCGTCATGCCGGGAGGCGCCTCGCAACCGCGAAAGACGCTCGATGGTTGGCAGGACTGGGCAAAGCAGCGCGGGGCGCGCGGCCTCGCCTACGTGCTCGTTGGCGAGGACGGCGAGCTCGGGGGCCCGGTGGCCAAGAACCTGTCCGACGCCGAACTTGCGGGCCTCGCAGAGGCGACGGGGGCGTCGGCCGGCGACTGCATCTTCTTCGCGGCAGGGGAGCGCGACGCTTCGCAGGCGCTGCTCGGTGCCGCTCGAGGCGAGATCGCGCGCCGCGTGGGCCTCGTTGACGAGTCGCGATTCGAGTTCGTGTGGGTCGTGGACGCGCCGCTGTTCAAGCCGGTGAAGTCGGACGACGACGACGTTGCGCTTGGTCACTCGGGTTGGACGGCCGTGCACCACGCGTTCACGAGCCCCAAGCCCGAGTTCATGGACACCTTCGACACTGACCCCGGCTCCGCCAATGCGTATGCGTACGACATCGTCTGCAACGGTAACGAGATCGGCGGCGGCTCCATCCGTATTCACCGCCGTGACGTGCAGGAGCGCGTGTTCACGGTGATGGGGATCGGCCCTGAGGAAGCGCAAGAGAAGTTCGGCTTCCTCCTCGACGCGTTCCAGTACGGCGCCCCGCCGCACGGCGGCATCGCGTTCGGTTGGGACCGCGTGGTGATGCTGCTTGCGGGTGTCGATTCGATCCGCGACGTGATTGCGTTCCCCAAGTCCGGCGGTGGTTACGACCCGCTCACGGATGCGCCCGCGCCGATCTCCGCGGAGCAGCGCGCCGAGGCAGGTGTGGACTTCGTCCCGGAGGAAGCGGTGGACGCGGACGCGTAGCCGGCCCGTAGGCTGGGGCGGTGGACCTCTTCGACGCGCAGGCGACTACCGCGTCCGGCGTCCCGGAGCCCGCAGCCAACGCCCCGCTCGCGGTGCGCATGCGACCCCGCACGCTCGATGAGGTCGTGGGTCAGGAGCACCTTCTCGCTGAAGGGTCGCCGCTGGTTCGTCTGATCGGGCCCGACGCTGCCGCCGCTTCGATCGTACTTTGGGGTCCTCCCGGCACGGGCAAGACCACGCTCGCCTATCTGGTTGCCGGTAGTAGGCGCTTTGTGGAGTTGAGCGCCGTCACCGCTGGTATCAAGGATGTTCGAGGGGTCATCGAGGACTCCAAGCGACGCGTCTCCATGGGCGAGCGGGAGACCGTGCTCTTCATCGACGAGATCCACCGCTTCACGCGCACCCAGCAGGATGCCCTGTTGCCCGCAGTCGAGAACCGATGGGTGACGCTCGTTGGCGCGACCACGGAGAACCCCAGCTTCTCGGTCGTGGGCCCGCTCCTCAGCCGCAGCCTGCTGCTTACGCTGAAGCCTCTTGCTGAGGAAAACGTGCGCGCACTTCTGGACCGCGCCATCGAGGATGAGCGCGGGCTCGCCGGAGCCGTAGAGGTCGAACAAGAAGCTCGCGAGCATATGGTGCGGGTCGCGGGGGCGGACGCCCGCAAGGCCCTCACTCTCCTCGAAGCCGTCGCGGACGCGGCTGGCCCAGGCGGCACCATCACGGCGGAACTCGCCGAACGCGCCATGGACGCCGCGCTGGTCGCCTACGACAAGAGCGGCGATCAGCACTACGACGTCATCAGCGCCTTCATCAAGTCCGTTCGGGGCAGCGACGTGGACGCCTCGCTGCACTACCTAGCACGCATGGTGGTAGCGGGCGAGGATCCGCGTTTCATCGCGAGACGCCTGGTGATCCTCGCTGCGGAGGACGTCGGCCTCGCGGATCCGCAGGGACTGGTCGTGGCGCAAGCGGCTGCGGACGCGGTGAGCTTCATCGGGATGCCGGAGGGCCGCATAGTGCTCGCCGAGGCGACGGCGTACCTCGCGCTCGCACCCAAGTCCAACCGCTCGTACCTGGCGATCGACCGTGCCATCGCTGACGTGCGTGCGGGCCGCGCTGGCACGGTGCCGCCCCACCTCAGAGACGCCCATTACGCGGGCGCCGAGCGGATCGGCCACGGCAAGGGCTACGCGTACGCCCACGATGCCGAGCACGGCGTCGCGGCCCAGCAGTACCTTCCCGACTCGGTCGCGGACGCCACCTACTACGAACCCACAGACCATGGCTTCGAGCGCACGTTGGGAGAGCGTCGGGCCCAGATACGCAGACTCTTGGGCCGCACAGACTAGGCCCGATGCCGGTGCTGGCTCCCGTACGCGGGGTTTGGTACACTCTTCGGTAGCCCTCGCGGGCGGTTGGCTGCTGTCCCCGCGAAAACTCACAGATTCAATGGCATACGAACACGCGTGCGCGCGCGTTCATCACTCTTAAGGACATCATGACCTCAGTACAGAAGGCCCGCCGCCAGGTTCGCCTGTCGCGTAGCCTCGGCATCGCCCTGACGCCCAAGGCCGTCAAGCACTTCGAGAAGCGCCCTTACCCCCCGGGTGAGCACGGCCGCACCGCGCGCCGCAAGGAAAGCGACTACGCCGTTCGTCTGCGCGAGAAGCAGCGTCTGCGCGCCCAGTACGGCCTGCGTGAGAAGCAGATGACCTCCACCTACGCGGAGGCGAAGAAGGAGTCCGGCCTGACCGGTGAGGCCTTCGTCGAGCTGCTCGAGATGCGACTTGACGCGCTCGTGCTGCGTGCCGGCTTTGCCCGCACGATCCTGCAGGCTCGTCAGACGGTGCTGCACCGCCACATCCTCGTTGACGGCAAGATCGTGGACCGCCCGTCGTTCCGCGTGACCCCCGGTCAGACGATCCAGATCAAGCCCAAGGCCGTCACCCTCGAGCCCTACATGGCCGCCGCCGCTGGCGCGCACCGTGATGTGCTGCCCGAGGTTCCGGACTACCTCGACGTCACGCTTGAGAAGCTCACCGCCAAGCTGGTGCGCCGCCCCAAGCGCGCCGAGGTGCCCGTCACGTGTGACGTGCAGCTCGTCGTCGAGTACTACGCGCGCTAGTAGGGTTTACTAGCCACAAGCTATCGCCGCTGAACCCAGGCTCTTGCTTTTGGGTTCGGCGGCGTTGCTGTATCAGGAGGAGAACATGCGTACCGCCGATATCCGTCAGCGCTGGCTGGACTACTTCGAGTCCAACGGCCACACGGTGGTGCCCTCCGCATCCCTGATTTCTCCGGATCCGAGCCTCCTCTTCACCGTGGCTGGCATGGTGCCGTTCATCCCGTACATGACGGGGGAGCAGCAGCCGCCGTGGGCGCGCGCCACGAGCGTGCAGAAATGTATCCGCACTCCCGATATCGAAGAGGTGGGCAAGACCACGCGTCACGGCACGTTCTTCCAGATGAACGGCAACTTCTCGTTCGGCGACTACTTCAAAGAGGGCGCCATCACCTACGCGTGGGACCTCGTCACGGGGTCCGCTGCTGAGGGCAAGTACGGCTTCGACCCCCAGGACGTCTGGGTAACGGTCTACCAGGACGACGACGAGGCGTTCTCGTTGTGGCAGGAGATCGCGGGCCTGCCGGCGGAGCGCATTCAGCGCCGCGGCATGAAGGACAACTTCTGGTCAACCGGTCAGCCGGGACCGGCGGGTCCGTGCTCGGAGATCTACATCGATCGCGGCCCGGAGTTCGGCAAGGAGGGCGGCCCTGTCGCAGACGAGGATCGCTACATCGAGATCTGGAATCTGGTGTTCATGCAGTTCCAGCGCGGCGCCGGAGAGAAGGAAGACTTCCCCATCCTCGGTGAGCTGCGTCAGAAGAACATCGACACCGGACTAGGCCTCGAGCGCGTGGCCTTCCTCAAGCAGGGCGTCGCCAACATGTACGAGATTGACGAGGTCATCCCCGTCATCCGCATGGCCGAGCAGCTTTCGGGCCGCACCTACGGCGCCAACAATGCGGACGACATCTGGATGCGCGTGGTCGCCGACCACGTCCGCTCGTCGCTGATGCTCATTGGCGATGGCATCGTGCCTGGTAATGAAGGTCGCGGTTACGTTCTCAGGCGGCTCTTCCGCCGCAGCCTGCGCGCGATGCGCTTGCTCGGCGTGGACGATGCTGTCATGCCAGAGCTGCTCACCACGAGCCGCGACGCGATGAGCCCCTCGTACCCCGAGCTCGCCGCGGACTTCGATCGCATCAGCGCCATCGCGTACACGGAGGAGGACGCGTTCCGACGCACGCTCGCGAACGGCACCGTGATCCTCGACACCGCGGTGGCGAACGCCAAGAAGGCGGGGGCGAAGTCGTTGCCCGGCAAAGACGTCTTCCAGCTTCATGACACGTACGGCTTCCCCTACGACTTGACGCTCGAGATGGCCGCAGAACAAGGCCTCAGCATTGATGAGCAGGGCTTTCGCTCGCTTATGCAAGAGCAGAAGGAGCGGGCGCGGGCCGACGCCAAGGCCAAGAAGGGCGGTCACGCGGACACCGCGGTCTACCAGGACCTGCTCAAGACCGGCGGCACGCTCTTCCGTGGCTACGAGGAGCTTCAGGCGCCCGCGCAGGTGGTCGCGGTCATCAAGGATGGCGTCACGGTTCCCGTCGCAAGCGCGGGGGAGACCGTGGAGGTTGTACTCGACGAGACCCCGTTCTACGCCGAGTCGGGTGGCCAGGACGCTGACACGGGCACAATTCGTGGCCAGCACGGCACGCTCAACGTCATCGACGTGCAGAAGCCGGTGAAGGACCTCATCGTGCACACGGTCACCGTTGAGGAGGGCGAAGTCGCCGTTGGCGACAAGGTTGTCGCGGAGGTAGACGGAGTGAACCGCCGCGACGCGAGCCGCGCGCACTCTGCCACGCACCTGATCCACGCCGCAATCCACGAGACGCTGGGCAAGTCCGCCAACCAGGCGGGCTCCTACAACAAGCCCGGCTACATGCGCCTCGACTTCTCGTGGACCCAGTCGGTGAGCTCAGACGCGCGAGCCGAGATCGAGGGCATCGCCAACCGAGCGATTCGCGAGAACCTGCCCGTGAGCACCACCGTCATGAGCCTCGACGAGGCCAAGGCGCTCGGCGCGATGGCGCTGTTCGGCGAGAAGTACGGCGACCGCGTGCGCGTGGTGGAGATTGGCGGCCCGTTCAGCCGCGAGCTTTGCGCGGGCACGCACGTCGGGTCGTCGAGCGAGATCGGCCTGGTTTCCGTGACCGGAGAGGGCTCCGTGGGCTCAGGCGCGCGCCGCATAGAGGCGCTCGTTGGCGCCGACGCGTTCAAACACCTCGCCGCGGAAAGATCCATCGTGAGCGAACTCAGCAGCAGCCTCAAGACTCAGCCTGGCGAACTCGTGGGCCGCATTGAGGGGCTTGTGAGCCGCCTGGCCGCCGCGGAGAAGCGTCTGGCGGCGTTCGAGGAGCAGGCTGCGCTGCGCGCTGGCGAGACCCTCGCCGCGGGCGCCGTCAGCGTCAACGGCGTCACCAGCGTGGTGGCCGTTGCGGACGGAGCTACGGGCGACACGCTGCGCACCCTGGTTCTGGATGTGCGCGCGCGACTCGGCGACTCCGAACCCGCTGTCGTGGCGCTGTTCAACGCGAGCGACCGGCCGAGCGTGGTCGTCGCCACGAACGGTCCTGCCCGGGACCGCGGCTTCGCCGCCGGTGATCTCGTGAAGGTCGCCAGCCAGATTTTGGGCGGAGGCGGCGGCGGAAAGCCTGACGTCGCGCAAGGCGGCGGCACGGACGTCACCAAGGTGCCCGACGCTGTCGCAGCTATCGAGTCCGCGCTCGCCGGGCGCGGGTAAGGGAGCATGGACAGAGGAGTGCGGCTAGGCGTCGACTTCGGTTCAGTGAGGATCGGAGTCGCGGCGAGCGACCCCGAAGGGATCATGGCGTTTCCCGTTGAGACGGTGGTGAGGGGAGAGGGCGACGTCGCACGCGTGGCCACTATCGCGCTGGAGCGGGGAGCCATCGCCATCTTTGTGGGACTCCCCAAGACCCTCAAAGGCGAGAGCGGCACGAGCGCTGCTATGGCCGAGCAATTTGCTAGGGGACTTGCGGAACTCACCACTGCTGACGTTCGTTTGATCGATGAGCGTTTCTCAACGACGACGGCTTCGCGCGCCCTCACGGGCGCCGGAAAGTCCGCGAAGAAGCAGCGTCAGGTCATTGACCAGGCCGCAGCGGTAGTCATCCTTGAGAGCGCACTAGACGTAGACAGACAAGGGAATCTGGGTATTGTGACCAGGAGGATTCCGCACGAGGGAAACGATGACTGATCTCTTTGAGGCTGAGACCGCCACAACCACGACGCTCGACATGCGTCGGTTGCAGCGCAATAAGCGCCGCGCAACCCGCCGCAAGTGGACCCTCGTGGTCTCCGCTGTCGCCATCGTGGTCTTCGCGATGGGCGGCTCGATCGCGTGGAACTTCGTCAAGACGTTCGAGAGTTCCGGCTCGCAGATCGCCGACTATGAAGGCACCGGACAGGGCCGCATCCAAGTGATCGTGAATCCGGGCGACACCGGCTCCGACATTGCGACGACACTGCTCGATCAGGATGTCATCGCTTCGCGCCAGGCCTTCCTTCAGGAGTGGAACGCGAATCCAGATTCGCAATCCGTGGTGCCCGGCTACTACTTCATGCAGCGCGAAATGAAGGCCGAATACGCGCTCCAGGCGCTACTGGATCCGGGCAACCGAGACCTTCGCAGCGTCACGATCGCCGAAGGCCTCACCGCAGACACGATCTACGAGCGCATCGCGGCCATCACCGAGTCGTCCAAGGATGAAGTTGAGGCTGCCGCGAAGGACACCGAGGCGCTCGGACTTCCGGCCGCGGCCGACGGAAATATCGAGGGCTGGCTGTTCCCCGCCAAGTACGAGTTCAACCCTGGTGTGACCCCCACCGAGGCCCTCAAGCGCATGGTGTCGCAGACCGTCCAGACGCTTGACGACTACGGCGTCCCCGAGGGCGACCGTGAGGACATCCTCACCGTGGCCTCGCTCGTGGAAAAGGAAGCCAAGCTCGACGAGGATCGCCCGCTCATCGCATCGGTCATCTACAACCGACTCAAGACGGACATGACGCTTGGCCTCGACTCGACGCTCAAGTACTACATCAAGGATGCGGGAGCCACCCTGACGGCAGACCAACTCGCATCGGACAACCCCTACAACACGTACAAGAACACGGGGTTGCCGCCAGGGCCTATCGCGAGCCCCGGCGCCGCGTCGATCGAAGCGGCCCTCGAGCCTGCCAAGACTAAGTACACCTTCTTCGTCACGGTGAACCTCGACACGGGCGAGACCAAGTACGCCGAGGACTACCCCACGTTCCTGAAGTACAAGAAGGAATACCAGAAGTGGGCGAAGGCGAACTCCTGACGTTCGCGCAATAAGTGCCCGCTGTCCTTTATTCAAACCCTGTGCTTGACTCGCTCCGTGCTTGAGACACGGCGAGCGGCGGTGCTCGGTCACCCCATCGCTCACTCCCTCTCGCCGGTACTCCACCGTGCGGCCTATAAGTCGCTTGGCCTGCCCTGGCATTACGAGGCGATCGACGTCGATTCCGGCGGCCTTGCCGACTTCATGGGGCCATTGGGGCCCGAGTGGGCCGGCCTGTCGCTGACGATGCCGCTCAAGGTCGAAGCGGTGCCGCTCATGGACTTCATTGAGCCCATGGCGAAGATCGTCGGCGCGGTCAACACGGTGCTCTTCCAGCGCTTTTCGGACCAGCGCCACCTCGTGGGCGCCAACACCGATGTGCATGGGATCGTGGCCGCGTTGCGTGAGTCGGGCGTCGATCGCGCCACGAGCGGCGTCGTGATCGGCGGGGGAGCCACCGCAACGTCCGCTCTCGCCGCGCTGGGTCAACTGGGCGTGACGTCGCCCGTAGTCTGCGTTCGCGACCGAGCGCGTGCCGGCGGACTCATGCGTGCCGCCACCAAGATGGGCGTCAACCTTCGCTTTGCCGAGATCTCTGAAGCCCCCGCATTTCTGACCGCCACCGAGATAGCCGTCTCCACCATCCCGGCCGACGCCGGGGCCAGCTTGGGGGGCGGGGTAACCACCGCGTCGGGCACCCTCCTTGACGTTGTGTACTCGCCGCTGGTGACGCCGCTGGGGGTCGCTTGGGAGGCGGCCGGAGGACGGCGCGTTGGGGGAGAGCAGATGCTGCTCCACCAGGCCGCAGAGCAAGTGCGGCTCATGACCGGGCGCGAGGCGCCGATAGAGGTCATGAGGACGGCGATGCGGGCCGTGTTGAATACCTAACACCAAGGTGTTTTGGGCAAACTCCCGCTGATACCGTCCCATCCGTACCGATTTGGTGCGATTGGGTTTGCGGGCTGAGGGAGTTTCCGTGAAGCAACTGGGTTCCATCCTCCTGGAGAGCGGCGCGCTCACCGAGGACCAGTTGATGGACGCCATCGATGAGCAGCAGAGTCGTGGGCAGACCCTTGGCCGCACCCTTGTAGAGCTCGGAATCATCAGCGAAACCCAGCTTGTTCGCGCGCTTGCGAGCCAGGTTGGCATGGAGTTCGTCGAACTCGGCGAGTACCCCGTTGACCGCACGGCGATCGCGCTCGTTCCCGCCTCGGTGTGCCGTCGTCACAACGCCATTCCAGTGGCGATGGTGGACGGCGTGCTGCGGATCGCAATGTCGAACCCAGGCAACGTGGTGGCGGTAGACGACTTCCGCACCCTCACTCGCATGCCGGTGGAGCCCCTCGTTGCCACCTACGACGACGTCGTGCAGGCGATCGACCGCTATTGCCGTGCCGACAACGAGTTGGAAGGCCTCCAGGAGGAGATGCAGCAGGATGAGGCCGCCGCTCAGGATCTGAGCGCGCTGGACTTCTCTGCCGCCGTCGAAGACGACGCGCCGATCGTCCGCTTCGTGAACCTGCTGATCACTCAGGCGATCCAAGACCGCGCGTCGGACATTCACATCGAACCGACCGAAGCCGACCTCACCGTCCGCTACCGCATCGATGGCGTACTCCACGAGATGCAGCGCGCGCCCAAGGCGATCGCGGCTGGCGTCACGTCTCGCCTCAAGATCATGGCGGACATCGACATCGCCGAGCGTCGCAAGCCGCAGGACGGACGCCTCTCGGTGACGCACCAGAGCCGCAAGATTGACCTTCGTGTGGCGACGCTGCCCACCGTGTGGGGCGAGAAGGTCGTCATGCGTATTCTCGACAACTCGACCGCGACGCTAGACCTCGCCGACCTGGGCCTTCGCGAAACCAACTACTCGATGTACGCGGAGTCGTTCACCAAGCCATACGGCATGATCCTCGTCACCGGCCCCACCGGTTCTGGAAAGTCGACCACCTTGTACGCGACTCTCAACCAGGTGGCGCGGCCGGAGATCAACGTCATCACGGTCGAGGACCCGGTCGAGTACCGCCTCCCCGGGATCAACCAGGTGCAAGTCAATGTCAAGGCCGGTCTCACGTTTGCATCCGCGCTGCGATCGATTCTTCGTTCCGACCCCGACGTGGTGCTCCTCGGTGAGATCCGTGACCACGAGACCGCGCAGATCGCGATCGAAGCGGCACTCACGGGCCACTTGGTGTTGTCAACGCTGCACACGAACGACGCTCCCTCGGCCATGACGCGTCTCACGGAGATGGGCATCGAGCCCTTCCTGGTTGGCTCCGCCGTCGACTGCGTGGTTGCTCAGCGCCTTGCGCGCCGACTGTGCTCTCACTGCTCAGAGGAGCAGGAGGTGACGGCCGACCAGCTTCCCAAGGCCATCATGTGGCCGGCGGACAAGCCGGTGCCCACCCTGCGCAAGGCGGTTGGGTGCTCGCGTTGCTCCAACACGGGGTACCGCGGCCGCGTGGCGCTGCACGAAATCATGGTCGTCGACGAGGCGATTGAGCGGCTCACGGTTGGGCACGCATCCTCCGCAGAGATCCTTCGCGCCGCGCAGGAGAACGGCATGGAGACCCTGCTCCAGGACGGCTGGGCGAAGGTGCAGGACGGCGTGACCTCGCTTGAGGAACTCTTCCGGGTGGTGAAGTGACGTGACTACCTACAGAACCGCTGGTAATGCGCCGATACAGGTGGCGTCCTGTGACTCCGCCAAGGGAGGGCCGCGCCCATGACTTTCAGTTCCGAACCGTTCGCCGGGGGACCCGGCATGCCTCCGCAGGCTAGCCTTCCCGCACAGCAAGCCGCCGGCCAGTGGGCGCCCGTCGCCGAGGAAGTGCCGGTGCCCGCCGGAGTCCCTGCTGGCGTTCCTGCCGGGGTGCCCGGTGGCATGCCCGCCGCTCAAGCCCCTGCAGCGTCGGCCGCTCCGGCTGCCGCGGCGCCCGCCCCCGCCGCCACGCCTGCGGCGCCCGCTCCGTCGCCGCGCGCCACTGTTGGCCAGCGCATCGGGATGAGCCAAGAGGTTCACGAAGACGACATCGACATCAACACCGCGTTGCGGCAGATGATCGCGCTCGGTGCTTCCGACCTCCACCTCACCGCTGGCTCGCCACCCATGGTGCGCCTTGACGGCCAGCTGGCGGGACTCGCGGAGTATGAGCGTCTCAAGCCGGACGGCTTGCAGCGTTCGCTCTACACGATCATCACGCAGGCCCAGCGCGAGAAGTTCGAAGAGGAGTTGGAGCTCGACTTCTCGCACGCACTCGTCGGTGAGTCTCGCTTCCGCGTCAACATGTACCGCCAGCGCGACGCCGTTGGCGCTGTGTTCCGCCAGATTCCGTACGAGATCAAGCCGCTCGAGGACCTCGGAATCCCTTCCGCCGTCGAGCAGTTCGCACACCTTCCGCGCGGTCTCGTGCTGGTGACGGGCCCAACCGGGTCCGGCAAGTCCACGACGCTGGCCTCGCTTATCGACCTCGCCAACCGCTCGCGTGCGGCGCACATCGTCACGGTCGAGGACCCAATCGAGTTCTTGCACCGCCACAAGCGCTGCCTCGTCAACCAGCGCGAGGTTGGCACGGACACTCACTCGTTCGGCAACGCGCTTCGGCACGTGCTGCGCCAGGACCCGGACATCATCCTGATCGGTGAACTCCGCGACCTCGAGACAATCTCGGTGGCGCTCACCGCGGCGGAGACCGGTCACCTGGTGTTCGCCACGCTGCACACCCAGGACGCCGCGCAGACGATCGACCGCATCATCGACGTGTTCCCGGCCGAGCAGCAGGGCCAGGTGCGCACGCAGCTGGGTACGGCTATTCAGGGCGTCGTCTGCCAGGCGCTGCTTCGCCGGGCAGACGGTCCCGGCCGCGCCGTTGCCGTCGAGGTCATGCTCGCCACCCCTGCCATCCGCAACCTCATCCGCGACGGCAAGACCCACCAAATCTACACCGCTCTGCAGGCCGGAGCCGCACAGGGCATGCAGTCGATGGACCAGCACCTCGCGGATCTGGTGAAGCAGGGTGTTGTCGGCTACGACGCGGCTCGCGAAGTGTGCCGCTCGGTCGAAGAGTTCAACCGCCTCTGCGGACGATACGGGAGCGCATGATGGCTGCTACTGCAACGAAGACGTTCAACTTCATCGCGCGAGACGCGAGCGGCAACACCGTCAAGGACGTGATGACCGGCTCCTCGGAGCAGGCCGTCGCATCTCGACTGCGCGAGCGCGGCCTCACGCCGGTCTCCGTGCTGGACGCCACGCCCGGCGGCCTCAACATGGAGATCAAGATCCCCGGCATGGGGGACAAGATCGGCCTCAAGGACGTGGCGATCATGTCGCGTCAGCTCGCAACCATGATCAACTCTGGTCTCTCGCTACTGCGTGCGCTCATGATCCTTGTGGAGCAGACCGAGAACAAGGCGCTCGCCGCGGTGCTGACCGAGGTCCGTTCCGAGGTCGAGACTGGACGCTCGTTCTCGGCCGCGCTCGGAAAGCACCCCAAGGTCTTCCCGCCCATCATGATCAACATGGTCAAGGCCGGCGAGGTCGGCGGTTTCCTCGACCAAGCGCTGCTGTCGCTCGCCGAGAACTTCGAGAAGGAAGTTGCGCTGCGCGGAAAGATCAAGTCCGCGATGGCCTACCCGATCGTGGTCTTTGTCATCGCGATCATCGCGGCCACGGCGATGCTGCTGTTCATCATTCCGGTGTTCGGCAACATGTTCGCCACGCTCGGCGGATCGCTCCCGGCCCCCACGCGCTTCCTCATGGCACTTTCGGACTTCCTGAAGATCGCGATCATCCCGATCATCCTGTTGCTCATTGTGTTCGCCTGGTGGTGGCGCGGCCACAAGAACGACCGCAAGGTGCGCGAGTTCCTGGATCCCTTCAAGCTCAAGATGCCGGTCTTCGGAAACCTCAACAAGAAGATCGCCCTGTCTCGCTTCTCTCGCAACCTGAGCGCGATGCTCTCGGCGGGTGTGCCAATTTTGCAGGCGCTCGACATCGTGGGTGAGGCGAGCGGCAACGTGGTCGTCGAGCGTGCCTCGCAGGACATCATGGACGCGGTTCGCAAGGGCCGGTCCATCACGGCACCGCTCCAGGCGAGCCCGGTCTTCCCGCCGATGATGGCGCAGATGATGGCCGTCGGTGAAGACACTGGTGCCCTCGACGACATGCTCGGCAAGATCGCGGACTTCTACGACCAAGAGATCGAAGCCACTACCGACCAGCTGACCAGCCTCATCGAGCCACTCATGATCCTCTTCGTGGGCGTCATGGTGGGCGGCATGGTCATCACGATGTACCTGCCCATGTTCTCGATCTACAACCAGATCAGTTAACGGGCAGCCCACAACTGAATAGACACAGGTTTCACTTCGGTGAAAGCACCCCGTGAGGGGCGCAGCAGCAGAAGTGGGGCGAACTCCCACCCGGGACTCGCTCACTCCACCGCTCCGGCGGTGGTTAACCCGGTGGCAACCGCCACCTTGACACACAGAGAAGACAAAGGAGATACGGGCATGATCGCTCGCATTCACAAGTCCATGCAGGAGAAGGACAAGGGCTTCACCCTTATCGAACTCCTCGTGGTGATCATCATCATCGGCATCCTTGCCGCCATCGCGATTCCGGTGTTCCTCAACCAGCGCAAGAAGGCTGTTGACGCCGGCATCAAGTCTGACCTCCGTTCGATCGCGAACGAGCTCGAGTCGTACTACGTGGACAACCAGGAGTACCCCACCGCGATTACGACCACCACGAACCCGATGACCGTTGGTGACGCTTCCGTCACGAAGTCCAACGACGACACGACGTTCGCGTACACCAACAACACCGACTCGTACGTCGTCACCGGATCCAACTCGGTTGCCGGTACCGGCACGACGTACACGTACGACAGCGCCGCTGGCGGTCTCGCCGACTAATTTCGGCGCCAACCACCAAGGTCTCAGGGTGGAGGCGGATCTTCGGGTCCGCCTCCACCCCACAGCACTTCACACTTGAGGGAGAGGGGTGAACCAATGGAGCAGCAAGCTCAGCCACAGGACGCGACACGCGACGATGGCTTCACGCTCATTGAGGTAGTCCTCGCCCTTCTCCTACTCGGCCTGCTCGCCATGTCTTCGCTTGGGATTTTCCTGCGCGGAATGGCGACCGTGACGCACGTGCAACGCCAACAGGCGGCGGTTGCAGTCGCGAACTCTGCAATGGACGTGGCGCGTTCCGTCTCGAGCGGCGCCGTCAACGCCGCCGGCACAATCGGCACCGTCAAGGGCCGATCGCAAACCGCGGTTAATACCGTTTGGACGGATGCGACGACGAAGAACGCGTCCGACACCTCGGACATGGCCGCCGCGTGGGACCCGGCCAGCGGCCTCCAGCCTGCCGATCAATGGGTGCCGATCCGCACCACCCAGCGCGTCGACAACGTCACCTATACCGTCGACACCCTTGTCGGCACGTGCTACCGCCTGCGCGCGGCCTCATCGGTCAGCCAGGACTGCGTGAAGTTTGCGACACCCCCAACCGGTACCACGTACTCACAGATGTATCGCATCCGCGTCATCGTTCGCTGGGACGAGAGCGCTGACGGCACAAAGTCCCAGACCTACCGGTTGAGCACGCTCGTGGACCCCACCGCGGACGCTACCTGGAACACCGTCTTGCTGCCTTACGCGTACGACGACGAGTTCAGCGTCGCTACGGGCTCTGGCACCACGTATCACGCCGTTGTCGCGAACGACGCTGTGGACTACAACGAGTCCGGCACCACCTCCGCGGTGAAGAACCTCTCTGCAGTGACGCCGAGCGGCGGCGGCACGGTGGCGTCGAGCAATTCCGCCGGACAGGTGGGCGGCGTTCTGTACACCGCCCCCACAGGCGTATCCGGCACCACGACTTTCACGTACAAGGTTGAAGGCACCAGCGGCGAGCGCTCAGCGGACCCCGCCACGGTTACCGTGCACGTGCTGCCACAGCCGGTTATCGACAACCGCTACGTCGCCTCGGGAAGCACGACAACCATCAACTCGATGCTCACGTCGAACGACCTCGGCGTCACGAACCTTGCGCCGGCCACTCGCAAGACGACGATCGTGCCTGCCAACAGCAAGACCACCGACCTCTTCACAACCGAAGATGTCACCCAAGACATGATCGATGCACGGGCGGCAGACACCGCCGCATTGGCGGCGAAGGGCATCACGGTCGACTCGAGCGGCAACGTCAAATTCGTCGCACCTGCGACGGCCGGCACGGCGACCACCTTCTTCTACTACCTCGTTGACGACCCGATTGGCACGGGCACGCGTTACCCCAACACCACACCGGTGCAGGTGACGCTCACCACGGAAGCCACGCCAAACGCGATCGACCTTGGTCCGTACAGCTACCAGGTCCCGACAGCGAACACCGTCAACACGATCCCTTGGCTCACCGCCACCAGCAACCCGACGGGCACGAAGATCAAGGTCATCAGCGTCAGCGGCCCGGCTACGGCGACGGTCAGCCCCGCAGCGGGTTCAACGGGTACAGCTTTGACATTCACGACCACGAGCACCACCGCCATCGGCCACTACACGATCTCGTACCAGACGATTTCTGCCAACGACAGCGCCACATCGGCCACCAAGACCATCAAGGTGGACGTGCTGCCCACCGGTGTGAAGGACCCGCAGACCACGTCCAAGACGCGCAGCGGCAACGCCGTGACGTTCGTGGTCAACCCGAACCCTTCGGGTACGGCGAGTGACTTCTATCCAACAACCGGCGTGCGTCTCAACACCGTGACCGTGACCAGCGGCGTGTGCACCATTACCACCCAACCGACGGCCGCGGCTCCGTTCACCTTCGTGGCGAACTTTGGTTCCGGCTCCTCGTCAAGCACTGCCTGCACGTTCAACTACACAGTGGTCAGCACGGGTACCGGCACGTACCTCACGCCGCCTGTCGTCAGCGGGCCGTTCACGTGGGCGGTGACCCGCGGATCATGAGCGCCCTCCAGCACCTCCTTGCACGTTCGCGCGCGGCGCGACGCGATGCAGACGCGGGTATGAGCATCACCGAGCTCATCATCTCCATGGCGATCTTCTCCATGGTGATCGTCGTCTTCCTCTCGGCGGTGTCGACGATGGCGAAGACCACCGTGCGCAGCGAGGCGACGTCTGACTCAACCTCCCAGATGCGCAACGTGTTTGCGCGCTTCGACAAAGAGGTCCGCTACGCGAGCGAGATCAACTCGCCCGCGACAGCCAGCGGTGCCATCTACGTCGAGTACCTGGTGCCCGCGAGCGCCAGGGACGGCGAGGGCATGTGCGTCCAATGGCGCTACGTCAAGGCAGACAAGGTGCTGCAGCGCCGCACGTGGACCCCTGGCGATGCGTCGAGCGTGTCCGACTGGATGACGATGGTGACCGACCTTCGCAACGACCTGACCGTCACTGGCGAGCAGCCGTTCACCGTTCACCGGGCGGGCACCATCGGCGGAAAGGTGTACCTGCACCAGACGCTCGATCTCTTCCTTGACGCTGGCCTGGCAAACAGCGGCGATGCCCGCGGCAGCCAACTCGACACGACCTTCGTGGCGCTGAACTCTTCAACAGCGTCGGTCACCAACCCGGGCACCCTGAAGGTCTGCCTGACGGGAGCAGTGCAGCGACCATGAACCGAATGCGAAAAGTCCTCGAGGAGCGTCTCGCGACAGCGCGCGGCGACTCTGGCGTAGCCTTCCTCTCAGTGCTCCTGCTCCTCATGGTGCTGACCTTCTTCGCCGTCGTCGTGCTCGGCGTGGTGATCGCGCAAATCACGCCGACCCTCTACACGAACAAGAGCAGCCGCACTCTCGTCGCCGCCCAGGCCGGGATCGACGCCACGGTCAATCAACTTCGAAACGCCACCACGAAGGACTCGACCGGCGCATGGATGGGCGACATCCACAAGCTGCCATGCACCATCGTCGGCACCGTTGACGGCACCGGAGGCGAAGCGCACTACTCGGCGACCATCCAGTACTTCGTGGACGACCCAGAAGACGAGGACGCCGCCTGGCGCACGTCCAATGCCCTCGCATGCTACGTGGGCAGCGGTGCCAACGGCGGTCTGCGCGCGGTGCCGCACTTCGCGATCATCACATCAGAGGGCTTCGACGACACGGCCAAGGTCATCGTGGACCGCGCGGACCGCGTGGTTGAGGCGACGTACACCTTCCAATTGACGACTCGGAAGCTGAGCGGCGGCATGGTGCTCGATACGGACAGCGCGTTCTGCCTGGTCGCGGCCTCGGCAGCTGAGGGCGCGTTGATCCAGTACAAGGCGATGACCTCGTCGGATTGCGTAGAGCAGACGGATCTCAACTCGTGGAGTTGGCGCGACGACTACATGATGCACCTCACGGCGAACGACCGTGATGGCAAGATCCCGCTGTGTTGGTCTGGACGCAACACCGCGTCGTCAACACCCAGTTCGATGACTCTCAAGGAGTGCTACACCGGTTCCACGGATCCGTACGGTCAGCGACTGTCGTGGACGGGCTCGTACACATGGCGCGGGCAGCTCGCGGACAACTCCGACTACGCGAACTCCTATGTGGTGAATCAGGACAACCACATTGACTCTGGCGACAAACTCTCGGTGGCCAATACGGTGACGTACGCCTCCCTGCAGCCATTGCCTGCGGTGGGCAAGGGAGCGGCTTCGTACGCCACGAACCAGGTGGTGAACCAGAATCAATTTGGTCGTTGCCTCGACGTGACAAACCAGAACATCAATTACTCCTACATGATCACGTACCCGTGCAAGCAGGACCCGACGGGCCAGAACCGATTCGACTGGAACCACAAGTGGTACTACTCGGAGCCCGCGGCTAACGCTGACTCAGTGGTCACGACCATCACCGTCAACAACGGCTCCACCTACTGCCTCCTCACCGCGAGCTCTGGCGGTCTCGTGGGCTCGCCTGGAAGCGGCACGAACACGGGCTACCGATTCCCGCGATTCGTGAACAGTTCGAACGCGGCAGACTGCAGCAGCAACAACGCCAAGTGGACCCGTTACGGCTACAACACCGATCCGTTGAAGTCCTACACAATCCGCGATGCCAATGGCCGTTGTCTCTCTGCGAGCGACCTCAAGATCACGGCCGACACGTCTGGCGCCAAGAACTGGACCGCGGTCATCGTGGCCACGTGTGACGGAGCCGACGAGAAGCAGAAGTGGAACGTTCCTGACACGCCTGTCGGCGCCTCCATTGGTGACTACCAAGAGGTCACCGGGCGGACCGGCGGATGACGCTCGAGGGCGTCGGAGAACTCGGTGTGTCGTCATGGCTAGTGATCGTCTTCGTCGCACTCCTCGGCCTCGTCATCGGGTCATTCCTGAACGTCGTCGCGTGGCGAGTGCCGAATGGCGTGTCAATCGTCCGGCCACCGAGCGCGTGTCCGCAGTGCGGACATACGATCCGCGGTCGGGACAACATCCCCGTGCTCTCGTGGCTGCTGCTGAGGGGCAAGTGCAGGGATTGCGGAGCCCCGATCTCGATCAAGTATCCGATTGTCGAGGCGGTCACAGCCGTTCTCTTCGTGCTCGTGCTGCTGAAGTTCGGACTGGGAATCGAGTTTCTCGCCTACGCGTACTTGGCCGCGATCGCTGTGGTACTGACGGTGATCGACCTCGAGGCGCATCGGTTGCCCGACGTGATCGTGTTGCCGGCGTATCCGGTGCTTGTGGTGTTGTTCGCCGCGGAGTCGCTGGTCACGGGCGACTGGTGGCCGTTGGCGACGGCAGCGATCGGCGGCGCGATTCTCTTCGTCCTGTACTTTGTCGCGGCGATCGCCTATCCGGGCGGCATGGGCTTTGGAGACGTCAAGCTCGCCGGCGTGCTGGGGATTGCCCTTGGCTGGCTCGGGTGGGGCCCGCTCGTGGTTGGTGCCTTCGCGGCATTCCTCATTGGCGGGATAACGGGAATCCTTCTGATCGCAGTGCGCAAGTCGGGCAGGAAGACGGGGATTCCGTTTGGCCCATTCATGTTCGCAGGGGCGTTCGTCGGAATCGCGGTGGGGGCTCAGATTTGGGATTCATATCTTGGAGTGTGGACATGATGCCGCACTCAAGTTCGACACTCGGAATGTCGATGTTGGGCGTAGATGAAACGCGCAGCGCGGCCTGCGTGGAAAGAAGGTAACCATGGCCAAGAAACTCGCCATCGGCCTCGACCTGGGCGCCACAGCGTTGCGCGCGGCGGAAGTCACCGTCGACACGCGTGGCAACGTTGAGTTGGTGAAGTACGCGGAGTACCCACTCGCGCTCAACGCCGTACGCGACGGCGAGGTCATGGACGCCGCGACGGTTGTGCAGGGACTGCGCTCGTTGTGGGCGCAAGCTGGATTCGCGTCGAAGGATGTGGTCATCGGCGTGGGCAATCAGCGCGTCGCAGTTCGCCCGCTGGTGATGCCGCAGATGCCGATGGAGCAACTTCAGGCCGCGCTGCCGTTCCAGGTGCAGGACCTGCTCCCGATGCCGGTCGAAGAAGCGCTGCTCGGTTACTACCCCACGGCGTCTGTAGCGACCGCGGACGGCTCGCCCGCTTTCGACGGGATGCTCGTAGCAGCCGCGCGTGAAACGGTTCTCACGAATCTTCAGGTGGTCGAGGCGGCTGGGCTCAAGCCGGTCGTCGTTGACTTGTCAGGCTTCGCGCTGCTGCGCATCATGGCCCGCGGCGCGCTAAGCGGAGGAACCGTCGCGTTCGTCGACATCGGGTCGCGGATCACGACCGTGGTGGTTGCGACCGACGGCATGCCCAAGTTTGTGCGCACTCTGGCCTCGGGCGCCCAGGACCTGACGGACTCATTCGCTCGCGCCACGGGCACTCCAATGGAAGATGCGGAGCGCGTGCTGCGCCAGCGTGGACTCGCCGCAACAGAGTCGCCGGAGTTCCAAGGAGCAAGCGGACCCTTCGGCGGCGCGGTTCGGTCGCTCGTAGACGGCATCCGCAACTCCGTCGCGTTCTACGCCTCGACGGCACCAACTGCTCCAGTCACAACCGTTGTGTTGTCCGGCGGAGGTGCCTTCGTCCCGGGCCTTGGCCAGGCGATCGCTTCCACGACGAGGATGCGCACCGTCCTAGGCAATCCGCTCGATGGAGTGAGCGTGAGTAAGCAGGTCAAGGGCGCCGACGGGTTCCGCGGCCGCGAAGCCTCACTCGCCATGTCGATTGGACTCGGAATGGGGGTGGCGGCATGACCACCGAAGGCCAAGTTGTCGTCGAAGAGAAGTCGTCCTTCCTAAAGCGTCCCGTTGGGGGTGGCGGAAAGAAGAAGGCGCCGTCCGCCCCGAATGCCAGCAAGTTCGGCATTCCACCGCGACCGCAGGTCAACCTCATGCCCCCCGAGATCCTCGAGGGCAGGCACGTCGGGGTCCTGAGGCGCAAGCTCCTGTGGACCTTCATTGCGCTGGTCGTGCTCCTGATTCTCGTTTATGCCTTCGCATTCGTGACTCGGGCACAAGCCGAGAGCCGCCACGATGACGCACTTGCCACCGCCGATCAACTGACGCTCGAGAAGAAGAAGTACTCGCCGGTGACTCAGGTGCTCAAGGCAATTGACGACACCAAGGATGCACGCACATTCGCGCTGAGCACCGAGGTGAACTGGAGCAATCTCATCTACGCGATTCAGGCTGTGCTTCCAGAAGGCGTCACCGTTGAGGCTGTGACGGTCACCGCGATCGCCCCAGGCGACGAGCTCGCGGCGGGTTCCGATGAGCTCACGCAGGCCGGAATCGGCGTCATCAACTTCACGGCGCACTCTGACACCTTGCCGGACGCCTCCGCGTGGATCGACGCCTTGAACACCGTTCCTGGGCTCGCTGACACAAACCTGCAAAGTTCGACGCTGCTGGACGAAGAAGGCAAGGTCATGTACGAGGTGAACGCAACCGTCCAGGTTACGGAGGATGCGCTTGCCAACCGGACCTTCGCTGACGAAGAACCGGCTGACGACACCACCGACTCCGGGGACGAGGGCTGACGCCATGAACAAGAACAGCAACGCGCGGTCGCTCGTCCTCCTTACCGTGCTCGGTGCGGTCATCTTGATCGCTGCGGCGTGGCTCCTGCTCATCTCGCCCGTGCTCAGCGGCGCATCCGAGGCAAGCGCCGCGGCCGCCGAGCAAGAGGCGCAGAACGAGAACACTCAGGTTCAGGTCAACAAGCTCAAGGCGCAGTACGCCGACATCGAGTCGTATCAGACCCAACTTGAGGCGCTTCAGGTCCAGGTTCCGACCACGCAGGGCTACGCGGATCTTCAGCGTCAGTTTGCGGCCATTGCTGCCGGACACAACGTCGTCATCACGACGCTTGAGTTCGGGAGTGCAGCGCCGCTCGAAGAGGCGAAGAAGACCGATGAGTCCGCGGGTGAGACGACGGACGTCACGGACGAGGCGTCTTCGGACGACGCTTCCGCAGATCCGTCGGCCGGCGATGGCTCCGCGAGCGATCCCGCAACTGGCCCCAAGAGTTCGTCGCAGCTGTACGGCATTCCCGTGAATGTGACGATGACGGGGAACTACGACGATCTGATGGCGGCGCTCAACGAGATGCAGACGAGCGACATGCGTCTCATCCTCATCACGGACGTGGCGCTGACGCCCTCTGACGTTGCGGACGCCAAGGCCGGCGACACGACCGCCGTTTTTGGTGGACAGACGTTCGTGCTGACGGGTACCACTCCGGACGAGCCAGAGCCCGACGAGTCCGGCACCAGCCCCTCCCCGTCTCCGTCGCCTTCCAACTAGCCGCAGTCGCTCAGCCCGCCGCAGCGTGCGGCGGGCTGTGGCGCATCTGAAAGAATGTTGTCCATGCTCAGATGGCTCACCGCTGGCGAATCCCACGGTCCGGCTCTCGTGGGGACCCTAGAGGGCCTCCCGGCAGGCGTTCCCATTACGTCCGACGCCGTGCGCGAGGCCCTCGCTCGGCGGCGCCTCGGCTACGGACGGGGTGCGCGCATGTCGTTCGAGCAAGATGAGGTGACCTTCCTTGGCGGGGTGCGCCATGGTTTCACCCAAGGCGGTCCGGTCGCCATCATGGTGGGGAACACCGAGTGGCCCAAGTGGGAAACGGTCATGTCTGCTGAACCGGTAGATCCATCCGAACTCACAGGTGCCAGGGGAGCGGCCCTCACGCGCCCGCGCCCGGGCCACGCCGACCTCGTCGGCATGACTAAGTACGGCTTCGACGACGCTCGGCCCGTACTTGAGCGAGCGTCGGCCCGCGAGACCGCCGCGCGCGTAGCGCTGGGCGCTGTCGCCGAAGCGTTCCTCAGCGAGGCGGTAGGAATCAAACTCGTGGCGCATACCGTCCAGGTGGGTGCAGTGATGGTGCCCGACGACGCGCCGCTGCCACCTGCGGACGCGACGCAACGGCTGGATGACGACCCCATTCGCTGCTTCCACGAGGAGACCTCAGCCGCGATGATCGCTGAGATCGACGCCTGCCAAAAGGACGGCGACACGCTCGGCGGCGTCGTCGAGGTCATTGCCTACGGAGTGCCTGTTGGCCTCGGCAGTCACGTGCACTGGGACCGACGCCTCGATTCCCGCCTCGCGGCTGCGCTCATGGGCATTCAGGCGATCAAGGGGGTCGAGGTGGGAGATGGCCTGCGCACCGCCGCCCGCAGGGGTTCCCAGGCTCACGACGAGATCGAGTACCAGGACGGCCACGTCACTCGGCGCACCAACAGGGCCGGCGGCGTCGAAGGCGGCATGACGAACGGCGAGCCTCTGCGCGTCCGTGCGGCCATGAAGCCGATCAGCACGGTTCCGCGCGCTCTCGACACGATCGACACGGCCACAGGGGAGGCGGCGAAGGCCATCCACCAGCGCTCTGACGTGTGCGCCGTCGCTCCCGCCGCGGTGGTGGCGCAGGCCATGGTCGCGCTCACGCTCGCTGACGCCGTGCTCGAGAAGTTCGGCGGTGATTCGCTCGCGGAAGTGCAGCGAAACGTCGCGGCGTACATCGCCGCGATCCCGGACACGCTGCTCTGATGACTCGCCCGCGCGTCGTCCTCATCGGACCGCCAGGATCCGGGAAGTCATCGGTGGCTCGCGCGCTGGCTCGCGCACTTGAGGTGTCGCGCCGCGACACGGACGCGGACGTTGAGCACACCGCAGGCAAGCGGATCGCGGAGATCTTCGTTGACGACGGTGAATCGGCGTTCAGGGCCTTTGAGCGCGACGCCGTAGCGCTCGCCATGGCGGAGCACGAGGGCGTGCTCGCGCTCGGTGGCGGCGCAATCCTCGACGAAGGCACTCAGCAGTTGCTGATTGACTACGTCGCCGCCGGTGGCCGGGTGGTCTTCCTCGACGTTTCCCTCAACGCCGTTGCGCCGCGCGTAGGACTCAATGCCGCCAGGCCCCTGCTCGTGGGCAATCCTCGGCGCCAATGGGCGGACCTCATGGAGGTGCGAAGGCCTATTTACGAGGCTCTCTCGACCGACACCGTGAATACAGACCACATTCGCGCGGATCGCGTTGCGCGTGAACTGATCGACAAGGGAATCTGATGACCGCAACGGTGACCGTCCGGACGTCCGCACCATATGACGTCGTCATCGGCAGGGGCCTTACGAAGGCGATTGCCGATCAGCTGCCGCCGCAGGCGAAGCGCGTGCTCCTGGTTCATTCCGAGGTGCTCGCCACCAGGGCGAACGCTCTGAAGCTAGCGATGGAGGCTACCGGTCGCACAGTCGTCAGCGCCGTTGTGCCCGACGCCGAGGCTGGGAAGACCGGCTCGGTTGCCTCGTTCTGCTGGACCGTGCTTGGGAAGACAGACTTCACACGGTCCGACGTTGTGGTTGGCCTGGGCGGGGGAGCGGTCACGGACCTCGCGGGCTTTGTCGCGGCTACGTGGTTGCGTGGGATTGCGGTGGTGCAGGTTCCCACGAGTCTCAACGGCATGGTCGACGCCGCCGTGGGCGGCAAGACGGGAATCAACACCGAGGAAGGCAAGAACCTCGTTGGGTCCTTCCACGAACCAAAGTCGGTGTGGTGCGACCTCGACGCGCTGCTGACTCTTCCCCAGAATCAGGTCGTCGCTGGGCTCGCCGAGGTGGTCAAGGGCGGTTTCATTCGCGACACGGCCATCCTCGACATCGCGGAGGCGAATCTCGGGAGCCTCGCGGGCGGAGCCACGGAAGAGAATCTGGACATCTTCGCGGAGTTGATACGGCGCAAGGTGCAAGTCAAGGCAGACGTGGTGGCCGCCGATCTCAAAGAGTCCTTCGAGAGAGAGATCCTCAACTACGGACACACCTTTGGACATGCGATCGAGTACACCGAGCGCTACCAGTGGCGCCACGGCGCCGCGGTCTCGGTGGGGATGATGTTCGCGGCCGAGCTTGCTCATCTGGCAGGCAAGCTCGACGAGCCATCGGTAGACAGACACCGTCGCATCCTCGATGGGCTCGGCCTGCCGACCACCTATCCGGCCGGTCGGTGGGACGCGCTGCTCACGGCCATGCGACGCGACAAGAAGACGCGTGGTGACACCCTGCGCTTTGTGATTCTGCAGGGCATCGGCAATCCCGTGCGCCTTGAGGGTCCCGACCCCGCGCTGCTCATCGCGGCGTACGACGAAATCAACTATCCGTGATGCACCCAGGCAGCGGCGTCTTCGAACGTCGTGAAGAGCTGCCGCTCGAAGCCATACCAGCGGATGAGAGGGAAGTCTTTAGGCCCTACGACGATGCCCGTGCCGTAGTCCCCTCCGAAAGGCACGATCGTCACGTGACCAGCGGTTTCGAACTGGATCTTGTTGCGCTCTAGACACGGCAGCACGTCGGCGGCGAACGTCGCGGGAACCTGAGGGTTTGCCAGCACAAACGCGCCGGTGACCGACTCCGCGCGCGATCCCTCTTCCAACGGGTCCACGCGCAGCCAATCGGCGCCCAGAGCGACAGTGCTCGCCACGATGAGCGCCGCTGCAAGGCCCACCCTTGCCCGGCCCTGGGAGAGCCACAGCAAGGCGGCGCAAGCGAGGCCCACCAGTCCAGCGACTCCCAGCCCGGGCCGATCGTCGATCGACAGGACATCGAGGAACGGAACAAGTCCCGGCACGGCGAAGGGGATCCATATCCCATCGAGAGGCACCCGTGGAAGCACCAACAGTCCATAACCCAGAACCGCGACGATAGACGTCACAAGCGCGGCGTTGGCGAGCCGTGCGTTCGCGCGCACCCACAGCGTGGTGGCCCCGAGCACGGCGATGGGCACCACGAACGGGTCGAGGTAGCGGCCAAACACGGGTGTGTCGAAACGTCGTGCGTACTCTGCCGAACTTGCGAGCACCCACACGACGAACCCAGCCTGCGCTAGGACCATTCCGCCCAGCCACCACCATGCGGACGCGACGCCCTCGATTCCAGTCCTGCGAACGTCGGCCCGTGCTGCGCTCACACAGGCGATGAGGCCCAAGACGGTGAGCAACGCCCAGGACACCACCTGCATGAACGCCTGGCCCAGCACGACTTCAAGAATTCGCACCAGGTTGAGGTGGCCGACGAGGTCGTCGACTCGCGTGTTGTCGGCAAAGACCTGACCGCCGATGACCGCTTGCGCCCACAGGCTTGCCACGCTCAGCGCAATCGCCGGAATGACCGCGAGGATGGCGTTCGTCCAGGACGAGCGCTTGAGCACGGCGCGCACCACGAGCCACGCGACGGTCACCGCGACGAGAGGCAGCGCGCGAGCATGCACCGACGCGGCGAGGCCGGCAACGATGCCGAGCAGGATGTGGTCGATTCGGCGGCCGTTCTTCGCAACGCGCAGCGCCAAGATTGTGGCGCAAAGCACGAGAACGGTGAGCGGATTCTCAGCCAATACGTAGTTCGACATGAGTGACCGGGTTGGAATCAGCGCCACAAGCGCACCGATAGCGATGCTCACGTTGGGACCGGCGCCGAACCTGCGGGCGAGCAGCGTGGCTGGCCAGATCGCAAGTAGACCGAACGCGGCGCTGATGAACACGGCTATCTGATAGATGCCTACGGCGGTGATGGGGAGCCACCACAACGGCGCCAGAATCGCTGAGTAACCCACGGCGTAGCTTGAGCCGCACAGCGACCAATCGGCGCCGTGCCCCGCAATGACGTTGGCATTTGCGAGGTAGCCGATCTCGTCGAAGACGTACATGGGGCCCACGGACCGAGCGGCGATCATGAGGTGAACCACTGCCGCGAAGGCCACGAGCACCCACGGAACGTATTTGCGTAACGAGAGGCGGAGTTGATCGGACGCCGTCGCCTCGCTCGTGATCTTCACGCTCGCAGGCTACCTGCCGCCTGCCGCGCCTGAAGCCAGGCGCTCGCTAGAGTTGGGCGCATGAGCACCGTCCTCGTACTCAATGGACCCAACCTAGGGCGCCTCGGCACCCGCGAGCCCGAGAAGTACGGCTCCACAAGTCACTACGACCTCGTGGCATTGCTGGCTCACTGGGGATCGGAACTGGGGCTTGCGACGACCGTCCGCCAGAGCGATTCAGAGACCGACCTCGTGCACTGGATCCATGAGGCAGTCGACGCTGGCTGGGACGTGATCATCAACCCCGCGGCCTTCACCCATTACTCCTACGCGCTGCGCGACGCCTGCGCGCTTGTGACGTCCGCCGGTCACGCCCTAGTGGAGGTCCACTTGACGAACCCCCTGGCGCGCGAAGAGTTCCGCCACACGTCGGTGATCTCAGCAGTGGCATCGGGCACCATCGCGGGCTTTGGCATCGACTCGTACCGCCTGGCGCTAGAGGCGATCGCCGCTCGCTTCGACTAGAATTGCGCCTGGTCTTTTTCGCCTCAACGCAAGGAATCACCGTGGCAACCTCGAACGACATCAAGAATGGCTCTGTGCTCAACCTCGACGGCAACCTGTGGTCCGTCATCGAGTTCCAGCACGTGAAGCCTGGCAAGGGCGGCGCGTTTGTGCGCACCAAACTCAAGAACGTGCTTACCGGCAAGGTCGTCGACAAGACCTTCAACGCCGGCACCAAGGTCGACTTCGAGACGGTGGACCGTCGTTCCATGCAGTACCTCTACAACGACGGCACGTCTTTCGTGTTCATGGATCCCGACACCTTCGACCAGATCAACGTGTCTGCCGCGGTGATGGGCGATGCCACCGATTGGCTGCTGGAGAACGAGACGGCCGTCGTCGGTTCCAACAATGGCAACCCGATCTTCCTCGAAGTTCCCGCGTCCGTGGTGCTCGAGGTGACCTACACCGAGCCCGGTCTGCAGGGTGACCGCTCGTCGGGCGGAACCAAGCCGGCGACGCTCGAGACGGGCCGAGAGATCCAGGTGCCGCTGTTCCTCGAGGCGGGCGTCAAGGTCAAGGTCAACACCGAGACCGGCGACTACCTCGGCCGCGTCAACGACTAGTCCTAGTCCCTAGATACGGGCGCGCCTTCAGTGAGTGCTGTCCCTGAGTCCCGTAGCGTCACCGCCATGTCACCTGCCGCGCCCGCACCGGAGTCTGCGGTTCGTGCGGCGTTAGCGCGGCGCAAAGACTACGCGTGGAACCCGCCGCGATGGCTCGCCGTCGCGGCGGTTCTTGCGACGGCGGCTGCCTACGCAATAGTCGCTCGCAGCGCCACCCATCCGCTCATCCCTCTCGACGAGATGGTCATGATCGCGGACTCCCGCATTCTCGCGGGCGACGGCGCCGCGTGGGCCATGACGGGTGGCGGCTTCATGCCCGGACTCGCGGTGCTCATGGCGCCGCTGTGGTGGTTCACCTCGGATCCAGTGGTCGTCTACCAGGTGGGCATCTGGATCACCGTGGCTGTCGCGCTGCTCACCATTTGGCCGCTGGCCGCACTGGCGCGCAGGGTGGGTGCTAGTGCCCCAGCTGGCTTAATCGTCGCTTCCGTGGTGATGATCGCTCCTGCACGGATCCTGGTCAGCAATTTCTTGATCTCGGAGTCGCTGATCACCCTGGCGACTGCGCTGGTGGCCGCCGCAGGCATACGCCTGTATCGAACGCGCCAGGTCCGTGACGCCGTGTTCTTCGGTCTCGCAACAGGACTGACGGTGGTAGCTCACGGTCGCGGAGTGGCGATCGCTGTTGCCGCCGGAATCTGGTGCCTCTTGCTGTTACGGGTGGCAGCTCGCCCAGCGCTCATCGCGGGCGCTGCCGCCGTGGTCAGTTCACTGGCGGCGTTCGCGCTCTACTTCGCGGTCTCGCCGCTGGCGCCCGGTAGCGATGGGCGCATTTCGGGAACCATCGACAACCTGACCGCGACGTCGGCGGGCGAGATGTTCGCGTCGCTGGTCGGGCAGTTGTGGTACGCCTCGGTTGCGTGGCCACTTGTGCTGCTCTTGGGAGCAGGACTGGTGCTCCGCCATGCCCGGCGAAAGCCGGACATGGCGCTCCTTCTGCTGATGGTCGTGCTCTCCGTCTCGTTGTCGGTTACCCAACTCACGCACCCTGCGGGCATCTCTCGCATCGATGCCTGGTTCTACGGGCGGTACAACGACCATGTGTGGACGCTGTTGGCGACGATCGGCCTGGCACTTGCAATTCGCTGGGTGTGGCCGATGGCCGCGGCGGCCGCAGTGGGGGTCGCCGGTGGTCTCGCGCTCCTGATGTACTCGGTCACCGTGCCCCGCATTGCCCCCGGGGACGGCTGGCAGGATCTTCACATTCTCGGCGTCGCGCCGTGGTTGAGCTCGGATCTCCTCGGAAAGGGGATGGCCCAACCTTGGGAGCTGCTGTGCATGTTGGGCTTCGCGCTGACACTGCTGATGGGTCTGCTGTCGCTGGCGCGTGCCTGGATTCTGCCTGCGTTGGCAATCGGTTGGCTTGCGATGTCGCTGACCTACGACGCCAGTGTGATTGATGTGCGCAATGGAGCACGAGATCCGAACGCGGAGCGGTGGGGATTCAGTGCGCTTCCCGCCAGCACGTCGATTGGCATCGACTCCTCGACGGGAGAACTGCGCAACCTCGTGATCTTCGTCTCGGGTGATCGCGGTCTGACGGCGGTTGACGTCGACGAGGGACGGCCGGACGTCGATGTTGTGTACACCTGGGTCCAAGAGACCCAACCTGCGGAAGACGGCGCTCGGGTGCTGAAGCCAGGGAGCGGCGGTCCGATCATCGCCTGGGTCTACCCGGGCCCGCTGTATGACGACCTGGATGCCGAGGGGCTACTCCTGCCGGCGGGCCAGACAGCGCCATCCGCGGACTCGAGCACACCCTGACGAGATCGGCGCGCGACGGTCACCGCATAGAATGGAACCCATCATGAGAGCCGTCACAATCCATAGAGATCACAGCTAGTGGCCGCCCGCACCAAGGCCCGCAAGCGCGCTCTCGACATCCTTTTCGAGGCCGATCAGCGCGGCGAAAATGTCCTTGAGGTGCTCAACACGCGTCTCATCGACTCGGGCAGAGAAACTCCGCTCCCTGAGTACTCGGCACAGATCGTCCGCGGAGTCGGCGAGCGGTGGCTCGAACTCAACACGCTGATCCAAGAGGCGGCCGCTCCCGACTGGACCCTCCAGCGCATGCCCGCAGTGGATCGCGCCATCCTCCGTATCGGAGCCTGGGAGGTGCTCGCCAACGGCGAGGTTGCGACGTCGGTCGCTATCGACGAGGCCGTTGAACTGGCGCGTGACCTCAGCACCAATGACTCTCCGGCCTTCGTCAATGGCATCCTCGGCACCATCGCGAGGGACGCGCCTGCGCTGCCCGCAGCGTCGGACGAATAACTCCGGTACGCTTACCCAAAACCGACATCCTTTAAGTCCGTCCTGCGAGGCGGGGAAGGAGGTCGCCAGGTGACTGGCACCATTCTTGGCGCGCCCGACGTATCCCGGGCCATCACACGCATCGCTCACGAAATCGTGGAGCGCAACGACGGCGCCGCTTCAGTAGTCCTCCTGGGCATCCCCACGCGCGGTCTTCCCTTGGCGCACAGACTGGCCGACGCCCTTGCAGCCATCGAGCCGGCGTTCGACAGGGCGGCACGCACCGGCGCCCTCGACATCACGATGTACAGGGACGACCTGCACAAGCACCCAACTCGGGCGATCGGCACCACCATCGTCCCCGAGGCAGGGATCGACGGCGCCGTGGTGGTGCTCGTGGACGACGTCTTCCATACGGGCCGCACCATCAGGGCCGCGCTCGACGCGATCAACGACATCGGCCGCCCGCGCGCAGTCCAGCTCGCCGTGCTCGTAGATCGTGGTCACCGCGAACTGCCGATTCGTGCGGACTTCGTGGGCAAGAACATCCCCACGTCGCGCACTGAGCGGGTAGACGTTCACCTCACCGAAGTTGACGGCGAGGATGCAGTGATCCTGCGACGGGCTGCGCCCGCGCAGGATGACGCCACTGTCACCCTGCGTGAGCGAAGCGAGTCGCAGGATCCGGAGGCGAAGCCATGAAGCACCTCCTCGACGCCAAGGACATCTCCCGCGAGGACGCGATCCTCATCCTTGACACCGCCGCCCAGATGGCCGCCACACAGGAGCGCGAGATCCGCAAGCTGCCCACGTTGCGGGGCAAGACGGTGGTCAACCTCTTCTTCGAGGACTCCACACGCACGCGAATCAGCTTTGAGGCTGCCGCCAAGCGGCTCAGCGCGGACGTCATCAACTTCTCCGCGAAGGGATCCTCGGTCTCGAAAGGCGAGTCCCTCAAGGACACGGCACTCACCTTGCAGGCCATGGGCGCTGACGCGGTGGTGGTGCGTCACTGGGCAAGCGGCGCCGCCGAGCGGCTGGCGACGAGCGGTTGGATCCACGGGTCGGTCCTCAACGCCGGCGACGGAACCCATCAGCACCCCACCCAAGCGCTACTTGACGCGTACACGATCCGCCGCCACCTCGTCGGGCAGGGAACGGAGGGCGAGGGCAAGGGCCTTGACGGGCTGCGCGTGGCAATCGTCGGCGACATCCTTCACTCGAGAGTCGCGGGCTCCAACGGCTACCTGCTGCCAACCCTGGGAGCCCAGGTGAGCGTCGTGGCTCCGCCAACGCTGCTGCCCGTGGGGATCAAGGCTCGTGAGGAGCTCGAGGTCTTCTACACGCTCGACGAGGCTCTCGACGCCCACGAGTTCGACGCGATCATGATGCTTCGGGTGCAGCGAGAGCGCATGACCGGCGGAGGAGCGGCCTTCTTCCCCAGCCCCGAGGAGTACACACGCCTCTACGGCCTCGACTCCGCACGAATGGCGCGCCTGCCTGCCCACGCGATCGTCATGCACCCCGGCCCCATGAATCGTGGCCTCGAGATCAGCGCGGAGGCCGCGGACTCGCCGCGCTCGGTCATCGTGGAGCAGGTGGCCAACGGCGTCGCCGTGCGGATGGCCGCCCTGTATCTGCTGCTAGCCGGAGAGGAAGTCGCCGAATGACAGCGCCCATTGACAGCAGGCCCGTGCTGATCACGAACGTCTCGCTGCTTGGCGAGGAAACGGCGACTTTGCTGCTGGCCGACGGCGTTCTCGCCGATCCGTCCAGCGCGCCCGACGATGTGGTCACGATCGACGGCAGCGGCCTTATCGCGCTTCCGGGCCTCGTGGACTTGCACACTCATCTGCGCGAGCCGGGCCGAGAGGACGCGGAGACGATCGAGTCGGGTTCTCGTTCTGCAGCTCGCGGAGGCTTCACCGCTGTGCACGCGATGGCGAACACCACCCCAGTGGCCGACACCGCGGGTGTCGTGGAGCAGGTGTGGAGCAGGGGCCGCGAGGTGGGCCTCGTCGACGTGTACCCGGTGGGCGCCGTCACCGTGGGCCTAGGCGGCACACAGTTGAGCGAGATGGGCGCCATGGCGAACTCTCGCGCCCGTGTCAGGGTCTTCAGCGACGACGGAAAGTGCGTGCACGATCCGGTGATCATGCGCCGCGCTCTCGAGTATGTGAAGACGTTCGGGGGAGTTGTGGCGCAGCACGCGCAGGATCCGCGCCTCACGGACGGCGCGCAAATGCACGAGGGCATCGTGTCCGCGGAGCTCGGTCTCGCGGGCTGGCCCGCGGTAGCCGAGGAGTCGATCATCGCGCGCGACGTGCTGCTCGCCGGCCACGTGGGCTCACGCTTGCACGTGTGCCACATCTCCACGGCTGGCTCCGTGGAGATCGTTCGCTGGGCCAAGTCCCGCGGCATCGACGTCACCGCGGAAGTGATGCCGCATCACCTCCTGCTCACCGACGAATCGGTGCGTGGCTACGATCCGCGCTTCAAGGTGAACCCGCCGCTGCGCACCCAAGAAGACGTGGACGCGGTGCGCGCGGGACTTGCCGACGGCACCATCGACATCGTCGCGACCGATCACGCCCCGCATCCGGATGAGGACAAGGACTGCGAGTGGGGCGCGGCTGCGATGGGCATGATCGGCCTCGAGACCGCGCTCGGCATCGTCCAGAAGACCATGGTGGACACCGGATTGCTGACCTGGGCGCAGGTCGCCGACAAAATGTCGACGATCCCGGCGCGCATCGGCCGCGTACACGCCACGCACGGGCGCCCGTTGACCACGGGAGAGCCAGCAACGCTTACGCTGGTAGATCCAGCGTCGGGCTGGACAGTAGACCCCGCGAAGACCGCGAGTCGCAGCAACAACTCGCCGTTTGGGGGTGTCGAACTGCCCGGACGCGCGGTCGCCACCTTCCTGCGAGGCAAGGCGACGCACCTCGATGACCGCTACGAAGGGCTTCTTGATGACTGAGGCGATCCTCGTCCTAGAGGACGGGACCACGTTCGGGGGCCAGGCCTACGGCGCCACGGGCCAGACGCTCGGCGAGATCGTCTTCAACACGGGAATGACCGGTTACCAGGAGACTCTCACCGACCCCAGCTATCACAAGCAGATCGTGGTGATGACGGCTCCCCACATCGGCAATACCGGCATGAATGACGAAGATCCGGAGTCGCGCCGCATCTGGGTGGCCGGCTACGTGGTGCGGGACCCTGCCCGACGCCCCAGCAACTGGCGCTCTCGGCGCTCGCTTGACGAGGTGCTGTCCAAGGAAGGGATCGTTGGGCTGAGCGGCATCGACACGCGCCAGCTCACGCGGATCCTGCGCTCGAGTGGAGTGATGAAGGCGGGCATCTTTTCTGGGGATGCCGTGGCGCCGGTGTCCGAGCTGGTGGAGCGCGTCAAGGCAGGGGAGGACATGAAGGGTGCGTCGCTCGCTCGAGAGGTGTCTGTGCCCGACGAGTACACGGTGGAGCCCCCGCAAGGCGTTCCCGCAACGCGTCACGTCGTAGCTGTGGACTTGGGCATCAAGGCCATGACCCCCGAGTTGATGGCGCAGCGAGGAATGCGAGTCACGGTGGTGCCCGCGAGCATTACCGCAGAGGAGATCCTCGCCAAGAAGCCAGACGGCGTCTTCTTCTCGAACGGCCCCGGCGACCCGGGTGCTGATGACGCATCGGTCGACACGCTCAGGGGAGTGTTGCGGGCTGGGGTGCCGTTCTTCGGCATCTGTTACGGCAACCAGATTCTGGGCCGTGCGCTGGGGTATGGCACGTACAAGCTGCAGTTCGGCCACCGCGGAATCAACCAACCGGTCGTGGACCGCACCACGGGCAAGGTGGAAATCACTGCCCACAATCACGGCTTTGCCGTCGACGCCCCGCTAGAGGGAGCGTCGGACAGCCCCGCTGGCTTTGGCCGGGTGCGGGTGAGCCACGTCAACCTCAACGACGATGTGGTGGAGGGCCTTGAGTGCCTCGACATCCCCGCCTTTTCCGTTCAGTACCACCCGGAGGCTGCGGCCGGACCGCACGATGCCGGCTATCTCTTCGACAGGTTCGATCAACTCATGGAGGATGCGCAGCACTTGAAGGAACAACGCTAATGCCCCGTCGCCAGGACATCTCCTCCGTTCTCGTCATCGGCTCCGGCCCTATCGTCATTGGCCAGGCATGTGAGTTCGACTACTCAGGCACTCAGGCGTGCCGCGTGCTCCGTAGCGAAGGAATCCGAGTAGTCCTACTCAACTCGAACCCGGCGACCATCATGACCGACCCCGAGTTCGCGGACGCGACCTACGTGGAGCCCATCACCACCGAGGTTATTGAGGCGATCATCGCCAAGGAGCGCCCGGATGCGATGCTCGCGACGCTCGGCGGCCAGACTGCTCTCAATGCCGCGATAGCGGTGGCGGAGGCGGGAATCCTCGACAAGTACGATGTCGAGCTCATCGGCGCCAACCTCGAAGCGATCAATCTTGGCGAGAACCGAGAACTGTTCAAGGGCGTTGTCGAGCGGTGTGGAGCAGACAGCGCACGCAGCCACATCTGCCACACGATGGAGGAGTGCATCGCCGCCGCGGAGGATCTGAACTATCCCGTGGTCGTTCGCCCTTCCTTCACGATGGGCGGCCTCGGCTCCGGCTTCGCCTACAACGAAGAGGACTTGCGTCGTATCGCCGGCGCCGGCCTGCATTACAGCCCGACCACCGAGGTGCTCCTCGAGGAGTCGATCCTTGGTTGGAAGGAGTTCGAGCTCGAGCTCATGCGGGACAAGGCCGACAACGTAGTCGTCGTGTGCTCGATCGAGAACGTAGATCCCGTTGGTGTCCACACTGGGGACTCCGTCACGGTGGCCCCCGCGCTGACGCTTACGGACCGCGAGTATCAGCGCATGCGCGACGTGGGCATCGCGATCATCCGCGAGGTCGGCGTGGACACGGGCGGCTGTAACGTGCAGTTCGCGATCGAGCCAAACACCGGTCGACTCATCGTGATCGAGATGAACCCGCGGGTATCCCGCTCGTCCGCGCTCGCTTCCAAGGCCACGGGATTCCCGATCGCCAAGATCGCCGCACGCCTCGCCATCGGCTACACGCTCGACGAGATCCCCAACGACATCACCGGCTCCACCCCGGCGAGCTTCGAGCCAACGCTCGACTACATCGTCGTCAAGGTGCCTCGCTTCGCGTTCGAGAAGTTCCCGGCGGCGGATCCCGTCCTCACGACCACGATGAAGAGCGTCGGCGAGGCGATGGCGATCGGCCGCAACTTCACCGAGGCGCTCGGCAAGGCGCTGCGATCGATCGACAAGCGCGCAGCGAACTTCCACTGGGACGGCGACTTCCCCACGGGTACCGAGCTCGAGGCGCTCATGGCGCAGATCGCGATCCCCACTGAGCAGCGGCTGGTGCAAGTTCAGCAGGTGCTGCGCGCCGTGCGTGCCGGTCACGCTGACCTCGAGGCCGTGTACGAGGCCACAGGCATCGATCCGTGGTTCCTCGACCAGATTCTGCTCATGAACGAGGTCGCTCACGATGTCGCCCACGGGAGCGAGCTGACCCCGGAACTGCTGCGGGAAGCCAAGTCGCACGGCCTGGCAGACGCCCAAATTGCAAGCCTGCGAGGACTAAGCGAGAGCGCGGTCTTCGCCCAGCGTCGGGCAGCTGGGGTGACCCCGATCTTCAAGACCGTGGACACGTGCGCCGCCGAGTTCGAGGCGCGCACCCCGTACCACTACAGCTCCTACGACGCCGAGAACGAGGTGCAGCCGCGCACGCGCGAGGCCATCATCATCCTGGGCTCTGGACCCAACCGCATTGGCCAGGGGATCGAGTTCGACTACTCGTGCGTGCACGCCGCGCTAAGCCTCAAGGGCGACTTTGAGACGGTGATGGTCAACTGCAACCCCGAGACGGTCTCGACCGACTACGACACGGCGAACCGTCTGTACTTTGAGCCGCTGACGTTTGAGGACGTCATGGCCGTCTATGACGCAGAGGTCGCCGCCGGCCCGGTCAAGGGCATGCTGGTGCAACTGGGCGGTCAAACACCCCTGTCGCTCGCCCAAAGACTGGCCGACGCTGGAGTACCGATTCTCGGCACCTCGCCTGAGGCGATCGACAATGCCGAGGACAGGGCGGCATTTGGCCGCGTGCTCGCCGAGGCAGGACTTCCGGCTCCCGCGTACGGCACTGCCCACGGCATCGAGCAGGCGATCGACATCGCGGAGGGAATTGGCTACCCCGTGCTCGTGCGACCGTCCTACGTGCTGGGCGGGCGAGGCATGGAGATCGTCTACGACCGCGCTCAACTCGAGGACTACGGAACGCGCATGGCGACCGTCGGCGACCACGCCACGGACGCCCCGTTGCTCGTGGATCGCTTCCTCGACGACGCGATCGAGATCGATGTGGACGCCCTGTACGACGGCGAGGAGCTGTTCCTTGGCGGCGTCATGGAGCACATCGAGGAGGCCGGAATCCACTCGGGTGACTCCGCGTGTGTACTCCCGCCCGTGACGCTGTCCAAGACGGAGCTCGAGCGCATCCGCGCGTCCACGGAGGCTCTCGCCAAGGGCATTGGGGTGCGCGGACTCATGAACGTGCAGTTCGCCCTGGTGAGCGACGTCCTGCACGTGCTTGAGGCGAACCCGCGCGCCTCGCGCACCGTTCCCTTTGTCGCGAAGGCCACCGGCGTTCCGCTCGCCACTGCCGCGGCACTGATCATGGCGGGGGCGTCGATCGCCGAACTTCGCGCAAGTGGCGTGCTCCCCCACCACGACGCCACGCGGATAGACCCCACGCAGCGCATCGCAGTCAAGGAGGCGGTGCTGCCTTTCAAGCGATTCCGCACCCACGCCGGCACCGTGGTAGACACGGTCCTTGGCCCTGAGATGCGCTCAACGGGAGAGGTGATGGGCTTCGACACCACCTTCCCGCTCGCCTTCGCGAAGTCGCAGGCGGCCGCGTTCGGTGGCCTGCCCAAGGGTGGCAAGGCGTTCGTGTCGATGGCCGACCGCGACAAGCGCTCGATCACGTTCCCAGTGGCTCGACTGCGCCAGCTTGGCTTCGAGATCCTCGCCACCGAAGGCACGGCGCTCGTGCTGCAACGCAACGGCATCCCCTCAACGGTGGTGCGGAAGAACTCCCAGGGCCGCGGCCCCAACGGCGAACCGACGATCGTGGATCTCATCAATGACGGCGAGGTGGCGCTCGTGATCAACACGCCTTCCGGCCAGGGCGCGCGCGCCGACGGTTACGAGATCCGTGCCGCCGCTACCGCCGCAGACAGCGCCATCGTGACGACCACGCAACAGCTCGCGGCGGCCGTGCTGGCCATCGAGGTCATCCAGCACCGCGAATTCGACGTTCTGTCACTTCAGGACGCCGCCGCGCCTGCGGACGTCAGCGCAGGTAACATGGCAACGAACCGATGAGGCGGGGGAGGGACCATGCAGTTCGGTGAGCGGCTTGCAGGCGCGATGCGCAACTGGGGTCCGCTCTGCGTCGGCATCGATCCCCACCCATCGCTCCTGTCCCAGTGGGGACTGCCCGACACCGCCGAGTCCCTGCTCGCGTTCGGTGACGCGGTCATTGAGGCGAGCGCTCGGTCCGCGGCGGCCGTCAAGCCCAACGCGGCATTCTTTGAGCGCCACGGCGCGCGCGGCATTGCTGCCCTCGAGCGAATCCTCGGCAACGCCAAGGAGCAGGGCCTCATCACGATTCTTGACGCCAAGCGTGGCGACATCGGCTCCACGATGGAGGCGTACGCCGATTCGTATCTGCGGCGCGGAGCGCCGCTAGAGGCCGACGCGATCACCGTCTCCCCGTACCTCGGCTTCGGCTCGCTTGCCCCGGCGCTTGAGCTCGCCGAGCAGAACGACAAGGGCCTTTTCGTGCTCGCCCTCACGTCAAACCCTGAGGGCGCCTCCGTGCAGCATGCGGTTGGGCCCGACGGTCCTGTGGCCAAGGCGGTCGCGGATGCGGCCGCCGAACTGAACCGCGGCGCCCAACCTATGGGCAGCGTCGGGCTGGTTGTTGGGGCAACGATCGGCGACGCCGTCGCTGAGCTGGGAATCGATCTTGCGGCGGTCAACGGCCCGCTGCTTGCTCCTGGGGTTGGCGCCCAGGGGGCAACACCCGCCGATGTGGCGAAGGTGTTTGGAACGGCGACGAGCCGCGTGCTCGTCAGCCAGTCACGAGGGGTGCTGCAGGCGGGCCCCTTCGTTGAGAAGCTCCGCGGAGCGATACAAGCGGCCGCAGGGGCCGCCGCGTATATCCTCGCGCCAGCGGACGAGGAATAGGGGAAGGGAACACCATGGCAACTCCGGAGCTCTCCGACGAGCAGCGTGCCGCCGCATTGGTCAAGGCCACGGCAGTACGCAGCGCCCGCCGTGTGTTCAAGGAGCAACTAGCAGCGGGAGACTTCACGCTCGCCGCTGCTATCGACCGCGCCAAGGCGGACGAGGCTCTTGCGGGCATTCGCGTGCACGACCTCGTGCAGTGCCTGCCTGGCATTGGGCCAAAGCGCGCCACCCAGATCATGGACGAGATCGGCATCTCTCACGTTCGCCGCATCCGCGGGCTCGGCCAGCACCAGGTGGCCGCGCTCATCGAGCGCGAGCGCAGGTGACGCCAGCTCGATGAGCAGACTGACGGTCCTTGCCGGGCCAACGGCCGTGGGCAAGGGCACGGTGGTTCGCGCCCTGCGTGCGCGCGAGCCCGACATCTGGATATCTGTGTCCGCCACCACCCGGTCCCCGCGGCCGGGAGAGGTGGACGGCGTGCACTACTTCTTCGTGAGCCCCGAGCGCTTCGACGAAATGGTCGCTGGCGGAGAACTGCTGGAGTGGGCGGTGGTGCACGGTGTCCATCGGTACGGGACCCCGCGACAGCCCGTTGAGGAGCACCTCGCCGCAGGAGTACCCGTGCTGCTCGAGATCGACCTTCAGGGGGCCCGGCGGGTGCGCGAGACGATGCCGGAGGCGCTTTTCGTGTTCCTGGCGCCGCCGTCGTGGGATGAGCTTGTGAGCCGCTTGGTTGGCCGTGGAACTGAGGGTGCCGAAGAGCGCGAGCGGCGGCTCGAAACCGCGCGCCTCGAGCTCGCGGCGGAGAGCGAGTTCGACGCAACCATCGTCAACGACACCGTCGAGGCCGCCGCCGCACAGCTCGAGCGGCTCATCGACGAGACGCGGTAGGTGGCCGACGCATGCGGGTGAAGCGCATTCAGCCCCCGGCACGGTAGACTTGAGCGTTGCAATCAAGCATTGGAGTGAACGTGGCCGGAACCGTTGCCGCCCCTGAGGGCATCACCAACCCGCCGATTGACGAGCTGCTCGCCAAGGTGGACTCGAAGTACGCCCTTGTGATCTACAGCTCCAAGCGCGCTCGCCAGATCAACGCCTACTACGAGGCCCTTACCGAGGGTCACTTCGAGAACGTTGGCCCCCTCGTCGAGGCGGACTCGACCGACAAGCCGCTGTCTGTGGCGCTGCGGGAGATCAACCAGGGTGGCCTGCTCGAGCTGGGACGCACCGAGGACTGAGCATGCGCGTGCTGCTGGGTGTTACCGGCGGCATCGCCGCGTACAAGGTGGCGCTGGTATTGCGCCGCCTCTCAGAGGACGGACACGACGTTCGCGTCATCCCCACTGAGGCCTCCCTCAACTTTGTCGGACGCGCCACGTGGGAGGCGCTGAGCGGACACTCGGCGCCAACCAATACTTTCGACGACGTTCCGTCCGTGCAGCACGTGCGCCTGGGCCAGTCCGCCGACATCGTGCTCGTTGCGCCCGCCACAGCTGACTTCCTCGCCGCCTACGCAGCTGGCGAGGCCCGTGACCTCCTGGGCAACGCCCTGCTCGCGACGCATGCGCCGGTGCTCGTCGCCCCCGCAATGCACACCGAAATGTGGGAGAACCCTGCAACGCAGGCCAACATCGCGACGCTCAAAGCCAGGGGCGTGCACGTCCTCGACCCCGTGGTCGGGCGCCTCACGGGTCCCGATAGCGGCCCTGGCCGCCTCCCGGAGCCCGACGCCATAGTCGCCGCGCTATACGAAGTTGCCAATGGTGCGGGCTTGCCTGAACAGCGGCCCGACGCTGGGTGGGGTGATCTGGTGGGCGTTCGTGTCGTGGTGACCGCGGGGGGCACTCGTGAGCCCATCGACCCCGTCCGGTACCTGGGCAATCGCTCGAGCGGGCACCAGGGCTTCGCGATTGCGGAGGCCGCGCGCGAGCGGGGCGCGAATGTGACCGTCATCGCGGCAAACGTCGCGCTGCCCGTCTCCGAGGGCGTGGATCGCATCGACGTGTCGACCGGCGCGGAACTGGCCCACGCGATCGAAACCATCGAGGACGACACGGACGTGCTCATCATGGCCGCCGCGGTCGCGGACTTCGCTCCCGCCGAACGCAGCGAGCACAAGATCAAGAAGTCCGGCAACGGCGGGATCAGCCTCGAGCTCGTGCCCACGGAGGACCTGCTGGCGGGGCTAGTGGAACGCGGGAACGTGCCCATAGTCGTCGGTTTCGCGGCGGAGACGGGCGACGAAAACGCGAGCGCGATCGAGCACGCCGCCGCCAAGGCGCGCAGGAAGCGCGCTGCGCTGCTGGTCTTCAACGAGGTGGGGGCAACCAAGGGCTTCGGCGACGTTCCGAATGCGGTGAGGATCCTCGATGCGAAAGGCGAGCAGGTCGCCGCCGCCGCTGGCAGCAAGCTGGTCGTTGCGCACGCGGTGCTCGACGAAGTGGCGCGGCTGAGGGGCTGACCCAACCACGGCGTCGGGCCTGTGGAGGGCCCCAGCGGTGTCCCGCGTGCGCACTAGACTCGCTCGCATGACCCCCCTGCGCCTCTTTACCTCGGAGTCCGTGACCGAGGGCCACCCAGACAAGATCTGCGACCAAGTGTCTGACGCCGTCCTCGACAACATGCTCGCGGACGACCCCCAGTCGCGAGTGGCGGTAGAGACCCTCGTGACGAACGGGCTGGTCCACGTGGCTGGCGAGGTGCACACAGAGGCGTATGTCGATGTTGCTTCGGTGGTGCGTGGAGTGGTGCGCGATATCGGCTACGTCTCGAGCGAGATCGGCTTCGACGCGGCGTCGTGCGGCGTCACCGTCTCGATAGGGGAGCAGAGCGCCGACATCTGGCGCGGCGTCGGCAACGCCACGGACACGGACTCGCACGAACTCGGCGCCGGCGACCAGGGCCTCATGTTCGGATACGCCTGCAACGAGACGGAGCAGTTGATGCCACTGCCCATCGCGATTGCACACAGGCTCACGCAACGCCTTGCGCAGGTGCGTAAGGAGGGCATCGTGGCGGGTCTGCGCCCCGACGGGAAGGCCCAGGCGACCATCGGGTACGACGGCGACGTCGCTAAGACGGTGAGCACCGTGGTGGTTTCCACCCAGCACGACCCCCATTTGGTGCTGGACGAGCTGCGCGGTGAGATCGAAGACGCGGTCATCGCGCCCGTGCTCGGCGAGTTTGGGCTCGACGCTGCCGGGCACACGTCGCTGATCAATCCCACCGGCTGGTTCGTCATTGGCGGACCGCAGGGCGACGCGGGGCTCACGGGGCGCAAGATCATCGTCGACACGTACGGCGGCATGGCGCGTCACGGCGGTGGTGCCTTCAGCGGCAAGGACCCCTCGAAGGTGGACCGCTCGGGCGCGTACGCCATGCGGTGGGTGGCCAAGAACGTCGTGGCGGCCGGGCTCGCGGATCGGTGCGAAGTGCAGGTCGCCTACGCTATCGGCACGGCGCACCCAGTGGGACTGTGGGTGGAGACGTACGACACGCACACCGTGGATCCCGCGCGCATTGCCACCGCGATCCAGGCTGTATTCGACCTTCGCCCTTCCGCGATCATCGAGGCCCTCGACCTCCGTCGCCCCATTTACAGGGCCACGGCCACGTACGGCCACTTTGGGCGTGAGCTGCCGGAGTTCACGTGGGAGCGCACTGACCGCGTGGAGGACCTCCGGAGCGCTGCGCAATAGCCGCCTCGCCGCCCCGATCTGTCGCTCGCGTCTGTGTCGACAGCCCTTTGCCGCACCTGGACCGGCCCTTCGACTACAGCATCCCTGGTTCCCTCGCGAACGTCGTGACTGTCGGCTCGCGGGTGCGGGTTCGGTTCGCTGGGCGGCTGGTGAACGCCGTGGTGGTGCAGCTCGTCGACGAGAGCGAGTTCGCCGGAACGCTCAGCCCGGTCCACTCGGCCGCGGCGGTTGCCTCGTTCACTCCGCGAGCCATCGAGCTTGCCCAGTCGGTGGCCCGACGCTACGGCGGCTCTCTCTGGGACGTGCTGCGGCTCATGGCGCCGCCGCGTGTTGCGAGCCTCGAAGAGAGAGACTGGTCGGGGCCAGGGGGAGTGGACGACCGCTACGCCGACGCTGCGGCGTCGGCCCCTGAGCGCGAGTTGCTCAATATTCAGGAGCTGGCCAAAGGCGCCCGAGTGCTGTGGCAGGCGCTCCCTCAACCCGACAGGGCGGCCGGCACGCCCGTGACGGTGCTCGCGGCCGCGGCGGCGGCCGCCGCAGCACAGTCGCAGTCGGCGATCCTCGTGGTGCCTGACTCCCGATCGCTTGCGGCGCTCGAGAAGGAGCTGGAGCGGCGAGGCTTGCGCCGTTGGAGCGTCCGCACCGGCGGCGAGGTGGCCGTACTCGACGCCGATGATGGCGCCAACGCGCGCTACGGGTCGTACCTCGCAGCGATGCACGGCCTTGCGCGAATTGTTCTTGGTACCAGGCCCGTTGCGCTTCAGCCCGTTCCATCACTCGGATTCGTGGCGATCTGGGACGACGGTGCCTCGAGCTATGACGACCCCCATGCTCCGTACTGGAACGCTCGCACGGTGGCCGCCTGGCGTGCCGACCTTGAAGGCGCGGGAATGCTCATCGCCTCTTATGCTCCAACTGTCGAGTCCCTCGCCCTCGCCGAGCACGGTTGGGCGGAACTCGCGGTTCCCGATCGCGAGGCGGTACGCCGATCCGCCCCGGCCATCGAAGCGATAGGTGACGACAAGCGCACGGCCGAGGGAGCGTCGGGCTGGCACTGGATGCCAGGGAGCGTCTGGCGCGCGGCGAGGACCGCCGTGTTGGCCGGACCGGTCGCGATCGTGGTGCCACGAGCAGGTTACGTGCGTGCGGTCGCGTGCGCGGAGTGCGGGGCGTGGGCGGAATGTCGCGAGGTCATCGATGGGGCACCGTGCGCTGGCCTGCTGCGCCAGGACCATGTCACGGGTCCGCTGGTGTGCAGGGATTGCGGCAAGGCGCAATCCGATTGGCACTGTGCGCACTGCAACGGCCGGCGCATCAAGCAGGTCAGGCAGGGGGTTGAACGCATCGCTGAGCAGGTGCGGGCGATGGCCAAGGATCAGGAGGTCACCATCTCGTCGGGTGCCACGGGCGTGCTGCCGGATTCTGCCGCCGCTTCCGGATTCGTGGTGGCCACTCCGGGCGCCGTGCCGGCCGTCGTCGGTGGATACGCGGCGGCGGTGGTGATCGGCGCGGAAGCACCCGCGAGCGGCGGGCTCGGCGCCGAGGTCAAAGCGGTGCGTTGGTGGTTGTCTGTGGCGGCGCTCGTTCGATCCAGAGTGGACGGTGGCCGCGTGTACCTCGTGGGCGCGCTTCCCGACTCGGCGAGGCGAGCTCTCGAAACGTGGGATCCCCTGACCGCCGCCCAAGAGGCGCTCGCCGAACGCAAAGCGCTGGATCTCCCGCCCGCTCGCCGCAGCATTCACATCACGGGACCCAAGCATGCGATCACGCTTGCGTTGTCGGTCTCGGTGGAAGGGGAGCGGTTGGAGCGCCATCGCGAGGCGGTGGTGAGCGAGACCAAGGACGGCGCGTTGTTGCTCGTGACGCGCCGCAGCGCCCAATCCATCATCGATGCGCTCCGTGCTCGTCAGGTGGAGTTGAGTAAAGACGGCGACGAGGGCTTTCGCATGCGCGTGGACGGCCCGCTGTCGCTGTAGCGCGCGTCGCCGGACTGTGCGGCTCCTAGGATGGACGTCATGCGCGTCGTGTTCGCGGGTACCCCGCACATCGCCGTGCCCGCCCTGAGGGCAATCGTCGACGCCGGACATGACGTCGTTGCGGTGCTCACCCAGCCAGACGCCCCGGGAAAGCGCGGCCGGGACCTGATTCCAAGCCCGGTGGCGCTTGCGGCACGAGAACTTGAGCTCGAAGTGCTTGCCCCGAGCCGAGCGTCGGACGCTGAGGTCGTCGACCGCATCGCCGCGCTCAATGCCGACGCGGGTGCGGTGGTCGCATTCGGCCAGATCCTCAAGCCCACGCTGCTGAGCGCCACCGAGCACGGGTGGATCAACCTGCATTTCTCGGTTCTGCCATCGTGGCGCGGTGCCGCGCCGGTGCAGCGGGCCGTGATGGCTGGCGACGACCTCACGGGTGCCTCGACCTTCATCATGGAGGAGGGGCTGGACACCGGGCCTGTGATCGGCACGCTGACCGAGCGGATTCGGTCAACAGACACGTCCGGGGAACTGCTCGAGAGGCTTGGCGACCTTGGCGCCGGGTTGCTCGTGCACTCGCTCGAGGCGCTCGTGGGTGGATACGCCGCACCGATCGCCCAGCCGGACGACGGCGTCAGCTACGCGAACAAGCTGTCGCGACAGGACGCGTACGTGGCCTGGGAACTCCCCGCTCACATCGTCGACAGGCAGGTGCGCGGCGTCACGCCAGCGCCCGGAGCTTGGACAACACTGCCCGACGGCGTGGTTGCCAAACTGGGCCCGGTTCGCCCGCGCTCGGGGCCGGGTCTGCCGCCGGGGCAGGTGGCGCTCAGGGCCGACGAGGTGGTGGTGGGCACCGGCACGGAACCGGTAGCACTGACCTGGATCGCGCCGGCTGGTCGAAAGGCGATGGATGCACGGGACTGGTGGCGCGGCGCCCGCTTCGGTGAGGCAGCCATGCTCGGCGAGGCCTGATGTCATCGGGCAAAGGGGTTGACGCCCCGAGGGAGGCCGCCTTCCGCTGTGTGCGGGCGGTCGACGCCGAAGACGCGTACGCAAATCTCGCCATGCCGGGGATTCTCGCTGCGCTCGGATTGAGTGGTCGCGATGCAGGGTTCGCTACCGAGTTGGCGTACGGAACGCTGCGAATGCACGGACTCTACGATGTCGTGATTGGCCACGCGGCTAAACGGGAGCCGGATGCGCTCGACGCCCCCGTCCGGTGGTCACTGTGGCTGGGGGCGCATCAGGCGTTGTCGATGCGCGTACCCCCACACGCTGCCGTCTCCGAGACGGTGGACCTGGCTCGGCGACATGGGGGGCCTCGCGTAGCGTCGCTCGTGAACGCGGTAATGCGGCGCATCGTGGAGCGGTCTGCGGCCGAATGGATCGAACTCGTCGCGGCCGGTGGGGACGCGGGTGCTCTCGCGGTACGCCACTCACACCCGCGATGGGTGGTGGAGGCACTCGCCGCAGCGCTCCAGGCGGATGGGCGGGGCGACGACGTTGAGGCGCTGCTGGCCGCCGACAACGCGCCCGCTAGCGTCACCCTGGTCGCCCGGCCCGGTCTTGCCGACCGCACCGAACTTCCCGGCGAGCCAACCCCTCTGTCCCCGTGGGGCGTGACGCTTCCCGGCGGTGACCCAGGTGCTGTGCCCGCCGTGGCATCGGGCGCAGCGGCCGTGCAGGACGAGGGGAGCCAGCTCGTGGCAGGCGCGCTCGTCGCGGTTCGCGAGGTGGCCCAAGGCGAACTCTGGCTCGACATGTGCGCTGGACCCGGCGGCAAGGCTGCGCTCCTGGGGGCCCTGGCGGCTCAGCACGGCGCCAGCCTGCAGGCCAACGAACTCCACGAGCATCGCGCTGAGCTGGTGCGCCGAGCGGTGACGGCGGTGCCAGACGGGGTCGTGACGGTCACTCGCGCCGACTCGCGGTACCTACCAGACGCGCACTTCGATCGAATCCTCCTCGACGCACCGTGCACGGGATTGGGGGCGCTCCGCAGGAGGCCCGAGGCGCGCTGGCGAAGGGAGCCCGCCGACCTGCCGATCTTGGCGGAACTACAGTCCGAGCTCCTCGCCGCGGCGGCCGGGGCGGTCAAGCCTGGAGGCTTGATCGCGTACGTGACGTGCAGCCCGGTGCTCGAGGAGACTCGGGATGTGGTCGCCGGCAGCCACGGATTAGTCACGGTAGACGTGCGTCCCGCGCTCGCGGAGCTCACGGGCACTCCGCGACGCAGTTGGGGACCAGGGCCTCACGTCCAGTTGTGGCCGCACGTGCACGGCACGGACGCTATGTACCTCGCTATTCTCGAGCGACCGTGCGGGTAGGGTCGGTTCATGCGCATCGCCCCGTCGATTCTTTCCGCGGACTTCGCGAACCTCGAGCGAGACATCCTGGCAGTGAGCGATGCAGATCTGCTCCATGTTGACGTCATGGACGGGCACTTCGTGCCGAATCTGACGCTGGGCCTGCCGATCGTCAAACGGCTATGCGAGATCGCTCCCATGCCGATCGACGTCCACCTGATGATTGAGGACCCCGACCACTGGGCGGTGCGGTACGCGGAACTGGGCGCACTCTCGGTGACCTTCCACTACGAGGCCGCAACTAACCCGCGGCAGGTGGCGAGGGATCTGCGCGCGGCGGGCGCACGCGCGTCGGTGGCGATCAAGCCGGGCACGGACGTGCAGCGCGCAATCGACCTGTTGGACGAGGTGGACATGGTCCTCGTCATGACCGTGGAGCCGGGCTTCGGCGGGCAGGAGTTCATGGCGGACCAGATGGGCAAGTTCGAGGCACTGCGAGCGGCCATCGACAAGGCGGGCGCCGACGTGTGGCTGCAGGTGGACGGGGGTATCGCCCGAGACACGATCGCGACCGTTGCCCGCGCGGGCGGAGACACGTTCGTCGCCGGCTCGGCAATCTACGGGGCGCGCGACCGCAATGCCGAGGTGCGCGCGCTGCGCGAGCTCGCCGAGCAGGCTTAACGTGAGCGCGTCGCCCATGGACCGGGCGGTCGAATTGGCGGCGTTGGGACCTACGCACGGCCCTAACCCGCGTGTCGGCTGCGTCATTGTGGCGGCGAATGGCGACGTACTCGCGGAGGGACATCACGAGGGCGCCGGCACACCCCACGCGGAGGCCGCCGCTCTCGCTCACGCTGCCGACGCCGGGGTTTCGGTTCGCGACGCCACCGCCTACGTCACGCTGGAGCCGTGCAATCACACCGGCCGTACTGGCCCGTGCGCGGTGGCGCTCGCCCACGCGGGAATCGCGAAGGTCGTCTACGCGGTTGCCGATCCCAATCCCACAGCCGCAGGCGGCGCTGCCTATCTTCGGGGACGGGGGATCGAGGCGGAGCTTCAGCCCCACGCGGGCGCCGCTCACCTGAATCGCCGCTGGCTGGTCGCAATGGCGCGCCAGCGACCGTACGTCATCGCCAAATGGGCCGCCACCCTGGATGGGCGGACCGCCGCCGCTGACGGTACGAGCTTCTGGATCACCGGAGAGGCAGCGCGCGACCACGCTCATCGAGTGCGCGCCGAGGTCGATGCCATCATCGTAGGAACGGGAACCGTCGCGATCGATGACCCCGAGCTCAGTGCGCGGCCAGTCGACGTCATCGACGCGCACCAACCCCTTCGCATTGTTCTTGGCGAACGGGAGACGAGCGGCGCCAAGGTCTGGCGCGACACGCAAGCCGAGCGTGTGGCGTCCCGCGACCCCAGCGTCGGGCTGGCCATGGCATGGGAGCGTGAGTGCCGCGTCGTTCTTGTGGAGGGTGGTGCCACGGTGACGAGCGCGTTTCTGCGTGCGGGACTCGTTGACGAAGTGCACGCGTACATCGCCCCCGCGATTCTCGGGGACGGACCCGCCGCCGTTTCTGACCTGGGAATCGGCACCATGGCGGGGGCGTTGAGAGGCAAGGATGTGACCGTGACGCGCCTTGGCGAAGATACGCTGGTCACCGCGCTTCTCACAAAGGAGACCTGATGTTCACGGGCCTAGTCGAGGCCGTCGGCACCGTCACCGCTATCGCGGATCACGGCGAGCAGGCGCAACTCACGATCGCCACGCCTGGTTGGGGCGGCGATCTCGAGTTCGGCGAATCGATCGCCGTGAACGGAGTGTGCCTCACCGTGGCGAAGCACACCGGAGACGAATGGCTCGCCGACGTCATGCGTGTCACCTTGCAGACGACTTCGCTCCGCTCGGTGGCGGTGGGTGATCGCGTGAACCTTGAGCGCGCGCTGCGGGCCGACGCTCGGTTGGGAGGGCACATCATGCAGGGCCACGTGGATGGCACCGCGGATCTCGTCGCGAAGGACTCACAGCCCGACTGGACCGACCTCACCTTCGGCATCGATCCTGATTACGCGCGGTATGTGGTGCGCAAGGGCTCGATCGCAATCAACGGTGTCTCGCTCACCGTCGCCGAGCTCGTTGACAACCTCGTCACCGTGTCGTTGATCCCGACTACGCTCGCGGAAACCAACCTGGGCGAACTGCCCGTTGGCGCCGTGGTGAACGTTGAGGTGGACGTAGTGGGCAAGTACGTGGAGCGGATGCTGGGGGAGAGGTCGCTGTGACGGCCGACTCGATTGCTCTTGTGGAGCGCGCCCTCGCGGAACTGCGGGCGGGCCGCCCGGTGCTCGTAGCAGACTCGCGAGATCGCGAGAACGAGGCCGACTTCATCATGTCCGCGCAGACGACGACGGTCGAGTGGGTGGCGTGGGGCATCCGGCACTCGAGCGGGTATCTGTGCGCGCCCATGCCCAGCCAGAAGGCCGACAGCCTGAATCTGCCGCTGATGGTGCCCAACAGCCAGGATCCGCGCCGCACTGCGTACACCGTGTCTGTCGACGCTGGCAGTGGCATCACCACCGGAATCTCTGCGGCCGACCGGCATCGCACGCTGCAGATCCTCGCGAAGGCCGACGCGTCACCTGAAGAATTCATCCGGCCCGGGCATGTTCTGCCGTTGCGCGCTGTTGCAGGTGGAGTCCTGCATCGTCCCGGCCACACGGAGGCGTGCGTCGATCTGTGCCGGCTAGCCGGACTAGAGCCCGTTGGCGTGATCGCCGAGCTCGTGAACGACGACGGCACCATGATGCGCCAGGGCGATGCTTCCGCACTCGCCTCCAAGGAGGGGTTGGTTCTCATGACCATCGCCGACCTCATTGCGTATCGCCGCCACAAGAATGACCTGCCCGCGCCCGCTTCGCCCCAGCCCAACCGCGTGCTCGCGGAGGGCGAAGCTCGCCTGCCAACGAAGCACGGCGAAGTCGTTGTTCGCGGCTATCGGGACGCACGCACGGGTCACGAGCACGTCGCACTCATTGCACCCGTTCCTGAAGGCGGGACGCCGATTGTGCGCGTCCACTCGGAGTGCCTCACGGGCGACGCGTTCGGGTCGCTGCGCTGCGACTGCGGACCACAGCTCGACGCCGCGATCGATCGGGTCGCGAAAGAGGGCGGCGCGGTCGTGTACCTCACCGGACACGAGGGGCGCGGCATCGGCATCGTCGCCAAGATTCAGGCGTACGCGCTCCAAGACAAGGGGCGCGACACCGTCGACGCGAACACCGACCTCGGCCTTCCCATTGACCGTCGCGAGTACGGCGCCGCCGCCGCGATCCTCGCGGACCTCGGCCTCACGAGCGTTCGACTGCTCACCAACAACCCCGCGAAGGTGGAGGGGCTGCGAGCGTCTGGCATCGACGTGATCGAGCGTGTACCCCATCACGTGGGCGCGCATCCCGAGAACGAGGCTTACCGCCGCACCAAGGCCGAGCGCATGGGGCACATCATGGAGGAGGGCGCGTGAGCGGAGCGGGAGCACCGTCACTTCACGTCGACGCGAGCGGACTGACGGTGGAGATCGTCGCATCGCAGTGGCACACCGAGGTTATGGACGGGCTGGTCGCGGGCGCGATTCGCGCGGCTGAGGACGCCGGTGCCGGATATCGAGTCACGCGAGTCGCCGGCGCCGTGGAACTCACGGTTGTCGCGGAGGCGCTGGCGCGCAAGGGCGCGGATGCGATCGCCGCGCTCGGCGTAGTCATCAAGGGCGCAACCCCACACTTCGAGTACGTGTGCCAGTCCGTGACGCTCGGGCTCACCGATGTGGCCCGTGAGCACCTCGTTCCCGTCGGCTTCGGCGTGCTGACTTGCGACGACGACGCCCAGGCGCTTGATCGCGCCGGCCTGCCGGGTTCTCGAGAGGACAAAGGCGCCGAGGCCGTCGAGGCGGCACTCACCACCGCGTTGACGCTGCGCAGCCTCTAGGTACCCTTCGCGAAGTCGCAGGGCCTCGACCAGCCTGCCCTGGCTTTGGACCGTATCCTGCAACGCGGTTGCGAGCCGGACTCCGGGCGGAAGTGGCGCAAGAGACCGGTACTAGACCCAATATTCGGTTCACAGCCGTGGCCCTCGCGTTCGGTAGGCTTCTGGACGTGAAGTCCTTTGACGAGCTGTTCGCGGAGCTATCCGCCCGCGCCGCCGAGCGTCCCGAGGGATCCGGCACCGTGCGACTGCTCGACGCAGGGGTGCATGCGATCGGCAAGAAGCTCGTCGAAGAGGCCGCCGAGGCATGGATGGCGGCCGAGTACGAGTCAGATGAGGCCGCAGCAGAGGAGCTCTCGCAAGTGCTGTACCACGTGCAGGTCATGATGATCGCTCGCGGTCTGACGCTCGAAGACGTCGGCCGCTACCTCTAGATATAACCGATTACCAGGAGAAACGTGCTCCGTATCGCCGTTCCGAACAAGGGCTCGCTGTCCGAGCCTGCCAGCCAACTGCTCAAAGAGGCCGGCTACAAGCAGCGGTCCAACGACCGCGACCTCGTGTTGACCGACTCGCGCAATGACGTCGAGTTCTTCTTCCTGCGTCCGCGCGACGTGGCCGTCTACGTTGGCGCTGGCACCGTGCACGCGGGCATCACCGGCCGCGATCTGCTGCTCGATTCCGGAGCGAACGCGACAGAACATCTGGAGCTCGACTTCGCGGGCTCGACCTTCCGCTACGCAGCGCCGGTTGGCACGGCCACAAGCGTCCCGCAGATCCAAGGCCTGCGGGTGGCGACTTCCTATCCGCACCTCGTGAAGAACCACTTGCGGTCCTTTGGTGTTGAGGCGACGGTGGTGCGCTTGGATGGTGCCGTCGAATCCTCCGTGCGGCTTGGAGTAGCGGACGTCGTCGCCGATGTCGTGGAGACGGGCTCCACCTTGCGCGCCGCCGGCCTGGAGGTCTTCGGCGATCCCATTCTCAAGTCGGAGGCCATTCTCGTGACGGCGCCCGATGCTCCCGCGGCCGAGATCGCCACTCTCACCGGACGCCTGCGTGGCGTGCTCATGGCGCGCCAATACGTCTTGGTGGACTATGACGTGCCGAACGAGGCGCTCGAGGCCGCAATCGCCGTGTCGCCCGGCATGGAAGCCCCAACCGTGACTCCGCTGCACGGCTCTGACTGGCACGCGGTGCGCGTGATGGTGCCGCGCACGGAGATGAACCACATCATGGACGACCTCTACGCGGTGGGTGCACGCGCGATCCTCACGACCGAGCTGCTCGCGGTGCGCATCTAGTGGCGCTCGTCTGATGGACCGCGTGGCTCCTGAAGAGCGGCTCCTGAACCTGTTCATTGCGCTCACGTCTTCTCGCGTCCGCATGACCAAGCAGGAGATCCGGTCAACGGTCTACGGCTACGACTCGCGCATGCAGGGCGAGGACGCCAAGGCCGACGCCGCCTTCGAGCGCATGTTTGAGCGCGACAAGGAGGATCTGCGGCGCTTAGGCGTGCCCTTGCAGACCGTAATCGACGCCGCGCACGGTGGTGACATCGGCTATCGCATCGATGCGTCGGACGCGACCATGCAACCGATCGACCTGACTGCGGCAGAGCTCGCAGTGCTGAGCCTCGCCGTCGACTATTGGCGCGACGCCGCCCTCGGCACGGATGCCCAACAGGCGGTCACCAAGGTGGCGAGCCGGGTCCAGCATGAGGCGGTGCCGGAACTGCCGTTCGGGGCGCGCGCAACCGGGGCCCGCGAGGCGCTCGGAACTGTCGCAGAGGCACTGCACGAGCGCAGGGCCGTGCGATTCGAGTACGCGTCCTCTTCCTCGGCGCCCGCCGTGCGCACTGTAGACCCGTGGCGCATCGTGATGGTCAATGGCACCGAATACGTGGTGGGGCGAGATCACAAGGCCGACGCCGCGCGCACCTTCCGAGTGAGCCGCATCATTGGCTCCGTGAAGGCTGTGGGGGAGCCGGGATCGTTTGAGCCGCCGCACGAGATACCGCTCGGTTCTCTCAAGGCTGGCGCGGTCGTTGGCACCGCGACGGTCGCGTTGAGGCCCGAGGCGGGTCACGCACTGCGGCTCGCAGGAACCGTCACCGGCACGGATGGCGAGTGGGACCTCGTCGAGGTGCCGTACCGGCATCTCGACGCCGTTCGCTCCGAGGTGCTGGTGCTCGCAGGCGCTGCGCGAGCGGTCGCCCCACAAGAGCTCGTGGACGGAGTCGACCGCTACGTGCGCGCCGCGATCGAGGCGACTCGCGAAGCAGGCGCCTCATGACCGCGCGCTCTCGACCAAGAGTCGCTCGACTCCTGGGAATCGTCGCGTACCTCGAGGACAATGGCGCAACCCCGTTCGAGGACCTCGCCGATCACTTTGGGGTGAGCAGGGACCAGATCTCCAAGGACATCGAGCAGCTGTGGCTCGTGGGGCGCCCTGGTGGCTTCGCCAACGACCTCATCGACTTCGACTACGACTCCTTCGAGGCTGGAATCGCGGTCATCACCAACACCCAGGGAGCATCGCAGGTACGGCTCGCGCCAAGAGAGGGCGTAGCCCTCGCCGCCGCCCTGGCGGCGATCGTCGGCGCGGGCGTTGCACCGCGCGCCGCAGAGAGCGCCCTCGCAAAGATCACCGACGCTCTTGGCGAAGAGACGGTGACGGTGGTCGGTAGGCCCGACGCCGCTGTGGACACCGTGCAGAAGCTCGCCTTCGCGATACAACAGGGTGCGGTTGCGCGTCTGGACTATATAGACGCGGCCGACCGCCGCACGACTCGTGACGTGGAGCCGCACCGCATCGTCACTATCGACGGAGCGCCTTACCTCGAGTGCTGGTGTCGCCGCGCGAGCGACTATCGAACCCTGCGCATCGACCGCATTGTCAGCGCGGAGGTGACTGACGAGCCCGTCTCAACCCCGGCGTCGGGCAGTGAAGGCTTTACCCTCACGCAGAACTACCAGGCCAGCATCACCCTTCGCAGAGGCGGCAGGTGGGCGCTGGAGGACTTTCCTGGAGTTTCTCTAGACGATGACGGCGAGTTGGTGCGAGCCACGTTGGGAGTCACCAACGAGCGTTGGCTCGCCGGTCGCCTGTTGACGGTCGCAACCGCGTTGATAAGCGTGGAGCCCTCATCACTGCGCGACGAGGTGGCGCGCCAGGCGAAATCCGTTGGCGCCGCGCGCGGCGAGTAGACTGACCTGCGTAATCACGAGCGGAGGACATCATGAAGCCAATCCATTGGGTGCTGGTTCTCGTGGTTGTGTTGGTGCTGTTCGGCGCGCCCAAGCTTCCTGAGTTTGCGCGGAGCATCGGCAAGTCGCTGAACATCCTCAAAGAAGAGACACAGAACCTCAAAGGCGACCTGAAGGCCGACGCCGAGTCGGCACCCGAGAGCGAGGCAAAGCCCGCTAAGGAGGCTCGTGACGACTAGGGCATCACGCCGCGCCCAGGATGCGCGGATGCCCCTCCGCGAGCACCTGAAAGAGTTTCGCAAACGCCTGATCTTTGCCGCGATCGGCGTCTTTGTTGGCGCCATCGCGGGCTGGTTCCTCTACCCGTACGCCTTCGACTTTCTCGCCAATCCCATCGTCAAGGCCACGGAAGAGTCGGGCCAAGACGCGAAGATCAACTTCGCTGGTCTCGCCACGGCTCTAGACATGCAGGTCAAGATGTCGCTGGTAATTGGCGTCATCATCACGTCGCCATGGTGGCTGTACCAACTGTGGGCGTTCATCGCGCCAGGACTTCGCACGCGCGAGAAGCGGTACACGATCGGCTTCCTTGGTGCCGCGATTCCGCTCTTCCTTGGAGGCGTGGCGCTGTCGCTGTGGGTGTACCCGAGAGCCGCCGAGATTCTGCTTGGCTTCACTCCGCCTGAAGGCTCGAACTACCTCGACGCCCAGATGTTCATGAGCTTCGCCATGCGGCTGGTGCTGGCCTTCGGCCTCGCGTTCATCTTCCCCGTGATCATGGTGGCGCTCAGCGCGGCTGGAATCGTGAAGTCGGCAACCTGGCTGCGGGGATGGCGATGGGCCGTGCTGCTCATCTCGATCTTCACCGCGATCATGACGCCGACTCCCGATGCCATCACGATGATCATCATGGCGATCCCGATGATCGCGCTCTACTTTGCGGCGGTGGGCGTCGCGATGCTCTTTGAGCGTTCCCGACGCCGCCGCAAGGCTGCGCTTGAGGCCGAAGATGCCGCCGGGTTCGCGGACGCAGCTGAGGCCTGATTGAGCGAACTCGGCCTCATCACCAACCCGACAGCGGCGTCGGGGCGGGGAGCGAAGTGGGGCGCGGAGGCCGCCGCGGAACTCGCACGGCTTGGCCACCGTTTGCGGGACCTGTCTCGCGGTTCCTGGGCCGCCTCGTACGAGGCGGCGATGGAGCACCGGGACGAGCTTGACGCGCTCGTCGTAGTTGGCGGCGACGGAATGGTGCACCTGGGTGCGCAGGTGTGTGCGGAGCACTCGCTGCCGCTCGGAGTGATGGCCGCGGGCTCCGGCAACGACGTGGCGTCCACGCTTCGGTTGCCCATTCACGACATGCGAGCCGCAGCGCGCAGGCTTGACGACGGTCTGACCGGCGAGAGCGTGCAGGTGGACGTGGGGCGGCTCACTGGCCCAAGCATCGAGTATCCCGCCAGCCCTCGGTACTTCTTGGCCGTGCTGAGCGCCGGAATCGACGCGGCCGTAGCGGCCTACGGTTCGCGGCTGACCTTCCCCCGTGGCCCGCTCAAGTACAAGGTAGCGACGTTCCGCGAAATCCCCAGGTATCAGCCGTACGGGGTCTCCGTGACGCTCGGCGACGGGCCCCAAGAAGACACTCGGTGCACCCTTGTGGCAGTGGCGAACACTCCAGTATTCGGCGGTGGGCTCGTCATCTCGCCGGATTCGTCAATGACCGACGGGCTGCTTGAGGCCGTCGTCACCGAGCCACTCACGCGCCGTGAGATTCTGCAGATCTTCCCAAAACTTCGCGACGGCTCCCACAAGGGGGATCCACGCATTCGTACGGTGCAGACCACTTCCGTGACGATCACTCAGCACATGCAGGGTGCGACGCTTCCGGTGGCGTTCGCCGATGGGGAGCTTGTGGGCGCCGAGCCACTAGTGGTCGACGTGGCGCCCCTGGGGCTAACCGTCCTTGGCGGCGCTCCGCGCTGCGCTGGTCAGAGCGCACAGTAGCCTGAAGGCATGTCCACACCCGCGGAGCGATTCGCTGCCGCGAGGGCGCGTCGCGATAGGCCAGATCTCGAGGCCTTCATCTCAACCCTGAGTTTTCCCCTAGATGAGTTCCAGCGCGAGGCATGCGAGGCGGTGGCCGACGGTCATTCCGTGCTCGTCGCCGCTCCCACTGGCGCAGGTAAGACCCTCGTCGGCGAGTTTGCGGTCCGCCACGCGTTTGCACGCGGCGAGAAGGCGTTCTACACGACCCCCATCAAGGCGCTCAGCAACCAGAAGTACCAGGATCTCCGCGCCGCATACGGGACCGATGCCGTGGGCCTCCTGACGGGCGACACGTCAATCAATCCGCACGCGGACATCGTCGTGATGACCACCGAGGTGCTCCGCAACATGATCTACGCGGGCTCAAGCGACCTGGACCGGCTCGCGTTCGTCGTACTGGACGAAGTGCACTACCTCGCGGATCGCTACCGCGGCTCCGTGTGGGAAGAAGTGATCATTCACCTTGAGGAGCGCACCGCGATCGTGGCGCTGTCGGCGACGGTCTCGAACGCGGAGGAGTTCGGTGCGTGGCTTCGCGAGGTCAGGGGCGACACCAGGGTGATTGTCTCCGAGCATCGTCCCGTGCCGTTGTGGCCCCACGTCCTCTTGAGGGAGGGCCTCTACGACCTCTACTCGCCGGGAGTGGACCCCTTGGACCCAGGCCCCAACCCGGGCCTCAACCCTGAACTCGTCGCGGTCACGCGCCGTCAGCGCCACGAGGTGCTTCCCGAACTCAGGCGGGCCGGCTATCGCCCCGCTCGCGGGGGCACGCGGCCAAGGCCGCGAAGGGCGCCTCCACGGTTCGCCGTCGTCGAGCAGCTCGATCGCAACGGCCTGCTGCCCGCGATTGTCTTCGTCTTCAGCAGGGCCGGTTGCGAGGATGCGGTCGATCAGGTCTTCGCGGCTGGGCTGAGGCTCACATCGGGTCCAGAGCGCCAACTCATCAGGGAGCTCGTCGACGAGCGGTGCTCGGGAATGCCAACGGAAGACCTCGGTGCGCTCGGCTACACCGCGTGGCGCGAGAGGCTAGAGGCGGGCCTCGCCGCTCACCACGCCGGCCTGATTCCGCTGTTCAAGGAGGTCGTGGAGGAACTCTTCGCGCAGGGCTTGATCAAGGTCGTCTACGCCACGGAGACGCTCGCCCTTGGCATCAACATGCCCGCGCGCTCCGTTGTGCTCGAGAAGCTCGTCAAGTGGGACGGCAAGGCCCATCAAGACCTCACCGCGGGGGAGTACACGCAACTCACCGGACGCGCGGGAAGGCGCGGCATCGACGTCGAGGGCCACGCTGTCGTCATTGAGCATCCCGGTTTTGACGTGGGCCAGCTTGGCAGGCTCGCGAGCCGCCGCACCTATCCGCTCATCAGCTCCTTTCAGCCGTCGTACAACATGACGATCAACCTGGTAGCGCAAATGGGCGAGGAGCGAGCTCGGGAGGTGCTGGAGCTGAGTTTTGCCCAGTACCAGGCGGATCAGGCCGTCGTGGGAAAGGCGAGGCGCGCGCGTGAACTCGACAACGCGCTCAGGGGCTACCGCGAGGCGGCGCATTGCGACAAGGGCGACTTCATGGAGTACGCGGCCCTTCGGGAGAAGATCTCCAGGGCACAGAAGGACGCCGCAAAGGCCTCCGGCAAGGCCCGACGCGAGGCGACGGCATCCACGCTCGCTGGCCTTCGCAGGGGTGACGTGGTGCGGGTGGGCGGCGGCCGCCGTGCAGGGCTTGCGGTAGTAGTCGAGCCAGACGCACATCCTGAGGCGCCGAGGCCCACCGTCGTCACGGACAACGCGCGGACTTTCCGGCTCGCACTGAGCGAGCTGCATCACGGCATTGAAGTTGTGGGCGCGGTGAAGGTTCCCAAGGGCAGCGACCCTCGCAACGCGCGCCAAAGGCGAGAACTAGCCGCCGTGGTGAGCGCGGCGTCGGGCAGTTTCAGCAGGGAGCGGGAGCGCAAGGGCGCCGCCCAGCCGTCCAACGACCCCGTGGATGAGCTCACCCGGCGGCTTCGCGCGCATCCATGCCACTCATGCCCCGATAGGGAAGCTCATGCCCGCTGGGCGGAGCGCTACTACCGGTCGCTGCGCGACAAGGACCGCATGGTCTCGGAGATTGATCGCGCCACGGGCTCGATCGCCCGCATCTTCGACAAGCGCATGACCGTACTCACGGAACTGGGTTATCTCACTCAGGATCGCGAGCCGACTCCGGCGGGGGAGACCATGCGCAAGCTCTACGCGGAGAACGATCTCGTCATCGCCGAGTGCCTGCGCAAAGGAATCTGGGAGCAGCTGCACCCGCCGGCCCTCGCAGCCGCCGTCTCGACGCTGCTGTACAACGGAAGGCGTGAGGACGAGAACCGCACGCCGCGCATCCCCGGTGGGCCGCAGGGCGTGCTGGGCCAGGCCCTTAACGAGACCACTCGCATCTGGTCGCGAATGGACGACCTGCACAGCGCCAGGGGCCTGCCGGAATTGCCGAGTCCCCAGTGGGGCATCGTGGGACCGATACACGGTTGGGCGCAAGGACGCACCCTCGCGACCGTTCTCGCCGGTGCAGAGATCGCGCCGGGAGACATGGTGCGCTGGTGCAAGCAGGTGATCGACGCTCTCGACCAGATCGCGGAGGCAACGACGTCGAGCGCGGTGCGCCAGGCGGCACGACAGGCGATCACCGCGATGCGCCGGGGCGTCGTGGCGTACTGACGCTGCCGCCAAACCGTAGTCTTTGGGCATGCGTTTGCTGAGGAGCCTTGTGCTCGCCGTAGTGGCAGGAATCCTCTTGGCGCTCGCCTTCCCCGACTTCGATCTGTGGCCCATGGCCATCGTCTCGATCGTGGTGTTGTGGTTTGCGCTTGGCCGTTGCGGCGCGTGGGCGGGCCTCCTCATTGGCTGGGCGTTTGGCACCACGTTCATGCTCCCGCACGTCTATTTTGCCTACTCCGCGGTCGGTTTCGTGCCGTGGATCGCGCTGTGCGTGGCGTCGGGCCTCTTCTATGGCCTCTTTGGAGCCGCGTGGGCGAGCGTTCGCCGCTCGGCCATGCTCGTCAACGCCCGCGCCTGGGTGCAGCCCGTTGCGTTCGCGATCCTGTGGGGCGCCATGGAGGAACTGCGCTCGACCGTTCCCTTTGGTGGCTTCCCATGGGGCCGGGTGGCGTTCTCGCAGAGCTCCTCGCCGTATCTGAGCCTCGCGTGGGCGGGCGGCGCGCTTTTCGTATCCATGGTTGTGGTGCTCACCGGTGCGGTTCTCGCCCTCGCCATCGAGGCGGGCAGGGCCCGACGCTGGGGCTTCGTTGCGGTGTGCCCTGTGGTTGCGATCGGGCTGGCTATGGCGGGAATCTTCGTGCCGATCAGCGGTCAGCAAGAGGACGGCACCTTGAGTGTGGGCGTTGTGCAGGGCAATGTTCCCAATGAGGGCCTCGACTCCTTCGATGAGCCATATCAGGTCACCCAGAACCACCTTGACGAGACCAAGCGGCTCGTGGCTCAAGGCTTAGGGCCCTACGACATCATGATCTGGCCCGAGAACTCGGTGGACTACGACCCCCGGGTGGACGACCGCACCGAGCAGATGGTGACCTCGGCGGCCGTGACCGCGGGCGCGCCGCTGCTGTTCGGCACCCAGGACCTCAGGCCGGAGACGGGCCGTTACAACGTGTCCCTGCTGTGGTCCACGAGCGGCACCGTGATTGACGAGTACCGCAAGCAGAGGCCGGCGCCGTTCGCCGAGTTCATTCCGATTCGGGGATTTGCCAGGCACTTCTCCTCGGCAGTGGACCGCGTCACTCGCGATGTCTTGCCAGGTGAGGGACCAGCTGTGATGGACCTTCCGGCCCCGGTGATCGGCCGCAACGTCGCCATATCGACGATCATCTGCTTCGAGGTGGCATACGACGAGATCGTGCGCGCATCGGTTCGTGACGGCGGCGAGATCATCATCGTGCAGACCAACAACGCCACGTTTGGGCTCACGGCCGAGTCCACGCAGCAACTCGCGATGACGAAGCTCCGGGCCGTCGAGTTCGGTCGCACCGCGATTCAGGCGTCCACCGTGGGAGTGAGCGCCATAGTGCTGCCGGACGGCCGCGTCACGCAGCAGACAGAACTGTTCACCGCCGCTTCGATGGCCGCTGAGGTTCCTCTCCGCACCTCGATGACCCCAGCCGCCTACGTTGGCGGCATGGAGCGCTGGATCGTGCTCGGACTGGGAATCCTCATCACCTTCTTCGCCATGCGCAAGCGCGTGGCAGACAAGTACGAATGGTGATGCGCACACTCGTCATCATTCCCACCTACAACGAGCGCGAGGCCCTCCCGGTACAGCTTGCGGCCGTGCGCTCGACCGTGCCCGAGGTCGACATCCTGGTGGCGGACGACAATTCGCCCGATGGTACGGGAGTGTGGGCAGATTCCGTCGCTGCGCAAGACGCGCAGGTGCACGTTCTGCACCGCCCCGGCAAGGCAGGGTTGGGCGCCGCGTACATTGCGGGCTTTGCGTGGGCGCTTGAGCACGGGTACGAGTTGGTGGTCGAGATGGACGCGGACGGCTCGCATCGCGCTGTGGACCTGCCGAGCCTCCTCGAACGGATCGCGGACGCCGAGCTCGTCATTGGCTCGCGCTGGGTGAAGGGCGGTTCCGTTGTGAACTGGCCTTGGCGTCGCAAGTTCCTCTCCGTCAACGCGAATCGCTACGTGAGGCTCGCTATGGGTCTTAAGGTGCACGACGCCACGGCAGGCTTTCGCTTGTATCGCGCCTCGACGCTCGCTGGCCTCAACCTCGAGAGCGTCGAGTCGCAGGGCTACTGCTTTCAGGTGGACATGACGTGGCGCGTCATTCAGTCAGGAGGGCGCGTCGCCGAGGTGCCTATCACGTTCGTGGAGCGCGAACTGGGAGTGTCCAAGATGAGCGGCTCGATAATTCGCGAGGCGCTCGTCAAAGTCACCGTGTGGGGCGCGCAGAGGCGATGGCGACAGATCACTGGGGCGGAGCGTCGGGCAGCGAGGGTCGCCCGGGAGGCTACTTAGCCCGCGCGCCCTGCCCGGAGCAGCTCAAGCCGCTCCTCAAGCAGTTCTTCGAGCTCAGGGATGGTACGACGCTCGAGCAGCATGTCCCAGTGCGTGCGCGCCTGGCGCTCTTCCTTGAGTTCAGGGCGATCGCCGTCGCGAAGCAGGGCGAGGGCGCCGCAGCTGCACTCCCACGACAGAGGGATGTCGGCCTCAACAGAGAACGGGAAGGTCAGTACGTGCCCATTGGGGCAGTCGTAGTGAACTTCGACGCGCTCGGCAAGTTCGGCGTGGGCAGCGGTCTCCATGCTCTGGGTTCCCAGTCGCATGCCGCGCAGTGCTCGATCAGCCATGTCAGCCTCCCTGGATCGTGTGGCGCTTGTGGCGCCCGCTGTCGGTGGAACGACTTGGGGTAAGGGTTTGTTCCGAGTTCAGACCGACGCGGGGGACAGTTCACGCTCTTGAGGCGCGTCTTGCGTTCGCTTGGGGCTGGAGTTGCCGAGCAGCACCGCTCCAAGGATCGCTACGGCGCCGAGCCACTGAAGCGGCCTCAGAGTCTGGTCAAGCACCGCCCAACCCAGAATCGTGGCGACGAGCGGGGCGAGAAAACCGAGCAGAGTCACACGTGTTGGCGGCAAAGCGAGGATCCCGCGGAACCAGAGTAAGTAGCTGAGCGCACCTCCGGCGGTGGCGAGCCACGCGTATCCCGCCACGTTCGTGAGTGTGAGGCCGGAGGGAACACCCTCAAACACAAGAGTAAGCACCGCGAGCACCAGCCCACCCGCGACGAGCTGCCAACCCGTGAAGGTGAGAAGGGTGGTGGGACGGCCCCACCTCTTGGTGAGGATGACGCCGAAGGCCGTACTGAGACCACCAGCGAGGCCCGCAAGGACGCCGACCGAGTCGAGCGCAGCGTCGGGCGTTAGTACGAGCATGCCAACTCCGACGAGGCCGATGGCGGCCGCAGCCATTGCGCGGCGGTTGAGTGCCTCGTGGAGCACCGCGACTGCGAGGAGCGCGACGAGCAGCGGGTGGATCGCCCCAAGGGTTGCCGAGACGCCGCCGGGAAGGCGATACGCAGAGATGAAGAGGAACGCGAAGAACGCGCCGATGTTGAGCGTTCCCAGCACGAGCGACTTCCACCACCACGCGCCGCGGGGGAGTGACCGCGTGATCGCGACCAGAATCAGTCCCGCGGGGAGGGCGCGCAGCGCGCCCGCGAGGAATGGGCGTCCCGGCGGGAGGATCTCACTCGTCACGAGGTACGTGGTTCCCCAGATGATCGGCGCGATCGCGGTGACGGCGAGGATGCGGGAGTTCTTCATGGGGGGTCAACTATCTTGATGTCAAGATATATTCCCATTCTCTCGAAGTCAAGATAAGTTGGCTTCATGGACGCCGTAGCCCGCATCATCGAGCAGTGGGAGAGGGAGCGCCCTGAGCTCGATGTGTCGGCGCTTGAGGTCATCGGCAGGGTGTCGAGGCTTGCGGCCCTGGTGCAGGTGAAGCTCGACGAGGTATTCGCTCACTTCGATCTGCAGGACTGGGAGTTCGACATGCTCGCGACCTTGCGCCGACAGGGGCCGCCGTACGAACTGACGCCGGGCGACCTCGACCGCGCGCTCATCCGCTCATCGGGAACCACCACGCATCGGCTGAAGCGGCTCGAGGCGCGCGGCTTCGTCTCTCGGCGCCAGGATGCCGAGGATGGCCGAGTGCAGTGGGTCTGCCTGACGGAGGATGGCCGGGTCGTGCAAGGGGCGGCTCACGTCGCGCACGCGGCGAATGAACTGGAGATTCTCGCGGGGCTGGCCCCCGCGGATCGCGAGGCCTTGCACCGCGGCCTCGTGGCCTTCGCGACAACCCTGGGAGACAACTCATGACGAGTGCCGACAGTCACGATCGCATCCGGGTGGAAGGTGCCCGCGAGAACAACCTCAAGAATGTGAGCGTGGTGCTGCCAAAGAGGCGGCTGACGGTGTTCACCGGCGTCTCGGGCTCGGGAAAGAGTTCGCTGGTATTCGGCACTATTGCCGCCGAGTCGCAGCGCATGATCAACGAGACGTACTCGGCCTTTGTGCAGGGGTTCATGGGCACCATGGCGCGGCCAGACGTGGACCTGTTGGAGGGGCTGACCACCGCGATCATCGTTGACCAGGAGCGCATGGGCGCAAACTCGCGCTCGACGGTCGGCACGGTCACGGACGCGAACGCACTATTGCGAATCCTCTACTCGCGGATTGGGCAGCCGCACGTGGGCTCGCCGCAGGCGTTCTCGTTCAACGTCCCCTCGGTTACCGGCGTCGGCTCTGTGAAGGTTGCCAAGGGTGCGTCCACGCTCGCGGAGAAGCGCGAATACTCGATGCTCGGGGGTATGTGCCCGCGCTGCGAGGGCATGGGATCGGTCTCTGATCTGGACCTCGCGCAACTCTTCGACGACTCCAAATCACTCGCTGGAGGAGCACTCACCATCCCCGGCTACACCGCCGACGGCTGGTACGTGAAGATCTTCGGCGCTGTGGTGCCTATGGACGTGCCGATCAAGGACTTCACCGCCAAGCAGCGCGAGCTCTTCCTGTATGCCTCCCCGCAGAAGGTCAAGTACGAGGGCATGAACATGACCTACGAAGGTCTGGTGCCCAAGATCCAGAAGTCGATGCTGTCGAAGGACGTGGATGCGATGCAGCCGCACATCCGCGCCTTCGTCGAGCGTGCGGTGACCTTCCAGACCTGCCCGGAGTGCGGCGGTTCGCGCCTCGCGGAGCACGCGCGCAACTCGAAGATCAACGGCATCTCGATCGCCGACGCGTGCGCGATGCAGATCACCGACCTGGTGGAGTGGCTGCGGGGCGTCACAGCTCCAGAAGTGGCGCCGGTCATCGCCGGCCTCACGCATCTGCTCGACTCTTTCGTCGAGATCGGGCTCGGTTACCTCTCGCTCGATCGTCCTTCGGGCACGCTCTCTGGCGGTGAGGCGCAGCGCACCAAGATGATCCGACACCTAGGTTCCGCCCTCACAGACGTCACCTACGTCTTCGACGAGCCGACAGTTGGCCTGCATCCCCACGACATTCAGCGCATGAATGGCCTGCTATTGCGCCTGCGGGACAAAGGAAACACGGTGCTCGTGGTCGAGCACAAGCCGGAAACAATCGCCATTGCCGATCACGTCGTGGACCTGGGCCCCGGCGCGGGCAGCGGCGGGGGAGAAGTGGTCTTCGAGGGGTCGGTCGGGGATCTCCGAAAGGCCGACACCCTCACGGGCCGTCACCTGGACGACAAGGCGACGCTCAAGGATCAGGTTCGCACGCCGTCGGGCAGGCTCACGGTTGCTGGAGCGACCTCGCACAACCTGCGAGACGTGAGCGTGGACATCCCGTTAGGCGTGCTCGTCGTCGTCACGGGTGTCGCGGGTTCGGGAAAGAGCTCGCTCATCCACGGCTATGTGTCGCCGCTCGACGACGTCGTGAGCGTTGACCAGACCGCTATTCGAGGGTCGCGGCGCTCCAATCCCGCCACCTACACGGGCCTGCTCGAGCCAGTACGCAAGGAGTTTGCGAAGGCCAATGGCGTGAAGCCGGCGCTCTTCAGCGCAAACTCCGAGGGTGCGTGTCCCGTCTGCAATGGTGCTGGCGTGATTGTGACTGAGCTCGGCTTCCTGGACACCGTGGAAACGGTGTGCGAGGAGTGCGGTGGGCGGCGTTTTGATGCGTCGGTGCTTCAGTACAAGCTCGGCGGGCTGAGCATTGCCGACGTCTTTGACCTCGCGGTGGCCGACGCCGTCGCCTACTTTGCGCCCGACGGTCCAGCGCCGCTGCGACCGGCTCACGACATCGTGTCGCGACTTTCGGGGGTGGGACTTGATTATGTCAAGTTGGGCCAGCCGCTATCGACGCTCTCTGGAGGAGAACGACAGCGCCTCAAGCTCGCCGTTCAGATGGCGGGCGCAGGGTCCGTGTACGTGCTCGACGAGCCGACAACGGGATTGCACCTCGCCGACGTGGAGAAGTTGCTCGAATTGCTCGATCGGCTCGTGGAATCGGGCAAGTCCGTGGTGGTCATCGAGCACCACCAGGCAGTGATGGCGCATGGTGACTGGATTATCGATATGGGGCCAGGCGCCGGCCACGACGGAGGCCTCGTGGTGTTTGAGGGCACGCCTGCTGAACTGGTCGCTTCCAAGTCCACGCTGACTGGCCAGCATCTTGCGGAGTACGTCGGCGTGTGAGTCACGCCACGGCTTCTAGAGGAACGTCTGGTGTGTGTATCCCTCGTGAACGTAAATTTTCGTGTTCGAGAGGGACGAACGCGTACTTCATCCCTCGCGAAGCAGGGTACGGAGAAACCGTGGCGCCTTCCCACGCATAACGCCGATAATGTCTATTATGACATTACGCACCTCGAAGCTGGCGAGAACCTTCTCCTCCGCCACGCCACGGACGCGTCCATGGTGCGGGATGAGAGCTCCCGGTCGTTAGCATTGCCCGGTGGTCAGCCTCCTGTTGTCGATAACCTTCGCGTGCGGCGTGCTCATTGCGGCCGCGCACGTGATCAACAAGAACTTCATCGCGCCCGTCTACGACGTGCTGGCGAACCTCGTGGCCTTCGCCTGCGCCACCGCGGCTTCGCTCATGCTCGAGCACTGGCTGCCAGCGGGGTTCTCAACGGCGGCTTTCATCTGCTGGCTCGTGTTGGCCAGGCGCACCTTCGTCCACCGACGAGATGTCGGGCCGGCGGCGGAAGCCCAGTAGGAGCTTCACCGCCACACCAGCGACGAGCGCCCAGAACGCCGCGCTGACGCCAAGAATCGCCACGCCCGATGCCGCCGTCACGAAGGTAACGGCGGCTGGAATCTGGTCCCCAGGAACGTCCAGGGCCGCCTTCATTGATGCCGCAAACGTCCCCAGCAACGCGAGTCCGGCGACGGCCGCGATTACGCCCTCGGGCGCAAGCCGCACCAGCGTCCCGAAGGCCGCCGACGCTATGCCCAACACGATGACCACCGCACCAGAGGTGACACTGGCGACCCAGCGTCGGGACCTCTCCTCCCCCGCTTCCGGTCCGGCGGCGAGCGCTGCGGTGATCGCTGCCAGGTTGATCGCGTGACCGCCTGCCGGCGCGCCCGCCATGGTGCCCACGCCGGTGACCACCATGGTGCGACGCCATGGCACGACGAAGTCGAAGTTGCGCATGATCGCGACGCCAGGAACGTTCTGCGATGCCATGGTCACCAGGTACAACGGCAACGCGACTCCGATAATCGCGGCAAACGTGAACGCGGGCGTCGTGAACTCCACGTTCGGTACCAGGGACGATGCAGGCACGGACGCCCGCGCGCGTGCGATATCGATAGTGATCACGATCGCGGCGGTGACGAACGCCAGGGGTGACGCCCACCGTGGCGCAAGCCGTAGGGCCAGCAACCACACGATCACGACCGGAGCCACCGCCCAAGGATCCGAGGCCAGTCCGACGATGGGACCCAGGCACAGTTGGAAGAGCACCCCGGCGAGCATCGCCTGCGCCACGGAGGTTGGTATGCGCGCGATGAGGGCGCCGACCTGTGGCATGAGGCCAGTGATCACGATCAGCACGCCCGCCACGAGGAAGGCTCCGACGGCCGCCGGCCAGCCTCCCTCGACCGTGCCGGTTGCCGCGAGCAACGCCGCTCCAGGCGTCGACCAAGCAACCACGATGGGCAGCCGCGTAGTGACGGCTAGCAGGATCGACGCCAACCCCATCGTGACGCTCACGGCGAGCAAGCCGCTCGAGGCCTGACCGGCGTCTGCTCCTACCGCCGTAAGGCCCGTCAACACCACGACGAAGGCGCTGGTAAAGCCGACGAGGCCCGTCATGGCGCCAGCGGTGATCGGCCTCGCAAAACTCGCTGGTTCACGCATGGACACCAACGTAGCGGGAGGCGTCGCTAGCCTTAAGCGATGACGCAGATTCGCCGCGTTGCGGAGCCAGATCGGGGAGACTGGCAGGTGCTGTGGGACGCCTACCTCACCTTCTACGAGTCAACGCTCCCCGACGCCGTGACGAGTGACGTCTTCGCTCGCCTGGTCGCCGATGAAGAATTGCACGGAGTGATCGCTTGGGACGACGACGGCAACGCCGTGGGCCTAGTGCACTGGCTGCTTCACCCGTCGACCTGGTCGACCACCAGCTACTGCTACCTCGAGGACCTCTTCGTCTCCCCCGCAGCGCGTGGGCTGGGCGTGGGCGAGGCGCTGATTGCGCACGTCAAAGCGGACGCCGGCACGCGTGGCGCATCAAAGGTCTATTGGCTCACCCACGAGAGCAATGCGACCGCACAGCGGCTGTACGACAGAGTCGCCGATCGCACGGGATTCATCCACTTTGAGCAGCCGCTCTAGGCGAACTCGACATCTGCGGTGGGCTTCACCAATGCGGTGCGGCCGGGACCGTCTTGCTCTTCCCAGTACAAGTTGGTGTGCGCGATCACGAGATCCGGAGTGGGGGCTCCCCACTCGCTGAGGTCCTCTGTTGTGTGTGCATCTGACACCAGAGTCACGTCATAGCCCCTGGTAAAGGCGCCGTGGATGGTGCTCCGCACGCATTGATCCGTCTGTGCCCCCGTCACTACAAGCGTGCCCACTCCCCTGTCGGCGAGCAGCTGCTCGAGTTCGGTGGCCTCGAAAGAGTCTCCGAACTTCTTGTGCACGAGCGGCTCGCCTTCGCCCATCGTGAGCTCCTCGACGTACTCCCAGTTGGAGCTGCCCATTTGCAGGCCGCCGTCGTCGGAATGCTGCACCCACACAACGGGCACACCGGCCTCGCGAGCGTCGGCCACGAGAGACGCGATGTTGGTTACGACGGCATCGCGGTTGTATGCGTGGCCTACGACGCCTTTCTGGACGTCAATGACAAGCAGTGCGGTGTTGGGGCGATCAGTCAAAGTAGTCATACCGCCAGCCTAAGCCGGGGCACTGACATGCGGTCAGTCGAAGACTTCTTCTTCCAACTTCGCGGCCACCACTCCCGCCCACTCGCGGATCTCTTCGAAGTCCCTGAAGTCTCCGGATGGAGGATTGATCGCCTTGATCAGCGCCCTCTCCCCCAGGTTGAGCTTCTCAAACTGAATGGTTCCGCCAAAGCGCTTGTGTTCGATGGCGCCGGCCTCGACGGCCAACTCTTCTGCCTCATCGAGCGGCTGATCGGGCTTCGTCACTTGTGTCATGCCCACGGAGAACAGCCACGTGTCTCGCGCGCGAAGCGTCTGCGCATTGTCACGCACGAGCGCCGCTGCATCCTTGCGCCACAATCCTCCGTACACGGCGGAGCCGATAATCGCGGCGTCGTAGAACCTGATCGCGTTCGCGACATCGCACGCATTCGCGAAGTCCGTCTCGAATCCGTGGTCGCGCAATACGTCGACGATCGCCGAACCCACCTCACGGGCGGCGCCGTATTTGGAGCCGACAGCAACGAGAACCTTCATGCATCCATCATGCGGCGCAACAAAGCGCGCGGACGGGGACGAACGTCCCGCGGCAAAGCCCGCTACGAGATCTCGAGGACCAGGTCTCCTCCTGCGAGGGTCTCCACATTCGCCACCACAACGCGCGTCACGGTGCCGTCGATCGGGGTCGTGATGGACGACTCCATCTTCATCGCCTCGATCGTCGCGACTGCCTGACCTGCCGTGACCTTGTCACCGACGGCGACCACTGGGCTGACGGCCCCAGAGAACGGTGCGGCAATCGACCCGGGCCTGTTGGTGTCGGCCTTCTCCCGCGAAACCGCCTCCACGGTGGCACCCTCGTCGCGAACCTGGACCGGCCTGATGGCGCCGTTGTACGAGAACATCGCCGTGCGCTCGGCATGGTCGTCGGGCTCGCCAAGCGCCTCAAGCGTCGCGATCATCTGGACGCCGGGGCTCAGATCAACGGTGACCTCTTCCCCGCTGCCCACGGTGAGGCCGTACAGGTAGTGGAAGGTGTCGATCACCGAGATGTCGCCGTAGGTCTCCACGGCGTCGTCAAAGTCCTTGGCCGGGCCCGGGAAGAGCAGGTGGTTGAGTCGCCTTTGCCGCTCGGGGCCCGACGCTGCCAGCACTGCGCGGTCATCTTCCGTGATCTCGGCGACCTTGCGTTCAAAGGTGCGCCCTGCGAGGGCCTTAGTACGGAATGGCTCCGGCCAGCCTCCCGGCGGGTCCCCGAGTTCTCCCTGCAGGAAGCCGATCACCGAGTCGGGAATGTCGTACTTTCCAGGGTTTTCGGCGAAGTCGCTGGGATCGGCGCCGATGCCGACGAGGTGTAGAGCCAGGTCGCCCACGACCTTGGACGAGGGCGTCACCTTGACGAGCCGGCCAAGGATCCGGTCTGCCGCCGCGTACATGTCCTCGATCTGCTCGAACTTCTCAGCGAGCCCTAGCGAGATCGCCTGCTGGCGAAGATTTGAGAGCTGGCCACCTGGAATCTCGTGGTGGTAGACCCGGCCCGTAGGCCCCGGCAGGCCCGACTCGAATGGCGCGTAAAGGCGACGCACCGCCTCCCAATACGGCTCCAGCGCCTGTGCGGCCTCCAACGAGACTCCCGTGTCGCGGGTGGTGTGCTCCACGGCGGCGATGAGGGCGCTCATGGGCGGCTGTGACGTGGTGCCCGCCATCGCCGAGTTCGCGACGTCCACGGCATCGACCCCGGCCTCCGCGGCCGCAAGCAGGGTGCCGATCTGGCCGCCGGCAGTGTCGTGTGTGTGAAGATGCACGGGTAGATCGAAGCGGTCCCGCAGGGCCGATACCAGGGTATATGCGGCGGCCGGACGCAAGAGCCCAGCCATGTCCTTGATCGCGAGGATGTGCGCCCCGGCCTCTACGAGAGAATCGGCGAGGCGTAAGTAGTAGTCGAGCGTGTAGAGGTCTTCGTCGGGCGCGACCATGTTGCCCGTGTAGCAGAGTGTCGCTTCGGCGACCGACTGCCCGGTGGCGCGCACCGCCTGGATCGCGGGTCGCATCTGATCGACGTCGTTGAGCGCGTCGAAGATGCGGAAGATGTCGATCCCGGTCTCGGTCGCCTCTTGAACGAATGCGACGGCAACCTCGTCCGGATAGGGCGTGTAGCCCACGGTGTTTCGGCCTCGGAGTAGCATCTGCAAGGCGATGTTCGGCATCGCCTCTCGGAGATTCGCGAGGCGCAGCCACGGGTCCTCGCTGAGGAAGCGAAGCGCAACGTCATACGTGGCGCCGCCCCAGCACTCCACGGAGAACAGTTCTGGAGTCATGCGCGCAACGTGGCCGGCAGCCTTGAGCAGGTCGAAGGTGCGCACTCGAGTGGCGAGCAGGGACTGATGCGCGTCACGCATAGTCGTATCGGTGATCGCGAGCGACTGCCGGTCACGAAGCGCGCGAGCAAAGCCCTCTGGCCCCAGCTCCAGCAGCAACTGCCTGGTACCGGCGGGTGGCTCGGCGTTGAGGTCGATCTCAGGCAACTTGTCCCACGGACGCAGGATGTCGTCCGCGTGCTCGCCGTTGGGGCGATTGACGGTGGTGTATCCCAGAAACGTGAGGAGCTTGGTGGACCTCTCGGCACTCTCCGGCACCTGCAGCAACTCAGGGTGCTTCTCAATGAAAGCTGTGGTCACTCCGCCGGCGCGGAACTCCGGATTGGCAAGCACGGCACGCAAGAAGCGAATGTTGTTGGTCACGCCGCGAATGCGGAACTCCGCCAGGGCACGCGAAGCCCTGTTCACGGCCGTCTCGAAATCACGCCCCCTGCACGTGAGCTTGACGAGCATCGAGTCGAAGTGCCCCGTCACGGAGTTTCCGGCCATGGCCGTGGCTCCGTCGAGGCGCACGCCTGCGCCGCCTGGCGAGCGATAAGCGAGGATGCGGCCGGTGTCTGGCAGGAAGCCGTTAGTGGGGTCCTCGGTGGTGATGCGGGTCTGGATCGCGAAGCCGTTGACCTTGACCTCGTCTTGGCGAATGCCCACCTGCTCCAGGGTCTCGCCGGAGGCGATCCGCATCTGAGCGCACACGATGTCGATCCCAGTGACCTCTTCGGTCACGGTGTGCTCCACCTGGATGCGTGGATTCATCTCGATGAACACGTGCTGCCCGGCGCGCTCACCCTCGGTGGCGAGCAGGAACTCAACGGTGCCGGCGTTGACGTAGCCGAGCGAGGTCGCGAACTTCACCGCGTCCGCGCACAGTGCGTCGCGAATCGCCGGGTCCAGGGCCGGTGCTGGCGCAATCTCGATGACCTTCTGGTGCCGACGCTGCACAGAGCAGTCGCGTTCGAAGAGGTGCACCGTCGTGCCCGTAGCGTCGGCGAGAATCTGGACTTCGATGTGTCGCGGCCCCAAGACAGCCTGCTCGAGGAAGACTGTCGCGTCGCCGAAGGCGTTCTCGGCCTCTCGCATCGCCGCCGCGAGGGCGTCTGGCAAGTCCGCACGCGTCTCAACGCGCCGCATGCCGCGACCGCCGCCGCCCGCGACGGCCTTCACAAAGACGGGGAAGCCGATCTCATCCGCTGCTCGGATCAGGGCATCGACATCTTTGGACGGCTCGGACGAGTGCAGCACCGGCACGCCCGCCTCGCGAGCGGCCTTGAGCGCCGCCACCTTGTCGCCCGCCTTGGCGAGCACCTCTGGTGGCGGTCCGATGAAGGTGATGCCCTCAGCGGCGCAACGCTTGGCGAGCTCTACGTTCTCGCTGAGGAACCCGTATCCGGGATAGACCGCGTCAGCTCCGGAGAGCTTCGCGACCCGGATGATCTCGTCGATGTCCAGGTACGCCTTGATGGGGTGCCCCTCGACCCCAATCTGATAGGCCTCATCGGCCTTGACGCGGTGCTCGGACATGCGGTCCTCGTGCGGAAAAACCGCCACCGTCTTGGCCCCGAGTTCGTAGGCGGCACGGAAGGCACGCACGGCGATTTCGGCACGGTTCGCCACGAGGACTTTGGAGAACATTTACTTCCCTTCGACGGTGGCTTCATCTTGCCAGGTTTCAAGATGCCAGTCAGCAAAGCCCGCACCGTCGCGGGAACTACGCAAAGTATGCCCGACGCCGTGTTTCGGTGGTGCTACACGTCCCCTTGGGCGGTGCCGCTAAGAGGCGTTCGAGCGCCGGGCACGACGCTCGGCGAGTTCATCCACCACGCCGGGATCGGTCGCGAGGTCAGCCTCTCCGCGGTCCGCGGGCAACTGAGACAAAGAGCCTTCAAGCTCACGCCACACCTTGCCCAGCGCAATGCCGAACACGCCCTGTCCGCCCTGAACGAGGTCGATCACTTCGTCGTTGGAGGTGCACTCGTACACCGAGGCGCCGTCCGACATCAGCGTGATGCGGGACAGATCCTCTACGCCGCGCTCGCGAAGGTGCTCGACCGCAGTGCGGATCTGTTGGAGCGAAACTCCCGAGTCGAGAAGCCGCTTCACCACTCGCAGCACGAGGATGTCCTTGAAGCCGTAGAGGCGCTGCGTGCCAGACCCAGTGGCCGAACGCACGGTGGGTTCCACGAGGCCGGTACGCGCCCAATAGTCGAGTTGACGGTACGTGATGCCTGCCGCCTTGCACGCAGTGGGCCCACGGTAGCCAACGTTCTCGTCTAGGTGGGTAAGGCCATCGTCGAACAAGATGCCCTGATCGCCCATACCGGAGAGGTCTATGCCAGCCGTATCAGTCACTGCCCCTCCTTCACGTTGTAGTTCAACGTTATGGCCCACGATGGGCTCGGTCAACGACCGCGGACTTTCACGGTACCGCGTGTCGCGCAGAACCGAAATGACAACGACGTTGTTTCCGCCTCTATTTGTTCTCGGCTCTGATTCTTATCGGCTCAGCGAGCCTCGAACACAAGCGCCGAACACGGCGATCGCCGATTCACCCAGCTCGCGTGCGGACTCCTGTGCCTCGCCAACTGCCCCGCGGCCACGCGCGGGGGCGACAACAGCGTCGGCCCTGTCAGCCTCGCGACGCGCCGCGAGGCACAGCGACCGCAGGGATCGCACGTCTCCGCTGGCCGCAAGATAGGCACCGCACGCCACGACGAGGTCCAGCACGTCCCTGTCAAAGGCGCCTGGCACGGATTGCCGAATGATGCCCGCGTCGGCCAGCTCGTCGATGGTGGCTTCGGGTAGCCCGGCTCTCTCAGCCAGTTGCGGCACCGTCACATAGTCGTCGTCCTGCCCGTCGATCGCGTGCGGCGAAACTCGTTCGTGCATCGTGCCCTTGTCGAGGGCATCGAGGTGCTGGGCGATCACGGTCAGCGGGCGGTAGTGGTCACGCTGCTGTCGCAGGACAAAACGCACGCGTTCCACGTCTGCGGCCGAGTACTGGCGGTAGCCCGCAGCCGTTCTGCCAGGAGATACGAGGCCCTGGGCGTCAAAGAAACGCAACTTGGAGGGGGTGAGCGCGGGGAATTCGGGCTGGATGAGCGCGAGCACATCGCTTACCCGCAGCAGTGGTTCGTGCGACAGAGCGTGCGGCCAACGGCCCGCGAGCGCTTCGCGGCTCGCGGTTGTCGCGGGCGCGGATCGCTCCCCCGGCGCGGCGGCGGCAGCTGAGCCGCTCATGAAGAAGCGTGGCCCGCGTGGAACGTGAGTCGATACTTGCCGATCTGCACCTCGTCGCCGTCCTCCAGCAAAGCTTCGGTCACCGACTGGTGGTTGACGTAGGTGCCGTTCAGCGAGCCGGCGTCCCTGATCGAGAACTGCGAGCCATTGCGGTCAAAGATTACGTGCTGACGACTCACGGTGACGTCATCGAGGAAGATATCGGAGTTCACCGAGCGGCCAGCGGTGGTCGAGTCGACGTCCAGCAAGAATCGTGCGCCCTGGTTGGGACCGTAGTGAACGATGAGCAGCGCGTGCTCGGGGCCGAGAGCGTCGATCGCCGCCTGATCCGCACCGGAGAGCCTGCCGGGACTCGCGTCGTCGGCGCCGGCCGCGTCAATAGACATGGTGCGCTCGAGCGGGGACTCGTCAAAGGTCATTGCTGGCTCCCTTCAGTGGTGCCAGTGTAGGCGGCTTCGCCCCCTTGAGTGCGGCCCGCCGCGCGGTTCCGTACATCGCGAATGTAACCGAGTCCCGCCGCCCAGTAGAGTGCGGCGGCGCCCGCCGCTCCGATGATTGCGACGGTGTGCAGCCACTCAGCCGTGGAGAACGCGACGACCGAGAGGTACGCGAGTGGTAGGAACACGTAGAGCAATCCTGTGGCCCACTTGCCGGTCAACGTGACCTGTGGAGCCTCGACTTGCCGCGATCGCGCCCACAGTAGCGCGATGCCCACAACGAGGTCGCGAGCGAAGAGGACCCCTACGAGCCACCACGGGATGACTCCCCGAACCCCAAGACCGAGTACGACGGCGAACGTGAGGAGTCGGTCAGCGGTGGGATCGAGGAAGCGACCCAACTTCGTGACCTGGCCCCAGCGTCGGGCAAGGAAGCCGTCAAGGAAGTCACTGATACCGGCCGCGGCCAACGCCGCGATGGCCCAACCATCGTGCTCGGTAATGAGCAGCCACGTGAACACGAAGATGAGGACGATCCTCGCCATGGAGATGACGTTTGGGATGGTCCAGACGTCATCGGAGGGCTCGGGGCCCTCGGTAGCCGGACGGGCGGGTCTTGAGGTCACCCGGCCAAGTCTATGGTCGTGTCAGTCGCTCCCATCCTGGGCGGCGAGCACCTTGTCCACGGTGGAGGCGGCGATCTGCGTGGCCTCGTCCTCGCTCGCTCCCCTGGCGAGCTCATTGGCACGGATCTGGTCGTAGGTCTTGCGGCGCTTCTCGTCGTTGTCTGTCATGACAACCCCCTTTCCTTCCCGACGCTACGCCCGGGTTGGCACGGCGGCAACAGCGGCCTATTGACCGATTGGCGCTTCAGAGTCGTAGGCGTCGATGACCGCCTGGATCCGATCGAGGGCGGCCTGATCGAGGCCCCCATCGCCGGTCACCTTGATCCACGCGAAGAAGGTCGCATCTGCGTAGCGGTGACCCGCGTCATCCGGAACGCCCTCGGCCATCGCGGCATCCGCAAGGCCCTGAAGCCCGGTGACGAGCGGAATGAAGATCATCTGGTCAGAGATATCGGGCGAGCGCTGGCCCGGAGAGAGCCACTCTGGTTTCTTGTAGAAGATCGACCAGTCCATCCACACCACGGGGTCATTACCGTGCTCGAGGTAGGCGATGCGGGGTTCGGCCCAGGCCCCGCCGAACTCCTGTACCTGGGCCGCACCGGGGAAGAACTGCACTTCAGGAACCGAAGGCACCACCGGCCACGTGACCGGCGAGCCGGACTCGCGCGCGGCGCGCAGATTGTTTGAGAGCGGCGTCGTCGCCGGCGTACCGGCGAAGACCGCACCCTCGACGCCCTGTACAAGCGCGTCCACTGTGCCGAAGGTCTCCTGGAGCGCCTGCGCGCCAAGGCTTACTCCGTACACGACCAGCTGCGGCCGGTGGTCGCTCGGCAAGGTCTCCCACCACGCGTGAACCGCATCGTAAAGGGCCTTCGTGCCCGCGACCGACTGCTCAGGATGAAAAATGGAGCTAACCCAGGACGGCGAGATGGAGTACTGCGCGGCCACCATTGCCGTGTCGCCGCCATGGAGGTACTCGAGGGAGTCGATGGCCTGCGGCTCCAGCCACCCCGTCCCCGTAAGTCCTGGAAGCACGAGCACCGCGCGGTCAGCCGCGCCAGTGCGCTCGAGTTCTCTTACCGCGAGACTCGCGCGCTCTTCGTACGTTGGCGCCGAGTTCAGACCAACGTAAATGCGGATCGGATCGATCGCCGGCTGGCCCGTGATCGTGGTGATCTGCGCGGCATCAGGTCCCGATGCGACGACCGAGCGGCCTTTGGAGCCGACGTTCTCCCACTTGACATAGGAACCCGGGCCGCCGGAACGCAACGGCGACGTCGGCTCAGGAAAGGCGGGATCCATTTCGTTGTTGCGCACCTCCCATCGCGAATCTAGGAAGAGCACGACGCTGGACGACAAAACCACCCAGGCGAAGATCATGCCGAGGGCGATGACCCCAGATGCTGACAGGGTGGCGAGGGTGCCGCCTGCGCGACGACCGCGTCGGGCGAACAGCTGGCCCGTCTGGATACGGACGCGCCGGTAGACGCTAGCCACTCCCCTGCCGATCGCGAGGCAGATCGCTGCCACGATGACTGTCACCGCCACGAGGAGCCAGGCCTGCGAGGAGTCGAGGGGATCCCAACCGACCGCCTCGCGAACCCCGTTCTGCCACTCCGTGGCGAAGTGGAGCATCACCACGAAGAGCACCGCCCACACGCCAGCGATGATCGCCCATCCCCAGACTGTGAGCCAGTCGTTGCGCCAGCGAACCGCCCACCGCACCACTTGCCACAACGCCACGCCAAGCGCGTACCCTCCCGCGAAACTCACGCCGGAGACGGCTCCTTGGTAGTACCACGGGCGCGGCAGCATCGACGGCGTCATGGATAGCGCAACGAATACGAGACCCACCAACACGCCGCCGTAGTCGAGGCGCGCCCAGCGCGGGTAGCTCATTCAGTGCTCCTCTAGTGTCCGTCCGTGGTCAGGCTATCGTCCGCGCGGCCTGGTGCTTGGTCCACGCAGGTCGGCCTAGGCTGGTTGCCATGTCCGACGAGGCTTCCGCCACCGCGAATGCGTCAACGCGCGTCGCAATCGTGGGAGCCGGCCAAGCGGGATTGGCGGTTGCGTACTTCCTTAGGCGCGCGGGGCTTCTTCCGGGCGAGGACTTCCTAGTACTAGATGCCGGGCCCCGCAGCGGCGGCGCTTGGCAACATCGCTGGGAATCGCTGCGGCTCGGCGACACGCACAAGGTGCACGATCTGCCTGGCATGCACGAGATGGGTCTCACGTTCGATGACGCCCCGAGCGACCGCCCTGCCCGCGACGTGGTCGCCGCGTACTACTCGCGCTATGAGCGCCATTTTGATCTTCGAGTGGTGCGGCCCGCGAGCGTGACGTGGGTCGAGAAGACTGACGACGGCTACCGCCTCACGCTCGCACCCGGTGGGCCATTCGACACTCTCGACGCACAGATCATCGTGAATGCGACCGGCACATGGACCAACCCGCGAGTACCCGCGATCGCGGGGCGCGCCGATTTCACGGGCGTCCAGGTCGCTACACCACAATGGGTGACGGCGGAGCGATTCCGCGGGCGTCAGGTTGCGGTGGTCGGAGGCGGCACATCCGCACTCGGCTTCCTCGACGAACTTGCCAACGTTGGCGCAACCACGCTGTGGTTCACGCGGCGAGAGCCCGTGTTCGTCGAAGACGAGCCCTGGCTCTCGGAGACTCGCGGGGCGCGCGCCGTATCGCTGCAGGATGCTGCGGCGCGCTCCGGCTCGATTCTGCCGTCGATCGTTTCGGTAACAGGGCTCGCCCGCAATCCCCTTGTCGAGCGCCTTGAAGCGCGCGGCCAACTGCAGCGTCGGCCGATGTTCCGGCGCGTCGTCGCCGATGGCGTGATCGAGCAGGACGGGTCCTTTACCTACGTGGATGCGATCGTGTGGGCAACTGGATTCCGCGCGGAGCTCCGTCACCTGGACGGTCTCGCGCTGGCGGGCGACACGGGTGCCATCACGGTGCAGCGGGGTCAAGTTGTCGCCGAGCCAACCATCTACATGGCCGGATACGGCCCCCAGGCGAGCACGGTTTCGTCGAATCGGGCGGGCCGCACCACCGCCAAGCTGATTCTCAGTCAGCTAGCCGAGCGAGAAGCGGCCAACTCGACCGCCTGAGCCATCGGGCTCGGCGTCCCAAACCGGTGAGCGGTCATCGATATCGCCTGCTCGCGCAGGAACGGGAAGAGCTCCAGCCGGGCCGACGCCGTGACGGGATCGGCGAACACGGCGACCGACGCGCTCCTCGCCGCAACGGGTATGGCGCCCAGCGCCCGAACGCGCGCGAAGCGCTCTCCAGTGACGCGCGCGGCCCACGTGTCGTCATCTTCGACGGTCACGACGAGGCCAAGGGCATCCAGTTCCCGCGCGAGTTCCGCGGTGGGGTCTGCCGCGAAGGTCACGAGCGTTCCGGGAGCAGCTATCGCCGCCGCGTTGCCCACCATGACTATGTCGTCTGGCGCGGCCCCGTCACCGACCCGGATCTGAGCTTGGGCCGGCACGTAGCGCAGGACATTGCGCTCGCATGCCAGACCGGTGGCGTCCGTTGGCGCGTAGTCGCTCGCGAGTGACGACGCCAACGCTGTCTGCCAGTCGCCATCCTGGCCCGCTGGTGCCCAATCTGTCAGCCGTTCCACGTAGTGCGGGCCGCCCGCCTTGGCGCCCGGCCCCACGGCCGATCTCTTCCAGCCGCCAAAAGGCTGACGCTGCACGATCGCGCCGGTGATCCCACGATTGATATAGAGGTTTCCCGCGTTCACGTGGGCCAGCCAGTAGTCGATCTCGCGGGGGTCGAGGCTGTGCAGGCCGGACGTGAGCCCGTAGTCGACGGCGTTCACGACCTCGATGGCCGCCTCGAGTGTTGGCGCAGTCATCACGGTGAGGATGGGTCCAAAGAACTCGGTGAGGTGGGCCGTGGCGCCGAACGCGACGTTGGTCAGGATCCCCGGTGACCACAGCGTCTGCTCGTCGTTAAGCGCGCGTGGCTTGAGCATCCAGTCCTCGCGAAAGCCCAGCGACGTGAGGCCGGCCAGCAGCTTGCCTCGAGGCGGTTCGATGACCGGTCCTACTTGTGCGTGAAGCGACGCCGGTGTACCTACCGCGAGTGAGCCTGCGGCGTCCTTGAGTTGCGTGAGGAACCTGCGCGAGTGCGCAACGGAACCCACGAGCACCACAAGGGAAGCCGCCGAGCACTTCTGGCCCGCATGCCCAAAAGCGGACTGCACCACATCCCTTACGGCGAGGTCCAGATCCGCGCTCGGCGTCACAATGATCGCGTTCTTGCCGCTCGTTTCGGCGAGCAGGCGAGCCTCCGGGCGCAGGTCAGTGAAAAGCGCCGCGGTTTCGAACGCTCCCGTCAGGATGATCTGGTCTACGCGGGCGTCCCGTACGAGCGCAGAGCCCACCGGATCTTCCGGACAATCCACGAGTTGGAGCACATCCTTGGGTACGCCCGCAGTCCACAGTGCCTCGGCGAGCACCGCAGCGCACCGTTTGGTCGCAGGAGCGGGCTTCAGGATGACGGCGCTACCCGCGGCCAGTGCGGCGAGGGCCGATCCGCCAGGGATGGCCACGGGAAAGTTCCACGGCGGCGTCACGAGGGTCACCCTGCGCGGAACCGGAGTAGCACCAGTGACGCGATCGAGTCGCCTGGCGCTCTGCGCGTAGTAGCGCGCGAAGTCCACCACTTCGGAGACCTCAGGGTCGCCCTGCTCGATGGTCTTGCCCGCTTCCGACGCCATGACCTCCACGAGGCGTGTCCTCGCGCCCTCGAGCGCCACGGCGGCCGCTTCGAGAACTGCCGCCCGTTCAGTTGGGGGAATCTTGCCCCAATTCTCCCCTGCCCTTTCCGCAGTGGTGACGACGGCGTCGGCCCCGGCAAGATCGGACGTCCACGCCGCGGCGATCGTCGCCTCACCCAGCCGTGATCCCGCGATCCGCTCGGCGAGATCCCGAGCCCAGCGTCGGGCCTCCGCTGTTGAAGGGTCCGTATCGGGCGCGTTTCGGAAGCCCGCGCCCCCGCGGTCGACCTCGCCGCGGTGGCGGTGCGAGACCTCGTCGCTCATGCGCGCGAGAGAATCGCGGAACCGGCGCTCCTCGAGGGCGAGCGCTCCCGGATCGGTGTCGAACCGAAAGGCGGAACTGAGGAAATTGCTGGGATTGGCTACCTCCTCGAGACGGCGAACCAGGTAGGCGATCGCCACGTCAAACTCCGCCGGAGGCACCACGGGGGTGTACAGCCGCAGCCCGCCAACATCCTCGGCAATCACGCGGCCTACTCGATCCGCCATGCCAAGCAGCATCTCCACGTCGACCGCTTCCACGACTCCGCGTTCTTCGGCCAGGAGCCACGCGAAGGCGAGGTCGAAGAGGTTGTGCCCAGCGACTCCGATACGGATTGCTGCAGTGTGCTCTTGGGTCAGCGCGTGGTCGAGGATGCGCTTGTAGTTCGCATCCGTCTCCTCCTTGGAGTGCCACGTGGCGAGCGCCCATCCGTGCCACTCCGCATCAACGCGCTCCATCGACAGGTTTGCGCCTTTGACGATGCGCACCTTGATAGGCGCGCCGCCCTTGCTAACACGGCCCGACGCCCACTCAAGCAGGCGGTCATAGGCCCCCATGGCGTCGGGCAAGTACGCCTGAATGACGATGCCAGCGTGCAATGCGGCAAGCTCTGGCTCGCTCAGCAGGCGCGTGAAGACGGCGACAGTCAACTCCAGGTCCTTGTATTCCTCCATGTCGAGGTTGACGAAGGTTCCCGTGCGGGCCGCGGCGTCAAAGAGCGGCCGCAATTGTTCGCAGATGGCCGCAACCGCCTCGTCGAAGCCCCACGGAGACTGCGGAGGGACAACAGACGAGACTTTGAGCGAGACGTAGTCCACGTCGGGGCGCTCGATCAGCGCAATGGTGCCGTCGCGGCGCTGCCGTGCGGCGGCGGTGCCTAGTACCGCCTCCCCCAACAAGTTGACGTTGAGCCGTGCGCCATCGCCGTGAAGGCGACGCAATCCCCTACCGAGCCGGCGAGGGCGTGCGTCCAGCACGAGGTGGCCCACCAGGCTCCTCAACACTCGGCGCGTGATCGGCACGGCGAGCCACGGGGCCAAGGGCGCGAGTCGCCCGCCCAGCCGCAGCGCGGAGCGCATCGGAGGCGACAGGAAGGGGGTCGGCATGCGTGAGGCGGTCGCAAGGTTGCGGGCCGCAACCCGCGAGTCTTCTGGGCGAATGATGCCGTCCACGAAGGCGACGGCGAACGCGAGCCCGTCGGGATCTGCCACGAGCATGGCGAGCCTCTTGCTCGATGGGGAGTCGTCAATTGACTTCGCGCGCGCTAGCCAATTGTGGGCAAGGGCCACCGCGGCGTCCGCGACAGCGCTGTCTGCAGCGACGGTCATAGGGCAAGTGTGCGGTTGGCGGATAGTGCATAAGAAGCGATGCTTTCTTAACTGTATTGTGCGGTCTGACTTAAACTGGCCAGATGCTGGACCTTCACCGCCTTTCACTCTTGCGGGAGCTGAGCCTGCGGGGCACGATCACGGCGGTTGCCGCCACCACCGGCCTGTCCGCATCCGCCGTCTCGCAGCACCTTTCGACCCTTGAGCGCGAGGCCGGAGTCGCTCTACTCAGACGATCAGGACGCACCCTCGCGCTCACACCTGCGGCTGAGCGCCTGGTCAACCGCACCGAGGAGCTGCTGGCCACGATGGAGCGCGCGCAAAGCGAGCTCGCCGAGACCGGTGTGCCGCAGGGCACAGTGCGACTAGCGATTTTCCAGTCCGCGGCCCTTGCGCTGCTTCCCGGCGCACTACTTCACCTTCGTGACCGGCATCCGGACGTCCGGGTGATCGCGACCCAGCGCGAGCCGGCGGCGGCGCTCGAAGACACGTGGGTGCGCGACGTCGACCTCGTGGTCGCCGAGGAGTATCCGCATCACGCCGCCCCGCACTACCCGGGGGTCGAGCGTGTGCCACTCACTCACGACGAGATCCTGCTCGCGGTTGGGCGATCGCTCGACATCCACGGCCTTGCCGACGCGGCACGCGTGCCGTGGGTGATGGAGCCACGCGGAGCCGCCTCGCGCCACTTCGCCGAGCAGCAGTGTCGCCTCGCGGGGTTCGAACCTGACGTTCGCTTTGAGACAGCAGATCTGCAGACTCACGCACAACTCGTCGAGAGCGGGCTCGCAGTAGCCCTGATTCCCGGCCTGATGTGGCGCGGACGCGCGATCGACGCGCATGCGCGGCGCCTTCCAGAGAGGCCGCATCGGACGGTATTCACCGCTGCTCGGGGCTCCTCGCGCCGCTCGGCCGCTGTCAGCGCCGTGCGATCGGCCCTGCTTCAGGCGGCGCGGGACCTGACGCCAACTCCTTGATGGTGAATGCGGGTCACTCTTGGCCCCCGCTTTGACCTGCACTCACCATCGTGGTGGGAGGGGCCAGGCGAGCCGCGAGCAGCGTCGCTCCCGCCACAAGTGCAGGCATCGAGATCACCGCGCCTAGTGGAATCAGGCACAGGAGATACGCCGTGATACCGAAGCCGAGCGCGACTGGCCGATTCGCGGCAATGACTCGCCTGCGCTCACGGAGCGACACGACTCCCACTCGCGCCAGCGGATACGCGGTCAGTTCTAGGGCCAACAGGTTTCCACCCACAGCGGCTGCGAGTCCGAACGCTGCAGCAGAGCCCACGACCGGGATGAAACTCAAGGCGAAACCGACGATGCCAACCGCGATACCGAATGCGAGCAGGCCGACTCCCTCGAGAATTCCGCGCAGACTCGAGCGCCAGAATGGCTCCTCGTCGGCCGTGAAAACCAGCCCCGCGCTCGGCGCCACGCGATCGACGATCGCCTCAAAGAACGGTTGGCCGATGAGAAGGGTCAACGCGGTGAAGGCATAGATCGCCAGGAACACGCTGCCGCCGATGATCCCTACCGCCACCAAGGCGACGATGAGGCCATTCGGCGTTGAATCGCCCGTGGCACCGGCAGAGATGGCCCGCGCCCAGTCGTCCACCCACAGTGCGACGGCGACAAATACGCTGGCGAGCAGCAGGGAGCTGATGACGCCGGGAATCAGGCCGAGCACCATGAGGCGTCCAGATGATCGCCATTCATGGAAGCCCGCAAAGACCAGGCGAACACCCTCGCGCGCTCCTGACCACCGCTTCCGCACGCGCCAACCCTACGGGCCCGCAAGGGCCACTACAGGAGCGTGGACTCCACGAGTTCGATGGGCACCGCCCGCAGTGCCTGAGAGACCGGGCAATTCGCCTTCGCATCGAGCGCGGCGGCCGCAAAGGTCTCCTGATCGATCCCCGGCACCTCCGCGGAAACCGCGAGCTCGATCCCGGTTATCCCCTGTCCTGGCACGAAGGTGACCTGCACGTCGGTCGTCACCGAGGCGGGCGGGTGGCCGGAGTTGGCGAGGCCGTTCGACAGCGCCATCGAGAAGCAGGACGCGTGTGCAGCCGCAAGCAGTTCCTCTGGCGTTGTGGTTCCGTCGACTCCTTCCGAGCGCGCCTTCCAGTTGACGGCAAAGCTCGCGACCCCAGACGCGAGTGTCGTGGTCCCCGAACCGTCCTTGAGTCCCCCAGACCACTCCGTGCGCGCAGTGCTGATCATGCTGCCTCCTTGGTGCCGCGCGGCCACTCCGCGACGTACTCAGCCCACGGTAACCCGGCGGGATAGATTGCCACCAATGGAAGGAGCGCCCGTGACGATGCCCGTGATCGGCATATCGAGTTATCGGGAACGCGCGAGCAGTGGCGTGTGGGACACCGAAGCCGTGTTCTTGCCGTGGGCCTACGCGGCGCCAGTGGTCGCGGCAGGTGGTGCCGTCTCGGTCTTGCCACCGCAGCCTGCAACGCCCGACGCCGTGGCTGGGGTGCTCGCATCGGTCGACGGGCTCTACATCGCCGGAGGCTACGACGTGGATCCGGCGACGTATGGACAGACCGCACACTCGGAGACCGACGCACCCCGGCCAGATCGGGACGCGTGGGAGGCGGCGCTGTTCACAGGCGCGTGTGAGCTGGGCCTACCTGTGCTTGGCGTTTGCCGCGGCGCCCAGGTGATCAACGTCGTTCGGGGCGGCACGCTCATCCAGCACCTTCCAGACGTAGTCGGCCACAACGGCTATCAGGGCGGCGACGCGGTGTATCGGAGGGTTCCGATTTCGGTGGACCACGGGTCGCTATTGGCCAAGTCGCATCCCCTAGAGCGGGAGGTGCCGATGTATCACCACCAGGCGATCGACACCCTGGGTGCTGGCCTCGTGGTCACGGCGCGCTCTATTGACGGAGTCATCGAGGCAGTCGAGGATCCGTCCTTGGCCTTTTGTCTCGCGGTGCAGTTCCATCCCGAGCGAGACGAGCTCACCGGCGTCTGGGACGCCTTCATCGCGGCTGCGGCCGCTTACCGAAAGGCCCGCCCATGATCGTTTTCGCACTGGTCATTGCCGGTCTCGCGGCGCTTATCCACGTCTACATCTTTTGGCTTGAGGCCTTCGCCTGGGCCACGCCGCGGGGCCTCGCGACGTTCGGCATGACCGACGAACAGGCCCGCGCGACCAAGGAACTCGCCTTCAACCAGGGGTTCTACAACCTCTTCCTCGCAGTCGTGACGGTCGCAGGGATCGTGACGACGGCCGTCGGGCACAGTGGCGTCGGGGCCGCGCTTCTGATTGCCGGATGCGGGTCGATGGTGGCGGCCGGCCTTGTGCTGCTGATCTCTTCGCCGTCGAAGGCCCGAGCGGCCCTGGTGCAGCTTGTGACGCCGGCCTTCGCGCTGTTGCTCCTGGGCGTGGCCAGCCTCTAGCCGTAGTACCGCCCGGGGCGGTGGTTTATGGCGAGCACGAGGTTGAGCACCACCGCGCCCACGATCGACCAAGCGAGCGTCCACGGACTCACGAGCGCTAGTGACGCGATCACGACAACCAGGTCAAGCGCTCCCTGCACGTAACCGGCCCTAATCCCCCGCTTCTCCTGCATATAGGCCGCCAGGATTCCGAAGCCGCCCGCGGATGCACCGTGGCGGAATACGACGAGCATGCCCATGCCGATCGCCAAACCCGCGAAGATCGCGGCATACGGCACGGCAACATGAGAGACGTCGATGTACAGCCGATGCACACCGGTTCCCACGGAAATGAGCGCGACGGTCGCGAGCGTCTTGACGGTGAATCGTGGGCCCATGCGCCGCCATGCCAGGTAGTAGAAGGGCAGGTTGATCACGAAGAAGATGAGGCCGAGCCGCCACCCGGTCGCGTAGCTCACGAGGAATGAGACGCCCGCGAGTCCACCGCTCACGCCTTCGATCTCATGCAGCAGATACATGCCCCACGAAATCAGGAAAGCTCCTGTGATCAGCGCGATAGCGTCCTCCCAAAGCGCGTGCTTGCGGGTTGGAGGCGCAGCCTCGATCACGTCCACTGGCCCATCATGCCCTCACGCCGCACGCGGGCCGTCCCCTGGGGCCGCTGACTCGGGGCCGCTGTCGGCGTCGTTCGCCCTTTCCGCGTCGGCAAGCGCCAGCTCGCGGTGGAGAGGGCGCCCGCAGCGCCAGCACTCCGTTGCTGCGCCTTCCGTGATGGCACCGCACTCGCAGAGGTCTGACAACCAACAGGCATCGGTCATGCTCGACCGTAACATCGCGGCACTGGGCGGACCGGTTCGCCGGGGAATGCAGCGACACGCGATACGTTGTGGGGAGTGTGACCACTCTTGCTGACTTCGACGCCAGCCTCCTCAATGGGACGCCGAAAGACCTCGCTGACTACGTGGGAAAGGTCGTGCTCGTCGTCAATACCGCGAGCAAGTGCGGCCTCACTCCTCAGTTTGAGGGGCTGCAGCAGCTCTACGACGAGTTCGGACCTGACGAGTTCGTTGTCCTCGGATTTCCGTGCAGCCAGTTCGCGGGCCAGGAGTTCTCTGATGCCGACGCGATTGGCGAGTTCTGCCAGTCAAATTACGGCGTGACGTTCCCCATGTTCGCCAAGATCAACGTGAATGGACGCCACCAGCATCCGTTGTACAAGTGGATGAAGAAGCAGAAGCACAACCGCCTCACCGGGGTGATCCCGTGGAACTTCACCAAGTTCCTCATCGACAGGCAGGGGAACGTGATTGCCCGCTACTCCCCTGACGACCTCCCCCAGTCGCTGAGCGGCGATATTCGCGCGGCGCTCGCCCAAGCGCGCTAGACCGCACTATGCCGCGCCTCAGCCGCGCTCGCACCGATCGTCGAGGCATCACTCGCGTGCGGCGCGGGAGCGGCTTCTCGTACCTCGACATACACGGGAGGCGTGTCATCTCGCAAGCGGAGCGGGACCGGATCGCGGCGCTGGCAGTGCCACCTGCCTGGACCAACGTCTGGATCTCGCCGTCGCCAACGGCCCACATCCTCGCCACCGGAGTGGACGATGCCGGGCGAACCCAATACATCTACCACCCAGGGTGGCGACAACGCGTCGACAAGGAGAAGTTCGATCGCATGCTCGCCTTGGCGCGAAGCCTGCCGAGCGCCCGGAGGGCCGTCAGCCGGGACCTTGCGGGCGACAGCCTTGCGAAGACGCGAGTACTCGCGGGCGCATTCCGTCTCCTCGACGTCGGGAGCGTTCGCCCGGGGGCCGATCAGTACACAGATCAGCACGGCAGTTACGGCATCACGACGCTGATGGGGTCCCATGCCACTGTTCATGCCCTCGGTGTGGTCGAACTTCGATTCCCCGGCAAGAGCGGTCACAAGTGGCACTTGGAAATCGATGACCCAGAACTGTCCCAACTCGTGAGCGCCCTCAAGCGCCGAGGCCCTCGGGCACGGCTCTTCGCCTGGAGAGACGACGACGGTGACTGGCACGCGCTGTCGCCGCAAGACATCAACGCCTACGTGAGGGAACGCACCGGAGGCGAGTTCACGGCAAAGGATTTCCGCACGCTGAGAGGAACGACGGCCGCGGCGGAGAGCCTCGCCCGCCAAGGTGCCGTCAAGGAGGAGGCCGCACAGCGTCGGGCGATTGCCGAGGCCATGCGCGCCGCTGCAACGGCCCTGGGCAACACGCCAGCCATCGCAAGGGCCAGCTACGTAGACCCACGAGTGGTCGAGCTTTACGCCAACGGCGAGACCATCGACCCCGCCAGCCGCCGCACGTTGGAAGCGCAACTTCTAGACCTCCTGAGCTCGAGGCGTCGCTCGGGGCGCGGAACCCGCGCCGAGGTTCATACTTGAGGCGCAGGGTGCCGATGCGGCGAACTACCAGCGAGAGGACATCGTGCGCGCACTGGTCAAGAGGGCCGCTGGCCCCGGTCTCGAGTTTGCCGATGTCCCCGAGCCCACTGCGGGCGAGGCCGACGTCACGATCAAGGTGCTGCGCACGGGCATCTGCGGAACGGACCTGCACATCGAGTCGTGGGATCCCTGGGCCGCAAGCACCATTGAGCCGCCGCTGATCCCCGGACACGAGTTCGCGGGCGAAGTTGTGGCGGTGGGCCGCGCGGTGCGCGATGTTCACGTGGGCGCGATCGTGTCGGGCGAGGGCCACATCGTGTGCGGAACCTGTCGCAACTGCAGGGCCGGACGCCGGCAGATGTGCAACCGCACCTCGGGCCTCGGCGTGAACCGCAACGGCGCATTCGCCGAACTCGTAGTGCTGCCCGAATCCAATGTATGGGTGCATCACGACGACGTGGACCTGGATATGGCGTCGATCTTCGACCCGTTTGGCAACGCCGTGCACACAGCCTTGAAGTTCCCCCTGGTTGGCGAGGACGTGCTCATCACGGGCGCTGGTCCCATTGGCCTGATGGCGGCCGCGGTCGCGCGCCATGTTGGCGCCAGATTTGTCGTCATCACGGACGTCTCCGAGGCTCGCCTTGAGCTCGCCAGGCGAATCGGAGTGGATCTCGCGGTCAACGTCGCGAACGACAGGGTGGCCAACGCCCAGGTCGCCTTGGGTATGCGAGAGGGCTTTGACGTGGGCCTCGAGATGTGTGGTCAGCCAACCGCGCTTCCCGAAATGATTGACAACCTCACGCACGGTGGACGCGTGGCGATGCTTGGCCTCCCAACCGGTCCTATCGAAGTCGACTGGGCCAAGGTGGTAACCCACATGCTCACGATTTCGGGAATCTATGGTCGCGAGATGTTCGAGACCTGGAACGCCATGAGCGCGATGCTCCAAACAAGCGAAGAGTTGCGCACCGCGCTCGATGTGGTGATCACTCATCGCCTCCCCGCCAGTGACTGGGAGGCCGGCTTCGCGGCGGCACGCTCCGCGGCGGCGGGCAAGGTCGTGCTCGACTGGACGCGATTGGGCGCGTAGCGCCGGAACGGAGAACGAATGTACGGCGCAATGCAGGACGAACTTCTCGCAACCCTTGATGAGATTCGCGCGGCGGGCACCTTCAAGAGCGAGCGACCGCTGGAGGGCGCGCAGGCGGCGCTCGTGCGGACGCGCGGCGGTGACGTGTTGAACTTCTGCGCGAACAACTATCTGGGGCTGGCCAACGACGAGCGCATTGTCTCCGCAGCACGCGATGCGATGGACGAGTGGGGATTCGGGCTGGCAAGCGTACGGTTCATCTGTGGCACTCAAGAGCTCCACGTCGAGCTTGAGCGCCGTGTCTCCGAGTTCCTTGGCACCGAGGACACGATCCTGTTCTCGTCTTGCTTCGACGCCAATGGCGGCGTGTTCGAAGCACTCTTTGACTCGCGAGACGCGATCATCTCTGACGAACTCAATCACGCGTCTCTGATAGACGGAATTCGCCTCAGCAAGGCGGCTCGGTATCGCTACCGCAACCGCGACCTCGGTGATCTCGAAGCGCAACTGAAGGAAGCGTCGGGCTCCAGGCGCATCGTCATCGTCACCGACGGTGTGTTCTCGATGGATGGCTACTTTGCGCCGCTGGACGGCATCTGCGACCTCGCTGATCGATACGGCGCGCTCGTGCTCGTGGATGACTCGCATGCTGTGGGGTTCATTGGCGCGAATGGGCGCGGCACACCCGAACTCATGGGCGTGGAGTCTCGCGTGGACATCTACACCGGCACCTTCGGCAAGGCTCTTGGCGGCGCGTCCGGCGGCTACGTTTCAGCGCACGGCGAGATCGTGGCGCTGCTGCGCCAGCGCGCCCGCCCGTATCTGTTCTCCAACACCGTTGCACCCGCAGTCGTGGCCGGCACTCTCGCGGCGCTCGACGTCGTGGCGGAAGGTTCGGAGTTGCGGCAGAAGTTGCGGGCTAACGCGGCTCTCTTTCGCCAGTTGATGACGGACGCGGGCTTTGACCTGCTCCCGGGTGAGCATGCCATCATCCCTGTCATGTTCGGAGATGCCGCGCTGGCGGCGCGCGTTGCCGACCGCATGCTGGAGCTCGGCATTTACGTGGTCGCCTTCTCGTATCCCGTGGTGCCGGTCGGCAAGGCGAGAATACGAGTGCAGTTGTCTGCGGCACACTCCGATGACGATATTCGTCGCTGCGTGGACGCATTCGTCGCCGCCCGTGCCGATACCGCCTAGCGTGTATCCATGATCACCGACGCAGACGATGCCTCCGCCCCCGTGACTTTTGCCGACCTCGGGCTCGCCGGGCCGGTGCTGAAGGCGCTGAGAGACGTTGGTTATGAGACGCCATCGGCGATCCAAGAGCACACCATTCCCCCGCTGCTCGCGGGACGCGATGTGCTTGGACTCGCGCAGACCGGAACCGGAAAGACCGCCGCCTTCGCTCTGCCCATCCTCGAGCGCCTAGATCTGCATCAGAAGACTCCGCAGGCTCTTGTCCTGGCACCAACGCGCGAGTTGGCACTCCAAGTGTGTGAGGCGTTTGAGCGCTATGCGTCCCACTCGGGCCAAGTGCACGTGCTTCCTGTCTACGGCGGACAGGGGTACGGCGTGCAGTTGTCCGCGTTGAGGCGTGGCGTGCACATCGTCGTCGGCACGCCCGGGCGCATCATGGATCACCTCGAAAAGGGCACTCTCGATCTGTCTGCGCTCAAATACCTGGTGCTCGACGAGGCCGACGAGATGCTGCAGATGGGTTTCGCGGAAGACGTAGAAACCATCCTCGCCTCGACGCCGGATGACAAGCAGGTGGCGCTGTTCTCCGCGACGATGCCCGCCTCGATCCGCAGGCTCTCCGGGAAGTACCTCAAGGATCCGCAAGAGATCACGATCAAGGACAAGACGACCACCTCCGCGAACATCGCGCAGCGGTACTTGATCGTGAGTTACCCGCAGAAGATCGACGCACTTACGAGAATTCTCGAGGTGGAGAACTTCGAGGCGATGATCGTCTTCACGCGCACGAAGAATGACACGGAAACAGTCGCAGAGAAGCTCCGCGCCCGCGGCATCGCGGCCCAGGCCATCAACGGCGACATCGTTCAGGCGCAACGCGAGAAGACCATCAAGCAATTGAAGGATGGCAAGCTCGACATTCTGGTCGCCACTGATGTGGCCGCGCGTGGTCTTGACGTCGAGCGCATCAGCCACGTGATCAACTTCGACATTCCGGTGGACACGCAGTCCTACGTACACCGCGTAGGCCGAACGGGGCGCGCGGGTCGCAAGGGCGACGCGATCAGTTTCGTCACGCCGCGAGAGCGGCGTATGCTCACCGCGATCGAGAAGGCAACGCGCCAGCCGCTCACCCAGATGCACCTGCCAACGGCGGACGATGTCAACGCCACCCGCCTGGCACGGTTCGACGACTCGATCACGGCGGCGCTCGCGCAGGAGGCGAGGATCGCCAAGTTCCGCGACATCATCTCGCACTACGTAGAACACAACGACGTTCCGGAGGCGGACGTCGCGGCGGCGCTCGCGGTCATGGCGCAAGGCGACACTCCCCTGCTGATCGATCCTGAGGAGGAGCCACGCCGCGAGGAGTTCGCCGGCCCCCGCGGTGAACGCGGCGAACGCCCACCTGGTCGCGCAGTGGACCGCATCGCGGGGCCGCGCGAGGGCTTTACAACCTACAAAATCGCGGTTGGCAAGCGCCACAAGGTAGAGCCCCGACAGATCGTCGGCGCTATTGCGAACGAGGGCGGACTCAGTAGGTCCGACTTCGGCGCCATCCGCATCACGCCCGAGTTTTCCCTGGTAGACCTGCCTTCAAACCTGTCCGACGAGACATTCCGCAAGCTGCGCGGTACTCGCATCAGCGGCAAACTGATCGAGCTCCAAGTCGACAAGGGCCCTCACGGCAACCGCGGACCCAAGCCGCAGCGCGGAGCCGACGCCGACCGCAAGCCGCGCAAGCCTCGGCATCCCAAGCACCAGTGAGACTCTGGTCACTCCACCCCGAGCATCTGGACCGCGTGGGCCTGGTCGCGTGTTGGCGCGAGTCTCTTCTCGCTCAGGCGGTCCTCGCCGGACGCACGCGCGGATACCACCATCACCCCCAGCTAGCGAGATTCCGCGGCCTCGCGGATCCTGGCAGCGCGATCGGTGCCTACCTCACCGGACTCGCCGACGAGGCCGACACCCGTGGGTATCGCTTTGATCGCACGCGTATCGACTCCCAAGGTGAGCCGCACGTCCAACTCGCGGTGGCGTCGGGCCAATTGGCGTTTGAGTGGGCGCACTTGGGCGCGAAACTCGCCGTGCGCGCTCCTCAAGATGCCCGACGCTGGGAGAGGTCAGCGCCAACACCCCACCCCCTCTTCGGAGTTGTGGAGGGGGAGGTCGCGGACTGGGAGCGCGGCCAGTAGTCGCCGTGGGCTCAGCGACGCGCGCCGAACAGCGCGAATGCCAGCGGGATCACCGACGCAATCATGAGGCCGGTGCCGAGGCCCGATTCATGCGCGTGCACGACCGCACCCGAGATCAGCAACCCGACGAAGATGACTGCGGCGACCGCGCGCTTCACGAGCCGCTCCACGCGGGCGACGGCGGCTTCGACCTTGGGGACCGAGATCGGCAGCGTGCCATCTTCGAGACGAGTGACGACATCGTCGAGCCTGGCTGGCAACTTCCAGGCGATCTGCGCCACGTCGACTGCCTGCTTGGCGAAGTCGACGACGAGGTTCCCGGTCTCCTCGCGAAGTAGCTGCTGTGCGTACGGCTCGACCGAGTCCCACAGGTTGTAACTGGGTTCTAGTGCGCTGCAGAGCCCCGAGGTGAGGGATCCCGCTCGGCCGATGAGCAAGAAGTTCTCTGGCAGTTGGAAGGGCTGGGAGAGCAGTACGTCGCCAAACTCCTCGGCGAACTCTCGAAACTCACGGGGGTCTACCTCTTTGAGATCCGCGAAGCCCATGCCGCCGAACCTGGCGAAGAGCTTGGTCAGCACTCGCTCGAGTTCGTGAGTGTCGGCCCCTGGCAGCAGCACCCCTGCGGCCTGCACGGCCTCCACGATCGCCTTCCCGTCGCGGGCGGCAGCGGCGATAAGTAGCTTGCGGAGGTTCGACCGCAAGCTTTGTGGGATCTCACCCATCATGCCAAAGTCGACAAATACCAGGGACCACGCGGGCCCGGAACCGAGTTCGGGTGACGGTTGTACGAAGAGATTGCCCGGGTGCGGATCTGCGTGGAAGAAGCCGTGGTTGAAGAACTGATCGAACATCACTTCCGCGAAGCGATTGGCGACATCCTTGGGATCTATGCCAGCGTCCGCCAAGGCGCCCTTGTCCGTGATCTTGATCGCGGTGACGTCCTCGAGGGTGAGAACGCGTCGCGTGGTGCGCTCCCATGCGACGGCCGGCACCTTTACGTCGGGCGCATCGATGAAGTTCGCGGCAAAACGCTCGGCGTTCGCGGCCTCGTGGATGTAGTCGATCTCCTCAAGGCTCGTGGACGCGAACTCCTCGATAAGCGCGGGTGCGTCTGCCCGGCGAGACACCGCCTTGAGCCGCTGCAGCCATCGGGCGATTCGGCGCAGCGCAGCGAGATCCACGTCTACTACGGCATCGATTCCCGGCCTTTGCACCTTCATCACGGCGGCGCTGAAGCCGGCGTCCGCTGCGTCGGCGTCGCTCAACACCACTCGGTACACCTGGCCAAGAGATGCGGCGGCGACCGGCGTGGTGTCGATCCGGACGAACACGTGGTCGAACGGCACGCCAAGCTCTCGTTCCGCGAGCTCCCTTATCTCGGCGAACGGCACCGCGGGCACCTCGTCTTGCAGTCCCTCGAGCTCCTTGGTGAGTTCTGGCGGGAGCACGTCCAGCCGCGAACTCATGTACTGCCCCACCTTGATCATCAAGCCGCCGAGTTCAACGGAGAGGGCGCGGAACCGGCGCGCGAATTCGATCATGCGATGCGATCGATTGCGCTCGGCGATACGGCGCATCCCGATCACCGGCAGGAAGAACTCATGCCACCACGTCACCGCCAGGTGCCACGCGGCGAAACGCAGGATCCGGCGGTATCGCGCGCGGCCGGTCACGGTGTGGGGCATGGAGCCTCCTGAACCCCTTTGGTCTTGCGAGACCCGAGTTAGGACTGCGCCAGAATCGCGTAAATCTTACGGCGAGTGTCGTCGAGCAGTTCCTTGGCCTGCTCCTTCTGCTCCGGGGTGCCGGAACGCGAGATCTGCGCGACTGCCTGCGCGAGCTCCAGACCTGCCTTGGGAAGCACGCCGTGCGCAGTGGCCTCGTACGCCTCTTCCTTGGCCCAAGGCGTGTCGTCCATCACCTCTTCGGCGGCTTCCTTGCCCGCGTCGGTGAGCTCGTACGTCTTCCGGTCCTGCGACATCGTGGCCGTGACCAGTCCCTCGTCCGCGAGGAGCTGAAGCGTGGGATAGACGGATCCTGCACTTGGCTTCCACCGGCCGTCGGTGCGCTCCTCGATCTGACGGATGATCTGGTAGCCGTGCATGGGCTGCTCGCTCAGAAGCGACAGGATGGCGGCGCGAACGTCTCCCCTGCCCATGCGCGTGCTCACCTTGCTGCCTACGCTCCCCATCTTGTTCTCGAGGGCCGAACGCAGTTGGCTCATTGCGTCGAGCATCGTCTCGGCCGCAAGCTTGGTGTACGTCCCGGCGTGTTCGCCTGGTGTGGTCTGCTCGGTCATAGCTCGCTCCTTCTCAACGACTGTCGAACGATAGTGAACGACATATCGTTAGGTTCGCACGGCGTCGGGCAGAATGCAAGTGACCTGCCACTCTCCCCGCCTAGTCACCTGGGCCGCTGACGGGTCCCACCTTCTCGATGTAGCAGCGGCCGCACAGCGACTCGTAGGACGCCTGCTGGCCGTCGATGGCGACTTGCGCGCCGTGGCGGACAAAGACACCATCCACAATGCGGGCGTTGAAGATCGCCTTGGATCCGCAACGGCAGATGGTCTTCAGCTCCTCGATTGAGTGAGCGATCTCCATGAGCCGTCGGGATCCAGGGAACGACACCGTCATGAAGTCCCCTCGCAGGCCATAACAGAGCACGGGGATGCCGCGCGTGACCGCGATCGTGAAGGCCTCGTCCGCCTGCGCGGGCGTGAGGAATTGCGCTTCATCCACGAACACCGCGTCGATGTCTTCCAGGGCCGCGTGCTCCTCGAGTCGCGCGAGCAACGACTCCGTCGCACCCAGGACGATGTCTACATCCCGCTCGATGCCGATGCGGCTCGCAACTGCCTTGCCCGCCTTGGTGTCGACACCGGGCTTCACGAGCACGGGATGCTGATCGCGTTCCTCATAGTTGTAGGCGGCCGTAAGCAGCAACGCGGACTTAGAGGAGTTCATCGCCCCATAACGGAAGTACAACTTGGCCATGTAGCACCCTTCGTCGTCGCCTGCGGGAACCAGAGTAGGACCACAATGAGGAACATGGAGACCTTCGACACGATCGTCGTTGGCGCGGGCGTCGCCGGCCTCACCGCGGCGCGACTGCTACAGCACGTGGGACAGCGAGTGGTGGCGCTCGAGGCGCGCGACCGCATCGGCGGCCGAGTGGTCTCGGAGCGGTCAGCTGGTCGAGTCACCGACCTCGGAGCGTCATGGATCCATGGCATCAACGACAACCCAGTGGCCGACGCCGTGGCCGCGTTTGGCATGCCGACTCACGAGTTCACGGTGGGCGGCTATCAGGTGGATAGCAGGCCCATCGCGTATTTCTCGCCTCATGGAGAGCGCTTGTCCGACGCCGCCGCGGCATCGTTCGCGGCGGACGTCCATGCTGTGGATTCCGCGCTGGTGCCGGTGATCGCCGCGTCGACACCCGGGGCGTCTTATCGGGACGTAACCGACGCGGCGCTCGCCTCGATGGGCTGGGACGACGAACGCACGCAACGGGTTCGCGAATACCTCGAGCACCGCTCAGAGGAACAGTACGGCGCATGGATCGACGACCTCGCGGCGCACGGACTCGACGACGACTCGATAGACGGTGACGAGGTGGTCTTCCCCGACGGATACGGGCGACTCCCTGAGAACTTGGCCGCAGCCATCGATGTGAGGCTTAGCCATGTAGTCACGCTGGTCTCGTGGGCTGCGGGCGGCGTAACGGTACACGCCAATGGTGAGACTTTCGCTGCCAAGAGCGCGATCGTCACCGCGCCGGTCGGTGTCCTCAAGGCCGGGGCGCTGGTTTTCGATCCCGAACTGCCCGAGCCGGTAGCTGGTGCCCTTTCGCGCCTTGAGATGAACGCCTTCGAGAAGGTGTTCCTGCGCTTCCCCGCGCGGTTCTGGCCAGAGGGCATCTACGCATTCCGCCAACAGGGCGAGGCCGGCCGCTGGTGGCATTCCTGGTACGACCTCTCGGCAATGGATGGCGAGTCGACGCTGCTCACCTTCTGCGCAGGTCCCGCGGCCGTCGCCACTCGCGACTGGAGCGACGGTGACATAGTCGACTCGGTGATGGAGCAGTTGCGTCGGCTCTTCGGCGATTCCGTGCCAGAGCCGTTGGACGCGACGGTCACTCGCTGGCAAGACGATGCGTTCTCTCTTGGGTCGTACGCGTACATGACGCTCGGCTCGACGACCGAGGACCACGACACCCTCGCTACACCCATGGGCGGGGTGCTGCACTTAGCCGGCGAAGCGACCTGGACGGATGATCCAGCCACCGTGCCTGCGGCGATGCTCTCCGGACATCGGGCGGCGCAGAGAGTCGCGGGCACGGACATTCCCATTGGCGCGCTGTGGCTGCAGCAATGAGCGCACCGGTGGTGGGCGTGACAAGCGTCCTCGAACGCGCGAAGTCTGGTGTGTGGGACACCCAGGCAGTGTTCTTGCAGGTGGTCTACGTGGATGCGCTTGTGCGCGCGGGCGCCGCGGTTTCCGTACTGCCGCCACAACCCGCCCTGCCCGACGCAGTTGCTGGAGTTCTCGACGGCCTTGATGGCCTGGTGGTCACCGGGGGTGCGGACATCGATCCCGTGCACTATGGCGAAGAGCCGCACGCAGAGAACGACTCGCCGCGGCCAGAGCGCGATGCGTGGGAGTTGGCACTCGTCGAGGCGGCTGGGACGCGCGGCATGCCATTCCTTGGGATCTGTCGCGGTGCGCAGGTGCTCAACATCGCGCGCGGAGGCACCCTGCTTCAGCACGTGCCCGACGTGGTTGGCAACAAGGAGCACGAGGGCGACGGCGATCGATTCGGCCATGTCTCGGTGACCACGCTCCCAGGTACGCGCGCAGCGACGCTGCTCCCAGCGTCGGGCAGCGTACCCGTTTACCACCACCAGGCAATCGACAAGCCCGGGGCGGGGCTCGTCGTGAGCGCGCTCAGCGAGTACGGCATCGTCGAGGCTGTGGAAGACCCGACTGCCGCCTTTTGCCTCGCGGTGCAGTGGCACCCAGAAGTGGACTCACGTCCTGAGCTGTTCGATGCCTTCGTGGCGGCTGCCACCGCATACCGCGCCGTTAGCCGAGGCTGACAAATTCGGTGAGGTCGTCCGGGGGAAGTTCGTCTGCGGTCGCCATCACCTTGAGTTCCAGCAGCGAGACATTCGCGCCACTCGTGTCGACGAACGCGATATCCGACGCATCCCTGCCGGTGGCGATGCGCAACATGCTGAGACGCGGCGCGAGTGTGGTGGGATCGACCACCCGCCACAGTCCATCGATCGCGGCCTCGGCTACCGCGTGAAAGTCCATTGGCTTGAGGCCGGGCGCATACACCGCGGCGACTCGAGCGGGCATCTGCATTGCGCGGAGCATCGCCACAGTGAGGTGTGCATAGTCACGGCAAACGCCTCTTCGAGCGAGCAGAGTCGCGACGGCACCGTCGGTCGACAGGCTCGAACCTGGAACGTAACTCAGGTGCGTCCCTACCCAGGAGCTGATCGCGTCCACCAGTGCGTGACCCGACAGCCCCTCAAATTCGGCGTTGGCGATGGGCGAGAGGGTGTCGGACTCGCAATAGCGGCTCGGGCGGAGATAGATGAGTTGATCCAGGGTCGACACTTGAGTCGGGCCGGTGCGGCCCTCGATTCGAGCGGTGTAGTCGACCTCTACTTTCCCCGCTCTCACATTCACCACTTCGAAGCGGGTGCCGCTCGGGTCCTCGAGCCAATCGGTCTCGAGGTGCTTGCCGTCCTGCACGACCTCAAGACTCTCGCGCTGAGCGGCACAGTCGACCGCGATGGCGAGGGCTATGCGGGCAGCGCCATCGGCCTCGAGGACCATGTGAGTAGAGACGTCGCGGATCACAGGCTGAGCATAGGCGCGTCCGGGGGCGCGATGAACCTCAGGCGAAAACCGCAGACAGGACAGCGTACGCCACTTCCCGTCCTGCGACATCGCCGTGGTTGGCGATGAACTTGTCCGCCTTGAGCGACGAGACTCCATGAGGCTTGAGCTTGTAGGTTCCGCCGACGGGTTGAAGGTCCTGCGCAGCGGTCGACGCGGGCGTCTTGAGCGCCCCGTTGCGGCCGATGCCTCCGTACTTGTCTGTGGCGTCCCCGAGCCCGGCGCCGATCTGGTGCGCGATACGAGAGGCGACGGCATATGCGAGGCCCACCGCCTTGTCGTTCTGCGTGTACGTCACGATGATCGGGCCGTCTACCTTTGCGGGCACCTTCCAGAACACACCATTCTTTGCCGCTCCGTCCCATCCCTGGGCCATGCCAAAGTGGCTGTAGGCCGCCTGCAACAGGCTCACCGACGACACGGGCGCCGAAGTCGCCAGTGCTGCGGCGGTAACCGCACGGCCCCCGAACGAGTGCCCTACCAGGTGCAGTCGGGTTTTGGGCGAAGCCGTGTGCAGCAGGTTGAGAAGCTTGGCGATGCCCTTGGATCCAACCGTGCCCGCGCGGTCCTTCATCGTGTAATAGGTCGCCGTGTTGAGCACGTTTCTGACGGCGCCAAGGACGTCACCGAAGTCGAGACCGGCGCCAACCCCATCCACTGTGCCAGCGTCCACTGCGCCCATGCCCATCGGATCGACGACGGCAGCTCCCCCAGTCTCGGCCGGCGCAGCGTCGTCGTGTATGGAGCCCGCAGCCGCATCCAGCAGGGTCTGCGCGTCAGCGTCACGGAGAACACTCGGCGCCGAGTCGGGGTCGTCATCGTCGACGGCATGCTTGCCCAGCGACGACCGCGCGAGGTCGACAAATTCGCGTCTGGCCGCCTCGGAGGTGTCGAGGGCAGGAACAAGAGCCAACAGTTTGGAGCGAGTGGCCTTGTCTTGTACGAGCCGAGTCACGTCTGCCGCGACTGCATCGGCCGCCGACATGGCGCCAGCACCCTCTCCGTCGGAGTCGGGAGGTGCCCACAGGATAGACGGCCAGATCACGCCAACTACCACGAGCTTTGCCGACTTGGCCCCGGCGACCTTTGGCCGGACTGCTACCGCAGACCCGATCAGCTGGTCGTAGAGCGCGCGAGCGGCGTCCGGCGTGTTGTTCCAGCCGTGCGAGATGACGATGACGTCCGTTGCCTTCTCATCGGCGATGAGGCGTTTCGCCGCATCCACCTGTGCTTGGTTGACGATCGCCCCCGACGCGTTGAACTCGACTTCGCTGTATGGAAGCTTCATGATCTTGCCTCTCCCCACTTGGTGACGCGGCGCTGCGCCGGGTCACACGCTTTGAATCGCGCGCATCGCATCCACGAGTCCGGCGCCTTGAAACGTGCGCTCCCTGCCCAAGTCCGTGGCGTTGTCGACCAGTACGCGCTTGACCTTGTCCGGTTCGCCAATGAACTCGCGATGCACCGACAAGAAGGCAGCGACGATCCCGGATACGTGAGGCGCGGACATCGACGTGCCAGAGTCCTCGACATAGGTGATCTCAGACGCCTTCTGCCCCTCGGCCAACTTCACCGTGGCGCGGGCCTGCTCGAGCATCGTGCCCGCACCAGCGCTGACGACGCGCTCTCCAGGGGCAACCAGGTCCGGTTTCAGGCGACCGTCCCCGGTGGGTCCTTTCGACGAGAAGTACGACACTCCCGTGGAGTGCGGCTTGATCGAGGTAGAGCCAACAGTGATGGCGCGCTCCGCGTTGCCTGGATCGTTGATCGTCATGCCAAAGCTGAGTCGCATTTCCCGCCCCGCGAAGTCTCGCGCAGCTCCGTAGCCCGTGTTCCCTGCGGAAGCGACCACGCACACGCCGTCAGCGACAAGCCGATCGACCTCGCGGCAAACGGGCGACTGGCCGGCGGCGAACCACGACGGGTCGAACGTGTAGCCAAGCGAGAGGTTGATCCCGTGGACCCTGAGTTCTCTGCCCCCGCTATTGAGTTCCTGGATGTACTCGAGACCCTCGAGCAGGGCCGCTAGATCCCCCGTGCGATCGTCGCGGAGCACCTTGATGGAAAGGATCGTTGCCCTGGGCGCCATGCCGGTGATCCGGTCGAGTCGCACGCTCTCGACCCCGGTGTCACCTTCGGCCGTGCGATACCACGTTGCCGCGTAGACCTTTCGGCGGGGGTTCTCGTGGCCGCCTGCGATGATTCCGGCCACGTGAGTGCCGTGACCGTTGCGGTCCTTGAGGGCGTCCTCGTCTGTGGTTCCGACAACGAAACTGCGGTGCAGCAGCCCGTCTGGCAAGGCCAGGGTGTCGTGGTCCGGGCCGCGAAAGTGGTGGTGTTTGCTGTCCACTCCGGTATCAAAGACCGCCCAAACAATGCCTTCGCCCGTTGCGTCGAATGCTCTGGCTGCGGCATCGGCCTTGGTGGTGATGATTGAGCGATGAATCGTTGCCTGCACTTCGAAGTTCGGCCAGATCCGATTGATCAGCCCTCGCGGAGCGGTCTTCTGTTCCTCTCGCCCCCGAACCGTGCGTGCACCCCTCGCATTGTCCAGGTCTACGAGTCTCAGAATCTGCGCGCTCGTGAGAGCGGTAACGACATAGATTCCCACGCGCCACGCGGCGTAATCCTCTGAGTCCTTCGTGTCGGTGGCCTCGTCGATCATCTCGAACACGGCCTTGTACGCGGCGTCGGCCGACAATCCCGGCCCGCCGCGAATCTCGATCACGACGCCGATCGGCTCGTCTGCCGCGGTCGCCATGCGTTCTGCGAGGGGACGGGTGATGATGCAGTCAGCGACTAGCGCGAGCGTCTTGGGCACGTTCGGAGTGCCCCCGCTGTTCGGCGGCGCAGACGGCGATGGCAGCGCCTCCTCCGCAGGGTCAAGTCGGACCCTGTCGCCAGGGAGCTCGCGCGGCAGCTCCTTGCGATTTTGGGACAAACCAGTCATTTCGTCCCCCTTCCCCTGGGGCTGAGGCTAGTCCTACGAGGTCCCAATGTCGCGGGATGCCTAATATCGGTCGCAGTGACCATGGCTACCCGAGGAGGGGTTCGTGTGAGGCGCAGTTGGCTCCGAGCCCTCGGCTGGTGGGCGGCTGACTACAGCTACGTTCTGTTTTGGCAGGCGCGCGCTCTCTTTAGCAGGGCGGACGCAGGCGCGTTGCGCGCTGGGGACCGCACGCCCGTTGTGATCATCCCTGGCATCTATGAACCCTGGAAGTTCATGGCACCGCTTTATCGCGTGTTGCATGAACAAGGTCATCCGATTTACGCGGTTCCGGCGCTGAAACTGAACCTCCGGCCCGTCACCGAGGCGGCCGGAGTGGTCACCGCATTTCTCGAAGCCAACGAGATACAAGACGCAATCGTCGTCGCACACAGCAAGGGCGGTTTGATCGGCAAACTCGTGATGGTGCAGGACGCCGGCAGACAACGTGTACGAGGTATGGTCGCCGTCGCGACGCCGTTCTCCGGCTCGGTCTATGCGCGCTATATGGTCGCTCCCAGTTTGCGCATTTTCTCGCCGGACGACCCCACCCTGCGATCGCTCGGGTCCGAGGCAGCTGTGAACTCCCGCATCGTGTCCATCTACGGCAAGTTCGATCCCCACATTCCAGCGCGCAGCGGACTTGACGGTGCAAGAAACGTGGAACTTGAGACGGGCGGGCACTTCAGGATCTTGAGCGATCCGAGCATCCTCGAGGAGGTCGAGCTGCTCGATCGGCTACCGTGAAGCGAGCGACTCACAGTGCGGTGAGTGTGCCTCGAAAAGTCGGGCTGACAGGATTTGAACCTGCGACCCCTTGACCCCCAGTCAAGTGCGCTACCAAACTGCGCCACAGCCCGTGACAGCCAGATAAGGCTACCGGACTTCGGGCGCCCCCTCGAACACAGCCGCCCTGTTGCGCCCCGCGCCCTTCGCCTCATAGAGCGCTGCGTCCGCCCTGCCCAGAACCTCCGAGAGCGAAAGGTCCGCCTGGCACTCCGCCACGCCGAAACTGGCCGTCGGAAGCCTGTGGCCCAAGGCGTCGGGCCCCGCTGCTAGCCGACTGCGCATCTCCTCGAGCCGCGCGAGCACCGCTCCCCTATCGAGGTTCTCGAGCACGAACCCGAACTCATCGCCACCAAGGCGACCGATCGCGTCCGAGGAACGCAACGCGCCGCGCGCAACGTCCGCGAACGCCTGGAGCGTGCGGTCGCCGGCCTGGTGGCCAAACTCGTCGTTGATGGGCTTGAAGTTGTCGAGATCGGCGATCACGAGCCAGGCTTGGCGCGCCCGCCGACCGCCGGATTCGGTGATGGCGTCCTGGGCTCGCGCCAGGAAGGACGTGCGCCCGAGCAGCCCAGTGAGGTCGTCTTCCGCCGCACGCCTGCGCAGCGCGCGCGTGCGCTGGTCCCAACCGATCGCCGATACGGAGAACGTCACCGCGACAAGGCAGATCAGCATGACCACCCACGTCGTGGCGCTTCCCACTACATGGGTGAACGTCGGATGTTCGGCGCCGACTACGACGAAGAGCACCGCCCTTACGGTGAAGAGGGTGGCCAACACCGAAGCGGCAATGCCACTCACAGCCAAAGCTGTGATGGCTTCGCCGCTGTCGCGAGCGTCGGGCTGTGCGCGGCGCTCTGCCCAAGTGGTCCACACCTCTACCGCGGCCGCCGTGAATCCGACCGCCATCACCGCGAAGAGGAGGCCATTCCCTGCCCAGATGTTGGACGACGGGTGGTCGAACGCTGCCGCGATCACGCATGCGAGCGGGATGACCGCGAGCAGCCACACGCGGTTGGTCCGTTCGCGAAGTGATCGCGTGGCGAACCACACGCAAATTGCTCCCATCGCAGACACGCCCGTGGACGCCGGGTTGGCGATCACCTGGGCAGCGGTGCCGTCGCCGAGCAGCAGGCACGCGCTTAGGGCCGCGCAGATGAGTGCGAGCGTCCACCAACCGGAGAACGGCGAGTGTGTTGGCCGGTAAACACCCAAATAGAACAAAGCGAGCACCGCGAGCGATACGACGCCGACCATGAGCCGCAGCGTCTCGACGTCAAACACAGGAAGAGGCTACAGCCCGCGACGAACCCGTATTCTCTTGGCATGTCACGCGTGCTCCTGACCGGCTTCGAGCCCTTCGCGGACGCACCCGCCAACTCGTCATGGGACGCCGTGGAACTGCTCGCACAAAACTGGTCTCGCTCCGATGAGTTGATAGTCCGGCGCCTGCCGGTCGCCTTCGGTTCTGGTGGCCGACGCCTGGTAGAGCACGTTGCGGCGCACACGCCCGACGTTGTGGTTGCGGTTGGCGTGGCCGAGGGCCGGTCTGCGGTTACGCCAGAAAGGGTCGCGATCAATCTGCGCGACGCCAGGATCCCCGACAATGCGGGACGCCAGCCGGTGGATGTGCCGTGCGTTGCGGATGGTCCGGCCGCCTACTTCTCGACGCTTCCGGTGACCGCGATCGTGGCCGCGCTGAAGGACGCTGGCATTGCAGCCGAGCCGTCAACTACCGCCGGCACCTACGTATGCAACGACGCGTTCTACGCGCTCCAGCACTCGCTCGTGGGTCTTGGCGTGTCTTCCGGCTTCATCCACGTGCCCGCCTCACCCTTGATGGAACTGGGCGCCGAGGTACCAACGATGCCAACCGGCCAGATCGCCAGGGCGCTCGGCATCGCCATCGATGTCTCTTTGGAGGACCGCGCATGATCGCAATGACGTGGGTGATCGATGTGCCCCTGGCGATGGACATGGAGGCGGTGCGCGCCACAGCGGAGTCGACCGGCGAAGCGCTCTCAACGACGGCAGGGCTTCTTGCGGGCGTGACTGCGGTGTCGCTGGCCGGCGTCGAGGGTGGCACGCGCAACAGCGTCGGAATGCTGACAGTTTGGGCGAACAGCTCGCGCATGGCGGAGTTCCTCTGGGGTGACGCCACGGCCGAGGTGGAACGCAGACTGTCCCGGCCGTCGGCCCGTATCTGGACCGTGAGTTCCGTACAGCTCGACCGCGCGCGGTTCGCGAACGCGACGCACGCGGGGGTCTACATACGGCCTCGTACGGGAGATCTGATTGGCGGCATCGTGGCTGAACAGCGCGCCGCGGCTTCGAGGGCTGCTGCGGGACGGGCGACCGCATTGGCGTGCCGCGGGCTGGACCCGAACTCGTGGGAAGACGTAAGCGTAGACGCGTGGGTGGGCAGGCCGCGATCCTATGACGGCCGCGTTCTGACGATTGTGCGCAAAGCCTTCTCGCCCGGCGCGGTCTCTCCCTGAGTGCGACACTGACCGGATGGCAGAGAACAAAACTCAGAAGACCGAGGTTCCGGTTGCGGAGTACCTCGCCTCAGTAGAACCCGAGCGGCGGCGCCTCGAAGGTGAGCGCCTGCACGAACTCATGCAAGAAGTCACGGGCGAGCCTGGCGTGATGTGGGGTCCCACGATGGTGGGTTACGGCGACATGCACTACATCTCGCCAGCCGGTCGCGAGGGCGACTGGTTCCGCGTTGGCTTCTCACCGCGAAAGGCCAAGCTTTCGCTATACGGCCTCAAGGACACCGACGAGCAGCGCTCACTACTGCCGTCGCTAGGTCCGGTGACGACGGGCGCGGGCTGCGTGTACGCGAATCGACTCGACGCACTGGACGAGGACGTGCTGCGAAGACTCGTCGCAATGGCGTACGCGATCGGACCCGTCTGGCGGTACTAGGACCCGCCTAGCGCTTCTTTCCGCGCTTCTCGCGCACACGCACGCTCACCTGAATCGGCGAGCCCTCGAACCCAAACTTCTCCCGCAGCCTGCGCTCGATAAAGCGCCGGTACTGGGGATCCAAGAAGCCCGAAGCAAAGATGACGAACCGCGGGGGCCGGTTGCTTGCCTGCGTGGCAAACAGGATCTTGGGCTGCTTTCCGCTTCGCACGGGATGCGGATGCTCCGCGACGATCTCACCCAGAAAGGCGTTCAACTTGCCGGTCGACACGCGCTGATCCCAGCTGGAAAGCGCCAACTCGATCGCCGGCAACAGCCGGTTCGTGTGCCAACCCGTCTTAGCGGACAGGTTGACGCGCGGCGCCCACGTGACACGGACCAGGTCAAGCTCCATCGAGCGTTCCAAGAGGTAGCGCTCGTCCTCGCCCACGAGGTCCCACTTGTTGACGACGAGCACGAGCGAGCGACCCGCGTCGACCACCTGCTGAATCACTCGCGTGTCCTGCTCCGTGAGCGGGACCGAGCCATCGATGAGCACGAGCGCCACCTCGGCGCGCTCGATCGCTGTCCCGGTACGCAGGGACGCGTAGAAGTCGGCGCCAGAAGTCTGATGTACGCGTCGGCGGATGCCAGCTGTGTCGACGAGCGTCCAGGTGCGGCCGCCGATCTCGACGACCTCGTCCACCGGGTCGCGAGTGGTGCCAGCGACCTCGTTGACGACAACGCGATTGGTGCCCGCGAGCTGATTGAGCAACGACGACTTTCCAACGTTGGGCCGCCCAACTAGCGCAACCCGCCGCGGTGCGTCGTCGTCGACGACCTCGTCCTCTAGCTCATCGGGCAGTGCGCCCACCGCGGCATCAAGGAGATCCCCCGTGCCGCGCCCATGCAGCGCCGACACCGGGTACGGCTCGCCGAGGCCCAAGTTCCACAGCGCGGCCGCCTCGAGCTCGCCCTGCGGTCCGTCCACCTTGTTGGCGCACAGCACCACTGGCTTCTTGGCCTTACGCAGCAGTCGCACCACATGCTCGTCGCTCGCGGTGGCGCCCACGGTGGCGTCGACCACAAAGATGATCGCGTCGGCCATGTCGATCGCCGCCTCGGCTGCCTGCGCCACAGACAGATCTAGGCCGGTGACGTTGCGTTCCCAGCCGCCCGTGTCCATGAGCAGGAAGTCAGTGCCGGCCCACTCTGCCGGGTAGGTCACGCGGTCCCTGGTGACGCCAGGGGTGTCCTCGACCACCGCGAGCCGCTTGCCAATGATGCGGTTTACCAGGGTGGACTTTCCCACGTTTGGCCGGCCGACGATGGCGAGAATCGGCAGCCGCTCCTGCGTCTCCTCAAAGTCCTCACTGAGGGTCGCCAGGTCGTCGTCGGTGAGGTCGTAGGCATCGAGGCCAAAACGAAGCGCGGCTTCGCGCTTCTCGTCAAGGCTCTCCTCCGGGTCGCTCTCGTGGGGTGAGGGCAGGTCTGGCAGGTCTTCTTCGCTCACGGCGCCTCCGTCGTTGCCCGACGCTCGCGCAGGGGATCGTCCTTTGGCAGCACCAGGTCGGTGGTCGCCAGGGTCTTGTCGAGTTGGGTGCGCAATGCCGCGGCTACCTGCTCTGACGCCGCGGCCTGACGCGCGCGGCCCCTGAGTTCGGGTGGGAGGTCTAGGTGGATCGGCTCGCCGAATTCGACGAGCAGTTTGCGGCGCGGCTTGGGCCAGAGGTTGACGCTCTCCCCTGGCAAGCGGGTGCCGAGCAGCGCGGTGGGGATGATCGGGGCACCACTTTGGACGCCAAGCCATGCGGCTCCCCCGTGCACCTGCTCGGCGGTGCCTCCGCCGCGAGTTCCCTCTGGGAAGACGCCGACGATGTCGCCTCGCCTCAGCACCGCCAAGCCTTTCGCGAGGGCCGAGCGGCCGTCGCCGGAGACCGGGATCTGCGCTGCGCCATGGAGCAAGGGCTTGAGGGGCCCTTTGAACATGTCCGCGCGGATCAGGAAGTAGTTGAGTCGCGGAATCACGCCGTGAACAACCGGCCCGTCGATGAAGCCAACGTGGTTGACCACGACGATGCCGGCGCCCTTCTTGGGAATATTGTGCTTGCCACGCACCTCGGTGTTCCAATATCCGCGAGCGAGGCCGCGGCCCACCCAGCGAGACCACCGTGGCCCCCAGTGCGTGGGGACCTTCTTGCTCATGCGCGGGCCTCGTCTGCGAGTGCGATCACTGCGTTCACCACTTCGTCTATGGTGAGGTCGCTCGTGTCGATCGAGTGCACGCCGTCGGCGGCGGTGTGGAAGTTCACCACCGTCGAATCCTTGGCGTCGCGCCCGAGCACAGCCTCGCGCACCGTCGCTTCGTCGGCACCCTCGCCGGCGCGCCTAGCGACCCGGATCTCCTCGTCCGCGGTCAAGAGGATCCTGACCGGAGCGTCGGGCGCGATGACAGTGGTGACATCGCGGCCCTCGGCAACCACGCCGCGGCCCTCGCTGAAGCCGCCTTCGAGCTCGGCGGCGATCACGTCGCGCTGCATATGGCCCAGTATCGCCCGCGCTTCAAGGTTGGTAGCAATCTTCGAAACCGTGAGCGCAACTGAGTCGGTGCGGATGAGCGACGAGACGTCTTCGTCGTCTAGCAGCACGCGCGGATTCGCGGGGTCGAGGCGCAACTCCACATTCATGGTTTCCACCATCGCGGAGACGTCTGCCTCATTGGCGAGGTCAACTCCCTCGCGAAGGCACGTCAGCGTGGCAACCCGGTAGGTCGCGCCGGTGTCGAAGTACGCGAGCTTGAGTCGACGGGCCACCTCGCGTGAAACCGTAGACTTGCCCGTGCCCGCCGGCCCGTCGATCGCGATGACGATTCCGGTCACGAGCGGACCACCTCCCAGTTGTTGGCTTCGAGCGCCTCTGCCAGCACCGATGCGCTCTGAGGGAGCACGTAGAGGGTGGTGAGACCCACGCTTTGCCGCGGAGAGTGCTCGATCGAGATGTCCTCAACGTTCACATTGACGGCCGCGGCGTCTTGCAACAGGCGAACGAGGTGGCCGGGTCTGTCGGGGACGACCACGGTGACGCCGGCCCAATCGCGCGGTGCGCCGCCGTGTTTGCCGGGGATGCGGGCAACCTCCAGGCGACCTCGCTCGATGAGATCGGTAAGCGCCTCGCCGATGTCGTCGGCCTCGCGCACGTCCTCAAGGTCGCCGATGATGTGGTCCAGCGTCGTGACGATGTTGTGCCGGTTGAGGCGGGCTATGTCCGCCCACATCCCAGGCTGCGAGGCGGCGATGCGGGTCACGTCCCTCAGGCCCTGGCCGGCAAGGGCAATGTCGTCGGGGTGCAGCGTGCCCAGAGCCGCGGCAACCGCGCTCGCCGCCACTTGCGGAGCGTGCGAGACGCGGGCAACGGCGGCGTCATGAGCCACCGCGTCCATGAAGACAACGTCGGCCTGCAGTGCCTGAGCGATGGCGGTCACCTTCTCGACCGCAGCGTCCGTAGCGCCGTTACGGCAGATGACCCACGGCCGCGCCTTGAACAGGTCACCCTGTGCCGCGAGGGAGCCGGAGATCTCCCTGCCAGCCATCGGGTGCGAACCCACGTAGCGGTGACCCTCCCCGGAGTCGTGCGCCGCTTGGGCAATAGGAGCCTTGACGCTCGCCACATCGGTCACCACAGCGTCGGGCCATGTTGCCAGGGCCTTTGCTACCACCTCTGGGGCGGCCGACGGCGGGGCAGCCACGATCACGACGTCGGGTTGGGCGGTGCCAAGCTCTCCCCCGGCGCCGAGCGCGCGGGCGAGGCGGGCGGTCTCGGGGTCGACGTCGTCGACGGAAACGTCCCAGCCTTCGGCGGTGAGGCCAATCCCGAGGCTCGCGCCGATCAATCCAGCGCCGACGATGTGCACGTTTGTCATGGCTACTGGGCGAGGTCCCGTCGCAGCGACGCGGCTTCGTGAAGGTAGATGTGACTGATCTCGTCGCGCGGCGTCTCTAGGTGGGCATGCATCATGACGCGCACCACCTTGGGCAGGGCGCCGGGAACGGCCATCTCCTGCGCGCACATGAGTGGGACGGCCCCAAAGCCGAGCTCGCGCGCGGCTGCGGCTGGGAAATCGCTGACGATGTCGGGTGTGCAGGTGAAGAAGACGGAGATCACGTCATCGATGTTGAGCGTATTTGCGGCGATGATCGCCTCGATGAGCTCTTTGGTGCGCTCGTGGAGATGGGTCCGGTCATCCTCGACGAGCGTGGTGGCACCACGGATAGCGCGGATGGTCATGGGGGTAATGGTATCGGGGGCTGCGCGTGAGTAACGTCGAGCGCATGACTGAGCGACGCGATCCCAAGGTTGACGAGTACATCGCCGCTCTCGACGACGACACGCGCGCGGATGCCGCGACTTTGGATGCTCTCATGCGGCGAGTGAGCGGGCTGGAGCCGATGCTGTGGAACGCCGGCACGCTTGGCTACGGTACGTACCACTACAAGTACGCGACAGGGCGCGAGGGCGACGGTCACGTCATTGGCTTCTATCCCCGCAAGGGCAAGATCACGGTCTATCTCATGGATGGGACGGCGCGGCATGCAGCGCCGCTCGCCGCACTCGGACCTCACTCGTCGACCGGATACTGCGTGTACATCAAGCGCTTGTCTGACGTCGACCTTGAGGTACTTGAGGGGGTTGTGCGGTCGTCGTTCGACTACATCTCTGGGTTGGCGGCCCAGGGACCCATCCGCGACATTCTGTGGAGGACGGATCCGTAGTCGCCTTCGTGGGCGACGAGCGCCGCGTCCCGCCGAACTACAGCCCAGCAGCCTGCTGCAGCTTGCCGATCTCGGCAGGTGAGAGTTCGCGGGTCTCCCCCGGCGCGAGCGTGCCCAGCCGAATGGGGCCAAACTGGGTCCTCACCAGGTCGATCACAGGGAATCCGACGGCGTCCATCATGCGGCGGACTATCCGGTTGCGGCCCTCGTGAAGCTCCACTTGCACAAGGGAAGCGTCCTTGCCGATGTCGAGGATCGCCGCTCCCGTGCAACGCACCGGGCCGTCATCGAGGTCAACTCCCGCCCGCAGCGTGGTGCCCAAAGAGCGCGGCACTTGACCCTTCACCTTGGCCACGTAGATCTTGTTCACGCCGAACGACGGATGTGCCAGGCGGTTTGCGAGTTCACCGTCGTTGGTGAGCAGCAGCACGCCAGTGGTGTCGGCGTCGAGACGGCCAACATGAAAAAGGCGCTCGGAGTACTGGGACACGTACTTCTCGAGGGACGGCCGCCCCTCTGGGTCGCTCATGGTCGAGACCACTCCCCGCGGCTTGTTGAGGACGATGGTCAGGGCGGTCGAGTCCACGCACACGCGCTCGCCGTCCACGTCGATCGCCACGTGATCGGGGTCCACGCGCACGCCCAGTTGGGTCACGACCTCCCCGTTGACGCGAACGCGGCCAGCCTCGATGAGGTCCTCGCAGGCACGGCGGGACCCAACACCGGCGGAAGCAAGCACCTTCTGCAGGCGGATGCCCTCCGGGCGGTGGATCTCTAGTTCTTCCATCAGCGCAGTTCTTCCATCAGTTCGCCTCGTCGATCGTGGCGAGATCCGGCAGGAAGGGCGCCAGCGGGGGAAGGTCGTCGAGAGACGACAGCCCCAACCGCTCCAGGAACTGCGTGGTGGTGCCGAACAGCACCGCTCCGCCCTGTTCGCCCACCTCCGAAATGAGCCCGCGGGCACTGAGCGTCTTGACTACGGTGTCGACGTTGACGCCCCGGATCTGCGATACCTGGCCGCGCGTAACCGGCTGGCGGTATGCGATCACCGCGAGAGTCTCGAGCGCGGCCTGCGACAGCCGCGCGGACTGGCCTTCTACCAGGAAGGCTCCAACAACGTCGGCGTAGAGCGGGCTCGAGTAGAACCGCCACCGTCCGTCCGTGGCGCGCAGTTCAAAGCCGCGCGGGTTCGCGGGGTTGGCAAACTCGTCGCGCAGTTCCTCGAGCGTGGCAATGACGGACGCTTCAGGCACCTCGAGTGCTGCGGCTAGGTCGGCAGGGGCAATAGGCTCGTCGACGACCATGAGAATCGCCTCGATGGCGCCGCGCACGTGGGCGTCTTCATTCACGGCTTGCCTCCTCCACAAGGTCTACTTCGTCAAACTCACCCGATACGTCAACGTCGCCGCTACCCGTCCAGCGAACCGTCAACTCACCGAGTGAACGCGCCTGCTCAAAGGCCACCGCCGCTTCTCTGAAAAGCTCGAGCAGCGCCAAGAAGCGGGCGACGACCACGTTGAGCGCTCCAGCGTCGGCCACTAACTCGCGGAAGCTGAGCGCCCCCTCGCGTTGAAGCCGACCAACAATGATAGTTGCCTGCTCGCGGACGCTCACCACGGCCCCGTGCAGGTGGGCGGTGGATACGAGAGGGGCGTCGGGCTTTGGCTCGAGGGCGCGCGCGGCAAGGGCGGCGAGCATGTCCGGCGTGGTGAGCCACACGAGCTCCGGCAACACCATGGCGAAGTGGGGCTCAAGCGTCACGTCTCGTGGCGTGCGGGCTGGGGCCCCGAGGCGGCGTTCCAGTTCACCTGCCACCTCCTTGAAGGCGCGGTACTGGAGCAGTTTGGCGAAGAGTAGGTCGCGCGCCTCAAGGAGTTCGAGGTCTTCGTAGTCCTCGACCTCGCCCTGCGGCAGCAGGCGGGCGGCCTTGAGGTCCAGCAGGGTCGCTGCTACCACAAGGAACTCCGAAGCCTGGGACAAGTCCCATTGGTCCTCATGCGCGAGCACGCTCGCGAGAAACTCGTCCGTGACGGCTGCCAGAGAAACCTCAGTGATCTCTAGTTGGTGCCTTGAGATGAGCGAGAGCAGCAGGTCAAAAGGCCCCTCGAAGTTGTCCAGGTGAACCTGAAACGCCCTCGATGAGCCGCCCTCTTCGATGAGTTCCGCAGTCACGGCTAAGCAAATACGCCGCGCGCGACCAGTTCACGCGTGAGCTCGCGGTACGCGTTTGCCCCCGCGTGATTCGGAGCGTAGGTGGTGATGGGCTCCGCGGCGACCGTCGCGTCGGGGAACTTCACGGTGCGATGGATCATCGTCTCGGTGACCTTGTCGCCAAAACCCTCGCGAACGCGTTCCACGACCTCATGCGAGTGGAGAGTGCGACCGTCGTACATGGTGGGAATGATCGCGTCGATGGTAAGTCGAGGGTTGAGGCGGTCTTGAACCTTGGTGATGGTGTCCACCAGAAGGGCGACGCCGCGCATTGCAAAGAACTCAGCCGCAAGTGGGATGAGCACCCCATGAGCGGCCACGAGGCCATTGACGGTGAGTAGGCCAAGTGAGGGCTGGCAGTCGACGAGGATGACGTCGTAGTCATCCTCAACCGGCCTCAGCGCCCGCGCCAGCGCGGACTCCCTCGCCACCTCGCCCACCAGCTGCACCTCTGCTGCGCTGAGGTCGATGTTGGCGGGCACCAAATCCAGACCATTCACGCGCGTAGGCATGATGACGTCGCGAGTCTTGGGCGCGTCGGGCCCCGACCTCATCAGGAGGTCGTAGATGGTGATTTCCAGGTCGTTCGACTGGATGCCTAGGCCAGCTGACGCCGCGCCCTGGGGGTCGAAATCGACGAGCAGAACCTTGCGACCGTACTCCGCGAGGGCCGCCGCCACGTTGACCGAGGTGGTGGTCTTGCCGACGCCGCCCTTCTGGTTGCACAGCGCCACGATGCGCGCGGGTCCGTGCCCGTCGAGCTTGGGGGGCACGGGGAAGTCAGTCACGTCGCAACCATAGCGCGCGGCGGGCCCGAGTTGTCATCCTGCGCAACGTCGAAGGATCTACCCCCCGCGCGGCTCCTGAGCACGTGGATGTGCCCCCTCATACACCTCCCGGAGGGTGTCTTGGGTGACTGCCGTATAGATCTGGGTGGTCGTCACGTTGGCGTGCCCCAAGAGCTCCTGCACTACTCGAACGTCGGCGCCGCCGTTGAGCAGGTGTGTCGCAAATGAGTGGCGCATGGTGTGAGGCGAGACGTTGGGCACTCCAGCACGCTCGGCGGCAGCGTGGAGGATATTCCAGGCACTTTGCCGGGAGAGTCTCCCACCACGGGCATTCAGGAACACGGCGGGAGTACCCCGGCCCGCGCCGGCCAGCGCGCCACGGCCCCTCACCAGGTACGCGCCAAGCGCGTCAGCCGCAAATGAACCAAGCGGAACGACGCGCTCCTTGCGGCCCTTGCCGCGCAACAAGAGGGACTCCGCGCCCGGCTCAAGCGAGAGGTCGTCGACATCGAGGCCCGTCGCCTCAGAGATACGCGCGCCCGTCCCGTAGAGAAACTCGAGGAGAGCGCGGTCGCGCAGCGGGGCCGGGCCGTCCCCCACGGCCGCGTTCTCGAGGATCGCCGCAACCTCGCCCGTGGAAATGGGATGCGGGAGCTTCTTGGGGATCGCGCGCGGCCGCACCGCTGCGGATGTATCTGCGGCAGTCCACCCCTCGAGCGCCGCGAACCGATGAAAGCCGCGCACCGACACCACGATCCGCGATGCAGAAGAGGGGGCCATCGCCGGCAGCGGTGACCCGTCGGCGTCCAGAGCCGGCGCCCCGTCCGAGTCCATCGGCGGCTCCCCCAGCGACTGGGCGAAGGCGGCGATGTCCTCGCGCGTCACATCAACGAGTTCACGGCGCCCCAAAGCGTTGAGAAAATCAAGGTACCGAACTAGATCTCGACGGTACGCAGCGACCGTGTTTACGGAAAGGCCGCGCTCCACGGTGACATGCGCAAGATAGGCGTCGCGTTGCCGTGAGAGATCCATCTGGCACGCGCGAGGGCTAGAAGTGCCAGACGGTGAGCGCGTCGGGAAGGAAGGGGTCCACGAGGATCGCGGCGAACACGAGGGTCAGGTAGGTGATCGAATCGCGGAACAGCCGCATCTCGTGCAGCTTCTTCTCTCCTCGCCGGGCGCGGGCCAAGAGCCGCAGCGTCCCCGCCAGGAACCACGCGCCCGAGCCCGCGGCCACCGCGAGATACGCCCACGTCATGCCTGCTACCGGCACCAGCAAGAGCGTGGTGAGGATCATCGCCACCGTGTACACCACCATCTCCACTGCCACGCGGCGACGAGAGGCGACCACGGGCAGCATCGGCACGTGCGCCTCGCGGTAGTCCCCCGTGAACTTCATCGACAGCGGCCAATAGTGCGGCGGCGTCCAGAAGAAGATGATCAGGAACAGCAGCACGGGCGTCCACGACAGCGACTGCGTGACCGCGGCCCACCCAATGAGCACGGGCATGCACCCAGCGGCGCCGCCCCACACGATGTTCTGCGGCGTGCGCCGCTTGAGGATCATCGTGTAGCCGACCACGTACGCAAGGATCGCGAGCACCGACAGCACCGCCGCCAAGGGCGATCCCACGACGAGCCAGAACCACGCCGTAGACACCACGGACAGCGTCCACGCAAACACGAGGGCGCCGCGCTCGCTCACCGCCCCGGTAACGAGCGGCCGACGCTTGGTTCGCTTCATGACGGCATCAATGTCGCGGTCAAGGTACGAGTTAAAGGAGTTGGCGCCACCCGCGGAGAGCGCGCCACCAACCAAAGTGGTGATGACGAGCCACGTACGGGGCCAGCCGTCTGCGGCAAGCACCATCGTGGGAATCGTCGTGACGAGCAGCAGCTCAATGATGCGCGGCTTCGTGAGCGCTATGTACGCGCCAACCGTGGATCGAATCCCCGCGAAGCCGCGAGTCCGCGGCATGGCGGACTCAGGGGCAATCAAGGGGGCGGACACGTCCAACATTCTACGCGGCCACGGAGGCCCCAAACGGCCCGACGCCCCGCTCGCCACGGCGTCGGGCCTGCCACGGGCGCGGGGCCATGGGAATACGCACGTGCCGCGCTTCGCTAGGCTTGGAAGGTATACCCCGACCCTGCCATTGGGAGCCTTCCATGACCTTCTCCTGGAACGATACTGACCGCCGCGCCGTCGACACCCTGCGTGTCCTCGCCGCCGATGCTGTGCAGAAGGTCGGCAACGGCCACCCGGGCACCGCGATGTCGCTCGCACCTGCCGCCTATCTGCTGTTCCAGAATGTGATGAACCACGACCCCGCCGACCCTCACTGGCTGGGCCGCGACCGCTTTGTGCTCTCGTGTGGCCACTCGTCGCTGACGCTCTACCTGCAGCTGTTCTCGTCCGGCTATCCGATGACGCTCGACGACATCAAGGCGCTGCGCACCGAAGGCTCACAGACCCCGGGTCACCCAGAGGTGCACCACACCCCTGGTGTGGAGATCACGACCGGGCCTCTCGGATCCGGTATCGCATCCGCCGTTGGCATGGCGATGGCGGCCCGCCGCGAGCGCGGCCTTCTGGACCCCGACGCCGCCCCCGGCGCCTCGGTATTCGACCACCACATCTACGTTCTGTGCTCGGACGGCGACCTGCAGGAGGGCGTGTCCGCGGAGGCGAGCGCAATTGCCGGCGTGCAGGAGCTCGGGAACCTCATCGTCATCTGGGACGACAACAAGATCTCGATCGAGCACGAGACGCCGATTTCCTTCGATGAGGATGTCGAGGCGCGCTACGCGGCATACGGCTGGCACACCCAGCGCGTCGATTGGGTGACGCCAGAGGGTTACCACGAAAACCCGAACGCCCTCTTCGACGCGATCGAGGCCGCGAAGGCCGAGACCTCGAAGCCCTCGTTCATCGCGCTCTCGACGATCATCGGCTGGCCAGCCCCCACGAAGCAGGGCACCGGCGGCGTGCACGGCTCAGCGCTTGGCGCGGACGAGGTTGCGGCCACCAAGGTCGCACTCGGCTTCGACCCCGCACAGGACTTCGCCGTCGAGCCCGAGGTGCTCGAGCACACCCTCAAGGCGCGCGAGCGCGGCGCCGAGGCGCACGCAGCGTGGGAAGAGCGCTTCGCCGCGTGGGAGGCAGCGAACCCCGAGCGTGCCCGTCTGCTCGGTCGCCTCGTCAATCGCGAGCTGCCGCAGGGCTGGGACAACGTGCTCCCCACGTTCGAGGAGGGCGCGTCGATCGCCACCCGTGCGGCTTCGGGCAAGGTGCTCACGGCCCTCGCCCCGGTGTTGCCCGAACTCTGGGGTGGCTCCGCCGACCTCGCTGGTTCCAACAACACCACGATGGACGGCGAACTCTCCTTCTTGCCGCCCCACCGCTCCACCAAGTCGTGGGAGGGCAACTGGTACGGCCGCACCCTCCACTTCGGTATCCGCGAGCACGGCATGGGCGCGATCCTCAACGGCATCACCCTGCACGGCCTCACCCGCGCGTACGGCGGCACGTTCCTCGTGTTCTCCGACTACATGCGCGGATCAGTTCGTCTCGCGGCTGTGATGGGCATTCCCACCACTTTCGTGTGGTCCCACGACTCGATCGGCGTTGGCGAGGACGGCCCCACCCACCAGCCCGTCGAGCACCTGGCGGCACTGCGCGCGATCCCCGGACTCGACGTCGTGCGCCCCGCTGACGCAAACGAGACCGCCGCGGCCTGGAAGGTCATCCTTGAGACCACGGACCGCCCGTCGGCGTTGATCCTCTCTCGCCAGAACCTGCCCGTATTGCCCGGTACCAGCGCCGACGGAGTGGCTAAGGGCGGCTACGTGCTCGCCGGTGGCGACGACGAGGCTGACGTGCTGCTCATCGGCACCGGCTCGGAGGTGCAGTGGGCCCTTGGTGCTCGCGACCTCCTCGCGGACAAGGGCATCAAGGCTCGCGTGATCTCGATGCCCTCGGTTGATCGCTTTGAGCGTCAGAGCGACCGCTATCGCGAGTCGGTGCTGCCGGCAGCGGTCAAGGCGCGGGTGTCGGTGGAGGCCGGCAGCAAGCTGGGCTGGCGCGAGTTCGTTGGCGACGCTGGGCGCATCGTGTCGATCGATCACTTTGGCGAAAGCGCGGACGGAGGCCTGCTCATGAAGAAGTTCGGCTTCACCGCCGAGAACGTCGCGAAACTGGCGATTGAGAGCGTCCAGGCCGCGAAGGAGGCAGTGAAGTGAGCACATTCCTCAGCACCTGGGTGGGCGTGGATGACACGGCGCACGTAGCGGTGACGGTAACCGGCGACGCGGCAGAAGCTGTGGGAGTCCACTCGCCCGCGCTAGTGGCCGACGCGGTGGCCTCCCGAATCGCCGCCAAGGACTTCACTCTGTGGGGCACCGAGGCCGAGGCCGAATCCAAGATCCGCCTTGGTTGGGTGGAGCTGTTCGAGACCACTCGCTCGATACTCCCGCAGCTCGAGGAACTCGTCGCCGCCGCGAAGACAGAGGGCAAGTCGCGCGTGGTGTTGGCTGGCATGGGTGGATCTTCGCTGGGCCCCGAAGTCATCTGCGCAACCCACGAGGCTCCTCTAGTGACCCTCGACTCCACCGACCCCGACCAGGTCCGCGACGCCCTGGACGGTGACCTCGAGTCCACGATCCTGGTGGTGTCCTCCAAGTCGGGCGGCACCGTGGAGACCGACTCCCAGCGTCGCGCCTTCGAAGAGGCCTTCGAACAGGCTGGCCTTGACCCTCGCCAGCACATCGTCGTGGTCACCGATCCCGGCTCTCCCCTGCACAAGGCGTCCGTGGACGCCGGCTACCGCGCGGTGTTCCTCGCCGACCCCAACGTTGGCGGCCGCTTTTCCGTGCTGAGTGCGTTTGGCCTGGTGCCGTCCGCGCTCGCTGGCGTACCCGTGGCGGAGCTTCTCGACGAGGCGGCCGCCGTCGCCGAGTCGTTCGCCGAGGACAACGAGGCGAACCCCGCGCTGGTCCTGGGCGCCGCGATGGGCGGCTCCTCGCGCGACAAGCTCGTCTTCAGCGACGTCGGCTCGGGGCTCGTCGGATTCGCCGACTGGGCCGAGCAGCTCATCGCAGAGTCGACAGGAAAATCGGGAAAGGGCGTGCTGCCAGTCGTGGCCGACGTAGACGCACCCGATTCTGGGCTCTTCGACGTCCTCGACGTTCGACTCGCTCCGCTCGACGAAGAGATCGACACCCCCGAGCACGGGATCGTCGTGGCCGGCACGCTCGGCGGGCAGTTCCTGTTGTGGGAGTACGCAACGGCGGTCGCCGGTCGCCTGCTCGGCATCAGCCCATTTGACCAGCCGAACGTCGAGTCCGCGAAAGCGGCGGCCCGCACCCTGCTCGACGCGCTGCCCGAGCCTGAGGCCCCGCTATTCGTCGACGGCGGCATCGAGGTTCGCGCCACTGACCTCTCGCTCGACGGAGTGAGCACGGTGGCCGACGCCGTGGCGGCCCTTGAGGCGACGCTCGGCGATCGCGGCTACGTCGCCGTGATGGCCTACCTGGACCGAGAGGCCAACCCGGCCCTAGCGTCGGTCCGTGGAGCCATCGCCGAGCGCACCCAGCGCCCGACCACGTTTGGCTGGGGGCCGCGCTTCCTGCACTCCACCGGCCAATTGCACAAGGGCGGTGCGCCAATCGGAGTCTTCCTGCAGATCACCGGCACTTTTGCCGAGGACCTGGAGATCCCCGAGCGGCCCTTCACCTTTGGCCAGCTCATTTCCGCTCAGGCTCAAGGCGATGCCGCGGTGCTCGCGGAACACGGCAGGCCCGTGCTGGTGTTGACGCTTACCGCGGCTGACCAGATCGAGACCGTGACCGCAATCCTGAAGGGCTGATACGTGTCGAACCCCTTGCGCGATCCCCGCGATCGTCGCCTGCCTCGCATCGCCGGGTCTTGCGGCCTGGTGATGTTTGGCGTCACCGGCGACCTCGCCCGCAAGAAGCTCATGCCGGCCGTCTACGACCTCGCCAACCGTGGCCTGCTGCCGCCCGCATTTGCGCTCACGGGCTTCGCCCGCCGCGATTGGGACGAGCAGGACTTCGCCAAGGTGGTTCACGACTCGGTTAAGGAGTACGCGCGCACGCCGTTCCGTGAGGAGACCTGGAAGCAGCTTGCAGAGGGCATTCGATTCGTCCAGGGCACCTTCGACGACCCTGAGGCCTTCGCACACTTGCGCAGAACCGTCGAAGACCTGGATCAGAAGCGCGGCACCCACGGCAACCACGCGTTCTACCTGTCGATCCCGCCCTCGGCGTTCCCGCAGGTAATTCAGCAACTGAGCGACAGCGGACTGAGTGACCCCAAGGAAGGGACATGGCGCCGCGTCGTCATTGAGAAGCCTTTTGGTCACAACCTCGAGTCCGCCAATGAGCTCGACGCCGTCGTCAGTGAGGTCTTTCCGCCGGATTCGGTGTTCCGCATCGATCACTACCTCGGCAAGGAAACCGTTCAGAATCTGCTTGCGCTCCGCTTCGCGAACCAGCTCTTTGAGCCCATCTGGAACTCGCAGTACATCGACCACGTGCAGATCACGATGGCGGAAGACATCGGCATCGGCTCCCGCGCGGGGTACTTCGACGGGATCGGCACCGCCCGCGATGTCATCCAGAACCACTTGCTGCAGCTCTTCGCGCTCACGGCGATGGAAGAGCCTGCCTCGTTCGATGCCGCGGATTTGCGCGCGGAGAAGGAGAAGGTGCTGCGCCAGGTAAAACTGCCCGACGATCTGGCTGAGGGCACCGCTCGCGGCCAGTACGCGGCGGGTTGGCGAGGCGGTGAGAAAGTCGGCGGCTTCCTCGACGAGGACGGCATCGCTCCGGATTCGATCACCGAAACGTACGCGGCTATTCGCCTCGATGTGCCGAACCGACGCTGGGCAGGTACTCCCTTCTACCTCAGGGCTGGCAAGCGCCTTGGCCGCCGCGTCACAGAGATCGCCCTGGTCTTCAAGAAGGTGCCCACCCCCTACTTCCAAGAGATCGAGGGCTCCGACGTTGGCGCGAACGCCCTGGTCATTCGCGTACAGCCCGACGAGGGCGTGACGCTCAAATTCGGCTCCAAAGTTCCAGGTACCACGATGGAAGTCCGCGACGTCACGATGGACTTTGCGTATGGCAACGCGTTCACGGAGTCCTCCCCCGAGGCCTACGAGCGCCTCATCCTCGACGTGCTCCTTGGCGATCCGCCGCTGTTCCCGCGACACGAGGAGGTGGCGCTCTCGTGGCAGATCCTCGATCCCATCACGGACTTCTGGGCCACTCAGGGACAACCTGAACCGTATCGATCCGGAACCTGGGGACCCGCAAGCGCCGACGCTATGCTCGCTCGCGACGGACGCGTCTGGAGGCGGCCATGATCATCGATCTGCCAGGTACAACGACGTCCGAGATCCAACGGGCTCTCGTCGACTCTCGCAAGGAAGGCGGCGTCGTCACTCTCGGCCGCGTCATGACGCTCGTCATCGACGCCACCGGTGCCGACGCTGAGGAAGCGATCGCAACCGCGAACACCGCGTCCCGCGAACACCCTTGCCGGATCATCGTCGTCTCGCCCGGCGGTGCAGACGAGGCAAGGCTAGATGCCGAGATTCGAGTTGGAGGCGACGCGGGCGCGTCGGAAGTCGTTGTACTGCGTCCCTCCGGCGTGCAGGCGAAGCACGAGGACACGCTCGTCACTCCCCTGCTGCTGCCCGACGCTCCGATCGTCGTGTGGTGGCCCGCCGGAGTGCCCTCCGATACGTCGCGCACGGGACTTGGAAAGATCGCCCAGCGCAGGATCACCGATTCAAAGGGCGAGCCGAGCCCTTCCGACACGCTGCGCTCGCTCGCGGCGTGCTACCGGCCTGGCGACACGGATCTCGCTTGGTCTCGCGTGACGAATTGGCGCGCTCTGCTCGCCTCCGCCTTGGAGCAGGTGCCGGACCAGCACGTCACCAAAGCGCGAATTCACGGCGATACCAATAGCCCGTCCATCCTGCTACTTGGGGCATGGTTGCGCGATCGCCTCGGTTGCGAGATCGAGGCCACGTACGATGACGCGGCACAGGGACTGCAGCACATCGTTCTTGAGACCCCGAGCGGCGAGATCGGCATCTTCCGTCCTGACGGCCACAATGCGACGATCGAGCAGCCAGATCAGCCCTCGCACACCATCGCGCTTCCCGCGCGAACGTTGAACGACTGCCTCGCCGAGGAGCTCAGGCGCCTCGATGACGACGAGGTCTATGGAGAGGTCCTCGCGGCCTACGCGGCGACAGCATGAGGAGGGTTGTCGTCTATCCGGACGCCTCGACGGTGGCGGTGGCCACGGCCGCTCGCCTACTCACGGTTCTCGCCGACACTCTTGCCGTCCAGGAACGCGCGGACGTCATCCTTACGGGTGGCACCGTCGGCATCCAGACCCTGCGCGAGGTAGCGGCCAGCCCATTGCGCGACACCGTCGATTGGACGTCAGTGCACGTCTGGTGGGGAGACGAGCGCTTCGTGGCCGCTGGCGATCCCGATCGCAATGAGGGCCAGGCGCAGGCGGCTCTGCTGGGCCAATTGCGGCTTCCCGAGGAAAACATCCATCGAATGGGCGCGGCGAGCGAATTCGAGTCGGCAGAGTCGGCCGCGGTCGCGTACCTCGCGACGATCGAGGCCGCAGGGTCGCCACACTGGGACGTTGCCATGTTTGGCATGGGACCCGACGGGCATGTCGCTTCGCTCTTTCCCGGCCACTCGGTCTTCACTCAGGGTTCGGCCGATGTCAGCGCGGTTCACAACTCGCCGAAGCCGCCGCCCACCAGGGTGACGCTTAGCGTCGGGGCCATCAATCGGGCCAAGCAGTTGTGGATCGTCGCCGCGGGCGACGAGAAGGCCGAAGCCGTCGCCAAGGGGCTTGCCGGCGATCCGGCGACCCCAGCGTCGGCCGTGCACGGAAGTGACGCCACCTTGTGGCTCATCGACGCCGCGGCGGCGTCTCAGGCGTAGCGCGGCAGCGGTGAGCTTCGACGTAGCTGCAGATGCCTACGGGCGATTCATGGGGCGCTACTCGGAGCCTCTGGCCGACGCGTTTGTCGGCGCACTGGCACCGCAACGCGGAGCGCGCGCCCTCGACGTTGGAGCCGGGACCGGGGCGGCGACGGCGCGATTGGTTGACGCTCTCGGCGCCGACGCGGTCGCGGCCGTGGACCCCTCCGCACCGTTCGTCGCCGCTCTGGAACAGCGGCTCCCCGGCGTGGACGTGCGGCGGGCCCCGGCCGAGTCCCTTCCCTTCCCCGACCACGCCTTCGACCTGGTGATCGCTCAATTGGTCGTGCACGTCATGATGGACCCGCTGGCGGGGATCTCAGAGATGGCACGCGTGACCGCACAAGGCGGCACCATCGCCGTCTCCGTATGGGATTTCGCTGGCGGCAGGGCGCCCTTATCACCGTTCTGGTCGGCAGCACTGGCGTTGGACCCCACTGTCACGGACGAGTCCGGCCTCCCAGGAGCGCGACATGGCGCACTCGGGGCGCTTCTCCGAGCCGCAGGGTTGCGCAACGTCCAGGAGGGCGAGGTCACGGTCGACGTCGCATACTCGGATCCAGAGGAGTGGTGGAGCCCCTTCACGCTCGGCGTGGGCCCAGCTGGCGCCTATCTAGAAACCCTGGACCCCGACCAGACCGAGCGCCTGAAGTGTGCGGCCATGGCGAACCTGGGGAGCGGCCCTGGCGAGATTCGCGCGGCAGCCTGGGAAGCGTCGGGCACCGTACCCGACTAGACCGGACGCGCCCCGATCACAGTGACCTACTAGGAGAGCTTTCCAGCAAGCAGATCGCGGCCCTCTGCTTGCACGCCGGCACCCTCGGGGAACTCGGCCTCAGGAAGCAGCTCGTCAACTCGGCGGATGATCGCGTCGACGTTGAAGAGTTCTGGCTTCTCGTAGATGACCTCGCCGTTGGCGCGGAAGGTAAAGACGCCCTTACGGCCGGTCTTCAGAGAAACAGACTCAACGCGGTTTCCGAACGTCTCAAGCAGCTTGGTCTGGGCGTCGGTCGCGCGCGGCAGGTAGCCGCAGGGCACGCAGTACTCAATCTCGATGTTCATTCTTACTTCCTCAGCTAGTCAGCGGCGACGACCGCAGTTCGGCGGGCACGAAGGGCCTCGAGAGCCTCGTCAAGCAGGGCTTCGCCCTCTTTGTCCGTGCGCCGCTCCTTTACGTAAGCCAGATGCGTCTTGTACGGCTCGTTCCGCAGCGGCTCCGGGGGGTTGTCGGCGTCGAGGCCCGCCGGGAGACCGCACTTGGGGCAGTCCCACTCCACCGGGACTTCCGAGTCCTCGCCGATCGCGAAACTGGGGCTCGTGACGTGCCCTCTCGCGCAGTAGTACGAGACTGTCTGACGGGGGGCGGACTCGCCCCGTTCGTCTTCACCCATTGGCCCAGCGCCTACGCGCGAGCCCCTGATCGCATTGCCACCTGCCACGGCGTATTCCTCAGATTCCTACGGGCGGTTACGAGAACCGCGAAATCAATCCCAACAGGGTGACCACAAGCGCCCAGAAGATCGCGACACCCCACGTGATGCGGGTCAGGTTGCGCTCGCCGACGGCCGACGACTGGATGCCTGAGGCGAGGCCACCGCCGAACATGTCGGTGATGCCGCCGCCGCGACCGCGGTGGATGAGCACGAGACCGATGAGCAACAGACTCGTGATAGCGAGCAGCACCCAAAGGATGTTCTCAAGGACGTCCACGTTTCTCCCTAGTTTGGAACGGCTACAAGGATACCTTGCGTCACGCACGAGTCATGCGCGCGACGCAATGGGGCAGTTCCCTAGAGCCCTACAGCGTGGTCGCGGAATCGGGCGATCTTCGCAAACTCCTCTGGATCGAGGCTCGCGCCGCCCACGAGAACGCCGTCGACATCCTTCTCGGCCATGATCGACGCGATGTTGCCAGACTTCACCGACCCGCCGTACAGCACGCGTACTGCGTCGGCGACATCGGCGTCGTAGAGCTCCGCGAGCCGGCCGCGGATCGCGCCGCATACCTCTTGCGCGTCGGCGGGCGTCGCCACTTCGCCGGTGCCAATTGCCCACACGGGCTCGTACGCGACGACAAGCTGCCTTGCGCGATCGGCCGGAAGCCCCTCGAGGGCACCGTCGAGTTGGGCGAGCGTGTATTCAACCTGCTGTCCAGCCTTGCGCACGTCGAGGCCTTCGCCGATGCAGAGGATCGGCGTGATTCCGTGGTCAAAGGCTGCTTTGACTTTTGCACCCACGACAGCGTCGGACTCGCCGTGGTAGTCGCGCCGCTCTGAATGCCCGACCGTCACGTAGGACACGTTGAGTTTCGCGAGCTGTGCGCCCGAGACCTCACCCGTAAATGCGCCGGCGGTCTGCGCGGAAACGTCCTGCGCACCAATCTTGACGTCGAGCTTGTCGGCATCGATGAGCGTCTGCACGGAGCGGATAGAGGTGAACGAGGGCAGCACCACAACTTCCACTTCACCGAAGTTGTGCTTCGCGTCCTGCAGCAGCCAGGCGAGCTTCTGAACCGCGTGCGTCGCCTCGAGGTGATCGAGGTTGAGCTTCCAGTTGCCTGCGATAAGCGGTGTACGCGACATTTACGCCTCCAAAACTTCCAGGCCCGGCAGGACCTTCCCTTCGAGCAGTTCGAGTGACGCACCGCCACCCGTAGAGATGTGGCCGAACTTCGACTCGTCGAAGCCGAGCAGGCGAACGGCCGCGGCGGAATCGCCACCACCGACCACAGAGAAGCCGTCGGAATCGATCATCGCTTGCGCTACAGCGCGGGTGCCGCCTGCGAAAGCAGGGAACTCGAAGACACCCATGGGCCCGTTCCAGACAATCGTCTTCGCGTCTGCGATCTTCGAGGCGAAGAGCGCCGCGGATTCGGGGCCGATGTCCAGGCCGATGCGGTCGGCAGGGATCGCGTCAGCCGCCACGACAACGGCATCGGCATCTGCGGCGAAAGAGGCAGCGGCGACGATGTCCGTGGGGAGCACGATCTCGACTCCGGTCTCCTCCGCCGTAGTCAGGTAGCCCTTGACTGTGTCGAGCTGGTCCTCTTCGAGAAGTGACTTGCCCACCTCGTAGCCCTTGGCCTTGAGGAAGGTGAACACCATGCCGCCGCCGATGAGCAGGCGATCCGCCTTGGTGAGCAGATTCGCGATCACACCGAGCTTGTCGGAGACCTTCGAGCCACCGAGCACGACGGCGTAGGGGCGCTCTGGGTCCGAGACAGCCTTGCCGAGGGACTCGACCTCCTTCTGCACCAACAGGCCCGCCGCTGAGGGCAGCAGCTTCGCAACGTCGTACACGGACGCCTGCTTGCGGTGGACCACCCCAAAGCCGTCGGAGACGAACGCATCGGCAAAGCGAGCAAGCTCAGAGGCGAGTGCCTCACGATCCTCGTCGACCTTGCTGGTCTCGCGAGCATCGAATCGCACGTTCTCGAGCATCGCCACGTCGCCTGGCTCGAGCGCCGCAACGGTGGCCGCGGCGGACTCGCCAACCAGGTCGTCGGCCAGGGTCACAGGCTTGCCGAGCAACTCAGAGAGCCGCGCCGCTGCGGGAGCGAGCGAATACTTGGCCTCCGGGGCACCGGCGGGGCGCCCCAGGTGGGCAGTCACGATGACCGAGGCGCCAGCGTCGAGCAGTTTCTGAATCGTGGGCACCGAGGCGCGCACGCGGCCGTCGTCGGTGATCGTGGTGCCATCGAGCGGCACGTTAAGGTCCGAACGGACCAGCACCCTCTTGCCGGCGAGGTCGCCGAGCGAGTCGATCGTCTTGAGCATGATCTCTTCCTGTCGTGACATGGATACGGCCGCACACGTCAAGCGTGCGCGGCCGTATCCATCTGGTCCTTGTTAGAGGCGCTCGCCGACGTAGACCGTGAGGTCCACGAGGCGGTTCGAGTAGCCCCACTCATTGTCGTACCACGCGACGACCTTGACCTGGTCGCCGATCACCTTGGTGAGCGGCGCGTCGAAGATCGAAGAAGCCGGGTCCGTCTCGATGTCCTTCGAGACGATCTCGTCCTCGTTGTAGACGAGGATCTTGCCGTCGGCAGCAGCCTTGACGATCGCGTTGATCTCCTCGACGGTGGTCTCGCGAGAGGCTGTGAAGGTGAGGTCGGTCACCGAGCCGGTGGGCGTCGGCACACGAAGCGCGTAGCCGTCGAGCTTGCCCTTGAGCTGCGGGAGCACGAGCGACACGGCCTTGGCGGCGCCCGTCGACGTGGGAACGATGTTGAGGGCCGCGGCGCGAGCGCGACGCAGGTCCTTGTGAGGGGCGTCCTGCAGGTTCTGGTCCTGCGTGTACGCGTGAATCGTCGTCATGAGGCCCTTGGTGATGCCAATGCCCTCATCGAGCGCCTTCGCGAGCGGTGCAAGGCAGTTCGTGGTGCACGACGCGTTCGAAATGATGTGCTGCGTCGCGGGGTCGTACTCGGTGTGGTTCACGCCAACGACGAACGTGCCGTCCTCGTTGCTCGCGGGAGCCGAGATGATGACCTTCTTGGCGCCAGCGTCGATGTGAGCCTTGGCCTTTGTCGCGTCGGTGAAGAAGCCGGTGGACTCAATAACGATGTCCGCGCCCCACTGAGCCCAGGGCAGCTTGCTGGGGTCGCGCTCCTCGTGGGCGAAGAACGTGTGACCGCCCACGGTGATGGTGGTGTCGGTGTAGGAGACGTCCTCGGCGAGGCGGCCCAGGATCGAGTCGTACTTGAGCAGGTGGGCGAGCGTCTTGTTGTCCGTGAGGTCGTTGATGCCGACGATCTCAATGTCCGCGCCGGAGGCGAGAATCGCACGGAAGTAGTTGCGCCCAATGCGGCCGAAGCCGTTGATGCCGACCTTGATGGTCACTGTTGTCTCCTCGACTCGTGCCGTCACCGGCACGCTTGGTTTTGGATGCTTGCGCACCTCTCCGTGCGCGGGGGGACTCCGCCAGTGCGGGCCACTGCCTGAAGCCTACTACCTAGCCGAACGCCCAGTGGCGCGACAATAGTCCCGATTGCAGGGCCTATTCCTCGACGAGCATGTCGGCCGTGAGGAACGCCTCGGTGTCGGGGATCCCGAGCTCCTCGGCACGCTTGTCTGCGGTAGCGAGCAGTCGTCGAATGCGACCAGCCACTGCGTCTTTCGTGAGTGGAGTTTCCGCGTACTTTCCGAGCTCTTCGAGCGACGCCTCCTTGTGCGCAAGGCGCAGTTCGCCAGCCTCGCGAAGGTGTTCTGGAACCTCGTCGCCTAGGATGTCGAAGGCCCTCTGCACGCGCGCCGACGCTGCTACCGCAGCCCTCGCGGAGCGGCGCAGGTTTGCGTCGTCAAAGTTGGCAAGCCGGTTGGCCGTTCCGCGCACCTCTCGCCTTGTGCGCTTCTCTTCCCATTCGAGCACCGAGTCGTGTGCGCCGAGGCGGGTCAGGAGCTGCGCGATCGCGTCACCATCGCGGATGACGACACGGTCTACTCCGCGGACCTCTCGCGACTTTGCGGAGACTCCCAGACGTCGCGCTGCGCCGACTAGGGCGAGGGCGGCCTCTGGGCCCGGTGAGGTCACCTCGAGAGCGGACGATCGACCCGGCTCGGTGAGTGAGCCGTGGGCGATGAAGGCACCTCGCCACGCGCCGATCGTGTCATCGAGAGCGCCACCGACCACCTGTGGTGGGAGGCCGCGAACGGGCCGCCCCCTGTGGTCGAGGAGGCCGGTCTGGCGTGCCAGGGATTCGCCTTCCTTGACCACGCGCACAAGGTAGCGATTGCCCTTCTTGAGGCCCCCAGAGACGACGATGATGTCGGACCCCAGGTTGTAGCACTCCTGAATGAAACCGCGCAGACGGCGCGCACCCGCGGCGGTATCAAGCTCGGCCTCGATGACAATTCGCCCGGACACGATATGGAGTCCACCGGCGAACCGCAGGGTGGTCGCGACCTCCGCTTTGCGGGCAGAGACCTTGTCGACGGCCACTCGGGCAAGCTCGTCCTTCACCTGTGCCGTCAACGCCATGCGGATATCCTGCCACTCATCTGGCGGCCGCGATGCCGCTCGGAGGAACCATGCCGAATGCGACCGCGTACTGGTCCGCCAGAAGGCCCTCGTCGTGCCGGTCGATCGCGCCGCTCGCTCTCAACGACGCCACAACGAGCGTCGATCCCCACTCCGCCACCGCCTCGGCGAGACGCCCATCGGCCGTCTCACCGGCGTCGGCCAGCACCACCGCCGGGCAGAAGTCTGGCGCCACTTCCCTGAGCGCCGCGACCTCATCGGCACGATGCATCCCGCGAGTCTCTGGGTCCTCATCCGAGATATTGAGGGTGAGCACGGCGCGGGACGAGGCTCGTGCGAGGGCGCCGCGCACGTCGGGAACAAGGAAGTGCGTGAGCACTGACGTGTACCAGCTCCCAGGGCCGAGAACGACGACGTCCGCAGTCGCGATCGCGTCGAGCGTCGCCGCTGGCACGTGTGGAGCTGCTGGGTTGAGTGCGAGGCTCACTATGCGGCCGTTGGCAGTTGCCACGGCGACCTGGCCGCTGACGTTCGACTCGCCGCTCGGCCCGCGAATGAGCGCGCTGATCTCGATGGGTTCGTCTGAGAGTGGGAGCACCCTGCCTTGGGCGCGCAACAGCCGCGCAACCCAGTCGAGGCCCCCGACGACATCGCCCGTGTGCTCCCAAAGCGCGGTGATGAGCAGGTTGCCCACGGCGTGACCGTCGAGTGCTCCCTCCGACGCGAAGCGCGACTGCAGGACATCGCGCCAAGTAGTGCCCCACTCGGTGTCTTCGCACAGTGCACTGAGGGCCATACGGAGGTCGCCTGGGGGCACCACCCCAAACTCCTCTCGGAGACGACCGGAGGAACCGCCGTCGTCGGCGACCGTGACGATCGCCGTCAGAGTCTCCGACACGGGGCGAAGGGCCCTGAGACTGGTGTACAGCCCGTGACCGCCGCCCAGAGCGACGACGTGCGGCTGTGGCATTAACGCTCCCTGTCGCGGTGGGTGACGCGCACGGGGGTCCCGCTTTCGCGCAAGCGTTCGGCGAGCGCCTCGGCGATCGCGACCGAGCGATGCTTGCCGCCCGTACAGCCGACGGCGATGGTGACCGAGTGCTTGTCGTGGGCTCGGTAGTGGGCGAGGACGTTGCCCAACAACTCTGCGTAGCCATCGACAAACTGCGTCGCACCTTCGGAGGCAAGAACGTAGTCGCGCACTGCTGGGTCGAGGCCTGTCAACGGCCGGAGGTCGGGCACCCAGTGGGGGTTGTGCAGGAAGCGCACATCAGCGACGAAGTCTGCATCTCTGGGGAGGCCGTTCTTGAAACCGAACGTGACGATGTTGATGGTGAGAGGCGTGTCGTCAGCACCCACTTCCGCTGCCACGAGGTCCCGCAGTTCGTGAACGTTGAGGTTGCTCGTGTCGATCACACGATCCGCACGCTCTCGAACCGTGGCCAGCAGTTCCCGCTCGCGCGTGATGCCTTCGAGGATCGTGCCGTCCTTCTGCAGCGGGTGCGGCCTGCGCGCCTCCTCGAATCGGCTCACAAGGGTCTCATCGGACGCGTCCAGGAACATCAGACGCACGGGAACCCCGCGCGATTCGAGGTCGTCGATGACGGCCTCGATGTCACCAAACAGGTCACGAGCCCGCACGTCCACGACGGCCGCGAGGCGATCGTCGGGGCTGCTGCCCACCATGGCGACGAGGCCCCCGAGCATTTGTGGAGGGATGTTGTCGACCACATACCAGCCTTGATCCGCGAGGGCGGCGGCGGCGCGGGTGCGGCCGGCGCCCGACATTCCGGTCACGATCACGACCTCGGAAGCTGCGTCGGGAGCATCAAACTCTGGCCTCGGAATCCCGGAGGGGAAGGTCTCTGGGGGCACCTCGTCCGTCATGTGTCCAGCATGCCAGGTGTGCCGCCGTCATCGACAGGGCCATGCAGCGCGGCATGAATCGACCGCGCTGTCCCAGCGCCGATGCCCGGCACCAACGCGAGCTGCTCTACCGACGCCGACTTCACCTGTGCCAGCGAGCCGAAGTGCGTAATGAGGGCCTTCGCGCGCGTTGGGCCCACGCCCGGCAACTCGTCCACCGCTGACGCCTTCATCGCCTTTGTGCGCTTCTTGCGATGCTTCGAGATGGCGAAGCGGTGTGCCTCGTCACGCACCCGCTGCAGCAAGAACAGAGACTCGGAACCGCGGGGCAGGATCACCGGGAACTCATCGCCGGGGATCCACACCTCCTCGAGCCGCTTCGCGAGTCCAACGACACTCACGCCTTTGACACCGAGTTCGTCGAGCACCTCTTGAGCCGCCTTCGCCTGCGGTAACGCACCGTCGATCACAATGAGTTGGGGCGGGTAAGCGAACTTGGCGGACTCGCGCTCCTCTAGCGGCAATTGAGACTCTTCGAGGTAGCGGGTGAACCTTCGGCGAATCACTTCGCGCATTGCACTCAAGTCATCCGCACCGTCGGGGATCGAGAACTGACGGTAGTGGGCCTTCTTGGGCAGCGCGTCCTCGAAAACGACCATGGATCCCACCTGATTGGTACCCGATGTGTGAGAGATGTCGTAGCACTCGATGCGAAGCGGCGCCTCGGTCAGGTTGAGGTGCCGCTGCAGGTCCTGCAGCGCGGCGGAGCGAGCGGTGAGGTCCGAGGCTCTTCGCAGCCGGTGCTGTTGGAGCACCTCGGCGGCGTTGCGGCGCCCGAGCGCCGCCAGTTCTGCCTTCTTGCCGCGCTGGGCTGGGCGAATCTCCACCCTCGCACCGCGAATCCCGCTGAGCCACTCGGCCACTCCGCCGGCCACGGAGACGGGCACGATGATCTCGGTGGGGATGTCCTGGGGATCCGCGTCGGCGTACGCCTCTTGCAGCAACTGCTCGGTCAGCTCGGAGGTGGTGAGTGGATCGGGCTTCTCGACAACCCAGCCGCGCTGACCCGCGATGCGTCCGTCCCGCACAACGAAGACATGCGCGGACGCCTCGAGCTCCTCGTCGATCACCGAGAAGACGTCGACGTCGCTCCCCTGGCTGAGGACCACCGCGTTTCGCTCGAGCACTGACCGCAATGCCGTGAGGCGATCCCGCGCGCGCGCCGCCGCCTCGAAGTCTTCGCGCTCTGCGGCTGCGGTCATCTGTTCAGTGACGTCCCTGATGATCCCCTTGGCATCGCCAGCGAGAACTTCGCAAACGCGCTCGGCTACCGCTCTGTGATCCTCAGGACTTATGCGACCAACGCAAGGAGCGGAACACTTCCCGATGTAACCCAGCAGGCAGGGACGGCCCTGGCGCTCCGCCTTCTTGAAAGTGGCAGGAGCACAGGTGCGCATAGGCAGCGCCGTGACGAGAGTGTCTACGGTGTCCCGGATAGCCCACGCCCGAGCGTAGGGGCCGAAGTACCTCACACCTGGTTTACGTTCTCCGCGCATCACGAGCATCCGCGGAAACTGCTCATTCATGGTCACAGCCAGGTACGGGTACGACTTGTCGTCCTTGAAGACCACGTTGAACCGCGGATCAAAGCGCTTGATCCAGGTGTGCTCGAGGATCAGCGCTTCGACCTCATTCCGCACCACCGTCCATTCGACGGACGCCGCGGTGGTGACCATGAGGCGGGTGCGCGGGTGCAGGGCGTCCAATGGCTGGAAGTAGTTCTGCAGCCGCTGGCGCAGGTTGACGGCCTTGCCCACGTACACCACCCGGCCCGACGGGTCGCGGAACCTGTACACGCCAGGGCTGGTAGGAATGGTGCCCGGCTTGGGGCGGTAGTCGGCCGGGTTTGTCACGTCGCCAGCCTACGCGTGAGGTGTGACGAGGCCCTGCGACTCGCTCCGCTCGCGCAGGGGGACGGCCCTCTAGGCGGCAGCGCTGGTGTCGAGCAGCTCGGCGAGGAACTGGCCGGTGTGGCTCGCGGCATTGGCCGCGATGTCCTCTGGCGTTCCTTCGGCGATCACGAGGCCGCCACCGGAGCCGCCCTCGGGTCCCATGTCGACGACCCAGTCCGCAGACTTGATGACATCAAGGTTGTGCTCGATGACGATGACGGTGTTGCCCTTCTCGACGAGGCCCTGGAGCACACCGAGGAGCTTGCGCACGTCTTCGAAATGCAGTCCGGTTGTCGGTTCGTCGAGAACATAGATGGTGCGGCCAGTGGACCGGCGCTGCAGTTCGGACGCGAGCTTGACGCGCTGCGCCTCTCCGCCGGAGAGCGTGGGCGCCGGCTGGCCGAGCCGCACGTAGCCGAGTCCAACATCCACAAGGGTGCTGAGGTGCCGCGAGATGGCCGGAATTGCCTCGAAGAACACCGCTGCCTCCGAGATCGGCATGTCGAGAACGTCCGCCACGTTCTTTCCCTTGAAGTGCACCTCGAGGGTCTCGCGGTTGTAGCGAGCGCCCTTGCATACTTCACACGGCACGTAGACATCCGGAAGGAAGTTCATCTCGATCTTGAGAGTGCCGTCGCCCGAACAGGCCTCACAGCGGCCGCCCTTCACGTTGAACGAGAAGCGCCCGGGGCCATAGCCGCGAACCTTCGCCTCGTTCGTTTCAGAGAAGAGCTTGCGCACCCGGTCCCAGACGCCCGTATAGGTCGCCGGGTTCGATCGCGGAGTGCGACCAATCGGCCCCTGGTCCACGTGCACGATCTTGTCGAGGTGCTCAGTGCCCGTGATGCGCGAGTGGCGTCCAGGAACCTGCCGCGCTCCGTTGAGCGTGTTGGCGAGCGATGTGTACAGGATGGAGTTGACCAGCGTGGACTTGCCTGATCCCGAAACGCCGGTCACCGCGGTGAGCACGCCGAGTGGGAACTCCACGTCAATGTTCTGCAGGTTGTGTTCGCGAGCCCCAACCACCGTCAAAGTCTTGTTGCGATCCCAAGGCCGCCGAGCGTCGGGCAGCGGGATCTGACGCTTGCCGGACACGTACTGTCCGGTGAGCGAGCGATCGTTGGCGAGCAGCGCTTCCACGCTTCCCGAGTGGACAACCTCTCCCCCGTGCTCGCCGGCGCCGGGGCCGATGTCCACGACCCAGTCGGCGGTGCGGATCGTGTCCTCGTCGTGCTCCACGACGATCAAGGTGTTTCCAAGATCCCGCAGCCGCGTCAGCGTGTCGATGAGGCGGCGATTGTCCCGCTGGTGAAGGCCGATGCTCGGCTCGTCCAGCACGTACAGCACGCCGACGAGACCAGACCCAATCTGCGTGGCAAGGCGGATACGCTGCGCCTCGCCGCCGCTCAGCGTCGCCGCTGCACGCGACATCGTGAGGTAGTCGAGTCCCACGTCGAGCAGGAACCCTAGCCTCGCGTCGATCTCCTTCAGCACCTGGACCGCGATATGGCGACCGCGCTCATCGAGCTCCGCGTTCGTCAAGAAGTCCCGGGCGTCCCGGATAGAAAGACTGCAGACCTCGGCGATCGACTTGCCGCCAACCGTAACGGCGAGCACTTCCGGCTTGAGTCGCGTGCCCTCGCAACGCGGGCACGGAATCTCGCGCATGTACGCCTCGTACTTTTCACGCGTCCAGTCGGATTCAGTCTGTCCGTGCAGCCGCTCGAGCCACGTAATCGCGCCCTCGAAGCCGGTGGTGTATTGACGCTCCCTGCCGTAGCGATTCTTGAAGCGCACGTGCACCTGGTAGTTGTTGCCATACAGGACGGCCTGCCTGGCATCGGCGCTCAGTTCGCTCCAGGGCGCTCGCATGTCGAAGCCCACCTCGTGCGAAAGCGCCTCCAAGGTGCGGCTGAAGTAGTCCGACGACACGCTCGCCCATGGTGCAACGGCACCTTGCGAAAGGCTGAGGTCGGGATCGGGCACGACAAGGTCGGGATCCACTTCGAGCTTGACGCCGATGCCTGTGCACTCCGGGCACGCGCCGTACGGAGCGTTGAAGGAGAAGGTGCGCGGCTCCATCTCTTCCAAGGTGAGCACGTGGTCGTTCGGGCACGCGCGCTTCTCGCTGTAGCGTCGGGCCGGCGCGTCGTCGTCGACGGGATCGATGACCACCAGCCCATCAGCGATGCGGAGCGCGGTCTCGACCGAGTCCGTGAGTCGCTGACGGATTCCGTCGCGGGCCACGAGGCGGTCTACGACCACCTCGATGTCGTGCTTGAGCTTCTTCTCGAGTTGCGGGGGCTCGCTCAACTGAATGGTCTCGCCGTCGACTCGCGCCCTGGCGAATCCCTGCCCTTGGAGGTCCTCGAACAGGTCCTGATACTCCCCCTTGCGACCTCGGACAACCGGAGCGAGCACCTGATAGCGCGTTCCCTCTGGGAGCGCGAGCACCGAGTCGACGATCTGCTGAGGAGTCTGCGAACGCACCTCTTCACCGCAAATGGGGCAGTGCTGGATACCCACCCTCGCCCATAGCAGACGCAAGTAGTCGTAGACCTCAGTGATGGTGCCGACTGTGGACCGCGGATTGCGGTTCGTTGACTTCTGGTCGATCGACACGGCGGGCGACAGGCCCTCGATGAAATCGACGTCTGGCTTGTCCATCTGCCCAAGGAACTGGCGGGCGTACGCGCTGAGCGACTCGACGTAGCGGCGCTGCCCCTCGGCGAAGATCGTGTCGAAGGCGAGCGATGACTTTCCCGAACCGCTGAGCCCGCTGAAGACGATGAGGGCGTCCCGCGGAAGGTCGAGGTCGATCCCCTTGAGGTTGTGCTCGCGCGCTCCGCGGACGATCAGCCGGTCATTCACATGGCAATGCTACGTGGAAATTGGTTCGAACGCATGTTCGAATCGCCGTGTAGGGCTAGTCCGGATCCAGGGCGCCGCCGATGCCCACCATGAAGGCTTGCGCGAGCTTGCGATTGCGCTTGCGAATCATGGGGTTGTCGATCAGCGCAGCGAGTGCGCAGTCGAGCGTCACCCGAGTATGAGAGCCTGCATCCTGCAGGTGCACGGTCAGGTTAGCGCCGTTGCTCCACACCGACATGCCCTGGGGGTAGAAACGGCGATCAATCGTCGAGCTAGGCGAGACGGCCCACTTCTGCGATCGCGCCACCGAGTCCAGCACCGGCCAAACCTCTGCGAAGGGGCGAGGAACCCACCCAGCAAAACGCGTCACGCCGGTCCGCCATCTCCGTCGGGGAGAGACTTGCCGCGCGTGGCGATGAGGCTCGCGATCGCCGCCGTGCCGATGACCACGACGATCACCACAAGCGAGACCCAGGTTGGCATCTCGGGGATCGCGTGGATTGGTTCGCCCCCGTTGATAAATGGCAGCGAATTCTCTCTCAGTGCCTCGAGGATGAGCTTGAGGCCGATGAAGCCCAAGATCACCGCCAGGCCGTAGGAGAGGTAGATGAGCCTCGACAGCAGACCCTGCACCACAAAGAACAGCTGGCGCAGTCCCATCAGCGCAAATGCGTTCGCCGTGAACACGATGTACGGGTCCTGCGTGAGACCAAAGATCGCGGGGATCGAATCGAGCGCGAACAGTACGTCGGTGGTGCCGATCGCGATCATCACGATGAGCAGTGGCGTGATGAACCTGCGACCGTTCTCTCGCACCCACAGGGATGGGCCGCGATAGTCGTCCGTAGTGGGGAAAACCTTGCGGACCCATGAGGTGACGCGGTTTTCCTTGTACTCGAGCTCTCCTTCTTCGGCGCCGCCCTCGCGGGCAACGGAGAACGCCGTCCAGATCAAGAAGATGCCGAACAGGTAGAAGACCCACGTGAAGGCAGCCAGCGCGGCCGCCCCGACTGCGATGAACACCGCGCGCAGCACCAGGGCGATCGCGACTCCGATGAGCAGCACCCGCTGGCGATACAGAGCGGGCACGGCGAACCTCGTGAGAATGACGAGGAAGACGAACAGGTTGTCGACGCTGAGGGACCATTCGGTGATGTAGCCGGCGAAGAACTCCGTTGCCTTCTGGGCGGAGTTCCACGCGATCATGCTGAGCCCAAACAGGGCGGCTAGCGAGATGTAGAAGATCGTCCATCGCGTCGACTCGCGGAAACTTGGCTCGTGCGGGTTGCGCACCACCAGGTAGTAGTCGAAGACGAAGAGTCCAACAACTCCGAGGACCGTGATCACCCAGACGGTCGTCGACTCCACCGTCACATCCTAGGGGTCGCCTCGCGCGCTATTGCGCGCCGAGCATCTGGCGCAGTTCCTTCTTGAGTTCGGCGATCTCGTCTCTGAGGCGCGCGGCGAGTTCGAACTGCAACTCGCCAGCGGCGGTGCGCATCTGCGCCGATAGGTCTTCGATGAGTTGCGTGAGCTCTTCAGACGGCCTGTCGGCCATGGGCGTGCGTGGGCCGGACGGGGTGGGCGCCTTCTTCGCCTCTTTGAGGGTCTTTGCGGTGTCCGCCTCTTCCCTCGCGAGCATCTCGGTGATGTCGCCGATGCGCTTGCGCAGCGGGGTTGGGTCGATCCCGTTCGCCTCGTTGAACGCGATCTGGAGGTCTCGCCTGCGGTTCGTCTCGTCGATCGCGGACTTCATCGAGTCCGTGACCACGTCTGCGTACATGTGGACCTCGCCGGACACGTTGCGCGCCGCGCGACCGATGGTCTGGATGAGGGACGTGCCGGAGCGCAGGAAGCCTTCTTTGTCGGCGTCAAGGATGCTCACGAGTGAAACCTCTGGGAGGTCGAGTCCCTCGCGAAGCAGGTTGATGCCCACGAGAACGTCGAACCGGCCCATGCGCAACTCGCGCAGCAATTCGACGCGCCGCAGCGTGTCAACATCCGAGTGCAAATACTCGACGCGAACGCCACGCTCGGCGAGGTAATCCGTGAGGTCCTCCGCCATCTTCTTTGTCAAGGTGGTCACCAAGACTCGCTCGTCGCGCTCAACCCGTACCCGAACCTGCTCCAGGAGGTCGTCAATCTGGCCCTCGGTGGGCTTGACGACCACCAACGGATCCACGAGGCCAGTGGGCCTGATGATCTGCTGGACCACACCGTCGGCCCGCTCCAGCTCAAACTGCCCGGGCGTGGCGGAGAGGTACACCGTCTGCCCGATGCGGTCCTGGAACTCTTCCCACTTGAGTGGGCGATTGTCCAACGCAGAGGGGAGCCGGAATCCGTGGTCCACGAGCGTGCGCTTGCGCGACTGGTCGCCGTGGAACATCGCGCCGATCTGAGGCACCGTGACGTGCGACTCATCGATGACGAGCAGGAAGTCGTCCGGAAAGTAGTCAAGGAGCGTGTGAGGAGGCGTTCCGGTCTCGCGCTGCTCGATGTGCCGCGAGTAGTTCTCGATTCCGGAGCACGTGCCGACCGAACGCATCATCTCGAGGTCGAAGGTGGTTCGCATCTTGAGCCGTTGCGCCTCAAGCAGCTTTCCCTGCGACTCCAACTCAATGAGCCGCTCGCCGAGTTCTTGCTCAATGGTCGCAATGGCGGCGTACATGCGCTGCTCGCTCGCCACGTAGTGCGATGCGGGGAAGATGTGGACCTGCTCTTTTGGCGCGATGATGTCGCCCGTGAGCGGATGGAGCGTATAGAGCGCCTCGATCTCGTCTCCGAAAAACTCGATCCGAATCGCCTGTTCTTCGTACACAGGAATGATCTCTACCGTGTCGCCCCGCACGCGGAACGTGCCGCGAGTGAACGCGAGGTCATTGCGTGAGTACTGCATCTGCACGAACTCGCGCAGCAGCGCATCCCTGTCGAGAGTGTCGCCAACCGCGAGCGTCACCATCCCATTGATGTACTCCTCCGGAGTTCCAAGGCCGTAGATGCAGCTCACGGACGACACCACTACCACATCGCGCCTGGTAAGCAGCGAGTTGGTGGCGGAGTAGCGGAGCCGCTCCACTTCTTCGTTGATCGACGAGTCCTTCTCGATATAGGTATCGGTCTGCGGAACGTACGCTTCGGGCTGGTAGTAGTCGTAGTAGCTCACGAAGTACTCGACGGCGTTGTTGGGCAGCAGTTCGTGGAACTCGTTGGTGAGCTGAGCCGCGAGCGTCTTGTTGTGGGCCATCACCAAAGTTGGCCGCTGCAGGCGCTCGATCAGCCATGCGGTAGTCGCCGACTTGCCGGTTCCCGTTGCGCCAAGCAGAACCACGTTCTTCTCCCCCGCCTGGATGCGGCGAGCAAGATCGTCAATCGCAGCCGGCTGGTCTCCAGAGGGCCGGTACTCGGAGATCACTTCGAAGGGATTCTCCGCGCGACGAAGATCAGAGGTCATGCGTCAACCGTACGCGGTGCCACTGACATGCCAGTAGCGGTGATCCTGCGACTGCGCGCAGGAGGACAGCCACGCTCGCAGGATGACAGCCACGCGCGCAGGATGACAGCCACGCGCGCGGGATGACAGTTCAGTGCGGCAGGCGCTCGAGCCAGAACGCATCCACCTGCGCCGCGAGGTTCTCCGACGTGCCCGAACCGTCGAGCACGACGTCCGCAATCGTGGCGCGCTGCTCGTCCGTGGCCTGAGCTTCAATCCTGGCCACAGCGTCGGGCCGCGTCATGCCCCTTGTGGCGATGAGCCGCTCCACGCGAACGTCCTGGGGAGCGGCCACCGTGACGACGAGATCGAAATCGCCACCCTGACCGGTCTCGAAAAGCAGCGGGATGTCGTGGACCACGACGTCGACGCCATCGAGCCGTGCCTGCTTGTCTGCCGCGATTCCGGCAGCGAGCACATAGGGATGCACGATGTCATTGAGCCGCCGGCGGTCGGCGTCGTTGGTGAAGACCAGCCTCGCAAGCGCCTGCCGGTCGAGTTGCCCGTTGACAAGCACTGCGTCCCCGAAGGCGGCCACGATGTCCACGAGCGCAGCGGATCCGGGCTCTACGACGCGGCGGGCAAGGACGTCATGGTCGATCACGCGCGCACCAAGGAGCTCAAAGCGATGGGCGGCGGTGGACTTCCCGGCCCCGATCCCACCCGTCAGTCCGATGCGCAGCACCTGGGCATCTTCACACGCCCCTCGCTCAAGGGCAACCTGATGTGAAACTCGCCTCAGGCGCGAAAAAGCCCGACGGGGGGCCCACCGCTGTGGTGGGACCTCCGTCGGGCTATTGCCTGGCTTAGTTGCCGGTCAGCTTCTCGCGCAACGCCGCGAGGCGCTCGTCGGAGGCCAGCGTGCCCTCGGACGACTCGTCCTCGTGCGAGGAGTACGACGTCGCCGATGCACCCTCACCCTTGGCGGCGCGCTTCTTGGCGGCCGGAGCGGTTGCCTCGGCCTCCGCGGCCGCAGCATCCTGCTTGGCGACGAACGCCTTGTGGGCCTCCCAGCGCTCGTGCGCACGGGCGTAGTCAGCCTCCCAGGCCTCGCGCTCGGCGTCGAAGCCCTCGCGCCATTCCTGGGTCTCAGGGTCGAAGCCCTCGGGGTACTTGTAGTTGCCCTGAGCGTCGTACTCGGCCGTCATGCCGTACAGAGCGGGGTCGAAGTCCTCGCCGTTCGGGTCGACGCCCTCGTTGGCCTGCTTGATGGAAAGCGAGATCCGGCGACGCTCGAGGTCGATGTCGATGATCTTGACAAAGACGTCCTCATCGGCCTGGACAACCTGCTCGGGCAGCTCGACGTGGCGCACGGACAGCTCGGAGATGTGGACGAGGCCCTCGATGCCCTCGAAGACGCGCACGAACGCGCCGAAGGGAACGAGCTTGGTGACCTTGCCGGGCACAATCTGGCCGATCGCGTGGGTGCGTGCGTACACGGCCCACGGGTCCTCCTGCGTGGCCTTGAGCGACAGGGAGACACGCTCGCGGTCCATGTCGATCTCGAGAACCTCGACCTCGACCTCCTGGCCCACATTCACGACCTCGGTGGGGTGGTCGATGTGCTTCCACGACAGCTCGGAGACGTGCACGAGGCCGTCAACGCCGCCGAGGTCGACGAACGCACCGAAGTTGACGATCGACGAAACGACGCCCTTGCGAACCTGGCCGGGAGCCAGCGCGGTGAGGAACGTGGAGCGGACCTCGGACTGGGTCTGCTCCAGGAAGGCGCGGCGCGACAGGACCACGTTGTTGCGGTTCTTGTCGAGCTCGATGATCTTCGCCTCGATCTGCTGACCGATGTAGGGGCCGAGGTCGCGAACGCGACGCATCTCGACGAGAGAGGCGGGGAGGAAGCCACGGAGGCCGATGTCCACGATGAGGCCGCCCTTGACGACCTCGATGACCGTTCCGGAGACGATGCCGTCCTCTTCCTTCACCTTCTCGATCGAGCCCCAGGCACGCTCGTACTGAGCGCGCTTCTTGGACAGGATGAGGCGGCCTTCCTTGTCCTCCTTGGTGAGAACGAGGGCCTCGATGGTGTCGCCGACGTTGACGACCTCATCGGGATCGGCGTCGTGGCGAATGGACAGCTCGCGGGCGGGGATGACGCCCTCGGTCTTGTAACCGATGTCGAGGAGGACCTCGTCACGGTCAACCTTGACGATGATGCCTTCAACAAGGTCACCGTCGTCGAAGTTCTTGATGGTTGCGTCAATGGCGGCGAGGAAGTCTTCGCTCGAGCCGATGTCGTTGACGGCAATCTGGGTGGACTCGGGGGTGGATACGGACATTAAGGAGTAGCTCCGATGGATGGGGGAATTCGTTATGAATATGGACTTGACCCTAGGCGCGCCGGGGCGCAAAAAGGCCAACGGACATCATACCCCTCGTACGGGCGCACGCACAATGCCGGCGTGACGCTGAGCGCTGCATCCGGCCCGACGCTGGCTACAGATCGCGGGCGGTGTCGAGCAGTTCTTGGGGCACCCATTTGGTCTTGCCCATCATCACGTCGAAAGGCTTGAGCACGATCTCGCCGGCCTCCAGAGCTGTGAACTTACCGCCCTCACCACTGGTGATCGCGTCGATGGCAGCTACCCCGAATCGCGTCGCGAGCAGCCGATCTGCCGCGGTAGGCACACCGCCGCGCTGCACGTAGCCGAGCACCGTGAGCCGAGTAGGGAAGCCCGTGGCCGCCTCGATCGCCTTAGTGACCTCATGGCCGATGGAGCCGGCAATCGGATTGCCCTTGTCATCGATCGTGGGTTTCCCGTCCCACGGCGAGCCTTCCGCGGGAATCGCACCCTCCGCCACCGCGACGATCGAGAAGTTCTTGTAGCGGTGGCGGTGCTTGATCTTCTTGGCGATGACGTCGATGTCGAACGGCTCTTCTGGCGACAGGATGATGTCCGCGCCGCCCGCAATACCAGCGGTGATGGCGATCCACCCCGAGTGGCGCCCCATCAGTTCCACGACCATCACGCGATTGTGCGACTCAGCGGTCGAGTGGAGCCGATCAATCGCCTCGGTAGCGATGGTGACGGCCGTGTCGAAGCCGATCGCGGCGTCGGTTCCCACCACGTCGTTGTCAATTGTCTTGGGAATTCCGATCACGGGGAGGCCCGTCGCCTGCGAGACCTTGCCCGCTGCCTTGAGGGTGCCGTCGCCGCCTATGCAGATGAAGCCGTTGAGCTTCTCGTTCTCCGCGGTCTCCCTGACCGCATCCATGCCGCCCTCGACCTTGTGAGGGTGGCAACGCGCCGTGCCGAGCATGGTGCCGCCTGCGACGAGAATTCCCGAGACGTCATTGCGCGAAAGAGGGACAGCGTCTCCACGGATGACGCCCTCCCACCCGTTGCGGAAACCCACGATCGATGAACCGTGCTCCGCCGTGCCCCGCTTGACGACGGCGCGAATGGCCGCGTTGAGTCCGGGGCAGTCCCCTCCGCCCGTGAGGATGCCGATGCGCATGTGCCTGCCTTCAGTGTCCGGCGGTGCGCCAATCGGCACCGACTCCAACGTTCACATCGAGCGGCACGGAGAGCTGGGCAGCACCGCTCATCTCGTCCCTGAGAATCGCCTCGACGGCCTCCCGTTCACCGGGTGCCACCTCCACGACGAGTTCATCATGCACCTGAAGTACCTGCCGTGACGAGAGCCCTTCGTCCTGAATTCTCGCGTCCACCGCCAGCATCGCCCGCTTGATGAGGTCGGCAGCGCTCCCCTGGATGGGCGCATTGAGCGCGACGCGCTCGGCAATGTCTCGTCGCTGGCGGTTCGACGACGTGAGGTCAGGCAGGTACCGCCGGCGGCCGAAGATCGTGGTCGTGTAGCCGTCTTCGCGCGCCTTGCGCACGACTGATCGGAGGTAGTCGCGCACTCCGCCGAAGCGCTCGAAGTAGTCGTCCATGAGCGCCTGTGCCTCCGGAACGTCCACGCTCAGCTGCTTGGAGAGCCCAAAGGCGGATAGTCCGTAGGCGAGCCCGTAGGACATCGCCTTCACATGGGAGCGCATCGTGGGCGTGACGTCGGCTGGATCGACCCCGTAGACGCGCGAGCCCACGAAACGGTGCAAGTCCTCTCCCGACTTGAAGGCGTCGATGAGCGCGTCATCCCCACTGAGGTGCGCCATGATGCGCATCTCGATCTGCGAGTAGTCGGCGGTCACCAACGTCTCGAAGCCTTCGCCTGCGACAAATGCCTCGCGGATGCGATGGCCTTCGTCGGTGCGGATAGGGATGTTCTGCAGATTCGGATCCTTGGACGACAGCCGCCCCGTGGCCGCCACTACTTGAGAGAACGTGGTGTGAATGCGGCCGTCCGTGCGAATCGACTGGGCAAGCGTCTCGATGATCTGGCCCAACTTGGACGCGTCCCTGTGCTCGAGCAGCGCGTCGAGGAACGGGTGCGGATTCTTCTCGCTCAATTCGAGTATCGATGCCGCGTCCGTGGTGTAGCCGGTGGCGATCTTCTTGGTCTTCGGCATGCCCAGCCTGTCGAAGAGGACCTCCTGCAGTTGCTTGGGGCTGGCGAGGTTGACGCGCTCGCCACCGATAGACGCATACGCAGCTTCGGCCGCCCTGTCGGCGCGGGCGGAGGCCTCCCCGGACAACTGCGAGAGTTTGGCAGCGTCGACCGCCATTCCCGACGACTCCATTCGCGCGAGCGTCGCGATGAGCGGCAACTCGATCTCGCGGTACAGCGGCCCCATCCCGCGCTGTTCCACTTGGGACTCGAGCTCGTCGGCAAGAGCGAGCACGGTAGCCGCGCGCTTGGCCGCGGCAGTCGCCTGCGGACCTTCGAGGCCGAGATCCAGCTGCCCCGTCTCGGCCATTTCGTCGAGGGTCACTCCGACGTAGCGCTGGGCGATGGCTTCGAGGGCGAAGCCGCGCTGGTCTGGGTTGACCAGGAACGCGGCGATCTGACTATCGCCTACCACTCCGTTGAGCTCGAAGCCACGAGCACGGAGCGCGTGCCACGCCTCCTTGGACGCGTGCAGAACCTTCTCTGCTCCGGGGTCGGCGAGCCAAGCGGCGAGCGCTTTGTCCTCATCAGGCGTGAGCGACGTCAGATCCACCCCATAGGCAGCTTCGTCGCTCACGGCGACGCCGAGCGCCCATGCATCGGCGTCCGCTCCAATGCGACCCTCAACGTGAACCGCGCACCTACCGGTATGGGCGACGATTCCCGCCACGGGCTGGTCGGTGATCACCACCAGTTCCTTGACCGACGCGGCGGGCGCGGGTTCGCCGCTCGTGGCAAAGGGCAGCAACTTGTCTCGCAACGTGCGGAATTGCAGGCTGTCGCAGACCGCGTGGATCGCCTCGGCATCGCCGCCCTTGTACTCGAGCTCCTCAACTGCGAGATCTACCTCGAGATCGGTGAGCAGATGATTGAGCTGACGATTGAGCCGCACCTGCTCGAGGTGCGCTCTCAGGTTCTCCCCAGCTTTGCCGGGCACGTCGTCGGCGGCCGCGAGAATCTGCTCCAGACCTCCGTAAGTGGCGACCCACTTCGCCGCGGTCTTGGGCCCGACGCCGGGCACACCCGGGAGATTGTCGCTCGTCTCCCCGACGAGCGCAGCCAAATCTGGATACTGCTCTGGCCGCACCTCGTACTTCTCCACCACAGCGTCGGGCGTGTAGTGAACGAGGTCGCTCACGCCTTTGCGCGGGTACAACAGTGTGACGGTGTCAGTGACGAGCTGAATGGTGTCGCGGTCACCTGACACCACAAGCACCTGCATGCCGGCCTCGCGGCCGAGGCGCGCGTAGGTCGCGAGCAGGTCGTCGGCCTCGAAGGTGGGCTTGTCGACGGCCGCGACGCCTAGCGCGGCGAGCATTTCGCGAATGAGCGGCACTTGCGGTTCGAAGTCCGGAGGAGTCGCGTCGCGAGTGCCCTTGTAACTGGGCAAGATCTCGGTGCGGAACGTGCCCCCGGGCAGGTCGAACGCCACTGCGATGTGGGTGGGCTTGTGTTCGCGCATGAGAGTGGAGAGCATGGTTGTGAACCCGTAAACCGCGTTAGTGGCGACCCCGTTCGGTGTGGTGAAGTTCTCCACCGGAAGGCCGAAGAAGGCGCGGAACGCCATCGACAGACCATCGACGAGAAGGAGTGTGCCTTTGGTGGATTCGCTCACAGATGCCAACCTATCCTCATGAACGCCGACGACGCCGTCCTACAGTTCCCCGGCACGCTCATTGAGCGCCTGGGTATCGAAATCGTGTCAGTGACCCCTGACACGGTGATCGCCACGATGCCCGTGGCAGGCAACACCCAGCCGTACGGATTGCTGCATGGAGGCGCGTCGGCAGCGCTCGCCGAAACAGTGGGTTCGTTTGGAGCTATGGCACACGCAGGAGAGCGGCGCATTGCCGTGGGGGTGGACTTGTCGATCACCCACCACCGGGCAGTGACAGAGGGCACCGTGACCGCAGTGGCCAAAGCGTTACATCGTGGAGGCACCATCGCCACCTATTCAGTGGCCATAATGGACTCCGAGGACCGGCTAGTCGCAACGGCGCGACTCACCTGTTTGGTGAAAACACGCTCGTAACACTTGGGGTCTATGGTTTCCCCAATTGCACTGAGGAGGAGCATGTGAGGCAGGCGACGCTGAGTTCCCTGACGCGCAATACAACTTTCTGGCGGGCGCTGGCGATTGTCGCGGTCGCGGCGGTGCTTGTCTTCATGTTCATCCAGTCGGCCTCCGCGGCCGACGCCACGGATGTCGAAAGCGTTGCCCCTGGTACGAACAAGTTCCTGCAGACGGTGCTGCAGGGCACGATCTACGGCCTCCTGCTCGCTCTCGCGTCGGTGGGCCTTTCTCTGATCTACGGCACCACCGGGCTTTCGAACTTCGCACACGGAGAGTCTGTGACATTCGGCGCCGCTACGGCCTTCGTGGCCATCGGAGCCGGAGCGAACCTGTGGCTCGCGATCGTCATCGCCGTAGCCGCCGGTGCAGCGTCCGGCTGGTTCCAGGACGTCATCCTGTGGAAGCGCCTGCGCAAACGCGGCGTGCCGAACATGCAGCAGATGATCGTCTCGATCGGCCTCGCACTCGTGATGGTCAACCTTCTCCAGATCTGGATCGGCCCCGACAAGGTTCGCCTCGTCACGAGCTCTCCCGTTGACCGCCGGTTCGGCCCCATCGCCATGAGCAACCTCGACCTGCTCATGGTCGCGATCTGCATCATCGCCCTCGGCTCAGTGGCGTTCTTCCTGATGCGCACGCGCCTTGGCCGCGCCACGCGCGCCGTGAGCGACAACCCGGCCCTAGCGTCGGCCACCGGCATCTCCGTCAATCGCGTGATCCGCGTGGTGTGGATGATGGCTGGCGCGCTCGCCGCTCTCGCCGGTCCCCTGCTGGCCCTCTATACGGGCACCCTCAACTTCATGCTTGGCACCGACATCCTGCTGATGATGTTCGCCGCCGTCACGCTCGGTGGACTCGGCCACCCGTTCGGCGCCGCAGTGGGTGCGCTCGTGATCGGCGTCGTCGCGAAACTCACCGAGGTGTATTCGCCGGCGCCGGACCTCAAGAATGCTTCGGTACTCGCCATCTTGATTCTCACGCTGCTCGTGAGACCGCAGGGCATTCTCGGCCGAAAGGAGCGGGTGGGCTGACATGGACTTCAACGACATCCTGCAGATCATCGTCTCCCCGGTCACCGCTGCCTTTGCGCTGGCGGCGATCGGCCTCAACTTCCACTACGGACTCACCGGTCTGCTCAACATGGGCCAAGCGGGCTTCATGCTGATCGGCATGTACGGCTACGCGATTTCCGTCTCCCACGGGCTTCCAGCTTGGGCGGGTCTCATCATCGCCATCGTCGGCGCAGTGCTCTTCGCACTCCTCCTGGGATGGCCGACGCTGCGGCTGCGAGGCGACTATCTCGCCATCGTGACGATCGCGGCGGCGGAGATCGTGCGCATCGTTGGCCGCAGTCAGTGGCTCAAGGAGTGGACGGGCGGAAACACGGGTATCCGCGGTAAGGACTTCAAGGGCCCGTTCGAGAGCCTCTCCCCGTTCCCCGACAAGCTCATCCGCATTGGGCCGTGGCAGTTCCACGGATCGCTCGCGAACTCCTGGTGGCTGCTGCTCGTCGGCTGGACCCTCGTAGCCCTCTTCGCTCTCCTGTTCTGGCGCCTGAAGAAGAGCCCGTGGGGCCGCGTCATGCGTGGTATCCGGGAGGACGAGGACGCCGTGCGCTCGCTCGGCAAGAACGTGTACTCGTTCAAGATGCAGTCGCTCGTGATTGGTGGCGTGATCGGTGCGCTCGGTGGAATAGTGTTTGCGCATTCCCAAGCGGTGTCGCCCGACTCGATGAGCCGCACCACGACGTTCTGGATCTGGACGGCGCTCCTGCTAGGCGGCGCGGCAACGGTCTTTGGGCCGATCCTGGGAACCTGCTTGTTCTGGGCGCTCTTCGTACTCATTCGCCAGGTGGGCCCGCTCATGCTTCCTGACCTCAAAGGCACCCAGGTGGAACCGCTGGCACTTGCATTCGTTGGCCTGGGCCTGATCCTGTTGATCGTGTTCAGACCACAGGGAATTCTTGGAAACCGAAGGGAGATCGCGATCAATGGTTGAGATCCCCTCCTTCGCGAACGTTGAAGCCAAGCCAGGTTCGACCAAGCCGGACCCGATTCTCATCGCCGACGGCGTGCTGCGCTCGTTCGGCGGTCTGGTCGCGGTCGATGTTCAGCACTTCGAGGCACAGCGGCACTCGATCACGGCGCTCATTGGGCCGAATGGAGCGGGCAAGTCGACCTTCTTCAATCTGCTCACGGGCTTTGACATGGCTCAAGAGGGTCGCGGCGTGTTCAACGGCCGCGAACTCAAGGGAATGTCTTCTGCTCAGGTGGCACGCTCCGGCATGGTGCGCACCTTCCAGTTGACTAAGGCCCTGAGTCGAATGACCGTCATCGAGAACATGCGACTTGGAGCGCAGAACCAAGGCGGAGAGAACTTCGCAAGGGCGCTGCTGTCGCCGCTGTGGAAGTCTCGCGAGGCCGAGATCACCGAGCAGGCAGAAGAACTCCTCACCCGCTTTAAGTTGATCGAAAAGCGCGACGACTTCGCGGGTTCGCTCTCGGGTGGCCAGCGCAAACTGCTCGAGATGGCGCGTGCGCTCATGTCGAAGCCAGAGATGATCATGCTCGACGAGCCGATGGCCGGCGTGAACCCCGCCCTCACTGAGTCGCTCCTCGATCACATCGTTGCTCTTCGCCAGGAGGGCGTGACCGTGCTGTTCGTGGAACACGACATGCACATGGTGCGCCGCATCTCCGACTGGGTGGTGGTGATGGCCGAGGGCCGCATCATCGCCGAGGGCAATCCCCACGAGGTCATGAAGGATCCTGCCGTGCAAGACGCCTACCTTGGCGCACACCACGACACCGACCTATTCGAGGAGCGCTCGTGAGCGACGCCGACGTCATCATCTCCGCCGACGACCTCTACGCGGGCTACGTCCCTGGCGTGAACATCCTCAACGGCTGCTCGATGGAGGTTCGCAAGGGCGAACTCATCGGCATCATCGGGCCCAACGGAGCTGGCAAGTCCACGTTCCTCAAGGCTCTCTTCGGTCTGGTTCCGGTGCGTTCCGGGATCGTGACGTACAACGACGAAGACATCACGGGCAAGAGCGCAAACGAGCTCGTATCCCGAGGAATCGGCTTCGTGCCCCAGACTCAGAACGTGTTCCCCTCGCTGTCCATCGAGGAGAACCTCGAAATGGGCGCGTACCAGTCGCCGAAGACCTACGCCGAACACCGCGACAAGATCTTCGAGTTGTTCCCCGTCCTCAAGGACCGCAGGAGCCAGCGCGCAGGATCGCTTTCCGGCGGCGAGCGGCAAATGGTCGCGATGGCGCGCGCACTCATGATGGACCCGCAGGTGTTGCTGTTGGACGAGCCGAGCGCCGGCCTGTCCCCTGCTCGTCAGGACGAGACCTTTGTGCGCACCCGCGACATCAACCGCACCGGCGTCACGGTGATCATGGTGGAGCAGAACGCCCGACGCTGCCTGCAGATTTGCGATCGTGGTTACGTTCTCGATCAAGGCACGTCCGCCTACACGGCAACCGGCCAGGAACTGCTCAAGGACCCCAAGGTCATCGAGCTCTACCTCGGCACGCTCGGCGCCTGATCATTCGACTGCCCTGAACTGCAGGGCCCGCTGTCACACTGAGTGTTGCGCAGAATCTCGGAAGAGATCCCGCGACTTCGCGCGGGATGACATGCGGCGCGCGGGATGACATGCGGCGCGCGGGATGACGCACGCGGGACGTTCGGCATCTTGCAACCCGACCCCAGCGTCGGCCCAGATACGCGAAGAGGCCCCCGGCTTTCGCCGGGGGCCTCTCGCTTTGAGCTAGGTCTTACTTGACCGCGCCCTCGACCGCGTCCGTCCACTGCGGGACGTTGTTCGCGTCGAAGACGTAGATGCCGATGAAGGCGCTCGAGGGGTCGTTGTCCGCGTTGAACGAACCAGAACCCGCGACCGTCTTGTAGGCGATCTCCTTGCCATCCTGGAGCAGTGCCAGGCAGTCGGCGTATGTGGAGCACTCCTCGCCACCGGTAGCACCGGAGACGGCAGCCATGTTCGCCTGGATCGACGCACCATCGGTCTTGCCGGCCTTCTGGGCGGCGAGAGCGACGAGGATCGTCGAGTCGTAGGACTCAGGTCCGTACGCGAACGACGTCAGGGGCTCCGGGGCAACCGAGTTGAGGCGGTCCTGGAAGTCCTGAGCCGGGAACGAACCGGGGATCGTGCCCTTAGCACCCTCGAGGGTGCCGGGGTCGAAGTCCTTCGAGTAGTCGGCCGTGTTGCCGTCAACCATGTAGATGCTCGTGGCCGGGTAGCCAGCCGCAACGAGCGCAGGCACGATGCCCTTTGTCTGGTCGAAGGCAACGATCAGCACAGCGTCGGGGTTCGGCGCAAGAGCGTTACCAACGATGGTGTCGAAGTCCGTCTCCTTGGGGTCGAACTCCTGACCAGCCGTGCCGTACGCGATCTTGGCGCCACCGGCCTCGGCGGTGGCCTGAACCACGTCACGGAGCGACGTGCCGTAGTCGTCGTTGAACACGAGGATCGAGATGTTCTTCTTGCCATCGGCCAGCAGCAGCTTGCCCATGACGTCACCCTGGATCGTGTCCGGCGGTGCCACGCGGAAGTAGAACGGCGAGTAGCCGCTCAGCGCGGTCGACGTGTTGGCGGGCGAGATCTGCACGATCGAGGCCGCCGCCACCGTGTCGACGACGTTCAGAGACACCGTCGAAGACGCGGCACCAACGATGGCACCAACGCCGTCGCTGATGAGCTTGTCAACGGAGGCGCTCGCAACCGCGGGGTTGTCAGCGTCAGACGAGTCCGTGTGAACCACAGAAACGTCCTGGCCGTTCACACCGCCGGCCTCGTTGATGTCCTTGATCGCCAGGTCAACACCCGCGATCTCGGGCGGGCCGAGGAAGGCGAGGCTACCCGTTTGGGGAAGCAGCGTGCCGATAGTAAGGGCCGGTCCGTCGCCACCAGGAGCGGGAGAGCCCGAGTTGTCACCCGGGTCGTCGCTCGTGGAGCAAGCGGCAAGGGCCAGCGCCGCGACGGCGGCGACAGCCGATCCGCGCGCGATGGTGTTCCAACGTGCCATGTTGTTTCCTCCATACCGACGCCGCAACGTCGGCCGATCGCACAGGAGACCCTCCCCGGTGCGTTGATAAAACGCTAGCGTGCCAAAGTTTCGCTAGTGCGTCGGCTTAGTCACGATTTCTTTACCTAAGGCGAGCACCAGGCAAGATATCGCTACTTTCCGCCCATTTGTTCGATGACCGCTTCGGCGACTTCGCGCATGGTCAGGCGTCGATCCATCGACGTCTTCTGGATCCACCGGAACGACTCGGGCTCGTTGAGGGCCATCTTCTCCATGAGGATTCCCTTTGCGCGCTCGACCTTCTTGCGCGTCTCCATGCGCTCGTTGATGTCCGCGATCTCGAGCTCGAGCGCGCGGATCTCCGAGAACCGCGACGCGGCGATCTCTACGGCAGGAATGAGGTCGCCCGGCGTGAACGGCTTCACTACGTACGCCATCGCTCCGGCGTCGCGCGCTCGCTCCACGAGTTCCGTCTGCGAGAACGCGGTCAGGAGCACCACGGGAGCCAGGCGTTCCTGAGCGATCACCTCGGCGGCGGAAATGCCGTCCATGACGGGCATCTTGATGTCCATGACGACGACATCTGGGGTGTGCTCGCGGGCGGCTGCGACGGCCTCCTCGCCGTTGGCGGCCTCGCCAACAACCTCGTACCCGGCCTCACGCAGCGTCTCGACAATGTCCATTCTGATGAGGGCCTCGTCCTCCGCGACGACGGCGCGGCGACGCTTGGGAGCGGCAGGGGTCTCGGGAGTCTCTGTCACAACCGCTAGCCTAGTAGCCGCGCCCCGATAGCCCAACCGGCAGAGGCAAACGGCTCAAACCCGTTCCAGTGTGGGTTCGAATCCCACTCGGGGCACTGCGCGCAGGAGGTTCAGTGGAGTTCCAGGCCGAGGTTGAGCCCAACGAGAAGATGCATGGGCTGGAAGTGCCGCCCGACGTTGTGGCTGGCCTCGGTGCTGGTGCCAGGCCGCGAGTGGTCGTCACGGTCAACGGGCACTCGTGGAGCACACGTGTCGCCATAATGCGCGGCCGCTACCTCATCGGCGTGAGCAACGCGCATCGCTCCGCGGCCGAACTCACGGTGGGCGAAACCGTCACCGTGAGCCTTGAAGCGGACCACTCCCCCGTCACTTTCGATGAGCCGCCGGAGTTAACCGAAGCCCTCGCCGCGCAACCTGACCTGCGAGCCGCCTTTGAGCGTCTCACCGCATCACAGCGGCGGCAACACGCTCGCGTCATCGCCCAGGCGAAGGGTGCCGAAACCCGGGCTAAGCGCGTGGACAAGCTGCTCGCAGAACTGAGCCACGGCGTCGGGCAGGCGTAGCGAGGCGACGCCGGTTTCCCGACGCCCCCTCACCTAGGTGCCGGCGCTAGCCGCGAACCTGGCCCACCTTGTGCACGAAGATCGAGTTGGTGGTGCCTGGCACGCCTACGGGCGTTCCGGAGACTACGACGACGTAGTCCCCGTCAACCGCGCGGCCAGAGTCCTTCAGGAACGAGTCGACGAGGTTCACCATGTCGTCCGTCGAGTCCACGTGGTCGACGAGCTCTGCGTTGACACCCCAGGACAGCGCGAGGCGCTTCTGCGTGTGCGCGTCGGGCGTGAACGCGATCATGGGCGTCTCAGGGCGCAGGCGCGACATGCGCAACGCCGAGTCGCCGGACTGGGTGAACGTCACGATGTACTTGACGTCGAGCACGTTGGCAACGTCCGCAGCCGCGTGGGTGATGGCGCCGCCGCGGGTCTTGGGCGTGGTCAGGTACTTCGCGATGCGCGTGAAGCCCTTCTCTTCCGTGTTCTTGATGATGCGCGCCATCGTCTCCACGGTGATGAACGGGTAGTCGCCAACGCTCGTCTCGCCGGAGAGCATCACAGCGTCGGTGCCATCGAGGATGGCGTTCGCGCAGTCCGAAGTCTCGGCGCGCGTTGGCACCGGCGAGTGGGTCATCGACTCGAGCACCTGAGTGGCGACGATCACTGGCTTGGCATTCGCGCGGCACAACTCGATGGCGCGCTTCTGAACCAGGGGCACATCCTCGAGCGGGAGTTCCACACCGAGGTCTCCACGGGCTACCATGACGCCGTCAAAGGCGTCCACGATCTCTTCGAGGTTCTCGACTGCCTGCGGCTTCTCGACCTTGGCGATGACGGGAACCGTGCGGCCCTCTTCGGCCATGATGCGCGCGACGTCCTCGTAATCGACCGCCGAGCGCACAAAGGACAGCGCGATGAAGTCGGCGCCGATCTTGAGGCCCCAGCGGAGGTCATCCTCGTCCTTGTCAGAGAGCGCGGGGACCGACACGGCGACGCCAGGCAGGTTGATGCCCTTGTTATTCGAGACGGGACCGGGGACAACGACCTTAGTGACGACGTCAGTGTCGGTCACCTCGGTGACCTCCAGGCGAACCTTTCCATCATCGATGAGGAGCGAGTCGCCCACCTTGCAGTCGCCCGGCAGCCCCTTGAAGGTGGTACCGCAAATGTCCTTGGTGCCGACGACGTCACGAGTGGTGATCGTGAAGACGTCGCCGATTGCGAGGTCGTGCGGCCCGTCCGCGAAGCGCTCCAAGCGGATTTTGGGCCCCTGCAGGTCCACGAGCACCGCGACATTGCGACCCGCCTCCGCGGCGGCTTGGCGCACGTTCGCGTAGACCTGCGCGTGCTCCTCTTCGCTGCCGTGGCTGCGGTTGATTCGCGCCACGTCCATACCTGCTGCGACAAGCTTTCGCATGTTCTCAAGAGAGGCGGTGGCGGGGCCGATGGTGCAGACGATCTTTGCGTTGCGCATGTTCTCCAACTTAGTTGCTGTTTGGCACGGGTGTGTAGGACTTATGCGCGCAGTGCGACTGTTCGCGCGGTGATAGGTGCCGGAAGCTCGGTGCCGCCGGTCAAGTACTCGTCGATAGCGGCGGCTGCGGCGCGTCCCTCTGCGATCGCCCACACCACGAGCGACTGGCCGCGGCCAGCGTCGCCGGCGACGAAGACGCCGTCTTGCGGCGTCGCGAAGCGTGCGTCCCGCGCGAAGGCCTGGCGCTCGTTGACGTCGACGCCAAGCTGCTGCGAGATGAGGTCCGCCTCTGGGCCGGTGAACCCCATGGACAACAGCACAAGGTCGGCCGGAATCTCGCGTTCGGTGCCGGGCGCGGGGCCGCGCATGCCGTTGGGCATCACCTCTGTGGTGGCGATCCGCAGCCCAGTCACGTGGTGGTCTTCGTTGCCAACGAATTCGACGGTAGACGCCAAGTACTGCCTGTCTCCGCCCTCTTCGTGGGAGCTCGAGACTTCGAAGAGCAACGGGTGCGTGGGCCAAGGCTGGTTCTTGGCGTCCCTCTCGATCGGCGGCTTGACGCCGATAGCGAGGGTCGTCACCGACTTGGCGCCCTGCCGCAATGCGGTGCCGAGGCAGTCAGAGCCGGTGTCGCCGCCACCGATGATGATGACGTGCTTGCCGGCGGCGCTGATCTGGTTGGGCACGTCAACGCCCTCGGCCTCGAGGTTGCCCTGGGTGAGATATGGCATCGCGAAGTGGATGCCCTTCATGTAGCGGCCCGGAATCGGGAGATCGCGCGGCACCGAGGCGCCGGTCGCCACGAGCACGGCGTCGTAGCGCGCCCTGAGGTGATCCCACGGGATGTCACGGCCGATGTCGACGCCCGTGCGGAAGACCGTGCCCTCGGCCTCCATCTGGCGCACACGGCGATCGATGTGGTGCTTCTCCATCTTGAAACTTGGAACCCCGTAGCGGAGCAGCCCGCCAACGGCGTCGGAGCGCTCGTACACGGCCACCGTGTGGCCCGCCCTCGTGAGCTGCTGCGCTGCGGCGAGTCCCGCAGGGCCGGAGCCGACGACCGCAATCGTCTTGCCGGTGTGGCGTTGGGCGATCTTGGGGGTTACCAGGCCTTTCTCGAACGCCTTGTCGATGATCGACACCTCGACGTTCTTGATGGTGACCGCCGGCTGGTTGATTCCCAGCACGCAAGCGGTCTCACACGGGGCCGGGCAGATGCGGCCGGTGAACTCGGGGAAGTTGTTGGTCGCGTGCAGCCGGTCGATGGCGTCGCCCCACTGGTCACGCCACGTGAGGTCGTTCCATTCGGGGATCAGGTTGCCGAGGGGGCAGCCCTGGTGGCAGAACGGAATGCCGCAGTCCATGCAGCGCCCGGCCTGCCGCTTGAGCACCGTCTCGTCCTTGGACAGATGGTCCTTGACGTCTTGCCAGTCCATGAGGCGAACGGGAACGGGACGGCTCGCGGGGAGCTCTCGCTCGCGAGTGTCGAGGAATCCGCGCGGGTCAGCCACCGGTCACCTCCAAGAATTCCGCCCAGGCGCCAGGGGCGCTGAGGTCGCCGCCCGTCTCCTCGAGCTCGACGAGCGCGTCCCGCACCCTTGCGTACTGCGCTGGGAGCACGCGCGTAAAGCGGCCCGACGCCGTGGGCCAGTTCGCGAGCAGGTCCCGTGCCATGGGGGAACCAGTCTCCGCGAAGTGCTTCTCCACGAGCGTGCGAACGATGACGTCATCTTCCGGGTCCAGTGGGCCCAAGGTGAGCTCGCCCGCGGCGACCGCGTCAGCGTTCACGCGGGACTCGCGCAGGTCGAGAACGTAGGCAGTGCCGCCCGACATGCCGGCGCCAAGGTTGCGGCCGGTGCGGCCGAGGATCACGGCCGTGCCCCCTGTCATGTACTCGAGAGCGTGGTCTCCCACGCCCTCGACGACCGCCGTGGCGCCAGAGTTACGCACGCAGAAGCGCTCGCCCACCTGACCGCGCATGAACAGTTCGCCACTCGTAGCTCCGTAGGCGATGACGTTGCCCGCGATGACGTCTTGCGAGTCGTCGAGCATTGCGGCTCTGTCAGGGCGCACGATGACGCGACCGCCACTGAGGCCCTTGCCCGCATAGTCGTTGACGTCGCCGAAGATGCGCAGCGTGATGCCCTTGGGAAGGAACGCTCCGAACGATTGTCCTGCGGTGCCGGTGAGGTTGACGCTGATCGTGTCATCGGGGAGCCCCACGCCCTGGTAACGCCGCGTGACCTCGTACCCGAGCATCGTTCCGACTGTGCGGTTGACGTTGCGCACAGTGGTCTCGATGACCACCGGCGTGCCGTTCTCGAGCGCATCCGCGGCCTGAGAGATCAATTCGTTGTCCAGCGCGGCATCAAGGCCGTGGTCTTGATTGGTGGAGTGCTTGAGGGCCGAGCCCGCGGCCGGGACCGCGAGAACCGGCGCGAGGTCGAGGCCCTGCGCCTTCCAGTGCTGCACGGCCTTGCGGGTGCGCAGCACCTCCACGCGACCAACCGCCTCTTCGATGGAGCGGAAGCCCAGCTGCGCGAGGAGCTCGCGCACCTGCTGCGCGATGAAGAGGAAGAAGGTCTCGACGAACTCGGGCTTGCCGCTGAACCGAGCGCGCAGTTCTGGGTTCTGAGTGGCGACGCCGACCGGACACGTGTCGAGGTGGCACACGCGCATCATGATGCAACCGCTCACTACGAGCGGGGCCGTGGCGAATCCGAACTCTTCGGCGCCAAGCAGCGCGGCAATGACGACATCTCGGCCGGTCTTCAGTTGACCGTCGACCTGCACAACCACGCGGTCACGAAGGCCATTGGCCACGAGGGTCTGCTGGGTGTCAGAAAGGCCGATCTCCCACGGTGCCCCCGCGTGCTTGAGGGAGTTGAGCGGGGACGCACCCGTACCGCCGTCGTGGCCCGAGATGAGCACGACGTCGGACTTGCACTTCGCAACGCCCGCCGCGATCGTGCCGATGCCGACCTCGGAAACCAACTTGGTATGGATTCGTGCGTCGGGATTCGCGTTCTTGAGGTCGTGGATCAGCTGCTTCAAGTCTTCGATCGAGTAGATGTCGTGGTGCGGAGGCGGCGAGATGAGCCCCACGCCTGGCGTCGAGTGACGCGTGGCCGCAACCCAGGGGTAGACCTTGGCGCCCGGCAGCTGACCGCCCTCGCCCGGCTTCGCGCCCTGAGCGAGTTTGATCTGCAGGTCTTCCGCGTTGACGAGGTATTCACTCGTGACGCCGAAGCGCCCGGAGGCCACCTGCTTGATCGCGCTCCTGCGCTCGGGGTCGTGGAGTCGCTCGGGCGACTCGCCGCCCTCACCCGTGTTGGACTTGCCGCCCAGGCGATTCATCGCGATCGCTAGCGTTTCGTGCGCCTCTTGAGAGATGGAGCCGTACGACATCGCTCCCGTGGAGAAGCGCTTCACGATGTCGCTGATGTGCTCGACTTCCTCGATCGGGATGGGGCGCAGCTCGGAGTTGAACTCGAGCAGACCGCGCAGCGTCATCAGCGTCCTTGACTGGTCGTCGATGAGGTCTGTGTACTCCTTGAAGACCTCGAACTGCCTGGTGCGCGTCGCGTGCTGCAGCTTGAACACCGTCTCAGGGTTGAAAAGGTGCACCTCGCCGTCGCGCCGCCACTGGTACTCGCCGCCGGTCGCGAGCCGCTGGTGTGGGGGACGCTCGCCGCTCAAGGGATAGGCGTCGCGGTGGCGCTGCGCCACCTCTTCGGCGATAACGTCGAGCCCCACGCCGTCCACCTGGCTCGGTGTTCCCGCGAAGTGCTTGTCGACCATCGCACGACTCAGGCCGATGGCCTCGAAGACCTGCGCGCCGCGGTACGACGCAATGGTCGAGATGCCCATCTTCGACATCACTTTGAGCATGCCCTTGCCGAGCGCCTTGATGAGGTTCTTGACGGCCTTCTGCGGCGAGATGTCGCCCAGATAGCCGGTCTTCGCTAGCTCTTCGACCGTCTCCATCGCGAGGTACGGGTTCACGGCCGCGGCTCCGTAGCCAATCAGCAGCGAGATGTGGTGCACCTCGCGGACATCGCCTGCCTCAACGACGAGAGACACCTTGGTGCGCGAATGGTTGCGCACCAGGTGATGGTGCACGGAACTCAGCAGCAACAGCGACGGAATCGGCGCATGTTCCTGATCCGAGTCGCGGTCTGACAGCACAAGGAAGCTCACTCCCTCGGCGATCGCGTCATCCACTTCGCCGAAGATCTCGGTGAGACGACGCTCGAGGCCCTCTCCCCCCTCGTGGACGCGATACCGCCCCTTGATGGTGCGCGCGGAGAAGATTCCCTTCAGCCGCGGGTCCGCGGCGACGTGGATGATCTTCGCGAGCTCGTCGTTGTCGATCACAGGGAAGTCGAGGACGAGTTTGCGGGCGTGAGTTGGGTCGGAGTCAAGCAGGTTAGGCTCAGGGCCGATCGCGCCGGAAATCGACGTCACGAGTTCCTCGCGGATCGCGTCGAGCGGCGGGTTGGTCACCTGCGCGAACATCTGAGTGAAGTAGTCGAAGAGAAGCCGCGGGCGCCCGGAGAGGACAGCTACTGGCGTGTCGGAGCCCATGGCGCCCAACGGCTCCGCACCGGTCTTCGCCATCGGCGTCAGAAGCACCTTCAGCTCTTCTTCGGTGTAGCCGAACGTGCGCTGGCGTCGGTTCACCGAGTGCATCGAGTGGACGATGTGCTCGCGCTCCGGCAACTCAGAGAGCCGCACGGTGTACTGAGAGACCCACTCTCCGTAGGGCTGCTCGGAAGCGAGGCGAGTCTTGATCTCTTCATCCTCGATGATGCGTCCGGCGGCGGTGTCAACGAGCAGCATGCGACCCGGCTGGAGGCGGCCCTTGCGCACCACGGTCGCGGGGTCGATGTCGAGAACTCCCGCCTCGGAGCCCAGGACCACGAGGCCGTCCTGCGTGACCCAGAAGCGCCCGGGACGCAGTCCGTTGCGGTCGAGCACGGCGCCGATGACCGTGCCGTCGGTGAACGTGAGGGACGCAGGACCGTCCCATGGCTCCATGAGCGAGCCGTGGTACTCGTAGAAGGCGCGCCGCGCCGGGTCCATCTCGTCGTTCTTCTGCCACGCCTCAGGAATCATCATGAGGATGGCGTGCGGCAGTGAACGGCCCCCAAGGTGCAGGAGTTCGAGCACTTCGTCGAATGAGGCGGTGTCGGATGCGGACGGAGTGCACACAGGCATGAGCTCCGCGAGGTCGCCGAGCAGATCCGAGCGCAGCATGCCCTCGCGGGCCTCCATCCAGTTGCGGTTGCCGCGAACGGTGTTGATCTCGCCGTTGTGCGCGATCAACCGAAGCGGCTGTGCGAGCGGCCACGACGGGAAGGTGTTGGTCGAAAAGCGTGAGTGCACGAGCGCCAGCTCTGAGGCGAACCGCTCATCCTGCAGGTCGGAGAACACCTGCTCGAGCTGGTACGTGGTGAGCATGCCTTTGTAGCTCAGCGTGCGCGCGGAGAGCGAGGCAAAGAACGGACCCCCTGCGTTCTCCGAGCGCTTGCGCACGCGGTAGACGCGCCGATCGAGGTCGATGCCTTCCCTGCCGTCCGCGGCCACAAAGACCTGGCGGAAGGTTGGCATCGCGGCACGCGCGGACGGCCCAAGAGGCTCCGGGTTGATCGGCACGTCGCGCCAACCGAGCACGGCAACGCCTTCGGACTGCGCGGCGCTCTCGAACAGGGCAACCTGGGCGTCTTCACGGCCCGGCTCCAGGTAGGCGATACCGACGGCATACGAGCCCATCGGCGGCAGGTCGAAGTCGACGTTCGCGCGCAGGAACGCATCCGGAATCTGGGTGAGGATCCCGGCACCGTCGCCCGTCTCCGTCTCCGCGCCAACGGCGCCGCGGTGTTCAAGATTCTTGAGGGCGGTGAGACCGGCTTCGACAATGTCGCGGCCCGCGGACCCGCGCAAGGTGGCAACGAACGCCACGCCGCACGAGTCATGCTCGTACGCGGGGTCGTAAAGCCCACCTGCAGGCAGGTGATCGCGAAGCTCCGCGGCCATTACACCGTCCTTCTTCGCCGCGGGCGCGCGCCAACGGCTCCTAGAGGTTTCGGGGCGCCGTCGACCCGTCGTTCACACGGGTACACAGCGTACCGCCTGACCACTGAGGACAAGAATCCCCAGCGGTCGTTGCGGGAACGGGCTACCCGTCCGCGCCGTCGCGTGCAGCGATGTCGGCGCTGGACTCGGCGGGGTCACCACCGGCGTCTACTTCGGAGGGATCGCCTCCTTTGGCCGGGGCCGCCGCGAGTTCGTTGCGCGGCACCCGCACGGGCAGCCCTCGCTGCCGTGCCCCCAGCCAGAAGAAGATGATAGTCGACGCGACGAGCGCGACAAGAGACACGAACACGTTGACGCGAATTCCCCAGAACGCGTGCGCATCGTCGATGCGGACCATTTCGATCCACAGGCGTCCTGCCGTGTACACCATCACGTACAGCCAGAACACGCGCCCGCCGCGGAGGTCGTACCGCTTGTCGAGATACACGATCAGCGCGGCTCCAAGGAGGTTCCACACGAGTTCGTAGAGGAACGTGGGGTGGAACGTGTCGAACTGCTCGTAGCCAGAGGGGCGGTACTGCGGATCAACCCACAGCGCCCACGGCACCGTGGTGGGGCCACCGAACAGTTCCTGGTTGAAGTAATTGCCCAGGCGCCCGATCGCCTGCGCAATGAGGACCGCCGGCGCCGCCGCGTCCATGAACGTCACGAAGCTCACGCCGTTGCGACGGCAGCCGATCCACGCGCCCAGCGCACCAAGCGCTACGGCCCCCCAGATTCCCAGGCCGCCGTTCCAGATCTTGAAGGCGTCGATGGGTCTGCCACCCTCGCCGAAGTACTGATCCGGCGAGGTGATGAGGTGGTAGAGCCTGCCGCCCACAATGCCGAAAGGAACGGCCCAAAAGGCGACCGACCCCACAACGTCCGCGTTCCCGCCCCGCTCCACCCAGCGTCGGGTGGTGTACCAGATAGCGAAGAAGATGCCGGCCAGGATGCACAGTGCGTACATGTGGATGGTGAGCGGCCCAAGGGAGAAGGAAGCGAGGCCCGACGGCGGGGCCGAGATAAACAGGTGGGTCACCGTGCGCTCCTTACACCTTGGGCGAGTTCCGCCACCTTCTCACGAAGAGCGGCGAGCGCGTCCGTTTCGTTCTCGTGGTCGAGCAGCGTGCGCACGAGTGCAGACCCGACGATGACTCCGTCTGCGTACGCGCCCACCTGCGCCGCGTGGGCACCCGTCGTGACGCCAATGCCGACGCACACCTGGTCCATGCCGGCCGCTCGCGAATCGCGCACGAGGCGTTCCGCAACGCTTCCGATCGACGCGCGCTCACCCGTAACCCCCATGACGGCGGTGGCATAGAGGAAGCCCGTGGTCGCGGCAACCGTGAAGTGGATGCGCTCCTGGGTGGAACTGGGCGCCACGAGGAACGTGGTCTCGAGGCCGCGGCTCGCGGCGATGGCGATCCACTCCTCCGCGTTGTCAGGGGTGAGGTCGGGCAGAATCACGCCGGCGCCGCCCGCCTCAACGAGGTCGTCTGCGAATCGCTCGAGCCCGTACTGAAGCAGCGGGTTGTAGTACGACATCACGACCGCAGGTGCGCCGGCCTGCACGGCGGCACGGACGCCGGCAAACACGTCGCGCACACGAAAACCCCGTTGCAGCGCCGCCTCCGCAGCCGCCTGAACCGTGGGACCGTCCATACTCGGGTCCGAGTACGGCAGCCCTACTTCGACTCCGTCGACGCCGGCCTCGACCATCGCGGCGATCGCGCGGCACGACGCCTCCACGGACGGGTAGCCGACAGGAAGGTAGCCGATGAGGGCCGCACGACCCTCCGAGCGTGCGGCGGCGATCGCCGCCTTCATGCTCTTCACGCCTCGTCCTCCAGCAGCCCGAACCAGCGGGCCGCCTGCTCAACGTCCTTGTCTCCCCTGCCCGACAGGCTCACGAGAATCGTTGCGCCCTGTCCCAGCTCGTTGCCGAGCCTGATGGCACCCGCAAGCGCGTGCGCCGACTCGATGGCAGGGAGGATTCCCTCGGTGCGGCTGAGAAGCGCGAACGCCTCCATCGCGACCGCGTCGGTGACTGGCCAGTACTCGGCGCGGCCGATGGCGGCCAGCCATGAGTGCTCGGGTCCAACGCCCGGATAGTCGAGGCCTGCGCTGATTGAGTGAGACTCGGTGATCTGGCCGTCCTCGTCCTGCAGGATGTAGGAACGCGAGCCGTGCAGCACGCCCGGCCTGCCCCCGGTGATTGTCGCCGCATGGCGACCGGTCTCAACGCCGTCGCCCGCGGCCTCGCACCCAATGAGGCGCACGCCTTCGTCGTCAAGGAAGGCATCGAAGATGCCAATCGCGTTCGAGCCGCCGCCCACGCATGCGACCACAGCGTCGGGCAGTCCGCCCAAGGCGAGAAGCTGCTCTCTGGCCTCAACGCCGATGACCCGCTGAAAGTCGCGAACCATCGCCGGGAACGGGTGCGGCCCTGCCGCCGTGCCGAAGATGTAGTTGGTGGTGTCGACGTTCGCTACCCAGTCGCGAAATGCCTCGTTGATCGCGTCTTTCAGGGTGCGCGATCCGGACGTCACTGGGATCACCTCGGCCCCAAGAAGCCGCATGCGTGCCACGTTGAGTGCCTGGCGCTTGGTGTCCTCTTCGCCCATGTAGATGACGCATTCGAGATCCATCAGGGCGGCCGCGGTCGCCGTGGCAACGCCGTGCTGGCCCGCACCAGTCTCAGCAATGACCCGCGTCTTGCCTACGCGCTTCGTCAGGAGCGCTTGGCCCAGCACGTTGTTGATCTTGTGCGAACCGGTGTGATTCAAGTCCTCACGCTTGAGGAAGACCCGCGCCCCGCCAGCGTGGCGCGCGAAGCGCGGCACCTCCGTGACAATCGACGGGCGGCCCGTGTAGTCGCGCGCAAGTCGGTCGAGTTCGCCCTGGAACGCGGGGTCGATCCGTGCCTTCTCGTAGGCGTCCGTAAGCTCGTCGAGAGCCGCAACGAGCGCCTCTGGGACGTACCGACCACCAAAGTCACCAAAAAACGGCCCTGGGGCCGCCTGGAGCGAGTCCGTCACGGACGCACCGAACGCAGCGCGGGGTGGGCGCCAGCAGCGACCATCTCGGCGACCGCCTGGCGTGGGTTGTCATCCTTGACGAGCGCCTCGCCCACGAGAACGGCGTCCGCACCCATTCGCGCGTACTCGACGACGTCGTGGCTGTCACGGATACCTGACTCGGCAACGCGCAGGATCCCGTCGGGAATCGTGGGGGCGACGCGCTTGAACGTGTGGCGATCTACCTCGAGCGTCTTCAGGTTGCGGGCGTTGACGCCGATGATCCTGGCCCCCGCATCCGCGGCGCGAAGCGCCTCTTCGGTGTCGTGAACCTCCACGAGCGCGCACATGCCCAAAGAATGGACGCGCTCGACGAGGCTCTCGAGTGCCATCTGCTTAAGCGCCGCGACGATCAGGAGCACCATGTCCGCCCCGTGCGCGCGAGCCTCCCACACCTGATAAGGCGTGACGATGAAGTCTTTGCGGAGGATAGGGATGTCTACCTTGGCACGCACCGCATCGAGGTCGCCGAGGCTGCCTTCAAATCGGCGCTCTTCTGTGAGCACGGAGATGACCGACGCTCCCCCGGCCTCATACTCAGTTGCGAGCGATGCTGGGTCGGCGATCTCGGCCAGCTCGCCCTTCGAGGGGCTAGATCGCTTGACCTCCGCGATCACCGCAACCTCGTCGCGGGCCAGAATCTGACGGGCATCAATAGCGCTCGGCAAACGGGACGCACGCTCCTTGAGCGACTCCATCGAGGTCAACTGCTCGCGACGAGCTAGATCTTCGCGCACTCCCGCGACGATGCTGTCGAGCACATTGGTCCCCGCCTCTGCCATGGCCCTATGGTAGCGCCGCCAGGCGCGGGCCCTGACCGCGCTACCCAGCTGCGGCGTCGGGCCTCACGGCGCCAAGTACGGGGCGAGCGGACCCACGTTGCGCAGGATCCAATACGCAACCACTCCCCCAGCGAGCACATACAGCGTCCATGCTGGGGCTGGCTTGGCGACGCGGCCGTGGCCAAGAGTGCCCGCGAGCCACCAACCCCATCTCCAAACTAGCCACGCGATCGCCACGATCGCGAACGGGTTCATGTCGATCGCGCCAGCGAAGTTGAAGTGAGCGAGGTCGTGGATCGCGCGCAGGCTTCCACAACCCGGGCAGTACCAGCCTGTCAGCCACAATGACGGGCAGGTTGGGTAGTGGCCAGCCTCGTGCGGGTCTACAGCGGCCACAAACGCCGTCGCCGCCCCGGCAGCGAGCGCGACCGCGACCGGAGCGGCAAAAGCCGGCAACCGCGAGGCGCGCCGCTGCGGGGCGGCGACGAGTTGGGTCATCAGGAGGTGCTGGCGCTCAGCACTCCGAGGCCGACGACGAAGATGAGGTAGAGCGCGACGCCCGCCCCACCGACGACGGCGGACACGATCGACCACTTCTTGGCGGCATCAGCGGACGCCTGGGCGCCGGCGTAGTCGCCCTGGGCCCACTTGCCGTTGACTTCGGCGGCCTTGATGATCGCGACGATGCCGAACGGGAGGCAGCACAGGATCGTCGTGAGGATTGCCCACACAAGATTGTTGTTCGGCGGCGGCGAAGACATCGGCATGGCGGGCTGGCTGGGCGGCATCGCCGGGGGCGGCGGAGGCGGCGGAGGCGTCATTTCAGACATCGAGGTATCCCCTTCGTTGGCACGGCGCCCGGGACGGCGCCGGTGGGGTTACCTTAGCGGCTGACCGTAGCCAAGCGCGCGCAGAACTCCACCCGCGATGAGTGAGATCGCCGCGATGGCCACGCCGATCCATACGAGCCACATCGTCTCGACCATCATGCCAATGCCGGCGACGAGAAACGCCAGCACGATGCCAGCGTTCAGCGCCCACGCGGCGAGCGTCATCCCGTGGTTGGGGGCGGCGGAATCCGGAAGGTCCTGCTGCTCGAGGTGAACGCTTGACATGGAGGGCTCCTTGGACGTCGTAGGGGCAGATGCCTGCGGCGATTCTAGCGTGGCGCGACGCGGTCCAGCCGTGAAGCAACGCGGACGGCCCTGACCATGGCGGCCGCCTTGTCCCTCGTCTCCTGGGCCTCGCGCTCGGGGACGGAGTCAGCGACTATCCCTGCGCCGGATTGGATGTAGGCGACGCCGTCGCGAATGAGCGCCGTGCGAATCGTGATGGCGAAGTCCATATTTCCCGCAAAGTCGAAGTATCCAGCTGCACCGCCGTAGAAGGCCCTGCGCACGGGTTCGATCTCATCGATAAGGGCGATTGCCCTCGCCTTTGGCGCTCCGGAGAGAGTTCCAGCGGGGAACGTCGCCGTGAACGCGTCAACGGCGGTGTGCTGCGGCTCGATGCGGCCGACCACGGTAGAGCAGATGTGCATGATGTGGCTGTAGCGATTGACCGCCATGAATTCGGCGACCTCCACGGATGTCGGCTCGCACACCTTCACGAGGTCATTGCGCGCAAGGTCGACGAGCATGATGTGCTCGGCGATCTCTTTGGGATCGTCGATGAGCTCCGCCGCGAGAGCCTTGTCCTCTTCAGGGGTGGCTCCACGCGGACGCGAGCCCGCGATGGGATACGTGCGCATCTGGCCCTGCTGCAGCGCCACGAGCGACTCCGGACTCGCGCCAACGATCGCGAACTCGCGACCCACACGATCCTCGATCTGGAAGTAATACATGTACGGACTCGGGTTGATCGTGCGCGCCACTCGATAGACGTCGAGCGGGTCGCCGTCGTAAGGCAGGTCGAACCGCTGCGAGGGCACCATTTGGAACACCTCGCCATCCCTGATCGCGCCCTTCGCGAAGCGCACGGCCTCCTCGAACTCACCCTCAGCGCTGCGCGGGCGAATGGCGATGTCCTCTCCATCCCGCAGCACCGACACGTCGCCAGCGTCGGCTGCCGCGAGGGCCGCCTCCATCGCGTCCACGCGCGCTACGGCGTCGGCGTAGGCGTCGTCAATCCCGGTCTCCTGGGCGTCGGCGTTGACCGCGTTTGCGATGAGCCAGACGCTGCCGTCGTGATGGTCGATTGCGGCGACATCCGTTGCCAACGCAAGCACGGCGTCGGGCACATCGATGTCCTTGGGCGCCTTCTTGGGCAGCGTTGGCTCCCACTGCCGGATGATGTCCCAACCGATGACACCCACCATTCCTCCGGTGAGTGGCGGGAGGCCCTCGATGGGCTCCGACCGCAGCTCCGCGAGCACCCGTCGAATTGCGTCGAGAGGGGCGCCGTCGGAGAGACCCACCGGGACCTCGCCTGCCCAGTTGGCGTCATCGCCGTCGATCGTGAGCGTGGCGCGAGACCGGACGCCAACAAACGACCATCGCGAGCGCGAACCGTCGGGCTCGGCGGACTCGAGAATGAATGTCCCCGGCCGTCCGCCTGCGAGAGCTCGGTACACGGCAACTGGGGTAAGCGAGTCGGCAAGCACTCGTCGCACAACGGGAACCACCCTGCGAGAGGTGCCGATCGCGACGAACTCCTCCAGCGAAGGCCAGGTCGCTCCCCATTCGACTCTCACCGCGGTCATTCGGCAATCCCCGATACGGCGCCAAGATCTCCCCCAGCGTCGAAGCACGAACGCTCGCCCGTGTGGCAGGCAGGACCCTGCTGGTCCACCTGAACAAGCACCGCGTCGCCATCGCAGTCAAGGCTCACGGAGACCACGCGCTGCGTGTTGCCGGAGGTGTCGCCCTTGCGCCACAACTCTTGGCGCGACCGACTCCAGTAGACCGCCCTGCCGGTCGCGAGGGTCTGCTCGAGCGCGTCATCGTTCATCCACGCAACCATGAGCACCTCGCCCGTGTCGTGTTGCTGCGCAACGGCGACCACGAGGCCGTCGGGCGAGCGCTTGAGCCTGGCTGCGATGTCTTGGGCGAGCATGGCGAACATCTTTCCACGTGCGCGCAATGGAGGATCACGCTCGCATGGCCACCAGGGTCACGGGTGCGGATTTCGCAAAGCCACGGCGGCCTGTTGGCCGAGCACAGCGAAGCCCAGCGACGCACCCAGCCGCTGCGACGTCTCGTTTCCCCCGCGGGCGCGCCATTGCGAGACCAGCCCCGCGTTGTGCGCCTCAGTAATCGCGTGCGAAGCGACATCCCGCGCGTAGCCACGCCCCCGGAACGTCGGATGAGCCACGACGCCGATCTGCGCGAGCCCCTCGCCCCATTGCTCGAAACCAGCTATCGCGGCCACCTGACCGCTTGGGGCGTGCACAGCCCACCGGTTCGGCATGTCACCCAGTCCGCCTTCGTGCCACTCGGCCTCGGGGTTCGCGGCTCGCAGTTCCTCCACGGCCGCCTCGTGAGCGGGCTCCACGTGATGTTCGTGCGAGCCGCCGAACGGGTGCTCCCTGAAGCCGATACTCGCCGTGCCGATGAACTCCGGATCGCACCGCGCAAGGCGCTCCATGAGCGTGGGCTCTGACAGCAGCTCGTGCGCCTGCAAGCCTGCGATAGCCGCGAGGCCCGTATAGGGCGCCACCACCACGGTCGAGGACCGGATCCTCACCACGACGAGCGCCGCCAAGTCCTCGCGCTGCACCGCGTGAATGCCTGCGGAGCGAAAGGTCTTGGCATCCACGCCTGCGCGCGCGGCCCACTCGGTCAACACGCGCGACCATGCGCTTGGTGACAGGACGTCATCGTCCGCGGTGGTTGCCACAGTGTCCATGGTGCCAGCACCCATCGCCTTTTCGGCGTTACGCACGGCAGTTGCGGCACCACGGGCCGGCCGACGCTGGGGTCAGTCTCGCGTCTGGCTCACCCACGCGGCATACAGATCGGCGTAGGTTCCGCCTGCCGCCACGAGCTCCTTGTGGGGGCCCACCTCGATCAGTTCACCGTGTTCCATGACGCCGATGAGGTCGGCGCGCTCAGCCGTGGAAAGCCGGTGAGCGATGACGACGGCCGTTCGTCCCTGCATGAGCCCCTCGAGCGCGCGCGAGATCCGAACCTCTGTCGCGGGGTCGACGGCACTCGTCGCCTCGTCGAGGACCAGCAGGTCCGGATCCCTGAGGTACGCACGGGCGATCGACACGAGCTGGCGCTCCCCTGCGCTCAAAAGTTCGCCGCGGGGACCAACTGGGGTATCGAGGCCGTTCGGCAGCGTGGCGAGCCACGACTCGAGCCCAAGAGACTCGAAAGCGGCCCCGGCGCGCTGTGCGAGGTCCTCCTCCGCAGCGTCGGGCAGCGCGTAGGCGAGGTTCGACCGTATGGTGCCGTCGAAGAGGAAGCCCTCTTGAGGCACCACCGCGACCGACCGCCTGAGCGAGTGCATAGGCACATCGCGGAGATCGACTCCTCCGACGCGGATAACGCCCGCAGAGGGGTCGATGAATCGCGACATGAGGCGAGCGAGCGTGGTCTTGCCGGAACCGGTCTGTCCCACGAGCGCGATGCGCTTGCCCGACGGCACCTTCAGGTCGATACCCTTGAGCACCTCGGGACCGCCTGGGTACGTGAGCCGGACGCCTTCGATGGAAAGTTCGCCGTGCGCGTGCGGAATCGGGGTTCCGTCGGCTCCAGGGTCCGCGATCGTCACTTCTGTGTCGACGAGCTCGATGACGCGCCGCCAGCCGACCATCGCACGCTGAAGCTCCGCGAGCATCTCAATGATCCAGTTGAGCGGGCCCGAGAACGTATACACGAGGAACGGGAAGGCGACCACGGTGCCAACGGTCATCTCGCCGTTCAGGGCGAGCGCCGTGCCGCCGATGAGCGCGAGGCCCGTCGCCAGGGACTGTGCGAGAACGGCGGAGGAGCTGTTCGCGGCGGACAGGACCGAGGCGCGACGCTCCGCCTTGAGAATCTGATCGATCTGGGAGCCCAGGCGTCCACGCATGCGCTGCTGCACGCCATAGGAGCGAATGGTGGCGATCCCAACGATCTGCTCGGACGTGGCCGCGAGAAGGTCCGCCATCATCGTGCGCACTCGCTGGTAGGCCTTCCGCACCCGCGGCTGCACCCACATGAGCGACATCACGGCAGGAATGAAGGCCAGCAGGATGAGGAGTGACAGCTTCCACGAGTAGGTGAGCATGACGACGAAGACGATCGTGGACTCGAGGGCCGCGATGACCATCGCTGCACCGGTCCACTGCATGAGGTCGCGCATCGTGTCCACGTCACCAGTGACGCGAGAGACGTAGCGACCGCGCGCCTCTTCGTTCTGTGTGAGCACCGAGAGATCGTGAACAGTGGAGAAGGCCTCGACGCGCAGGGTGGCGAGGCCCGCCTCCGCGGCCCCGACCATGCGCGTGCGCACCCGCCACGCGACCACGCCTGACGTGATCAGCACCAGGACGCCCGCGATCGCGTACTGAACGACGACCGTGGTGTTGACACCTCCGGGGGCCAGCAGCCCGTGGTCGGTGATGCGCTGCGTGAGGAACGGGACCGCGGCCTGGCCGGCTGCCGCGAGCACCGCGAGGCTCAGCGTGACGCCCAGGCCCTTGCGGAACTCGGGGCTGATCTGGAAGCCGCGGCGGAAGGTGTCCTTGAGGCGAGGCTGGTCGCTCATCCGATGTACCCCGCTTCCTCGGCTGCCTGCCGCTTGGTGTCTTCTTCGTAGGCGAGTACGAGCTCGCGGTAACCAGGGTCGCGCTTCAGCAGATCAGCGTGCTTGCCCGCGTCCACGACTCTGCCGCGGTCCACGTGAACGACGTGGTCTGCCAGCAAGATCGACGCGAGTCGGTAGGCGATGATGAGCACCGTTGGCCCGTCGCCGTCCTTGCTCAGGCCCGTGAGGATCTCGCGCTCGACGCGAGGGTCCACCGCGCTCGTCGCATCGTCTAGCACCAGCACGCGCGGCTCGCGCACGAGCGCGCGAGCGAGAGCAACCCGCTGGCGCTGACCGCCGGACAGGTTCATCCCGCGCTCGTGCAGAACTGCGTCGAGACCGCCGATCTGCTCGACGACGTCGACGACGTTCGCTCGCTTGAGGGACCTCCAGATCGACTCATCGTCGAAGGTTTCGCCCAGTGTCACGTTGTCGCGCACGGTGCCTGCGAAAACGAACGCCGTCTGCGGCGCGAGCGCCACGTGTGAACCGAGTTCGGCGATGGTCGACAGGTCGATATCGTCGAGAGTCACGGTGCCAGTGACCGGTCGCGCGAGGCGCGATGCAGCGAGCGCCACGGTCGACTTTCCGGAACCCGTTGCGCCCACGAGTGCGGTCACCGTCCCCGGTTCGAGCGAGAGCGAAACGTCGCGCAGGATGACCGCCAGGTTGCCCTCGCCGTCGTCCGCGCCAATGTCCGCACGATCGAAGGACATGGCTCCGGCGCCATCGTGGCCCACACCCACGTGACCCGGCTCGTCCACCTCGGTCGCGGCCTGTGCGATCTCGCCCACACGTCGGAACGACACGAGCGCAGATGGCATCTGCCCGAGCACCCATCCCAGGCCGCGGATCGGCACTCCGAGGAGCGTCACGAGGTAGATCGCCGACACGACCTCGCCAATCGTCACCGCTCCGGCAGCAGCGCGGTAGGCGCCGACCACCATGAGGGCGACCGAGCCGAGCGGCACGATGAGGTCCATCATCGGCTCGAACCAGGCGGAGGTGCGGCCAACGCGGGTGTCAGCGTCCCGCAGTCCCTGCGCGACCTCGGCGAACCGCTTCTCCTCGATCGCCTCGGCGCCGAGCGCCTTGACGACCGTGCCGCCCTCGAAGCTCTCGTGGGCGATTGTCGACACTTCCGAGCGCAGAGATTGGCCCAGGTCCCAGCGCGGCGTGATGACGCGCTCGTAGATGTAGTTGATGACGAGGATCACCGGGATCACCGACATGCCCGTGACCGCGAGCCACGGATCCATGGCGAACATGGCCCAGCCGGCCGCGAACATCATGACGACCGATCCCGCGGCGAACGCGAACGGGTGCAGCGTGTTGGTCGCCGTCTCAGAGTCGGAGGACATCGCCGACAGCATGCGTCCCGGCTGGTTGGCGCGGTGCCATCCGAGCGGCAGCGACGCGAGAGCGTCCGCGACCACGCGGCGGTGGCGAGCCCCAACGCCTGCAACGGCATTGCCCTGGAACGAGCGCCGCAAGTAGACCAGGATCGCGTTGACGATACCGATGATCAGGAACACGCCTCCGGCAAGCAGGATCGCCGTCTGCGGGTCTTGGGTGTACTCGCCCCAGCGCCCCTGAATCGGCTCGCCTCCCACTCCCGGGATCACCACGTCATCAGTGATGTTTCCGAGCAGTCGACCGAAGATGACCGTCATCAGGGAGAAGATCGCCGAGAACGTGATCGCGAGCCCAAAGCGAAGTCGTTCGGTTCTGAGGGCGTGCATGAGCAACTGCCCTGCCTTGTGCATGAAGCTGCCGCTGAGCTCGTAGTCGGCGGCCGTTGAACGCTGCCGACTCATCGCACGTCAATCCCCGCCGCGCGCATGTGCTCCTTGACGTCCGCGATCGTGAGCGTGCCGAAGTGGAAGACGCTCGCGGCAAGAACTGCGTCGGCGCCCGCTTGAGCGGCACCCACGAAGTCTTCAACGCTTCCGGCACCGCCGGAAGCGATGAGCGGCACCTTCACCACGTCACGCACCTCCTTGATCATCGTCACATCAAAACCGCTGGTAGTCCCGTCGGCATCCATAGAGTTCAGCAGAATCTCGCCGGCGCCCAGCTCTTCGCCGCGCCGCGCCCACTCGATCGCGTCGATTCCAGTGCCCTTGCGGCCACCATGAGTCGTGACCTCGTACCCACTGGGCGTTTGCACGCCGTCTCCACAGCGTCGGGCGTCAACCGACAGAACCAGCACCTGATTCCCGAACCGCTTCGCGATCTCCGCGATCAGTTCCGGGCGCGCGATCGCGGCCGTGTTGACGCTGACCTTGTCCGCACCCGCCCTCAGCAGTCGGTCCACGTCGTCGGTGGAGCGCACGCCGCCGCCAACCGTGAGCGGCACCAAGACCTGGTCTGCGGTGCGGCGAACCACATCCACCATGGTTTCGCGGCCCGACGCTGAAGCCGAGACATCGAGGAAGGTCACCTCGTCCGCGCCCTCAGTTCCGTAGCGCGCGGCCAGTTCCACTGGGTCGCCGGCATCGCGGAGGTTGGCGAAGTTGACGCCTTTGACCACTCGACCAGCGTCCACGTCGAGACACGGGATGACCCGCACGGAGACGCCCATCAGGTAGCCGGGGTCCACACGTCGAGAATGTCGACGACGAACACGAGCGTGCCCTCTTCCGGATAGCCGAAGGCGGGCGGTGCCACCACAAGCACCTGCGAACCGGCAGTCTGATCCAAAAGCGACTGATCAAGAGCGGGAATCAACTGCCCCGTGCCGACCTGCGTGTTGAAGGGCGCGGTGTCGGCGGGCCACGAGGAGGCGAACTCCGTGCCGTCCCTCCAGTGCACCGCCTTGTAGTTCACCAGCAGGTACGAGCCCTTCTTCACCTGCTCGCCGTCACCTTGGATGAGCGTCTCCGACTGGACCGTCGTCGGCTCGGTGAGATCGTCGCCGATCGTGATCGTGGGCTCCCCCGTGTCCTCGTTGACCTCGACAGTTGGGAGATCGTCCCGCGGGGGAATCGGCGTTCCGGTCGCGCGCTCCGAGAGCACGTCGACGACGAGGGCAACGGTGGGTTCCGATGATGTCGGGTCGCCGCTCGACTCGGGCGTCACACCATCCTCATCGTTGGCGGTCGCCACAACCAACACGCGCATGCCCACGTTTCCGTCGATCAGTAGGTCATACAGGCTGTCGCCGAGCACCTCGCGGGCAAGCACGTAGGACTGTGGGAGGCCGTCAAACGTGTTGACGACCTCGGATCCATCCGCGAGAGAGACCCCGTACACGTCCAACAGCAACGGCTGGTTGTCGACGAGCGGAGCGCCCTCGCCTTCCCAAATCACTTTGCCCTGGGGCTCGGTGAACGTTTCGTCTTGCGAGAGGGTGATGCTGGGCGCCAGTCCGTCGGAAGGGCCAATGATGATGTCGTCGATATCCGCGGCGTGAGTGCTGGCGGTGGCGTCGGCGTCGGTCTGGGTGCAAGCCGTCAGGGTGAGCAACGCCAAGGCGACGGCCACAAGGGCGCGAGCGCGCATAAGCGTTCCTTCCAAAAGGGGTTGGCGGCGTGTCCAGTATACGAACGTCACGCGGAAGCGAGCGAATCGATGAGCTCGTCAACCCTGGCGTCTGCGCTGCGGAACGGATCCTTGAGGAGCACAGTGCGCGACTCTTCCCCGGTGACCTTGAGGTGTACCCAGTCAACGGTGTAGTCGCGAGCAGCCTCGGATGCCGCATGCACGAACGCCCCGCGCAGGTGAGCCCGCGTCGACGTCGGTGCGGTGGTCATGGCGTGCTCGATCCGCTGATCATCGATGACGCGCTTCACCAGGCCCTGGGACTGCAGGCGGTAGAAGAGGCCGTGTTCGGGCGACACGTCGTGGAAGGCGAGTTCGAGGCGCGCGAGACGTGGGTCGTCGAGTCGGCACCCGAGCCGATCCTGATACCGGTTGAGAATCTTGAGCTTGATCGCCCAGTCGAGTTCGGTGTCGACGAGCGAGAAGTCTTGAGTACGCACCGCGTCGATCCCGCGCTGCCAGAGTTCAAGGACCTGCTCAACCTCATCCGTGACGGCGATGTGGCCACCGAGGTGACTCCTCACCAGGTCCACGTAGGCCTGTTGAATGTCTACGGCCGTGCGCGTTCCCCCGTCGGCAAGCTCAACTGTTGCCGTCCCCGTGGGGTCGTGCGCGACATCACGGATCGCCTGCATCTCGCGCGCAAGCGCCAAGCCCGGCATGACGACTCTCGCCTCCATGAGGCGAAGGATCAGATCGGTAGAGCCCATCTTGACGAGCGTGGTGGGCTCGGCCATCGTCGAGTCACCGACGATGACATGCATGCGGCGATACAGCTCGGCATTGGCGTGGGGCTCGTCGCGCGTGTTGATCATGGGGCGAGATCTCGTCGTCGCGGAGCTCATGCCCTCCCACATGTGATCGGCACGCGGCGAGAAACTGAAATGTGCCCCTTGGGGCGTTCGTGTGATGCACCCGGCGCCGGTGACGATCTGCCGGGTCACAAGGAATGGCAGCAGGTCACTGGCAAAGGACTTGAAGTCCGCGCGGCGGCGCACCAGGTAGTTCTCGTGGCAGCCGTAACTGTTGCCGGCCGAGTCGGTGTTGTTCTTGTAGAGGTGGATCGTTCCCTCGACACCTACAGAGCGCAGGCGCTCCTCGCCACCCGCGACAAGCGCCTGAACGATTCGCTCGCCCGCCTTGTCCAGCGCGATCAGGTCCGTGAGGTTGTCCGCTTCCGCGGTCGCGTACTCGGGGTGGGCGCCCACGTCGATGTAGAGCCGCGAGCCATTGGTCAGGAATACGTTCGAGGATCGCCCCCACTGCACCACGGAGTGGAACAGGTGGCCGGCCACCTCCTCTGGGGTGATCGGCCTGGTAGTTGCCGTGTCGAGGTGGAGCCCAAACTCGGTTTCGAGCCCAAAGATGCGGCGAGCCGGGTCTACCTCGAGCGGCGGCGGGACATCGGAGCTAATCATCTGAACGTCCGCTCACCCGCTACTGGCCGCCCTTCTGAACGAACGATCGCACGAACTGTTCGGCGTTGACCTGCAGGCTGCCATCGATCTCGTCGAGCAGCGCGTCCAAGGCGTCGGTGCTGGCAGCGGCCGCTGCTGGCGGCGCCGCATCGTCGGGCTGGTCGTCGTCGTAGGAGTCCTGATTGACGCTTTGCTGGGGCATGGTTTCACTCTACCCGCGCGCGAGTTCGTCGATGAGGGGGTGGGAGCCCGACGCTGGGTCGTCCAGGTGCACCACTTCGAGATGGCCGTGGTCGGCTTCGCGGTCGAGAACGATCGTCGACCACCCTGCGGCATCGACGATGTCGGGTCGGGCCGCGATGATGCGGCCCCGTAGACGTGCGCGCGTGTCTTGGGGGGCGTGCACCATGGCGTCGGCCACCTCGTCGTCGGTCGCGAGCCGCTCCACCTGACCCGCGCTGGCGAGCCTGGCGGACAGTCCGGTGCCCAGTTGGCTCCACACGATGTCGCTGGCGGCAATGCGGGGGTCATCCCAGGGGGCGCCATTCCCGTCCTGGCCGTATTTGGCGCGCATGCGACCCAGAAGCTGGAGCTTCGCCACCCACTCGACCTCGCGAGCCGTCTCGAAGATGTCCCGTTCCAACCGGTCGAGCAGCGACTCCCAGCGCGCGACAACCGCCGCGTCCACGGAGTCCGCAACGTAGTCGCGCCCGATCTCGAGCAGCGCCCGCTGAACCTGGAGCGCCGTGCCAGCCGTGCCGTCGGCCAGCTGCAGGCTTTCGCGGAGTGAGAGGTCACGGGAGACGCGCTGCACGTCGGCAACGGGCTCCGCGAGCACCAGTGCGTCGAGGCGCTCGTCGTCGGCCTCGATCGCCCCCAGAATCAGGGACGTCGTGCCCAACTTCATGAAGGTGGCAACGTCGAACGTGGTCGCGTCACCGATGATGATGTGCAGCCTGCGCCACAGTTTGCGGTCGGCGTGCGGTTCGTCCCGTGAGTTCACGATCGGCCGGCGAAGAGTGGTCTCGAGGCCCACCTCTGTCTCCATGTAGTCGGCGCGCTGGGAGATCTGGAATCCGGGCTGCTCACCGCGGATGCCGAGCCCAACGCGCCCCGCTCCCGTGTAGATCTGGCGCGTCACGAGGTGCGACGTGAGTCGCGTCGCGAGCAGATCGAAGTCGACATCGCGCCGAATCTGGAAGTTCTCGTGCGTGCCGTAACTGGCACCCTTGCCGTCCACGTTGTTCTTGAACAGGCTCACCTGGGAACCCTCTGCCGCGGCGTAGGCAATGGCCGCCTCAAACGCGATCGCGTCCCCCGCTCGGTCCCACACCACTGCATCGCGGGCGTTCGTCACCTCGGGGCCGCTGTACTCGGGGTGCGCATGGTCAACGTAGAAGCGCGATCCATTGCTCAACACCGCGTTCAGGTGAGCGGGATCCTCCCAACTGCCCCGGCGACGCCTCAGCGTGACCGCCCCATGCTCCGCGTTGAACTCGTGGGCATCCGTCAGCAGTTCAGGGATGACGTGCGTGCGCGGCAGGCGTTGACCGCGCTGATCCATGAGCGGATCCTCGCCGCCGTAGTCCCAGCGGGTGGTGCGCTCTCCCGCCCACGCTCTGCAGCCGCTCACAAGCAGCGAGGACAGCAGAATGGGGTTGGCGCGGGGGTCCGCGGGGTCGGTGATGCCGTACTCGGTCTCGATGCCGAGAATCCGCATCACGCGCCGCCGAGGTTCTTCGCCGCCACCGCCCTCGCCTCGGCGAGTTCTTGGTCGGCCGCCCACCTCAAGTGGTCAGCGCTGATTCCCCTCGCCTCGCCAGCAACGGTGGCCTTGATCGCCGCGGTCTTGGCACGGTCCACCACGTTGCGCACCAGAGCGCCCGACACGAAGTGCTTGGCATCCGGGTGCGAGAAGATCTGGTCCACCGCGGCACCGGTGAGATCGGTGACGGTCGCTGATGGGTCGCCTCCGTGACGCGCGAGTTCGCCGGCATTGAGCGGGAGGTCCGGCGTGAGGTAGATCGAGAAGATGTCGGCCGCGCCCGCGGGATCGGGCCGCTGCACCTCGATCTTCACGTCCAGTCGCCCCGGGCGCAGGATCGCGGGATCGATCATGTCCTCGCGGTTCGAGGCGCCGATCACGATCACGTTGCCGAGCGCCTCCACGCCGTCGAGCTCGGTGAGCAGTTGGGGGACGATCGTTGTCTCCATGTCGGAGCTCACTCCCGAGCCGCGAGCGCGGAACAGCGCCTCCATCTCATCGAAGAAGACCACCACGGGCGCCCCGCTGTGTGCCTTGGCGCGGGCGCGCTCAAAGATGGTGCGGATGTAGCGCTCGGTCTCTCCAACGTACTTGTTAAGCAGCTCAGGGCCCTTGACCGACAAGAAGTAGCTCCGGTCGGTTCCCACTGCCTCGCCGAGCGAGTGCGCCACGGCCTTCGCAATGAGCGTCTTGCCGCAGCCGGGAGGGCCGTACAGCAGCAGGCCGCGCGGCGGTCGCAGGTTGTGCTCTTCGTAGAGCTCAGGGTGACGCAGCGGCAGCTCGATCGCGTCGCGGATACGTTCGATCTGCGGGCCGAGTCCGCCTATCGACGAGTAGTCGACGTCTGGCACCTCCTCCAACAGAAGCGCCTCGACGCCGGTGCGCTCCACGCGCTCGCTCGCGAGGCCCGTGCGGGGATCGATGATCACCGTGTCGCCCTCGTGGAGTTTGGCGTGCGCATTGCCGCCAATCAGTTCGACGACGCGCTCGTCCTCGCCGCGGGCCACGACGAGCACGCGAGTGTCGTCGATGACTTCTCGCACAATGGCTGCCTGCCCAACGCGCTCCGGGTCCGCGACATCAACCACGACGCTCATCGCGTTGAGGAGCACCTCGTCGCCCACCTCTGGCTGCTTCTCGAGCGTGGGAAGGACGGCAACGCGCATGCGGCGACCATTGGCGACCACGTCCGCATGCTTGCCCGACCACGCCACGAACGTGGCGAAGGTCTGCGGAGGGGCCGACGCTTCGGCCAGCTTTTCCTTCATCTCCCCCAGTTGCTCGCGGGCGAGGCTGAGCAGGCGCTGGAGCTCCGAGTTGCGCGCCTCCAGCGACGCGACCCTGCTGTCGTTCTCCACGCTCATGCCTGCTCTCCGCTCTCTTCCATGACATCCCGGCGCACCTTGCGCACCTTCTTGTCGCTCACGGCCCGCTCGCCCAAGTCCTCTGGCGTCCACTCTTCTTCGGTCGGGTACGAGCCCTTTGCGGGCCGACGGTGGCGCAAGGGGGCCGCTACGCCAGGGGCCATTCTGCGCGCCGTGATGAGGAATCCCGTGTGGCCCTGCATGCGGTGGTCAGGACGAACCGCCAGGCCCTCGAGGTGCCACGTTCTCAGCAGCGTCTCCCAAGCCCTTGGCTCGGTGAACTCGCCGTGTTCGCGCAGGTCCTCGGCAACCCTGCTCAACTGGGTGGTGGTGGCGACGTAGGCGAGGAAAACGCCGCCCGGCGCTAGGGCGTCGGCCGCCGCGTGGACGTTCTCCCAGGGCGCGAGCATGTCGAGGATGACGCGGTCAACGCTGTGCGGCTCGAGCTCGGCGACGCGATCGGCGAAGTCGCCGATCTGCAGCGTCCAGGCAGGGTGGTGGCCCCCGAAGTGATGCTCGACGTTCGCGCGGGCAATGTCCGCGAAGTCTTGGCGCCGCTCAATCGAGATGAGCTCGCCGCCGTCACCCACGGCCCGCAGCAGGGACATCGTGAGGGCGCCGGACCCCACACCCGCCTCGACCACACGCGCGCCCGGGAAGATGTCGGCCATCTGGATGATCTGGCCGGCGTCCTTGGGGTAAATCACCGCGGCACCGCGTGGCATCGACATGACGAAGTCGTTCAGTAACGGGCGAAGAGCCTGGTAGTCCGTCCCATTGGTCGACGTGACCACAGACCCGTCCGGCTCGCCGATCAGGTCGTCATGCTGGAACGAGCCGCGGTGCGTGTGAAAGGTCTTGCCGGCTACGAGAACGATCGTGTGGTGGCGGCCCTTGGCGTCCGTGAGCTGCACGCGGTCGCCGTCTCGTAACGGGCCGCGGCGCGCATCGGCGCCGGTAGGGGTGGTCATAGCGCTCAAGTCTATTGCGCTCGCAAGGGGCCACTTGAGCGTGAGCCAGCACCAGCGTCGGGCTACTGGAGGGCGGTGAGGACGTCTGAGAGCCTCACGATGCCAACTACTTCCGTGCCATCCATGACAACCCACGAATCGGTGCGCCCGTACCACTCCCGCAACCGCTCGATGAGCTGCTCGCCTTCGAGCTCGGCAGAGACCGTAGCGCCTCGCGGGAGCGGTGTGGTGACCGACTGGAGGCCCTCGTGCGGTCGCTGCTCCGCTGGGACGCGATTCATCGTCTCTACTGTCGCCACGCCCGCAGGCGACCCGTCGGTGGCGAGCACGATGGCGAGTTCGGCCTCGCGTCCTACTGCGGCCTCCCGCGCAGCCTCCACCGTGGCTGTATACGGGACACCGACCGCAGGACGGACGAAGTCGGCAATGCTCACCGTCTCCCTGCGCGTCGTGTTGTCCACGGCCTTGATCGCCGCGCTGGCCGACGGCCAGATGACGCTGAACAGGAGGAACGCGAAGGCGACGTTGACGATGCTGGGCGATCGCCCGTCGAGCAGCGGGTAGCCGACGGTGAAAACCACGACGAGCACGGCGAGGACCCGCCCGGACCAACCGGCGAGGCGGGTCGCCTTGAGCCTGTCGCCGGTGGCGGACCACACCACGGCTTGGAGAACCTTGCCGCCGTCCATCGGGATCCCCGGCAGCACATTGAAGATCGCGAGGAGTGCATTCGCCCACACGAGCCAACGCACCACTCCTTCGGTGGTGCCGATGAAGACCCCCGTCTGCAACGTGGTCCAGGCAGCGATCGCGACCACTCCGTTAGCCGCCGGGCCGGCGATCGCCGTGACGCCGGACACCTTGGGCGTGAGGTCGCGCGCGTCGAAGCTGGTCACGCCGCCCCACAGGGTCAGCACGATGGTGCTGACCTTCCGGCCGAAGCTCCACGCGGCTATCGCGTGCGCGAGTTCGTGAATGAAGACCGAGACGAAGAGGAGGATGGCGAGCAGCATGCCCAGCGAGAATGCGTGAGGCGTCACCTTGCCATCGTTGGAACTCGAATAGATGAACGCGAGGATCACGAGCATGAGGAGAGTCGATGGCTGGATGATGATCGCGGCACCCTTGATCGAGCCCAAGCGGATGCCTCTGCTCAACGGGGGTGCGCTCGCCATGTGGATAACCGTAACCGTTGGGCAGTGCGTGTCGGCGCAGGGTTCTAGGGTGGCGCCATGAGCGATCGCGCACCGGCCCTGTCACCTTCGCGGGCGGGTGACTTCAACCAGTGCCCGCTCCTGTATCGCTATCGCGCCATCGATCGTCTTCCGGAGCCGCCGTCCGCTGCCGCGACGTTAGGGACGCTCGTGCACGCGGTGCTTGAGGACCTCTTCGAGCTTCCCGCCGAGGCACGTACGGAAGCGGCCGCCATCGCGATGCTGTTGCCACGTTGGGAGCGAATGCTCGGCGAGCGGCCGGAGTACGGCTCACTTCACCAGTCCGACGCTGCCGAGGCTCAGTGGCTCGGCGACGCCAGGGAGCGCCTTCGAACCTACTTCGAGTTGGAGACACCATCCCGCATCGAGCCCGAGGGACGGGAACTGCTCGTGGAGACGCAGCTCGAAGACGGGCCGCTGCTGCGCGGAATCATTGATCGGCTCGACTTAGCCGCCGACGGGTCCATACGCATCGTCGACTACAAGTCGGGGCGCTCCCCTGCGCCCGGGTACGGCCAGAAGGAACGCTTCCAGATGCGGTTCTACGCGCTCGTTGTGGAGCGCCTCATGGAGCGTCGTCCGGCGTTGGCGCGGCTCTTGTTCCTGCGTGACGGCGTGCACGTGGACCTGCGCCCCACCGACGAGGACATCGCCTCAGTCGAACACGAGATTCGCGAGGTGTGGAGGTCGATAGTGTCCTCGGCCGAGCGAGGCGAGTTCCGACCCAAGAAGTCGAAGCTGTGCGGCTGGTGCTCGTTCCAGGCGCTGTGCCCCGAGTTCGGCGGGACGGTGCCTCCGCTCGATCCCGACGCTGTCGAGGCTGGCATTGGCGTGCGGCCCCGAGATTTGTCGAAATAGCAACACGCCTGACGCGAGCAGGGTCATCCGGCGCGCAGCTTCGTGCGAGAGTGAAGGCATGAGTGCGACGACGCCCTTCAGTTATCTCATCGTAGGCTACGGCTGGCGAGCTCCCTTCTTCCTCAAGCCGGCCCGGGAGTTTCCGGCGACATTCCGAGTGGCTGGCGTCGTGGCACGCCGCGAAGAGGCTCGCGCGGACGCCGCCCAACGTTGGGGCATCGCTACGTTCGCGACTTTCGCGGAGGCCATCGCGGCAGAGCGCCCTGACTTCGTCATCGTCTCCGTGAGTTGGGACGCCTCACCAGACCTGGTGCGCGAATGTGTGGCAGCGGGGATTCCGGTGCTGTGCGAGACCCCACCCGCCCCCAACCAGCACGAACTCGAGCGCCTCTGGTCGGACGTTGGAGCCTCCGGGCTTGTCCAGGTGGCGGAGCAGTACCCGCTCTACCCCGGCCACCTTGCGCGCAAAGCCGTCATCGACGCGGGCGCGATTGGCACGGTCAACGAGGCAGAGGTGTCGTCGACTCACATGTACCACGCCATGGGCATCATCCGGCAGATGCTCGGAGTTGGCTTCGAAGGCGCCGAGATCCGCGCGATCGCGGACACTCATGACCTTGCCACGCCGATGACGCACGCCGGCTGGGCCGCAGACGCGACGCCGACTCCGGCGAAGACTGTCAAGGCGCTCATCCGCTTCGAGGGCGGCAAGGTCGCCACCTACGATTTCACCGACAACCAGTGGTGGAACCCGCTCCGGCAGGATCGCATCGCCGTGCGCGGGTCGCTCGGCGAGATCGTGGATCTGCGCGTCACACAGCTCACTGGTCCCCGCACTTTCGTGACATCCCACCTGGTACGTCGGCACACGGGCATCGAGCTCAACCTTGAGGGCAACGACCTCGATCACATCACGTGGGGCTCTCAGGTTGTCTACGACAACCGTTGGCAGGGGTCTCGGTTCAGCGACGACGAAGTGGCCGTCTCCTCTCTGCTCGCCGCCACCGGCGCCTGGGCGCGGTCCGACGCCCCACCTCCCTACCCACTCGCAGAAGGTTCGCAGGACTGGGCCTTGGCGCTTGGAGTCGAGTCCGCGGCGGAGTCCGGTGAGACGGTGCTGGTTGGCAGGCAACCGTGGGGGCGCGAGTGAAGGGAGTCTCCGCCTTCGATAGACGCCTGCTCGGCGTGACTGGTCTTGAAGTCACCGCGGTCTGCATCGGCGGCGGACCACTCGGCTCAATGCCGGGAGCGTTCGCATACGAGACTCCAGCCGAGCGCGGCATCGCCACCGCCGCGGCTGCGCTGACAAGCGAGTATGGCTTTCTCGACACCTCCGCGGGTTACAACGAGGGCGAGTCGGAACGCCGCATTGGCGAAGCCTTGCGTAGGGTCGGTGGACTGCCTCCGACAACTGTGCTCGCGACCAAAGTCGACCCAGACTTCGAGACCGGCGAGTTCGATGGGGGCGCGGTGCGGCGTTCGTTGGAGGGGTCTCTCGAACGGCTGGGCGTTGATCGCGTAGACCTCTTGCACTTTCACGACCCCGAACGGATCGCCTTCGAGGACGCGATGGCGCCCGGCGGCGCAGTTGAGGAACTCGTTCGCATTCGCGAGGAAGGCCTTGCTAGGCACCTCGGAGTTGCCGGCGGGCCCGCCTCGCTGATGTCTCGCTACCTTGCGACCGGGGCCTTCCAGGTGCTCCTCACCCACAATCGCTGGACTCTTGCCGACCGCAGCGCAGATGCCGTCATCACCCAGGCACACGACGCGGGCTACGGGGTCATCAATGGCGCGCCCTTCGGCGGCGGCGTGCTCGCTCGCGGCTGGGATGCGGTTCGTGGGTATTGCTACGGCCCCACGAATGCGGCCACGGAGGCGTCAATCAAGGCGGTGGAGCTGATCTGTGCCGATGCCGGTGTTCCGCTCGGCGCGGCTGCACTCCAGTTTTCGACTCGCGATCCGCGCATCGACTCCACGATCGTCGGCGTCTCGCGCCCTGAGCGACTGGCAGAGATTGAGGCGTGGGCCGCTTGGGAGGTCCCCGGTGACATCTGGGAGGCCCTTGAGGCAGCGTCGGGCAGAGATGCCGGCCTGGACAACTAGGCCAGTTGGTCGATGACCCTGCCGGTGGCGATCTCGCGAATGTCCTTAACGGTGAGAGCATCGAGGGACCGGACGCGACTCAACCCTGGCTGGGCGGCGATAGGGCTGAGCCTCTTCACCCCCACGGTTCGAGCGCCCGACGCAAGCGCGGACGCCACTCCCGCGATCGAGTCCTCGAATGCGACGCATTCCGTGATCTCTACGCCAAGGCGCTTGGCCGCGAGCAGATACGCCTCGGGATCCGGCTTGCCGCGGGAGACCTCGTCACCGGTGACGACGACAGCGAACGCCTCGGGCACCCTGGCGAGCAGAGCGTCGGCCAGCTGCTTGTACGACATCGTCACGAGCGCGCACGGAATTCCAGCGGCGAGTACCGCATTGAGCAGGTCGAACGCATCCTGCTGCCACGGCGCCCGCTCGCGCACCTGCATCGTCACGCGGTTCGTCAGGTGGGAGATGATGTCCTCGAGGGGCATCAGCACACCGCGCTCGCGCAAGACCTTGGCGGAAGTCAGGAGCGAGTTACCGACCAACTGGAGGCCGTCCTCATGCGACCACGCCACGCCGAACTTGGTGCACAGTTCGGTCTCGGCGGCGATCCAGTAGGGCTCCGAGTCGATGAGCGTGCCATCCATGTCCCACAGGACTGCGGCTGGCACGTGAGCACTCATAGGCCGTCAGTCTAGGGGCGCGAGTGACGCATGAGTCCGTGCAGCGAACCGCACAGAGCAGGTCGGTCTAGGCTGGAGCGATGGACTTCGATCCGGATAACGTACCCATTCCGGCCGACGAGACCCTTGTGATCGCGGCCTTCGAGGGCTGGAATGACGCGGGGAACGCGGCGTCCGCCGCGGTGGATCACCTCATCCAGGTGTTGCGCGCTAAGGAACACGCAACCCTTGACCCAGAGGATTACCACGATTTCCAGGTCAATCGCCCTCTCGCCTCGCGCGACGATCACGGGGAGCGCGTCATCACGTGGCCCGGCACGGTCATCTACACGGCGACCTGGCGCGGGGAACAGCCGCGCAAGATCATCCTCGTGCGCGGTATCGAGCCATCGATGCGGTGGCGGCAATTCAGTACCGAGGTGCTGGACCACGTGCGACAGCTCGGCGGCACTTCACTCCTGACGCTCGGCGCGCTGCTCGTCGATTCGCCTCACACGCGTCCGCTCCCTGTCTTCCTGACCTCTGAGGACGCGGACGCCCGCGCCCGCCTCGACCTTGAACGTTCCGACTACGACGGCCCCACGGGGATCGTTGGCGTGCTCGGGCACGATGCGCAGCATCGCGGACTCACCACGTACTCGCTTTGGGTGGGCATCCCTCACTACATTGCGCACCCGCCGAGCCCCATGGGAACGGTTCAACTGCTTGGCCAGATCGAACTCCTCGTGCGCGAGGGCCTCGAATACGGGGGGCTCGCCGACGAGGCCGAGGCTTGGGAGAACGGCGCGGACGAGCTCATGGAAGAGGACGAGGAGATCGCCGCGCACGTGGCGCAACTCGAGTCGATGGTCGACGAGGCCGCGCTTCCGGAAGCGTCAGGAGACGCGATCGCCGCCGAATTCGAGAAATACCTGCGGCGCCGAGACTTCGGCAAGTAGCGCGCGTTACGTCGCGGCGATGGTGCCCGTGGCGAGCAGCACCACGATCACGCCCGCGAACACGATCCGGTAGATCACGAACGGCATGAACGATCGGTGCGAGATCAGGCGCAGGAACCAGACGATGACGCCGAAGCCCACGACAAACGCGACCACCGTCGCAATGAGCGTGGCGGCCAGGCCAGGAGCGCCGGCGGACTGCAACGAGTCCCACTCCGTGACGAGTTCAAAGACCCCTGAGCCGAGCACCGCCGGGATCGCGAGCAGGAACGAGTAGCGCGCGGCCGCTTCGCGGGTGAGGCCCAAGAACAGTCCCCCGGAGATCGTGCCGCCCGATCGCGAGACACCTGGGATCAGGGCGAGCGCCTGCCAGAAGCCGAGCGCGGTGGCGTCCTTGCCATTGAGCTCGGCGAGTTCGCGACGCTTCGCACCCACCCGGTCCGCCCACGCGAGCACGAGGCCGAACACGACGAGCACCACAGCAGTGATGTACAGGTTGCGGAACGCGGTTTCGATCAGGTCCTTGAGCAGCACGCCGAGGACAACCACCGGCACTGAACCGAGCGCTATGTACCAGGCGAGCCGCGCATCGGGGCGGTGGGCGCCGAACCGAGCCCGAGCGTCGGGCCCATCGCGGCCAACGAGCGCCTGCCACCAGGCAGAGATGATTCGTGCGAGGTCCCTGCGGAAGTACAGCAGTACCGCCAGCTCGGTGCCGATCTGGATAACGGCCGTGAACGCGGCACCGGGATCGGTGCCGTGCGGGAGCAGCGCGCCGACGACGCGGATGTGTGCCGAGGACGAAATCGGGAGGAACTCGGTCAGGCCCTGAACAAGGCCAAGGACTACTGCCTCCCACCACTCCATGCGAGCAAGGCTAACGCCCGCGAGTCGCTCCTCCGGGCACCGTGCCAACAGGTAGCGTCGCGTCCATGCAGGTGCGGCGCGTCGGGACAACGGGCTTGGAGGTCTCGGAACTCGCGCTCGGCACCATGACCTGGAGCCGCGACACTGACGCCGAAGAGGCGGGTGAGCAGCTGGACCTGTTCCTCGATGCGGGGGGAACCCTCGTCGACACCGCCGCGTCGTACGCCGAGGGAGGCGCGGAGTCGCTGCTCGGGTCGCTGCTGGGCGGTTCCATCACTAGGCAAGACGTCCAAATCGTCACCAAGGCGGGCGTTCGCCGCACGGCGGACGGTGGGGTCGTCGACTCCTCGCGGAACACCCTCCTGGACACGCTGGATGCGTCGCTGTCGCGGCTCGACACGGATCACGTTGACCTGTTCCTTGTCCACGTCTTCGATCCCCAGACCCCCTTGGACGAGACGCTCCACGCGCTGGAGATCGCGGTCAACTCTGGTCGCGCCAGGTACATCGGCGTGAGCAACTTTCCCGCGTGGGCGATGGCGGCGGTGGCCTCGCGCGCAACCGGCCGGCCCGCACTCTCTGCCACAGAGATGGAGTATTCGCTGCTGCAGCGCGGGATCGAGCGCGAAGTCGTCCCAGCTGCTGAAGCTCTAGGGCTGGGAATCCTCGCGTGGTCGCCGCTAGGGCGCGGCGTTCTCACGGCCAAGTACCGGGGTTCTATTCCCGCAGATTCGCGCGCCGCGAGCGACCACCTCGCCGGATTCGTGGAACCGTATCTGAGCGACCGTGCCGGCGTAGTCGTCGACGCCGTTGCCACGGCGGCAGAGGGCCTTGGCGTTTCTCCGCTGGAGGTTGCGCTGGGCTGGGTGCTCGCTCAAGAGCACGTGGCCAGCGCCATCGTCGGTGCGAGAACGGCCGCACAACTCACGGCCTCGCTGGCCGCCGCCGAATCGGAACTGCCTCACGCGATCGTGTCAGCCCTGACAGAGGTCACGGAACCTCACACCGGTTACCCGGAGCGCCGCTGATGCTGGCGCGCGCTGCCCGTGAGACTGGGGCATGCGCGCGCATGTGCGACGAGACCAGCTGCCGCAAGTACCTCTACGACCGCAGGTCAAAGTCCTCAATGTCGTCGTCGAGTTCGTCGTCATCTTCGACCGCATGCGGGTCGAGCTCGTCGTCCGCAACGTTAGGCGCCTCGTCCTCGAACTCGTCATCCTCATCGAGGAGCATCGGGAGGCCCTCCGCATACTCGACGTCTAGGGCGTCCTCATACCGTTCAAATGCCTCGGCGAGCGCCTCGTACGCGTCGTCAACCATCGCGTCTTCCGGCGACCTGCGGTTCTCGATCGCGTCGAGGTGCGTCTCTAGCGCCGCCGTTAGCAGCAGCAAAGCCTCGCGTGCAGTCGCGCTCATAACCATGACGGTACCTGCGTCTACAGTGAAATGGGAGGGTTGATGGAAAACTCACGCCAGCCAAAGGGCCACGTCGTCTCCCCAGTGAGGGAGCGTCGGGCTTCGCCTACGCGCTACGAGTGGCGCGTAGTCGACATACCCGCGAGCATCTCGCGCGCCGACGCGCGTGCGATGCTCACCGAACATGCGGAGTTCGGCGCGTGGGAGCTGGCGCGCAGCGTCCTCTACGTTGGCGGGGCCCGACGGGTGTGGTTGCGCAGGCGCACAATGCGCGTGGTTCGCACCGACGCGGCCTAGCGGCGCTCAACACGCGCGGCGCCTAGCAATCGCAGAGGTTCAGCAGTCTTTGAGGAACGCCTCGAGCACGCGGGTGCCGAAGGTCAGCGATTCCACCGGCACGCGCTCGTCGATGCCGTGGAAGAGTTTCGAGAACTCGAGTTCCTGCGGCAGGCGTAGTGGCGCGAACCCATAACCTGTTATGCCTATCCCGGCGAGGTGCTTGTTGTCCGTGCCGCCCATGAGTGAGTAGGGAAGCACCACGGCCTCCGGGTCGTCGAGGTGGATCGCGGCAATCATGCGCTCTACCAAGTCGGACTCGAATGGCGCCTCGATGTAGGGCTCGGTGATGTACTGCTCCACCTTCACGTGGGTGCCCGCGAGTTCCTCGACCTTGCGCAGCACGAGCTCCTCCTGACCGGCGAGGAACCGGGTGTCCACGAACCCTGTCGCGGAGTCTGGGATCACGTTCGTCTTGTAGCCGGCGTCCATCATCGTGGGGTTCGAGGTGTTGCGGATCGAGGAGTCGACCATCGCGCCGATCGAACCGAGCTCGGCAATGATCGCGCGCAGCGTGGCGGGGTCCGTCGCGTACTCGACCCCCGCGATAGCGGCCGTACCGCGCAGGAGCCGCTCCACCGTCGGGCTTATCTCCGTTGGCCACTGATGAGTGCCAATCCGTGAGAGGGCGCCGGCGAGGTGGGTGACGGCGTTGTCCTCGTGGACGAACGAGCCGTGTCCCTGACGCCCCGTGCCGACGAGGCGCAGCCACTGGATTCCCTTTTCCGCTGTCTGGATGAGGTAGACGCGCTTGTCGCGCACCTGGATGGAGAACCCGCCTACCTCGCTGATCGCCTCGGAGGCGCCATGAAAATCGTCGGGGTGATTGTGGGCCATCCACTTGGCTCCGCGGGCGCCGCCGTGTTCCTCATCTGCAAAGAACGCGAGGACGATGTCTCGAGCCGGCTTCTTGTCCGCCTTGATAAGGCGGCCGACGGCCGCGAGGTACATCGCGTCGATGCCCTTCATGTCTACCGCGCCACGGCCCCAGATCATGCCGTCCTTGATCTCGGCGCCGAAGGGGTCAACGGACCAGTCCTCACGGAACGCCGGAACCACGTCCAGGTGGCCATGAACGACGAGCGGCGGGCGGGTGCGGTCATCGCCCTCCCACAGTGCCGTCAGGCTCGTGCGGCGCGGCTCACTCTCGCGCAGGACGGGCTCGAGACCCAGGTCGCTGAGGTAGGTCGCTACGTACTCGGCGACGTCGCGCTCCCCTGGCCCTTCGACGTCCCCAAAGTTCGAGGAGTCGATGCGAATGAGGTCCTGGGCAAGCTCGATGACGTCTGTTTCAGGCATGCCGCCAGGCTACCTGTGCGCGCTACATCGCCATGAATCCGTTGGAGATGACGATGCCGAGCACTACGAGACCGCCAACGGCAAAGAAATAGACGATGCGCCGATAGCCGGCCTTCCATGCCGCGACGCAGATGCACGCAATCGCGCCAGGGATGAGAGCGAGCCCGTAGCGCCCGGTGACGTTGGGGAAGTATTGCGGGACCGCCGTGTTGAGGTAAGCCTGGACCTGCACGACGGTGGGATAGATGAAGACGCCAGCGAGGACCATCCAGCCCAGAGATCGCCGAGCCGGCTCTTTGGCGCAAGCCACGATCACCGCGAAGACGGCACCGATGACGATGATGTTGAGAAGCCGCGTCCACGCGAGCATGAGCGCCACGTCTAGCGGTGGCTGGAGGTAGTACTCCGAGGCCAGGTTGATCCCGCTGAAAGCGGTCTCGAGCCACTCGGAGCCGGGCAGCCCAGTCACATCCCTGGTATTCAGGCCGACGAGGGGGTTGGTCCAGTACGGATCTCCCCTTCCACCTTGGAACAGCTGCCACAAGCCGTAGGGCACAAGGACGGCGCCGGCAATCGCAATCGGCACCACGAGATCCGCGCGATGGAAGCGCCGCACGCGCAGATCACGAACGAGCCGGAAGACGATCAGCAGCGCGATCGCGATGAACGGGACTGCGGTGATCGTCTTGGTGAGGCCGGCCAGCGTGGTGAGCACGGCGGGCAGCAACCAGCCGCGATAGTCCTCGATGAAGATCTTGGCCGCGAGCCAGACTGCGGCGGCGCCGAAAAGCGCGGCGGCGGCGTCGGGATTGACCGTTGTGGAGGCGTGCAGGATGCGCGGGAACGCCGGGAGCAAGAGCGGCGCGATCACCGCGGCCGCGGGGTCGATGCGCCAGCGCCTCAGCGCCACGTAGAGCATGAACATGCCGCCCGCGAGCCACCCGATTCCCATGAGTCTCGCGGCAGTGACGAAGTCGATCCCGGGGAACATTGCGTCGAGCGCGCGAGCCGGAAGGCCAACTACCGCGTAGTACATCGGTGGATGCGCGAAGTTGTAGTTCTGTCCGTCGTACGGGAACGCCCAAGCGCCGTCACCAGAGCCGCACTCGGGCAGCTCGTAGCCCTCTTGGCCCACGCAGGCCCAGTGGTCGAGGATCGGCTGCGCGATGGCCGAACCCGCACGCGGCAGGTTGAAGTGGGCGACCTGCCACGCGTAGTCCGCGTGAGTCGGTTCGTCGATGCGGCTCAGCGCCTTACCGGGCCCAAGCGCAACCGGGACGACAATCGCGGCCGCGACAATCACATAGAAGAGGGCGATGACGATCCGGGAGCGCGGGGTGTCGTGGAATTTCGCGATCCACTCTTCACCGGCGGCGACCCACCGCGACGGCGCGAACCGGTGCGGCTCGGCGGTGGACACGGACACGGGCGCTCCTACCTGCGCCCGTCGGCGCCGGGGCTCTCAAGCCAATCAGCGTCGCGGGGCGTGAGCCACCGCGTTCGTCGTGTCCGGAGGGGGACTTGAACCCCCACGCCCGTTAAAGGGCACTAGCACCTCAAGCTAGCGCGTCTGCCATTCCGCCACCCGGACGAGGTGAACCAGGGCCCTGTGGGGCGCCCTAGCGCGAAGAAAAGGGTAGCACGAGGGAGGCGCCCACTTGCGCGCTTGCGCGGCCCCGGGTTGGGCTTCGCGCGCGTGATCTCGACGTGGCCGCGCCCGCACCGGCTGAGGGTACGGTGCGGGCGCGGAACGTCTGCGTGGGTCAGCTCAGGATGCTGACGCCACCAGGTCCTACGAGCAGTCCGAGAACGATGAGCACGACGCCCCACAGGACGTCCTTCTGCACGATCCGAACGATTCCGGCGATAACGAGAATCACGGCCGCAATGAACAAGATGGTGGTCCACATGATGGTTCCTTTGTTCGATCTGGTCTTGCTTCTGTCGCCAGGGGCAACCACCAGACATTCGCGGCTTATTCCCTCCCCATGAGCTCCAACAACGGACATTTTCTTCGTTCCAGCAGGTAGATGGCCTCTTCAGGAGTTTTCTGGGCAAGGCCGCTTTCGAGCTCTTTCCAGGTTTGCGGACACGAAACTGACGGCTTGAGTCGGCCGCGCATTGAATACGGCGCGACCGTGGTCTTGGCAGCGCGATTCTGACTCCAGTCGATCAGGATGCGGCCTTCGCGCACCGCTTTGCGGATGTTCGTGACCACGAGGTCGGGACGCTCCTCTTCTAGGATCGTCGCGAGCTTGTGGCCGTAGTCGGTGATGGTGTCCGAGTCCCGAGCTCCGTCGAGCTTTCCGTAAACATGCACGCCCTTGGAGCCACTCGGCACGGGAATGGTGTCGATGCCGTCGGCAGCCAGGCGGTCACGCAAGATGGTCGCCAGTTCGACAATCTGGTCCGGGGTCGAACCCTCCCCTGGGTCAAGATCAAACACAATGCGGTCGGGATTGCGTTTGGCGCCCCGAGGCCCAAACCTCCACTGCGGCACGTGAAACTCCAGGGTGTTGTGCTGCACATAGAACGCGAGCACCGCGGGCGAGTCAATGAGTGGGTACGCGTTCGTGTGGTCGTCGTGCTCGATGGTGTGCGTGTGGATCCAGTCCGGGGCATCGTTGTCGATGTCCTTGTGGAAGAACACCTTGCCGGGCTCTTCTGCGGTCCCGACGCCAGCCATCCACCGTTTGCGGGTGACGGGGCGGCCCTCAGCCAAGGGGATCAGCGCCGGCGCCACAGCGAGGTAGTAATCGAGTACCCCCTGCTTGGTGAGGCCCGTGGAGGGATACATCACCTTGTCGGGGCTCGTGAAGCGCACCTCGTGGCCATCTACGTCTACCGAGTCCGTCATACGCCCATGGTGCGCCAGCGGCGCTCGGGACTTCAAGCCCTTCTGCCTGCACTACGCGACACCGACGACCGCCCCTGTGTTACGAGCCGACAGTAACCGCAAGGATGCATCCTGCGATGGTTGGGTCGCCCCGCTTGCTGGCTGGATCCGCCTTCACAATCGCGAATGCGGCATCCCAAAACTCTGCCCAATCTGCGCGTTCATCGTAGGTCGCACCGTATTGCTGCATACAGGCGATAAGTGCAGGGCGCACTACAGTTTCGTTGTATCGGTCCAAACTCTCGATAACGACCGGTTGCTGCATGTAAAGCCGCTCAACGAACCCTGAGTACGTATCCACACACTTGTCCGCAATCGCCACGGACTCATCGGCACTCAAACCCGGAGCCTGAGTCATGTCGTAGCTGACGTAGGAGAATCCCGCCGGATCCCGCACGACGTGCTGACTGTGGCCAATTCTGGCGTCGTCCATGCACGCGAAGGCACTCTCAAGTGCGTCTTGCACGTCGGCGATCGAGAGTTCACCAGCAGCGCGCGCGCGCTCGATAATCGCTAGTTGCGATGGCGCCGCGCCACCGTTCGTTGCCTCCTCCAGAGCGATATCGAACGCGGAACTGGTCGGTCCAGAATGGTGCGGACCTGCGGGGCCATCGCTACATCCAGTGACCACCAAGACCACACCTGCAAACGCGACGGCGCGCCAAAGTGCGGGGCTAGTTGTCAACGTAGTGTTCGGACCGCTGGACGTTGTGCGTGTCTTCGGTGTCGGCTGTGTTGCCCATTGTCGCGATATGCCATGAGGTCCATCCGGCCCATCCGGCGGTGCCGTAATAGTAGTGGCGCACCTCGCCCGCAGTACAACTTGATGTCGTCATCGTGTATGCGTCGCCCAGGTTGTGGATGAACTCAACAGGACGTCGTATATGTAGTCGCAGTCTCCAGAACTGCCGTTGTACGCGACGCCCCCGGTCCGTATCTGGTGAGCCGTCCAACTATAAGCGCTGGCGGACGTGGCGACCAGGGCCAGGGCAAATGCGCCTACGGCAATTGCGAGAGAGCGCTTCAAAGTTGAGTGTGTAATACGTGGCGTCATATTTACCTCCCGAATTGCTCCCGCTCCATTGCGGTGCATTGACACCGTAGCATTCGGTTGGCCGCAACGCCCCGGATGCTCGCATTCGTTGGTTGGTTCGCCGTCCGTCGCGGTATGAGGTTGTGTTCTGTCAGCGGAAGTCGCGGCTCTTGCTTGGCACCTTGAAAGACAGTGGCGCGATGTGTTCGGCGACCAGGTTGGTTGCCCCGTCTGCGCGCTCGATCATGCCCCTGATGACGAGCGCCGGCGACCTCCGCGCCACCGCCTGGAATCGCTTCCATACGGTTTGCGAGCAGATGACATTCAGGAAGCCCGTCTCGTCCTCAAGAGACAAAAACGTCACCCCCTTGGCCGTCCCTGGGCGCTGGCGGTGCGTGACCACTCCCGCCACGCGCACCCTGCGCTCCGCCTCGTGCGCGATCACGTCGCCTACGCGCAGCACGCCGTTGGCATCGAGCCCTTCGCGCACGAACACGGTTGGATACACGTCCGCCGAGACTCCCGACGCCCACACATCAGCCACAGCCATCTCCACATCCGTCATGCCTGGTAGTTGCGGGGCTTCCACCCCGGTGACGACGCCGGGCAACGTGTCCGGCCCCTCTTGAGACAGCACGCCCGACGCCCACAGGGCTTCGCGCCTCGTCACACCAAGGCTCTCGAGGGCTCCGGCGGTGGCGAGCGCCTCCCACTGAGCGGTGGAGAGCTTCACGCGCCGCGCCATGTCGAGCATCGAGGTGAAGGGACCTGCGGCTCTCGCGTCCACGATCATCTGCGCTACATCGGCTCCCAATCCCCGCACTGCGGCCAGCCCCATGCGCACCGCCAGGTGACGATCAACGTGAGAGAGTGCCGCCATGTCGGCGCGTACCTCGCCGGGTATCTGGAACGGCTCGTCGAGCCGTTCCACCACCGCCAAAGCCTGCGACCGCGAAACGCACGGTCGCAGGCTGACCTGGCCGTGGCGTCGGGCATCTGCGGCGAGCGACTGCGGAGAGTAGAAGCCCATGGGCTGCGCGGCGAGTAGCCCCGCGTAGAAGGCGGCGGGCTTGTGAACCTTGAGCCAGCTCGAGGCATAGACGAGGTAGGCGAACGAGAACGAGTGCGACTCGGGGAAGCCGAAGTCGCTGAAGGCCTTGAGCTTGTCGAAGATCTGGTGGGCGACGTCGGCAGGGATGCCGTTGTCGTTGGCGCCCACCATGAAGCGGGCGCGAAGGGCCTCCATGCGTTCCGGGCTGCGCTTGGAGCCCATCGCCCGCCTCAACTGGTCTGCGAGGGCGCCATCGAACCCCGCGCAGTCCATGGCCATCTGCATGAGCTGCTCCTGGAACAGCGGCACGCCCATGGTCTTGCCGAGCGATTTCTCGAGCAGCGGGTGCAGGTAGGTGATCTCCTCGCGGCCGCGCGCGCGGTTGATGTACGGGTGCACGGAGCCGCCCTGGATGGGGCCCGGGCGAATGAGCGCCACCTCCACGACGATGTCGTAGAACTTTCGCGGGCGCAGTCGCGGCAGGGTCGCCATCTGTGCTCGCGATTCAACCTGGAACACGCCAACGGTGTCCGCGGCGCACAGGAGGTCGTAGACGGCCTCGTCCTCTTGGGGCAGATCATGCAACCCAAACTCGCGACCCTCGGTCTCGCGGATGTACCGGAACGCGTACTTGAGCGCCGAGAGCATGCCCAGCCCAAGGAGGTCGAACTTCACGAGACCGGCGTCCGCGCAGTCGTCCTTGTCCCACTGCAGCACGGTGCGGCCGGGCATGCGCGCCCACTCCACGGGGCACACGTCGATGACCGGGCGGTCGCACAGCACCATGCCGCCGGGGTGAATGCCCAGGTGGCGTGGCAGCCGCATCAGGCGATCTGCCAGGTCCAATACGGGTTCTGGGATGTGGTCCAGGTCGTTGACCGGTGTGGGATCGGGCCACATCGCGTCCCGCTGCTGGGCGGCCCACTGCTCTTGCATCTCCACGGGTACCCTGAGCGCGCTCCAGCGGTCGATCGACGTTGACCACGCGTCTTGCTGCCCGACGCCGTATCCAAGTGCCCGTGCCGCGTCGCGGACGGCGGAGCGGGGTCGGTATTGGATGACGTTGGCGACCATGGCCGCGTTGATGCGGCCGTGGCGGGTGAAGACGTGCTGGATGACCTCCTCGCGACGGTCGGACTCGATGTCGACGTCGATGTCGGGCGGCCCGTCGCGCTCAGGCGCGAGGAAGCGCTCGAAGAGCAGCCCGTGGCTCACTGCGTCCACCGCGGTGACTCCCAGCGCGTAGCAGACGGCGCTGTTCGCGGCGCTCCCCCGCCCTTGGCACAGGATGTCCGCCTTGCGGCAGAACGCCACGATGTCGTGGACGATGAGGAAGTAGCCGGGGAAGTCGAGCGCCTCGATGACGGCCAGCTCGTGCTCGATCTGCTTCCACGCTCCCTTGACCCGCTCGCGATCCGGCGGCCCGTAGCGCTCTCGCGCCCCGCGATACGTGAGCTCGCGCAGCCACGTGGCCTCCGTGTGTCCCTCCGGGACGGGGTATGGCGGCAGCTTGGGCGCGACGAGCGAGAGGTCGAACGCGCTCTCCGCTCCCAGGCGCGCGGCGTTGGTGACGGCCTGCGAGTGACGCCGGTGGCGGTACATCATCTCCCCCGCGCTGCGCAGGTGCTGGCCGGGGCTCCCCGGGAGCCAGCCGTCCATGTCGTCGAGGCTCGAACGCGAGCGGATTGCGGCCAATGCTCCTGCTAGATCCGCGTCTCTGGGATTCGCGTAATGGGCATTGGTGGTGGCCACGAGCGGAAGCCGGGCGTCGAAGGCCAGGTCCGCCAGAGCGTCGGACACCTCCGAATCGAAAGGCGAGCCGGTATCCGTGATCTCCACCGCCACGTTGTCGCGCCCAAATAGGGAGACAAGTTTGTCGAGTTCCGCGCGAGCGGCGACCAGGCCGTCGGCCGTCACGGGCGGGCCACCCAAGAATCCCCCACCCAATGCCCTGCGAACCGAGCCCTTGCGGCAGCCGGTGAGGACCAGGAACTCGCCGGCGCCCACCTCTGCCAGGGATTCGAGCGTGTAGTGGGAGCGGCCCTTCTCGCCCGTGGCGAGGTGCGCCATGCCGATCGCGCGGCTGAGGCGCGCATAGCCCGACGCTCCCCTGGCGAGCACGACGAGGTGCTGCGCCCGAGGGTCGGGAGCCTCGGTGGGGGCGTCGAGAACTTGCCTTCCCCTGGAATCAGAGAGCGCGAGGCTCAGTTCGGAGCCGAACACCGTCGGCAGGCCGATGGATCGCGCAGCCTGGGCGAAGCGGACGACGCCGTAGAGCCCGTCGTGGTCGGTGATGGCGAGCGCGCTGAGCCCCAGACGCCCCGCCTCCGCGGCCATCTCCTCCGGTTGGCTGGCGCCGTCGAGGAAGCTGAACGCGCTGTGGGCGTGCAGTTCGGCGTAGTCGATGACGTCCATCTAACTCGTCACCGCCGGTCGCACCCACTCGAACATGTGTTCGATTATGGCACTTGTCGGTGACGCGCGCGACGCGACTAAACGCCTCTAGTGCGCTCGAGCGAGGAACACCCACCTCACGCCATCGTGGGGGAAATGCGGCGAGTCTTGAGTATCTCGTGCGTGGAACTCACAACAACGTCGGGCCCAACGAGCAACTCGAACTCGCACAAGATGTCGGTCATGTCTTCCGCATCAGCTTTGGTGCACTTACGGAGCTGGTACCGCAACACGCCGCGCTCTCGATCTACCTCGACTCCGAAAGCGAGGGCATGCTTGGGAATCAGGCCGGAAGCCGCGCTCGTTACTGATCGACCCAGGGATCGATGACAGCAATCCCCGTCCCGTCGAAGTGCTTGACGTTGCGCGTCGCGAGCGAGTGGCCGCCGATCGCGGCGATCGCCGCAATCTGAATGTCGAGCTCGCTAGCCACAATGCCTGCTGCCTCCTGGCGTGTGCGAATCAGCGCGTACGCTGCGGCCGCGTCTTCGTCGAAAGGTAGAACCGAAACACCTGCGAGTACCGTGTCGACTAGCAATTCGAGCTTGTGCTTCCGGGCGCCCTCAGGCATCCGCGCGATGCCGTAGCGAAGTTCCGCAACCGTCACGGACGTGGTTCCAATCTCGCCGCCACGACGAGCCATCCAAGCGAGCACGAGAGGTTCAGGGTCCGGCCTTGTTGCTTCGCTGAAGACGTTCGTGTCGACAATGATCACGGGCGCGTCAGCCGAACTGGACTGGCCGAGTTGCCATGCGAGGAGGAATCTCGAGTTCAATTCCTCCCAGCTCGCGGATCTCGGCCGCCCCCTCTAGCCAAGCTTGGCCCAGGTTCTTGGAAGGGGGCGCCACGACGTCCTGAAGAATCTCTCTCACCTCCGCCTCCATGGAGCGGTCATTCTTCGCCGCGCGAGCCTTGAGGGCGAGCTTGGTTTCTTCGGGCAGGTTGCGAATTGTCAGCGTGGCCATGTGTTGCCTCCTGACAGCAATGCTAGCATTGCTAGCGGCCTCTGATCTGGTCGTTCTAGTCATACATCGCCTCGAGCTCCCACTCGCCGCCTCGGAACGCGATCAGCACCGCAGGGCCATCTTGCAGAGTCACCTGCAGATACGCCCTGCGCGACGCGTCCCCACTCCACCACCTCTGCGCGATGGGCCACGGCCCCGCCCACGCCTCTACGGGTCTTGGCCGGTCCCACACCGGCCCCTTGAGTTTGCCCACATGGCCCGACGCTGGGTGTCGGTTCGCCGCTCGCGCTCGCTCGTCATTGGGCTGGGCTTCGAGCCGCACCCACGTGGGCGGCGCGCTGATCACAAGGCGGCGGTCTACGCTCACGGGGCTGCCGCCAGCGTCGAGCACCTGCACGGGCGTGGGCGCGGGAAGGACGGTCGCCGGCGCAGGATCGGGGATGCCGCCCGGCCACGGATGCGCGAGCGGCCGCGACTCCGCCGCCTCCTGTCCCCACGGCAACGCCAGTACACGCTCTCGCGGAGATCTGCCGCCTTGCTCGCGAACGGCGAGCACGCCGTCGGGCCCCAACAGACCCTGGACGCGCTCAAGGGTGCGCTGCGCGCGAGAGTCCGCGCCCGAGACTCCGCCCCACAGATAGCTCTGCTCCGAACCCAGAGGCACCACGTCCTCCGCGACCACGCCAAGCGACGTGAGTCCCGACCGCTCCGGGCCCTCGGAGGTGCCGCTCAGCCAGCCCTCGAGCTGCCAGCGCACGCGATCCGCCATGTGATTGGCGAAAGCCCCAGCGCGAGCCCCAACATCCGTTCGCCACACTCTCTCAAGTTGCTGACCCCGCTCGGTAGCAGCGACGATGCGCACCTTTCCGCATCGCATTCCGGCCGCGAGCAGCGCCTCATCCATGCGTTCGGCGAGGAGCCTGGCCACGGGGATGAGTTGCTGGGAGTTCTGGGCTGGCTCCTCGAAGATGTACTCAACCGCAATGTCTTCCTCCGCGCGGCGCAGCACGGGCGGGGCCACGTCTTCGCCACGGGCGATGCGGAGCGCCCACGCTCCGACGGGGCCGAAGCGCGCGAGGACGTCCGGAAACGGGAGGTCCGTGAATGCGCCGAGGGTTTCGATGCCGAGCCGCGTCAACACACTCACCAGGTCCTCGACGGCCTCGCGCTTGGTGCGCTCCATGGCCGCGAGGGCGAGCGCGCCGATGGGGTGCGGCGCGAGGAACGCCGCCGACTCCCCCGCCGGGATCAGCGCGGACGCCCTGGCCGCGAGCACCGCCGCGAGCAGCCCGTCGGCCGCCCCAACTGAACTCTCGCAGCCGGCGAGCTCGGCGACGGCGCTGACGAGAGCCTCCGCGAGCGCCTCCTCGGAGCCGTGGAAGCGCGCGGCGCCGTCAGAGGGGATCATCAGCATGCCCGGGCGCGAGATTTCCACGCCCGCGACCACGTCCTCTGCGGCGGCCGCGACGGCCTCGAACGCGCGGGCGTCGCGCGCCTCGTCGTACGGAAGGATCGTGATGTCGGGGCACGCGCGCTGAGCGAGCCGCTTGCGCTGGCCGCGCCTCACGCCGGCCGTTCGCGCCGATGCCGACACCGCGACCATTCCACGGCCGTGCAGCACGGCGGCGGGGGCGCTGGGACTCAGGCCCGCCTCCGCTGCAGCCGCGACAACGGGCCAGTCGGGCACCCACAACACCGCGCGGCGGGTGGTGGCGACGACGGGGGTGGTCACGCCGCGCCCTCGAACGCCGCTGCCTGTCCGACGCTCTCGCGGCTTTGGCGCCGTAGCCCGGTATCGACGTCGAGGGTCAGTAGCACGCGACGCACCTGCCCCCCTGCGCGGGAGCTCGCGGCGATGGTCATCTGCCGCTCCCGCAGCCTGCCGTCCCCAGCGCCGAGGCCTCGCCAACTGGACTCGACAACGGTGAGGGTCGCGTGCGCGCCGCTCCACGGACCCGCGCTGATGATCACAGACCCGCGCTCCCGAGCACGGGCAGCGAGCCGACGCCGATCCGCATCCCCGAGCGCGAGCCGCGGCCCGAGCACCACCACCTCCATGCCATCAACGCATGCGCCAGCAACCGCGGCCGCCTGCGCGCCCGGGTGAGGGATGAGCGCGAGCCGCGCCAACTCGATCCCCCGCCGTGCGGCTGCGACCACCCCCACCTGCGGCATGCCGATCATCGCGGTCCACGAGCCCTCACGAGACGCCTCCGCAACCAGCGCAAGTACCAGGGACGTCGACCCCTGCACCGCGACCACCTGGCCACGACGGAGGCCGGTGGGCAGAGCGTCGGACAGTGTGGAGGCGAGCGGAAGCGTGGGCGCGTCCCAGCACTCCCTGCTGGCGCCAACCCGTGTCTGCACCGCAGCGAGCGCCGCGCGAGCCTTCTCGAGGCGAGCGGACTGAAGAGTGGCGTCCATGGCCGCTGTCATCTGAACCCCTCCCATCATTCGAACATATGTTCGATTATGGCACTGGAGTACGACAAGCGCGAGCGAGGATTGGGATGCTTGCGAATCGTTGAGTCCACCGGGGAGCTGTCAGCCAGAAGCTCCGGCAGCCAGCATCCCCGTCTCCTTCTCGCAGTCCACCGCCCCATCTGATGCTTCGCGAGTCTCTTGAGATAGTTGCTCAACTCCAAGCCCATCCAACGTCTCATCCACCAACACGTGGTGGGCCTCAAGACACGCTGTCAGAGCGGGCCGCCACCGATCAACATATTCAGTCTGCGTCACATCCGCCAGGGGAGATGACTGGTACAAGACATCGATAACGAAAAGATTGTCGCGGTAGCAATCAGCCGCAATCACGTCGCCGTTCGACGCATCGCTCGCGTACCCGTAGCCGAGGAGCGGCAACCCGCTGAAGTGCGCACCAGGACGCGGGCCGTCAACAGCAACTCCCGCATCGCGGATACAGGCAACAGTGGCATCGACCGCCTCCGCGTAGTCCTCATAGGAGACACCGCCGTTCACACGCGCGCGAGAAATCGCCTCCTCCTGAGACGCGTTCAGCCGGGGGCCAAGCGCGATTGTTTCATCGATGCGATGCAACCACGCGGCGTCCAGACTGGGCGCCGCGTCTGGAACGCGCCCAGCACATCCAGCCAGGCATGCAACAAGCATGCCAACTACGATCACCCGCAATGTGCATGCTGTCCCAATTGTCACGCATTGCCCTTTCTGCTACGTTCAAATAGCACTCTACAATGAGCCGGCTTCGACAAAGGAGTTGAACATGATGGCAACTAGATTCCGTAGCGCGTTCGCCGTCCTCCTGGTCCTGCTTGGGTCAGTTGCAGTGGTCGTCTCGGCCTGAAGCCAGGCCGAAGCTTCGAACCCTTGTGCCGCCAAGGCGCAGAACGACTTCCCCAGCGATGTCATGTATGGGCAAGATCCTTCGCTGGGTTGCAATCAGGTCCGACTCTCCTACGAGTATTGGGCAGGGTCGACGGCCTTCGTTTACGAAGGCGTCTTCTATTACGCCGCTCAGGGCCAGAACCTTCAGACTTACTCTCACCCCCAACTCTCTCGCGGAAGGGCGTGCACAAGCAACGCAGTCAGCCCCGCGTGCAGTTACACCAGTGGCTGGTGGAACCACTCGAACTGGACAACTTTCGGATAAGCCACGCCCTGTCTTTACCGCAGACGAGCGCTCGCGAAGCCTCCGCGACCACGACGAGTACCAGGGACGTCGATCCCTGCACGGCGACCACCTGGCCGCGATGGAGGCCGGCGGGCAGAGCGTCGGACAGTGCGGGGGCGAGCGGCAGCACCGGCGCGTCCCAGCACTCTATGTTTGTGCCAACCCTTGTCTGCACGGCGGCGAGCGCCGCGCGCGCCTTCTCGAGGCGCGCAGACTGTGACGTCTCCATGCCGCCCTCCCATCATTCGAACACATGTTCGATTATGGCACTCGGGTGCGACATGCGCGAGCGAGACTGGGGGCTCGCGAGCAACGCGGCGTTGGAAAGCAACCTCAGCCAGACGCGCCGGCCGTCAACATCCCCGTCTCCTTCTCGCAATCAGGATTGGCGTCCGATGCGTCACGTGTCTCCTGCGACAACTGCGCAACCTCTAGCCCATCCAAAGAGTCGTCGACGGTGATGCCGTGCTTGTCGAGGCATGCCGCGAGGGCAGGGCGCCACCGGTCCGTGTATTCGGTTTGAATGACTTGCGCCGCAGGAGATGACTGGTACAGCACGTCAATCACGAAAAGGTTGGCGCGATAGCACGACCTGGCAATCCCAGCCCCATTCGGCATGTCGCTTGCGTAGCCATAACCCAAGATCGGTAACCCACTAACATGCCCCCCAGCGCGAGGGCCATCGACAGCAACGCCAGCGCTCCGAATGCACTCAACGGTCGCACGGACGGCCTCCGAATAGTCCTCGTACGACAACGATCCAGAACTTCGAGCTCGCGAGATCGCATCCTCCTGAAGGGGGGTAAGGGGTGGAGCAACCGCGATGGTGTCATCGATGCGCTGCAACCACGCGGCATCCGCGCTATACGTGGCCGCCGGCACTTCGGTTGCACAACTCGCCAGGCACGTGGCCACAACGCATGCCATTGAAGCCGATAGGAGTCGTTCCCGAATCATCCCGTTTGCGCCCCTCTGTTCCAAGTGACACGATTGGTGGCAATTCTATGCGGAACTGATCTCGACAAGGGAGTCAGAGTATGTCTGCAATTCGAATTCGAGTCGCCGTCACGGTGGCGCTCGCACTACTCGGAGCAAGTCTGGTAGTCGCAGGGACTCCAAGTCCGGCGGAAGCTGCGAACCCGTGCGCCGCAAAGGCCCAGAACAACTTCACACTGGACATCATGTATGGACAGGATCCTTCGCTCGGATGCAGCCAAATGATGTTGTCGTACGAATACTGGGCAGGCAGTCAGGGATTTATCTACGAAGGACAGTTCTTCTATCTGACGCAGGGCCACACTGTTCATACCTACTCGTTTGCGCAACTGTCCCGTGGTAAGGCTTGCACAAGCAATTCAGTGAGTCCGGACTGCACTTACAGTAGCGGTTGGTGGAACCACTCGAACTGGACCACATTTGGTTGAGTCCAACACCAACGGTCTGAGGACGGGCCACAGCTGACTTGACCAGGGGCGAGCGGAAGCGTAGGCGCGTCCCAGCACTCTGCGCCCGTTGCGGATCGCGACGTGCCAACCCGCAGTTGCACGGCGGCGAGCGCCGCGCGGGCCTTCTCGAGGCGAGCGGACTGAAGAGTGGCGTCCATAGCCCCTCCCATCATTCGAACATACGTTCGATTATGGCACTGAGGTGCGACATGTGCGAGTCGCGGTCAAGGAGGACACAGAATCGGGGCCTTTCGCCAAAAATCACGGGAAGACTCACAGGTCTGGGTCCCCATTGACCAAGGCGTGGCGCTCATGCCACCTGCTACGCTGACTCGAGATGTAAACGCGTACATTCACCTGCAATGACGGAGGCGAAATGCCCATTCAGAGGCGAACGGCGGCGGTTATCGCGGCCGGGGTCATCGCGTTGGGCGCTATCGGCATCACGGCCGGAGTTCTCGCAGAGGCCAACAACACCGGCCCTCACGCCATCGCCCCCGGCCGCGCGCAGGGCACCACCGGCAACTCCTTCTACTTCGTCATGACGGACCGCTTCAATGACGGCGATCCCAGCAACAACGACGGCGGGCTCGGTAGCGACCCGGCAGTCAGCGGCTATGACAACACCAATTCGGGCTACTACCAAGGCGGCGATCTCAAAGGACTGGAGGACAAGCTCGACTACATCCAGGGACTCGGCGTCACCGCCATCTGGGTCACTCCCCCATTCACCAACAAGGCAGTGCAGGCAGAGGACCAGTCGGCCGGCTACCACGGGTACTGGATCACCGACTTCGAGAACATCGATCCGCACCTGGGCGGCAACGACGCGATGCACTCCCTCATCAGCGCTGCCCACGACCGCGGCCTCAAGGTCTACTTCGACATCATCACCAATCACACGGCGGACGTCATCGGCTACGAAGCGGGCGATCGAATGCCCTACATAAGCACCGACGACACCCCGTACAAGACGGCGGATGGCAGCGCCTTCAGCCCAAGCAACATCGCGAGGTCCGACGCCTTCCCCACCTTGAGCGCGGAGACCTCCTTCCCGTACGTGCCGGTTCTGGCGGCGGGCGAGGAGGGCGCCAAGTCGCCTGAATGGCTCAACGACGTCACCGCCTATCACAACCGCGGAAACACCACCTATACAGGGGAAGACGCGCTCTTCGGCGACTTCTCCGGCCTCGACGACCTCTTCACCGAAGACCCCCGAGTGGTGGCGGGGCTCACCGACATCTACACGGGCTGGATCAAGGACTTCGACGTTGACGGCTTCCGCATCGACACCATGCGCCACGTCAACGACGAGTTCTGGCAGAGCTTTGGGCCAGCCGTCCTGGACTTCGCCCAGAGCAAAGGCAAGGACGACTTCTTCATGTTCGGCGAGGTATTTGACACCTCGCGCGCCAAGACGAGCCACTTCACCACCACAGCCGACCAGCAGGCCGTGCTTGACTTCCCGTTCCAGGACGCGGCTCGCGCCTTCGCGTCTCGCGGTGGCTCCGGCGAAGATCTTGCGACCTTCTATGAGGGCGATGACTGGTACACCGACGCCGACTCTTCCGCCTACGCATTGCCTACCTTCCTGGGTAACCACGACATGGGCCGGTTCGGAGGATTTCTTCAGGCAGACAACGCCACAGCCAGTCCGGACGCAATGCTCGGCAAGTTCGAGCTCGCGAACGACCTCATGTACCTCACGCGCGGCAATCCCATCGTCTACTACGGCGATGAGCAAGGGCTCACCGGGGACGGAGGCGACCGGGCCGCGCGCCAAGTCATGTTCGGCACCCAGATCCCCGAGTACACAGACGAGGTACTGATCGGCTCCACGGCGACGCTCGCGCAGCCCGCATTCGACACCGCACAACCGCTCTACGAGCAGATTGCGGCACTCAACAAGCTCCGCGCCACTTATCCCGCCCTTGCGACAGGCGCACAGATCACGCGCTTTGCCGACAGCAATGTCTTCGCCTTCAGCCGATTCGACCGCGAGGAGCGCCGCGAGTTTGTGGTCGTCCTCAACAGTTCGGACGCGCCTCAAGATGTCACCGTGCCCACGTGGGGCGGCACGTTCTCGCCGGTGTACGGAGGTGGTGGACCGGCGGCCGTCGCCGCAGACGACGGCTCGCTCACTCTGACGGTCCCCGCTCTTGGCGCGGTGGTACTCCGGGCCGACGCTTCCCTCCCTGGCACGGAGGCTCCCGCGGTCTCGCTACAGACTCCCGCGGTCAGCGCCGACGACGCCGGACGGCTCGAGGTTGCCGCCGACGTCGAGGCAGTCTCGTACGCAGAGGTGAGCTTCTGGCGCCAGGCGACCAACGCCGATGGCACCGCCAGCGAGTGGACCTACATCGGCACCGACGACAACGCCCCCTATCGCGTCTTTGACGACGTGAGCGGAATCGCCCCTGGTACTGACGTGCGCTACCAAGCCGTGGCGTCGGACGGCAAGGGCCACGACGCGAACAGTGAGGCCATCGATGCCAAGGTGCCAGCGCCGTCGGTCATGCTGGTGACGCCAGCGCCGGGCGAGCTCTTGGGTGATGAGCCGGTGGTCTCGGCGACCGTCCAGCCGGATCGCGCGGGTACAACCGTGACGATTCAGCGCCGCGTGCAAGGCGGCACGTGGCAAGACGTTGGCAGTGACGACAGCGCGCCGACGTACGCGGTAACCGACGACCTCACGGGCGTGGAGCCCGGCAAGGACATCGAGTACAGGGCGGTGGCCACCCAGGGCGATGTCACAAGCGAGTCGGCGATCTTCGCGGGCAAATCAGGGGCTGCGGCACAGCCGGACGAGGTGGCGCTGCCGGGCACGCTCAATTCGGTCATGGGATGCGGCGAGGACTGGGCACCCTGGTGCGATCAGGCCCAGATGACCCTGGACCCCGCGACAGAGACGTGGTCCATCACGGTTGACCTGCCGGCGGGCGACTACGAGTTCAAGATCGCGCTCAATCGCACGTGGGACGAGAACTACGGCGAGGGTGGGGTGCGGGATGGGCCCAACATCCCCCTTGACCTCACCGAGGACTCAACGGTGACGTTCACCTACGACAACGCGACACACCTCGTGGCGGTCACGGGAGCGCAATAGCGCGCGCGAGGCCGGACAGCGTGGCGGCAGTGGCGGCGGGGCGCCACTTGGGGTCATACGGACTCGGCCAGCCGCCGTCGGGCTCTTGCGCTTCGAGCGCGCGCGCTACGTAGTCGTCGACCACCTCGCGCGGTACGCGCGCGGCGATCTCAGGGGCGTTGCGCAGCGCGAGATTGAAGAAGTGCTCCGCGTCATCGAAGCGATCTTCACCCGCCCATCGCACGATCGTCGCGGCGAGCTCGTCGAGGTACTCCGCGGGAAGTCGGCCGGAGAGCGAGTATTCGGCGTACGGAACAAGGTCATAGAACTCGCCGTCGCGAATGGCGCTGAGCGACGCCTGGTCGTCAAACAGCGCGTCGACTCGGGAGAGCATGTCGCTCGTCGCGAGACCGTTGGCAACGGCCAGTCCTACAAGGCAGCATGCGGGGTTGAGCGACGGGAACGTCCAGTTCGCGAACCACGGTGCTAGGGCGCCCGCCTTCGCGTCCTCGGACAAGTGCCAGTCGCCGTCTTGCGCCTGGTTGTCCATGAGCCACGCACCAAGGCTCTCCCGCAGGCCTGTGCCGACGTCGCTCGGCACACCGCGAAGGTAGTTCAGCGCGAGGCACGCTGCGAACGGATTGCTCTGGGGAGCCCCGATGTCCACCTCGAGCCCCCGCCCAAAGCCGCCGTCCTCGTTTTGATACGCCGAGAGGGCATCGACGATGGCCAGCGGATCACCTCCGAACCAGGCACGTTCCACCACCGCGGCCTCGAGGGCGTGACCGTGAGCCACCAGGAAGTTGCGCCCCCGGCTGGCCGCAACGCGCATATCGCGGGTCATGATCGAGACCTTATGCCCACGTCGCGACACAAAGCAGTCAACGCGTCGGTTTCCTGGACTAGGTGACCTTGGAGCGTTCCTCGAGCGCTCTGTAAGTCTCCAGCGGCGTGGGAGCCTGCGGGAGCGGCGCACTCGCCGGTGCGCGAAAGGCTTGGAGCATGTACTCGGCGAACCTCTCCAGTGCGGCATCGTTGCTTAGGCTCGCGCGGGCTACCCCAGCATTGGCCATGAGGAGGATCACGAGGTCCTGGTGCACGAAGTCTCTACGCAGTGTGCCGTCACGTTTGGCGCGCTGCACCAGCTTGGCAAAGGCGCGGAAGGCCCGCGAGCGTTGCTCGGCAAAGGCCGGTCTGGGGCTGAGTGCGAGGACGTCCGCGAATCCCGCGTCCGCCGCCTGCATCGCGCACACGTGACGGACGTAGCCAGCGAATCCCTTCCATGGATCATCCGCGTCGAGCGCCTCCTCGGCAGCGTTCGCGTACTCGTCCATCTTTGACGCGAACACGGCGTCGACAAGGTCATCGGCGGTGGGAAATCGCCGGTACAGCGTCGCGATTCCCACGCCCGCGCGCCGAGCGACCTCCGCGAGTGGCACATCTAGGCCGAACTCGGCGAACACCTCGCGCGCAGCGTCGAGCACGCGCGCGCGGTTCAGTTCCGCATCAGCTCGCAGCGTGTGGGAATCCGGCATCTCATCAGCATAGCCGCTAACTGGAATACGCGCTCCACTTAGCGTGTTAGGCTGAATGTCAACTGGAAGCGTCTCTCCACTTTCTCACGGAAGAGCCTTCCCCCCTCACACCGAACGGAACCACGCGTGGAACTCGGGATCTTCTCCCTCACAGACATCGCGGGCACACCTGACGGCGAACCGAGCCCCACCGTGGGCGAGCGCGTCGACGACATCGTTGCCTATGGCGCCCTCGCTGACAGCCAGGGTCTCGACGTCTTTGGCGTTGGCGAGCACCACAGCCACCAATACGCCGTCTCCTCCCCCGCCGTAGTGCTCGCCGCGGTCGCGAGGGAAACCGAGAACGTCAAGCTCGCGTCCACCGCGACCGTCCTCACCACCTTGGACCCTGTGCGCGTCTACCAGGACTTCGCAACCGTAGACCTGCTCAGCCACGGCCGCGCGGAGATCATCGCGGGCCGCAGCGCCTTCGCGGAGCCCTTCGAGCTCTTTGGGGTGGACCCGAGCACTCTCGACGCGACATTCGCGGAGAAGCTCGACCTGCTGCTTGAGGCACGAGACCACGCCAACGTGACGTGGTCGGGCGAGAGCCGTAGCCCCCTTCACGACGCCCCCATCTCTCCCCGCGCGTTCGTGGATCGCCTTCCCGTATGGGTTGCCGTCGGAGGAACACCGACGAGCGCGCTCCGCGCCGGCCGCTTGGGATTGCCGATGATGCTCGGCCTCATCGGCGGCACCATTTATCACGCCAAGCGCCTGGTCGACATCTATAAGGCCGCTGGACGCGAGGCCGGCCACGACCCCGCCGCGCTCACCGTCGGCGTTACCAGCCACTTCTATGCAGGGTCCGATCCTGAATCCGCGCGTGCGGATGTCTATCCGTTCTACCACCAGTACCTCTCGCCACGATCGAACGGCGGACGCGGCTGGGAGGTCTCACGCGACCAGATGGATGGCCTAGCCGAGCGCGGCGGCGCCCTCATGGTGGGCGCTCCCGAGGAACTTGCGCAGAAGGTCCTCGACCTGCGGGACGTCCTCGGCGTGGACCGCTTCCTTGCGCAAGTGGACTTTGGCGGCATGCCCCGCAGCATGGTCGAGGCGTCCATCGAGCGCCTCGCCACCCAGATAGCGCCAATCGTGCGCACTACTCCCACCGCACCCCAGGAGAACCCGTGAAGATCACCGTCTTCGGCGCGACCGGCGCTATCGGCCAGCTCACCGTGAGCGAGCTGCTTGACGCTGGGCACGACGTCACCGTCTACGTCCGCAACCCCGCAAAGATGCCCGACGCTTGGGCCGGCTCCGTGCGCGTCGTCGAAGGCCAGATGACCGACGAGTCGGCGATCGACTCCGCCGTCGCCGGCGCCGACGCCGTGGTCAGCACACTGGGCCCTAGCATGGACCGCAAGGCCACCGGGCTGCCGCTCGTGGAGGGTACGCGCCACATCATCACTTCCATGCAGCGGCACGGAGTGCGCCGCTACGTGGGCAACGGCACTCCGAGCGTTCTCGACGCCCGCGACACGCGCACCGTCCAGGCGCGCCTCGTCGGGTGGATGGGCCGCACATTCCTCCCCCGCGCCTACGCGGAACTCATCCAGATGTCCGATGCCATCATGACCTCGGGGCTCGACTGGACCATCGTGCGCTTCATATCGCCTCGTAACGGGGACGCAAAGGGCGTGCGCCGCGTCGGATTCTTCGGCACCGACACGATCGGCTTCGCCGTGACGCGCGCGGACATCGCGGCGTTCACGGCGGCCCAGGTTGGCGACGACACCTACGTCGGTTCCGCGCCCGCCATCAGCAACTAGTTTCCCGAACACCTAGCAAAGGACACTCATGAACATCGCCACTTGGATCGTCTCCGGCGTGCTCGCCGCCATGTACCTCATGGCCGGCGTGCTCAAGACGCTGCGTCCCAAAGACGCCCTGCTCACCATGCTTCCGTGGACCGAGGACTACTCGGCTCGCACCATCAAGCTCATCGGCATCTCCGAGCTGCTTGGCGCCATCGGCCTCATCGTTCCCTGGGCGACGGGCATTGCGCCGTGGCTCACGCCCGTCGCCGCGACCGGCCTGGTCATCATCCAGGCGCTCGCCATCCGTGCGCACATCCGTCGCGGAGAACAGAACGTGCTCGCCTTCAACATCGCGCTACTCGTCGCCGCGGCATTCGTGGCCGTGGTGCGCTTCATGGGGCTCTGATCGAGACACGCATGACGAAGCTCGGCATCCTCGGCGCCGGCAGGGTGGGCACCGCGCTCGCCCGCCGGGCCGTGGAGGCCGGTTACCGGGTGCTGATCGCGGCATCAGGCGCGGCCGAGGACATCGCTCTGATCGTCGACTTCGCGGCGCCCGGAGCGACTGCCGTCACGAGCGCCGAGGCCGCCGCGCGCGCGGACCTCGTGGTGCTGTCGCTGCCGTTGCATAAGTACTCGACTCTCGACCCCGATCTGTTCCGCGGAAAGATCGTCGTCGACGCGATGAACCACTGGCCGCCGAGCGACGGTCAGATCGGGGAGCTCGCGCACGCGGGTTCCTCCTCCCAGATGGTGCAGGAGCATCTGCGCGGCGTGCGCGTGGTCAAGACGCTCAACCACATCGGCTATCACGAGCTCGAGACGGACCACCGGCCCCGCGGCGCGAGCGACCGACGCGCGCTCGCGATAGCAGGCGACGATGCCACGGCGCGCGGCGTGGTGGGCACTCTCATCGACGGGCTCGGCTTTGACGCCGTCGATGCTGGACCGCTTGCCGTCGGCAGCGCGTTCGAACCCGGCACCCGCATCTTCGAGGGCACATTCCGTCGCAACGAACTTGCCCAGTTGCTCACGAACCAACTTTCCTCGCGCGTCTAGCGCAGCCTGAGTTCCCACACCGCTACCGCAGACGCTGCGGCCACGTTGAGCGAGTCAACTCCCGCGCGCATGGGGATGGTAACCGTCAGGTCAGCGCGGTCTAGGGCGCGGCGAGTCAGCCCGTCGCCCTCGGTGCCAAGGACGAGAGCAATGCGCTCGTGGCCGCGCGCCGCGAACTCGTCGAGCGGCACCGCATCAGGTGACAGCGCAAGGCCCGCGACCGTGAACCCAAGTGACCGCAAGTGATCGAGCGCTCCGGGCCACGTCTCTGCTCGGGTCCACGGCACCTGAAACACCGTCCCCATCGACACCTTCACAGAGCGCCGATACAGCGGGTCCGCGCACTCGGGCGAAACCACCACCGCGTCGGCCCCAAGGCCTGCGGCGGAGCGGAAGATCGCACCAACGTTGGTGTGGTCGACGATCCCCTCGAGCACCACCACAAGCCGCGCGGTGGCAACCAACGAGTTCAAGGAGGGAAGCGTCGGGCGGTGCATGGCGGCCAACGCGCCGCGGTGAACCGCGTATCCGGTGATCGCCTCAAGCTCGGTCTCCGAGCGTACGAGCAAGGGCGTACCGACAGGAATAAGCGGCAACACCGAGTCGACCCAGCGCGGCGAGCACAGCACCGAGCGCGGAACGTGCCCCGCTGCGATGGCGCGCCCGATCACCTTGGCGCCCTCCGCCATGTAGAGGCCGCGCTCCACCTCCAGCGACCGCCGCAGCGCGACGTCCGTCAGGTCGAGATAGTCCGCAAGGAGTTCGTCGTCCGTCACGGGGCAGCGGGTGGCGCTTGGCCCTTCTCCGCTTCGTCGCTGAACGGCTTGCCCGAGCGCGTTCCGTGCGACTCGGCATCCGCCGTGACGCCCTCCGCGAGCCGGCGCGCCTCTTCCAGGGCCTTGCGCGGATCCTCGAGAGCGGAAGTGATCGTCGACTTGCGTGCCCTAGATGCTTCGGAACGCTTGAGCGGCTCCGCTTCGTCCTCGTAGCCGAAGCCGGCCGCGACCGCCTTGAGCGCGCCAGTGAACTCAGTAGGCACGAACCACACCTTGTTGGAGTCGGTCTTGGCGATCTCGGGCAGCATCTGCAAGTACTGGTACGCGAGCAGCTTGGAATCAGCGTCGCCCTCGTGGATGGCGTCGAACACCTGCAGGATCGCCCGCGCCTCGCCTTCGGCGCGGAGAATCTTGGACTGTGCGTCGCCCTCTGCCTTGAGGATCGCGGACTGCTTCTCGCCTTCCGCAGTGAGGATCGCAGACTGCTTGATGCCCTCAGCGTTGAGGATCGCGGCGCGACGGTCGCGCTCGGCGCGCATCTGCTTCTCCATCGAATCCTTGATCGACGCGGGCGGCTCGATCGCCTTGAGTTCGACGCGGTTCACGCGGATGCCCCACTTGCCGGTCGCCTCGTCGAGCACGCCGCGCAGCTGTCCGTTGATCTGGTCGCGGCTCGTCAGCGTCTGCTCGAGGTCCATGGTGCCGACGATGTTGCGTAGCGTGGTGGTCGTGAGCTGCTCCACACCGGTGATGTAGTTCGCGATCTCGTATACCGCGGCCTTGGGATCCGTCACTTGGAAGTAGATGACGGAGTCAATGTCCACCACCAGGTTGTCGGACGTGATCACCGACTGAGGCGGGAACGAGTAGACGAGTTCTCGAAGGTCCACCTTGTGGCGCACCTTGTCGAAGAATGGAATCAGGAAGTGCAGGCCCGCGTCCATCGTGCGCGAGTAACGGCCGAGCCGCTCCACGATGTACGCCTGCGTCTGCCGCACCACCACGATCGCCTTCGCGATAGCGACGATCACGAAGATCGCGAAGAACAGCACGACGATCACCCACAGCAGGTTCGCCACGTCATTCATGAGTTACCCCTCCTCCTCTTTCACGTGGGCCGACGAAACGTCCGCGGCCTCAACAATCGCCATCGCGCCCTTGATCTCCACGACGGTCGCGTATGCGTCTTCGCTGACGACGCCTTCGCGTGTCCGAGCGGTCCACACTTCGCCGTTGAGCTTCACTCGCCCGGCGCGAGTCGTCACATCATCGAGAGCAACCGCCGTGCGGCCCACAAGCGCGGCCGTGCCCGTCGAGATAGAGCCCGTGCGGAAGTGCTTCATGAGTGCGGGCCTCAGCACAAACAACAGCAGGGCGCTGACAATCGCGAACGTCGCGATCGACGCCCAAAGCGGGAAGCCCAGGAGCGCCACAATGCCGGCAGCGAGCGCGCCGCCTGCGAGCATCGCGAACGTCAGATCCAGGGTGAAGATCTCGGCGATCCCCAGCAGCATCGCCCCTACGAACCACCACAGTGATGGATTCATGCCTGCCTCCTTGTCCCTAACCTATCCCGAGCGTCGGGCTGTGAAACGCCCACCTTCGCTCGCCAACTCAACCGGCATCGAGTACGTCGCCGACAGGTTCTCTGCGGTCAGCGTCGACTCGAGCGGACCCGCGGCCACTACCTCGCCGCCGCGCATCAGCAGCACGTGCGTGAACCCTACCGGGATCTCCTCCACATGGTGAGTTACCAGCACGATTGCCGGCGAGCGGTGATCACCGGCGAGTTCCGTCAGCGCCGCGAGCAGTTCCTCGCGACCGCCAAGATCCAGGCCCGCTGCTGGCTCGTCGAGCAGCAGCAACTCGGGATCGGCCATGAGCGCCCTAGCGATCTGCACCCTCTTGCGTTCGCCCTCACTGAGCGTCCAGAACTCGCGCTCCGCGAAGTCAGCCATCCCAAAGGCCAAGAGCAACGCGGCCGCGCGCGCCTCGTCGGGCTCCTCGTACTCCTCGCGCCATCGGCCGGTGATTCCGTGAGCCGCGGTCATGACGACGTCCCGCACCTTCTCCTCTGGCGGGATGCGGTCCGCGAGCGCGGCGCTGGAGAGCCCTACGCGAATGCGCAGTTCCTGGGTGTCGGCCTCTCCGAGCACTTCCCCCAAGACGCGTGCCACGCCGCTCGTCGGATGGGCGCGAGCGCCGGCGATAGAGACCAGCGACGTCTTGCCGGCGCCATTAGGCCCCAGCACCACCCACCGGTCCGCGCCATCAACGTGAAGGTCGACTCCGCGCAGGATCTCGTTTCCGTCCCGGCTGAGCGTCACGCCTTCGAACGCCAGCACCTCAGTCATACGGCGAGCCTATCGAAGAATGGATTGGTAAAGGCCCAGGGTCCGATCGCCGATAGCGGCCCACGAGAAGTGCTCGCTCGCCCTCTCGCGGCCGGCCGCTCCCATGTCCGACGCGCGGGCCGGGTCAAGCGCCACGGCGGCCAGGGCGGTGGCCAGGTCGGCGACGAACTGGTCCGGATTGAGTGGGGTGCCGGTGCCGTCGGTGAGCTGCTCGAGTGGCACCAGTAGGCCCGTTTCACCATCGACGACGACCTCGGGAATCCCGCCAGTGGCGGAGGCAACGACCGGCAGGCCAACCGCCATCGCCTCAAGGTTCACAATGCCCAGCGGCTCGTAGATGGACGGGCACACGAATGCGGTGCAGGCATCGAGAACCGCGATGAGTTCTACACGCGGGAGCATCTTCTCGATCCAGATGATGCCCTCTCGCTTCTCCTGGAGGCGAGCGACCGCAGCGGAGACCTCTTGCGCTATCTCCTTGGTGTCGGGAGCGCCCGCGCACAGCACCACTTGGATCTCAGGCGGCAGCTGCTCCACCGCCCGCAGGAAGTATGGAAGACCCTTCTGTCGCGTGATCCGGCCGACGAAAACCACGGCGGGGCGGGAACGATCGATGCCCCACTCGGCGACCACGGCGTCGGCCCTTTCCCTCTCCTCAGAGGACGCCGGCGGCGCCCAGCCCGCGACGTCGATGCCGTTGTGAATCACGTGCACGCGATCGGGATCCACCGCGGGATATGCCCGCAGCACGTCCGCCCGCATGCCCGCGCTCACCGCAACGATCGCGTCGGCGGCCTCGTACGCTGTCTTCTCGATCCAACTGGAGATCCGGTAGCCGCCGCCGAGCTGCTCGGCCTTCCATGGGCGAAGCGGTTCCAACGAGTGCGCGCTCAGCACGTGCGGCATGCCGTGGAGAGTGGCGGCGAGGTGGCCAGCCATGTTCGCGTACCACGTGTGAGAGTGCACGAGGTCCGAGCCCAGGCAGTCGCGAGCCATCGGCAGATTGTGCGCGAGCACGTCGAGCGATGCCTCACCCACGCCGCCGCCCAGCGCCTCATAGCCGGTCACTCCCGGTTCGTCACGAGGTCCGTCGAAGGCCCTTACGCGAACATCAACATGGTTGCGCAACACGGCTGCGAGCTCGGTCACATGCACGCCGGCACCGCCGTAGATGCGGGGAGGATATTCCCTGGTCAATAGGTCTACGCGCATGCCGACAACGCTAGTCCCTTCGCGTTCCGCGCGTGCCCGCCGCTAGGTTCCATTGCCGCCTATGCTGGGCACATGGCAGCGCCCAAAGTCCTCGCAATTGTCCTCGCCGGGGGTGAAGGCAAGCGGCTCATGCCGCTCACCGCGTCTCGCGCAAAGCCTGCCGTTCCGTTCGGCGGCACCTACCGGCTCGTGGACTTTGCGCTGAGCAACATCATCAACTCGCGGTACCTCCACGTCATCGTCCTCACTCAGTACAAGTCGCACTCCCTCGACCGCCACATTGCGCGCACATGGCCCATGTCCCCGCTGCTCGGCAACTACGTGGCACCCGTCCCCGCTCAGCAGCGTCGCGGCCCGCACTGGTACTTGGGGAGCGCCGACGCTGTGCACCAGTGCGTGAATATCCTCGAGGACGAGAGACCCGACATCGTCGTCATCGTTGGCGCCGACCACGTGTACCGGATGGACTTCTCGCAGATGGTCGATGCGCATGTCGCCTCCGGGGCCGCGTTCTCCGTTGCCGGCATCCGGCAGCCCATAGCCTTGGCGCCGGAGATGGGCGTGATCGACATCGATCCCGAGGATCCGAGCCGCGTGCGCGCATTTCTCGAGAAGCCCAAGAATCCGGAAGGCCTCGCCGACAGCCCTGGCGAGGTGCTCGCATCGATGGGCAACTACGTGGCCCATACGGATGCCCTCGTTGATGCGCTCGCGAAGGACGCTGACCGGGTCGGCTCCAAGCACGACATGGGCGGCGACATCGTTCCTTACTTCGTTGAGCGCGGCGAGTGCGGCTTCTACGACTTCCGGCACAACGACGTCCCTGGATCCACCGACCGAGATCGCGACTACTGGCGCGATGTCGGAACTCTCGACTCATATTTCGAGGCACACCAAGACCTCATCGCGGTTTCGCCGGTGTTCAACGTCTACAACCACAGGTGGCCCATGCATCAGGGCCTCATCACCGCGCCGCCCGCCAAGTTCATTCACTCCGAAGAGGGACGCCTCGGCCACGCCGCGGACTCGATCGTCTCGCCAGGCGTGATCGTCTCTGGTGCCACCGTCACCGGCTCTGTACTCTCCCCCGGAGTGCGGCTCCACTCGTGGTCAACGGTGAGCGACTCGGTGTTGCTTGACGGAGTTGTGGTGAATCGCCACGCACAGATCCACCGCGCGATCGTCGACAAGAACGTCATCGTCGAGGAGGGCGCGCGCATCGGAATCGATCGCGAATGGGACCTCCAGCGCGGGTTCACCGTCACCGAATCCGGCATCACGGTCGTCGCAAAGGGCACTGTGGTGAGTTCATGACCAAACTGCTGGTGATGGATGTCGACTCGACACTCATCACCGCGGAGGTCATTGAACTCATCGCCGAACGCGCGGGCACCCGCGCCGAGGTTGCCCGCATCACGGAGGCCGCGATGCGCGGCGAACTGGACTTCGCTGAGTCCCTCAAGGAGCGAGTCGCGACTCTCGCCGGAGTGCCGGAGTCGGTCTTCCAGGATGTGCTCGCCGAGGTCGAGTTCACTCCTGGAGCGATGGAACTCGTCGCTGCGGCTCAGGGCGCCGGCTGGGAAGTAGCGCTCGTCTCTGGCGGCTTCGCCGAGATAGTCGGCCCGCTCGCCCAGACGCTCGGCATCTCCCGCTTTCGAGCGAACCGCCTGGAGGTAGTTGACGGCCGCCTCACCGGGCGCACGCTTGGCCCCGTCATCGACCGCGGGGCGAAGGCGCATGCGCTCCAGGACTTTGCGGGCGAGCTGAGCGTGACGCTCGCGGACACCGTTGCGATAGGCGACGGCGCCAACGACCTCGAAATGATGGCGATCGCAGGGCTCGGCATCGCCTTCAACGCCAAGCCTGTTGTGCAAGCGCAAGCAGATGTCGCCATCAACGAACCGAGGCTCGACGCCGCGCTCCCCTATCTGGGGCTTTAGGTCAGCCAGCCGTCCGCGGCTGCCATCTCGGCCGCGCGGTCGAGGTCACCATTCGCGAACCCGGCAGCAGCGCAGGCGACGAGCAGTTCGCGCGTCTGCCGTTGCCACCGCGCGCGCATTTCCGCTGGCGTTCCGTCACCGCCCAGTCTCAGCGCCTCGGCTATGCCAAGCGCGGCCTTTGCGTTGCCCGATGCCGTCGCCGCCTGCCGTACCCAGGTCCCGGCATCGACGTTAAAGGCCTCACCGTACAGCCCCGTCTCGGCGGTCCACAGATGCTCGCGATGCATGCGGTACTGCATGTCGGCCGGAGCGAAATCCCCGGTACTCACCAAGAACGGCACGTATTCGGCGATGCCGTCCACCCACAGTTCACCCTCGTGCCCGACGAAGTAGAGGACGCCCGAGTCGTGCCGCGGCGCCCAACGCAGCAACCGCCAGCGATGCTGCTGAAACTCCTCGTCAGAAGTGGGCATGCGAGGCGCACACGGCGGTGAGCACCGCGCCGTGCTGCGTGAGGGCGGTCAGCGGCCCGTCGAAGTCGACGAGGGCGGCAGTTCCGGTAGGCAGCCCCTGCGCGATGCGCTGCAGCGCCTTCGTGTCAGAGCCTGGTCCGGCCAGCCATGCCGCGGTAGCCGAGATCGTTGGCTCGTGCCCCACTATGGCAACCGTGCCGGCTTCCTCCAAGCCGCGCAGGATGCCCACGACACCACCGACGTGCGTCTCGTACAGAGTCGGTTCCGTAGCGGAGACCGCGGTGGGAAAAGACGGCTCCATGAGCTTCCAGGTCTGCTGTGTCCGCACTGCGCTCGAGACGAGAGCCAAGGAAATCGCCACCCCGGCGTCCGCCAGCGCGGCGGCGAGCGCTTGCGAGGAACTGCGGCCCTCGAGCGTCAGCGCGCGATCGTGATCGTCGAGGCCGAAGCGCGGAGCCTCTGCCTTCGCATGCCGTACGAGCACCAATCGCGTCATGCGATCAGGCACCCATCGCGTGGAAGCCGCCGTCGACGTGGATCATCTCACCCGTCGTCGCTGGGAACCAGTCGCTCAGAAGTGCCGTGACGGCGCGTGCGGCAGTCTCCGTGTCATCCGAGTCCCAGCCGAGCGGAGAGTGCGCGTTCCAATCGCCTTCCAGCTGATCGAAGCCAGGAATGTGCTTGGCGGCCGTGGTCTTGAGCGGGCCTGCGGAGACGAGGTTGCTGCGGATTCCCATGGGGCCAAGGTCGCGAGCGAGATAGCGATTGACGGACTCGAAGGCGGCCTTCGCCACGCCCATCCAGTCGTACACCGGCCAGGCGAATCGCGCATCAAAGGTGAGGCCGACGATCGACCCGCCGTTCGGCATGAGCGGCAGTACCGCCTCCGCGAGTGCCTTGAGGGAGTACGCGGAGATGTTCAGGGCTACCGCAACGTCATCCCACTGGCCCGCCATGAAGTTCCCACCCATGACGCTCTGAGGGGCGAATCCGATTGAGTGCACCGCGCCGTCGAGGCTCGGCACGTGCTCGCGGACCGCGTCTGCAAGCGAGGCGAGCTGTTCGGGGTTCGTGACGTCGAGTTCAACGACCTGCGCCTCAACCGGAAGGCGGCGCCCCATCGACTGGGTCACCTTCAGCGTACGGCCCACGCCGGTGAGCACCACCGTGGCGCCTTCCTGCTGGCACAACTTCGCCACGTCGAAAGCGATCGATGCCTCGGTGAGCACACCGGTCACCAGAATGTTCTTGCCTTCCAAAATGCCCATGAAAGTCCTCCTCGTCGTGAGCGTAGCGCCGCCGCGCAGAAGTAGTGGTGGTCAGTGACCCATGCCGAGGCCGCCATCAACGGGCACAACGGCCCCGCTGATGTATGCCGCGGCATCGGACGCAAGGAATACGGAAGCGGCGGCGACGTCGTCTACTGAGCCGAACCGTCGGGCCGGAATGTTGGCCTTGTATTGGGCCACGAGATCGTCTCCGAGTTCGGCGGTCATCGCCGTCTCGATGAAACCCGGGGCCACGACGTTTGCGGTGATGCCTCGCGAACCCACTTCGCGAGTGATCGATCGAGCCATGCCGACGAGCGCCGACTTGGACGCGGAGTAGTTCACCTGGCCAGGGTTGCCGAGCAGCCCAACGACGGAACCAATCAGCACGATGCGGCCGTACTTCTCGCGCATCATCGACTGGGTGGCCCGGCGCACGGTCCGGAACGTTCCAGTGAGGTTCACGTCGATGACCTGCTCGAAGTCCTCATCGGTCATGCGCATGAGGAGGCCGTCTTTGGTGATGCCCGCGTTGGCAACGAGCACGCGCACGCGGCCGTGCTTCGCCTCGAGCTCGTCGAACGCGGCATTGACGGCCTCCGTGCTGGTGATGTCGCCGATGGCGCCGTCGACACCGGACGGCAGGTCGCCGGTTCGGTAGATCGTGCTCACGGTGTCGCCAGCGGCAACGAAGGCCTCCGCAACCGCACGGCCGATGCCTCGCGTGGCGCCAGTCACCATCACGTGTCGTGTCATGCTGGCAACCGTAGCCGAGCGCACGCACGGCACACGAATCAACGCACGGAAGAGCGTTATCGAAGCGATACGATTTTCGGGGCCAAGGTACCCGAATCCCCTGCCACAATGTTGGTAGTGTGCGCAGGACAAGTTCGGCGAATGCGCAATGGCGCGAACAAGGGAGTACGCATGACCACCGAAGACGTTGTGTCAGCCAGACGGAATCACCGTAAGCCCGCCCGGGCGTTCGGGTACGGCCTCATCGCCGGGATCGCCGCGCTGACGCTTGCGGGCTGCGGATCAGGCGACACGTTCATCGATGGATGGTGGGACAACGGCGACCCGGTTCTGGTGCCGGCGAAGTCTTCGCTCTTCGACGCCGACGGTAAGCCCCTCTGTACTGCCCCCACTGCCTTCGGCACCGTCGAGACCCGGTCTCGCGCGTATTCGGAGACCGGTGGTGTGGTGAACTCGTGGCTCTTTGAGATCACCAACCCCGAGACGGACCCCTCGACCGCGGACACCAAGAAGGAGCGCAACAAGCTTGAGGTGCTGCAAGACAGCCCCCGCGCGCTCTACGAACTGACCTTCCCTGCGTTCGACGCTAAGTACAAGATCTCAGCGCCCGAAGACATGCGCGCGATCAAGACCGAGTGGCAAGAGCACCTCCCTGACCTCCTCACGGAGGGGCCCGCCACCGCGTACGTCAAGATCGACGACCAGTGGATCGATGGCCCCCAGGGTCACTTCAGCGTGCGCCGTGCCGATGACCCTGAGGGTTACATCAAGGACAACGGGATCAACACCACGTTCAATGGCATCGCGAACCAGTACTTCATCGCCCAGAACGACGACGGCACCGAGTACCTCCTTGTCCGCAACAAGGACACGGGCGTCGCCACGCTCATGCGCAAGGGCGAGGAGGACGTAGTGCTCGACTCTTCGACCGAGTCGTTCACCCGCTACTTCATCGAGAATGACGCGACGGGTGTGAACCCCGACGCGACGCTGACCGTGGTCAATGACCAGTGCCTCCCGATCGGCGGCAAGCAGGCGGCGCGCTATTGGGTCTACGACTACGAGCTTCTTGACAACCCGGAGCCCCAAGCCAACGTCATCGAGTAGCTTCCGCTCACCCCGTTAGCATTCTGGGGTGTCGTCCTCGACGCGGATGAGCCGCGCCCTCTCGGTCGCCGGCATCATCCTGCTCGCGTTGGCGGTCAGTGTGACGGCGGTCTTCCTTGGCCGCTGGCAATGGCATCGTCACGAGGCGCGCGCGGAACAGATCATGGCGCTCGAGGCGGGCCAGTCCGTGCCGCCGGCACCTCTGAGCCAGGTGGTGCCCGACGCCGCGGTCACCCTCCCGGATGAGGCAAGGTGGCGAACGGCACAGGTATCTGGCGTGTTTGACGCGGGCAGCCTCACGTGGCTCCGCAACCGACCGGTCGCCGGTGCCCCTGCGTCACATGCGCTCGCCTGGTTCGTCACGGACGACGGCCGCGCACTGCTAGTGGATGCGGGCTGGGTGGAGGCGGAAAACACCGTGCGCCCGGACTTGCCGACGGAACACCTGAATCTCACGGTGACCCTGCGGCCCGCCGAGGACGACAACGGCTCGCCGGGCACGCGAATTACCCCCGCTCAGATGCCGGAACCTCCGGCTCCGGCGGTGGCGGGCTACGGGGTGCTCGCCGAGGCGTGTCAGGATCCGTGCGGCCCGCTGCCTGGACTCGCGATCACGCCGCTTCCCGAACTCAGCCTTGGCCCGCACCTTGCGTACGCCGTACAGTGGTACATGCTCGCCGTCGCGGCCCCCATCGTCGCCGTGATCTGGATTCGTCGCGAACTCAAGGGGCCCCAGGCGACGGTGACAACCGGCCGACCCAAGCGTCGGACCGGGCTGAGCGACGAAGAGATCGAAGACGCGCTCTAGCGGCTAGGCGAGGGTGACCAGGTCCAGGTAGGACGCGTTCCAGAGATCCTCGACCGCGTCTGGCAGGAGCAGCACCCGCTCCGGCTCGAGCGCCTCGACCGCGCCCTCGTCGTGGGTCACGAGAACCACGGCGCCTTCGTACGTGCGGAGCGCGCGAAGGATCTCTTCGCGACTAGCGGGGTCAAGGTTGTTGGTCGGCTCGTCGAGAAGCAGCACGTTCGCCTGACTGACGACGAGCGTGGCCAGGGCGAGGCGAGTCTTCTCGCCGCCGCTGAGCACTCGCGCGGGCTTGTATGCGTCGTCACCAGCAAAGAGGAACGAGCCAAGGACGGAGCGGACCGCGGTGTCGTCGAGGTCGGGTGCGGCGTGTCTCAGGTTCTCGAGCACCGTGGCGTCGAGGTCGAGCGTGTCGTGCTCCTGGGCGTAGTAGCCGAGCTTGAGGCCGTGTCCCGGCTCAACCTCTCCCGTGTCCGGATCCTCGACCCCACCGAGCAGGCGAAGCAGCGTTGTCTTTCCTGCTCCGTTGAGGCCCAGCACCACCACGCGGCTGCCGCGATCGATGGCCAGGTCAACGTCGGTAAACACCTCGAGCGAGCCGTACGACTTGCTGAGCTCGCTTGCCCTCAGGGGAGTCTTGCCGCACGACGCTGGGGTCGGGAAGCGTAGATGCGCCACTTTGTCCTGCACGCGCTCTGCCTCAATGCCGGCGAGCATTCGCTCGGCGCGCTTCATCATGTTCTGCGCGGCCACGGCCTTGGTGGCCTTGGCGCGCATCTTCTCCGCCTGGGCATTGAGGGCGGCGGCCTTCTTCTCGGCGTTGTCGCGCTCACGGCGACGGCGGCGTTCATCCGTCTCACGCTGCTTGAGATAGAGGTCCCATCCCAGCGCGTATTGGTCGATCTCTCCCCTGTTCGCATCCAGGTGGAAGACCTTGTTCACGACCGCACGCACCAGATCCACATCGTGGGAGATGACGATGAGGCCGCCGGAGTAGGCGGAGAGGAATTGCCGCAACCACACGATCGAGTCGGCGTCGAGGTGGTTGGTCGGCTCGTCGAGAAGCAGAGTCTGGGCGTCACTGAAGAGGATCCGCGCGAGCTCCACGCGCCGGCGCTGCCCGCCGGAGAGTGTGCCAATCGCCTGGTGCAATACGCGCTCATCTAGTCCAAGGTTTGCCGCGATTCGCGAGGCATCCGCCTCGGCCGCGTACCCGCCAGCCGCGCGGAAGCGCTCCTCAAGCCGCGGGTACCTGTCCATGGCCTTGTCGCGGATGGCGTCGTCCTCCGACGCCATGTCGTGCTCCGCCTGGCGCATCTTGGTGGCGAGAGTGGCGAGGTCGCGCACCTCAAGAATGCGCTCCATTGCAAGCTGGTCTAGGTCACCTGTGCGGGGATCCTGCGGCAGGTACCCGATGGTGCCCTTGCGGGCGACGGTGCCAGAGGTCGGCTGCGCCTCTCCCGCGAGGACCTTCGTGAGCGTGGTCTTGCCCGCACCATTGCGGCCCACGAGGCCGATGCGGTCGCCTGCAGCAATCTGGAACGTGGCGGGGCTCAGCAAAACGCGCGCTCCGATGCGCAGCTCAACGTCCTTCGCCGAGATCACCTGTTCTCCTTGCCGCGCCGAGCGCGTTTTTTGTCGTTGTCCCACAACGTTTTGGCACTTGAGGACCCGTTTGGATCTGGTTCTTTGTGGGGACGGTAATGTTTCGCCATCCATTATCCCAGGAGGTTTACGTGAGCCTGCGCCGTCACCTGACCGGTCAGAACATCGCCCTTGTCACCGTCTTCGCCGGCTTCATCGCCGCGTCGACCCTATGGGGCGGCGTGGAGCTCGCGGCGGGTGTGCCCATCACGTTGCAGACCTTCGCGGTGCTCCTCGCCGGAGCCGTACTAGGCCCGTGGCGCGGCGCAGCGGCGGTGCTCATCTACCTGATTCTCGGTACCGCAGGCCTGCCGATCTTCGCGGGACACACCTCAGGTGCCGTCGCGTGGCCAAGCCTGACCGCTGGCTTCCTCATCGGCTTCCTTCCGGCCGCGTTCGTCACTGGATGGATTGTGCGCGGCCTGCGGCGCCGGTCAGCGCTGACGTTCTCTGGCGCGTTTGGTGCGGCGGTGCTTGGCGGGATCGTCGTGCTGTACCCGATCGGATGGGGCTACCTGGCTTGGAAGGCGGACCTCACATTTGAGGCGACAGTTCTCGCAGCCGTGCCATTCGTCATCGGCGACATCATCAAGTGCGTGTTCGTCGCGCTAGTTGCCACGGCTGTACACCGCGCGTACCCATGGATCCTGCCTGCTAGGGCCAAGACTGGCGTGACCGGCGTCACGGACCCAGCACCGGCGTCGGATCCTGGGGCGAGCGAGGCGCTGGCTACCGCCTAACCTTTACCCATGATCGAATTCAAGGACGCGGCCGTCACCGCGCCCGATTCGGGCGTGCCCATCCTCGATCCCACCACCCTCACGCTCACCGAGGACCGGATCAGCATCATCGGAGCCAACGGCTCCGGCAAGTCGACGCTCGCCCGGCTTATCAACGGGCTCGTGCTCCCTGTAAGCGGCTCGGTGGCCGTTGACGGTCTCGACACGGTCAAGCACGGCGCACAGGTGCGGCGCAAGGTGGGCTACCTCTTCACGGACCCGTCCGCGCAGCTCATCATGCCCACCGCCATCGAGGACGTGACCCTGTCACTGAGGCGGATCATCGACGACAGGCGCGAGCGCAACCTTGCGGCGATGGCCGCGCTCGAGGAGATCGGCCTCGGCGACAAGGCTGACGTGTCGGTGAACGCGCTCTCGGGTGGCCAGCGGCAACTGTTGGCGCTCGCAGGAGTGCTCGCCGTGACCCCGTCGATCATCGTGGCCGACGAACCGACTACGCTCCTTGATCTGCGGTGGCGCGCGCACGTAGGGGCGCTGCTGCGGGCTCTGCCTGTGCAACTTATCGAGGTGACGCACGACCTCGACAGCGCGTCGCGAGCTGATCGCACGCTGCTTGTGGACCGCGGCGCCGTGGTGTTCGACGGCGACCCCCGCGAGGCGATCGCGATGTACCGTGACCTGATGTTCGGTCGCGTGAAGGACACCGAGGAATGATCTCTCTGCTGGGGATCTACCGACCCCGCAACACCCCACTGCATAAGTCGTCGGTGGGGTTCAAGTTGGTCTTGCTGCTCGCTGCCACCGTCTGCGTGATCGTGGTCGACGATCCCGTGACGGCGTGTGGAATCGCGGCGGCCTGCCTGCTCCTTCTGCTCAGCACCGCTCCTCCGCCCAAGCCGACGCTGCGGGGCCTTGGCCTCATCGCGCTCATGGCCGGTGTCACCGTTGTTTTCCAGGTGTGGCGCGGCGAGTACGCGAAGGCCATCGACACCGCCGCGGACATCGTGGCGATCTCGGCGCTGGCGCTCGCGATCACATGCTCGACGCCTATGGAAGAGGTGCTCGACGCGATCTCCAGACTCGCGCGCCCCATTCGCAGGATCCTCCCTCCAGAGACGCTCGGCTTGATGTTCGCGATGACGCTGCGCGCAATCCCAGAGGCCGCGCGGCTGTTGATCGAGGCGCGAACGGCCGCCCGCGCACGCGGCCTCGATCGCAGTCCTCGCGCCGTGCTCATTCCCGCCGCGACCCGGTCCGTAGGCTTTGCGCTCCAACTGGGCCAAGCCCTTCACGCTCGAGGCATCGCAGAGGAGGCGCCGCCGGACAAGAGGGCCGCCAAAGCGGCGAAGGCGGCCCCGATTGAGCATGCGCCCGGGACCAGCCGACGCGCTCGACGCCGGGATACTCTGAACTCGTGACGTTCAACGAGGGCTCAAGCATCAACTCAGGGCGCGTTCAGCGCCGGAGGGGTGGCGCCGGCGGCGGTGTTGCCATCGGCGGCGGCGTAGGCGGAATCATCATCGTGCTGTTGTTCCTGGTATTCCAGTTGATCGGCGGCGGTGACGCTACGTCGTCTCTCAACGGCCTCGCGAACGACACCTCAGATCAGACCACTGATGGCGACTTTGCCGCGTCGTGCCAGACCGGCGCGGATGCGAATGCATCGGCCGACTGCCGCGTCGCGGGCACCATCACGTCGCTCGACGACTATTGGTCTGATGCGATGCCCGCACTCGGCAGCGAACTGACGCTGCCAGGGATCGTGGTGTTCGACGCCGCCACCTCAAGCGGCTGCGGAACCGCCTCGGCATCAACTGGACCGTTCTACTGCCCCACGGATCAGACCATTTACCTCGACACTGCTTTCTTCGATGAGCTCGAGAACACGTACGGCGCGAGCGGCGGCCCGCTCGCTCAGATGTACGTGGTAGCCCACGAGTACGGTCACCACATCGAGAATGAGTTGGGCGTGTTCGACGTCGCGAATCGCGGCGACACTGGCGAGGATTCGGACTCGGTCAAGGTGGAGCTTATGGCGGACTGCCTCGCGGGCGTCTGGGCTGGACACGCCGCTACGACAGAGGGCGACAACGGGGTGACGCTTATCAAGCCACTCACCGAGCAGGACGTGCAGGACGCGCTGTCGGCGGCCGCCGCGGTGGGCGACGATCGCATCCAGCAGCAGGCGACCGGGTCCGTCGACGAGTCTGCGTTCACCCACGGCTCCGCGGAAGAACGCATGAACGCGTTCACCACGGGCTACACGAAGGGCACCGCGACTGCCTGCGATGCCTTCAACGTGATCGGCAACTGAGCCCTAGCGCTCAGCCTGTCAAGGACCGGATCAGGTCTCGGACTCGAGCCTCGATCGCGTCGCGAATGGGCCGCACTGCCTCGATCGGCTGCCCGGCAGGATCATCGAGCACCCAGTCCTCGTATCGCTTGCCCGGCACAAAGGGACAGGCATCCCCGCAACCCATAGTGACCACTACGTCGGCTTCCTTGACGTCGCTCAGTGCCAGTCTGTGAGGCGTGGCGCTCGAAATGTCGATCCCCACCTCGGCCATCGCTGCCACCGCGACCGGATTGACGGCCTCACCAGGAGCGGAGCCCGCAGACATCACCGCTATCCGGTCGCCAGCGATCGCTCCGAGGAATCCAGCGGCCATTTGAGAGCGCCTTGCATTGTGGACGCACACGTATAGCACCGTCGGCTTCTCCATCGGGACCTCGTTTCAACGTTGTTTGACGGCCGCCACCCCGCGCGCTGGTGACGGCCGGGGTGTTAGCTGCAGCAGCCGGGGGCGCAGCAGCCGTTCTCGCAGTTGCTCATCGCAGGCTCCTTCCTGCATCGACGCTCATCGATGCAGCGCCATCGTGCATGGCTATATCGACGTTTGTCAATATATGTGTCAGACTCGGGCGGTGACCACCCTCGAATTGACCGCGACCCGCGTCTGCTGCACACCGCTGGCGAGCGAGCCGGTGTCCGTCGCGGAAGCGGAGGCGGTGGCAAACGCCCTGAAAGCTCTCGCAGACCCCGCCAGGGTGCGCATCATGTCCATCGTGTCTTCGCACGTGGATGGTGAGGCGTGCGTCTGCGATCTTCAGGAGGCGCTCGGCCTCTCTCAGCCAACGGTGTCTCACCATCTCAAGGTGCTGGTAGAGGCCGGTTTTCTCATGCGGTCAAAGCGTGGCACATGGGCCTTCTACTCACTGGTGCCAGCCGCCCTGGACGCGATCGCGACGGCGTTGACTCCGCCTCCGAGCGCCTAGTCCTCATCGAGCATCGCGACGAGCCGCGTCGTGGTGCGCCAATTCCGGATCGTCATGTGACGATAGGGCGCGGTGCCCACTACCGAGCTCATCCGCGACTTCGTACGCTGCGCGCTCAGTCGGCGGAAGTACACGACGTGCTCGCCCTCCCAAGCCGTGTCCACGCCTTCCCGTATGCCAAAGGCGGCGAGGGCGGCAGAACTCGAGGTCTTGGGATGCAAGAACGCGACGTCGTAGTGGTAGGTTTCCGGCTCGGAGCCAAAGCCAGCCGGAGCGTCGGACACTGCTGCGCGAAGCGTCGCGGCTGAGGCGGCCACCACTACCGTCGCAACGCCAAACTCGGAGTCGAGCAGATTCTCGACGGCTTCCGCGACAGTCGCCTCGGACTTCTTGGGCGCCGAGAGCAGCACGTTTCCCGATTGGATGTATGTGCGCACACCGTCGAAGCCTGCGGTCTCAAGGGCGCCGCGCAGCGCGGCCATCGGCACGATGTTGTTGCCGCCAACGTTGATGCCGCGGATCAGGGCGACGTGCGTGGCGGCGGTCACGCTGCTAGACGTTGAAACCGAGTGCGCGCAGCTGCTCGCGGCCGTCGTCGGTGATCTTGTCGGGCCCCCACGGCGGCATCCACACCCAGTTGATGCGGAAGCCGTCCACGAGGCCCGAGAGCGCGGCCGACGCCTGATCCTCGATCACGTCTGTGAGCGGGCACGCGGCGGACGTCAGCGTCATGTCGATCACGGCGTGGCGGTTGGCGTCCAGCTGGATCCCGTAGACCAGCCCAAGGTCAACGACGTTGATCCCCAGTTCTGGGTCGATGACGTCGCGGAGCGCCTCCTCGACGTCCGCGGCGTTGGACGGGGTGGTTGCGGTGTCAGTCATCGCTGCCTCCTTGTGTGGAACCCTGTGCCTTCACGAGCGCATCGCGAAGGGCCATCCAGCCCAACAGCGCGCACTTGATACGGGCAGGATACTTGCCGACTCCGACGAACGCAGTCGCGTCGCCGAGCAGGTCCTCGCGGAACTCATCGAGGGGTTCTCCCCTGTTGCTCATGAGCGCGCGGAATGCCTCATAGGTGACTTCCGCGTGCTCGAGGCTCTCGCCTTCGACAAGCTCGGAGAGCACGGAGACGGATGCCTGAGAGATGGAGCAGCCACTGCCCTCCCACGACACGGACGTGACCTGGTCGCCGTCCACGCCCACTCGCAGTCGCACCTCGTCGCCGCATGTGGTGTTCACCTGGTGGGATTCACCCACATGCGGTGCCTCGAGCGTCACGAGCCCTCGCCCATGCCCCTCGCGCGCGTGATCCATGATCACCTGCTGGTACATCTGCTCAAGGTCACTCATACGGTCACTCCAAAGAAGCTCGGAACAGTCGCAAGCACCTCAAGCAGGGCGTACGCGTCATCTTCGCTCGTATACACATGGCCCGACGCCCTGGTTGAGCCGGTGAGGCCTAGTCGCCGGTGCAGGGGTTGCGCACAGTGGTGCCCCACTCTCACGGCAATGCCGCGGTCGTCGAGCACTTGGCCCACGTCATGAGGGTGGATACCTTCCACCGCGAACGCGGCGAGGCCGAGCACTCCGTGCGGCGCGTCGACCGGTCCGAGGAGGCGTACACCGGGGATCGCTGCGACGCCACTTCTCAGGATCTCCGCAATGCGCCGCTCATGCGCGGCAACTTCATTCATGCCGAGATTGGCGAGGTAATTCGCGGCGGCCGCCATTCCCACTGCCTGCGCCACGGGCTGCGTGCCGGGCTCGAAGCGCTGGGGAGCGTCAAGGAAGGTCGTCGTCTCCATCGTCACGACTTTGATCGCCGAGCCACCGAAGATCGAGGGCGGAAGTGCATCGAACAGAGCTTTGCGGCCCCACAGCGCGCCCACCCCTGTGGGCCCGAGCATCTTGTGCGCCGAGAACGCAGCAAAGTCCACGCCGAGCTCGGCAACGGACACAGGCAAGTGCGGCACGGACTGGCACGCGTCGAGCACCGTGACCGCGCCCACCTCGCGAGCGCGCGCGGCGAAGGCCGCCACATCCGTCACCACGCCGGTCACATTCGACGCGTGGGTGAACGCTACGATCCGAGCGCGCTCGGTGATGACAGAGTCGAGTTCGTCGTAGCGAAGCGTGCCGTCGTCGTTCAGGCCGATCCACCGCAGTGTGGCGCCGGTGCGCGCCGCGAGCTGCTGCCACGGGATGAGATTCGCGTGGTGCTCGGACTCGGTGACGACGATCTCGTCTCCAGCACCCAAGCGGAACCGCTCGGCGTCTGACCCTCCAAGGCCGTCGGAAGCCGCCGCGAACCCATTGGCCACCAAATTCAGCGCCTGCGTTGCGCCAGGCGTCCACACGAGTTCGTCCGAAGGTGCCCCAACGAAGGCCGCGACCTCCGCGCGTGCTGTCTCGAACGCGTCGGTCGCCTCCTCGGCGAGGAGGTGAGCTCCGCGAGCTACCGCGCCGTTGTGGAATTGGTAGAAATCCGCCTCGGCGTTGAGTACCGCGTGCGGCTTCTGACTCGTCGCTCCGGAGTCCAGGTACACGAGCGGCTTCCCGTTCCGCACCGTCCGGGTGAGGAGTGGGAAGTCGCGGCGCACGTCTGGAAGCATCGTTCCCTTACTGAGCGGCGGCCGTAAGGTAGCGGTCGTAGCCCTCTGCCTCGAGGCGCTCGGCGAGTTCGGGGCCGCCCTCCTCAGCAACGCGGCCGGCAACGAAGACGTGCACGAAGTCGGGCGTGATGTAGTTGAGGATGCGCGTGTAGTGCGTGATAAGCATGATGCCAAGGCCGGTCGTGTCCTTGACGCGGTTCACTCCCTCGGAGACGATGCGCAGTGCGTCAACGTCGAGGCCGGAGTCGGTCTCATCGAGGATCGCGATCTTGGGCTGCAGAAGCTCCATCTGGAGGATCTCGTGGCGCTTCTTCTCGCCGCCGCTGAAGCCCTCGTTGACGTTGCGCTCGGCGAACTCGGGGTCCATACGCAGCGCCTCCATGGCGCCCTTCACGTCCTTGACCCAGGTGCGGAGCTTGGGTGCTTCGCCATCGATCGCCGTCTTGGCGGTGCGCAGGAAGTTGCTCACGGAGACCCCGGGAACCTCCACCGGATACTGCATGGCCAAGAACAGCCCGGCCTTTGCACGCTCGTCAACCGTCATCGCCAGCACGTCCTCGCCGTCGAGCGTGACGGTGCCGGCGGTCACCTCGTACTTGGGGTGACCAGCGAGCGAGTACGCGAGCGTCGACTTGCCGGAACCGTTGGGGCCCATGATCGCGTGAGTCTCGCCGGAACGGATCGTCAGGTCCACACCGCGGAGGATCTCCTTGGTGCCCTCTGGGGTCTCGACCGTAACGTGGAGGCCACGGATTTCGAGGGTGTGCTGGGGCTCGGTGGTCATACTGTCTCCTTGCTTGAAGTCTTGGGGGCGTCCACGTCGACGAGCACTCGCTCGCCGTCCACGCGGACGGGGTAGGTCTTGACGGGGAAGATCGCGGGCAGTTCGTCGGGCTCACCCGTGCGCACGTCGAAGCGCGAGCCGTGTGCCCAGCACTCGACAAAGCAGCCATCGATCTCGCCCTCAGAGAGGGACACCTCGCCGTGGGTGCAGAGGTCATCGATGGCGTAAAACTCGCCGTCATCGGTGCGGATGATGGCCACCGGGATATCGGTGCCCGACGCAATGGTCAGTTCGGCCAGCATGGCCGAGCCTGGCTCGAGATCGTTGGTCAGGCAGGCCAATTGCTCAGACATCTGCGCTCACCTCAAGATCCGCGAGCTCCTCTTCGACGTGCTCGAGTTCCAGATCGATCTCACGCATGAGGCCCTGCTCAACGGCCGGCACGCCGATCTCGCGGATGAGGTCCGCGAAGAATCCGCGTACCACGAGCTTGCGGGCCTGTTCCTCGCTGATGCCTCGAGAGCGCAGGTAGAACATCTGCTCGTCGTCGAAGCGACCCGTCGCCGACGCGTGACCCGCGCCCTCGATCATGCCGGTCTCGATCTCGAGGTTGGGCACGGAATCGGCGCGCGCGCCGTCCGTGAGCACGAGGTTGCGGTTGAGCTCGTAGGTGTCCGTGCCCTCGGCGGCCGCGCGGATCAGCACATCGCCGATCCACACCGTGCGAGCCGTAGCTCCCGCGAGCGCGCCCTTGTACGTGACGCGTGACGTGCACTTGGGCACGGCGTGGTCCACGAAGAGTTGGTGCTCCTGGTGCTGGCCGGAGTCCGCGAAGTACAGGCCAAACAGGTCCACAGTGCCGCCCTCGCCGGCGAAGGCCGCCGACGTGTTGAGCCGCACCACCTTGCCGCCGAGGGTGACCACTGTGCCGCGCAGGTGCGCATCGCGCCCAAGGCGAGTCACAACCTCGCCCACGTGGATGGCGTCGTCGTCCCACTGCTGCAGCAGCACGAGGTTGGCCTTGGCGCCATCGGCGAGCGCAACGGAGACGAACTCCGAGTACTGCGCTGAGCCGCGGCGCTCCACGACGATCGTCACATCGGCGTTCTCGCCAATCTCGAACAGCAGGTGCCCGCGAACGTCGGCCCCCGTGCCCGTCAACGTCACCGTGATGGGCTCTGCAACCTCTGTACCAGGGGCAACGGTGAGCGCCATGGCTCCCCCACTGCGTGCCACGGCCACGGCCGACGCCCGATCGCCGGGGGCTCGTACGGAACGGGCCACAGCGTCGGGCTGGGAAACCTCGGTGAGGGTCACGCCTGCCGGGAACGGCGACGTGGACCACTCAAGGTGACCATCGCCGCCTTCTAGCGCGAAGAGCGCCTTGAGTTCGCGCACCGGCGAGAAACGCCAGTTCTCCTCGCGGCCCGTTGGAACGGCGAAGGCGTTGGGGTCAAATGAGGTGGGGCGATCCGCTCGCGAGGAGTCGGGAAGCACGCCATGAGAATGGTCACCCGCGAGAGTCGCCCGCGAGTGATCGGTGGTGAGCGTCAACCGACCGCTCCTTCCATCTGCAGTTCGATAAGGCGGTTGAGTTCGAGCGCGTACTCCATGGGCAACTCGCGCGCGATGGGCTCAACGAACCCACGCACGATCATCGCCATGGCCTCGAACTCGGTCATACCGCGGGACATGAGGTAGAACAGCTGGTCCTCGCTCACGCGAGACACGGTGGCCTCGTGGCCCATGTGGACATCGTCTTCACGGACGTCGACGTAGGGGTACGTGTCGGAGCGGGAGATCTGGTCCACGAGCAGCGCGTCGCACAGCACGTTGGACTTGGAGCCCTTGGCGCCCTCAAGCACCTGGACGAGACCGCGGTACGACGTGCGGCCGCCGCCACGGGCAACAGACTTCGACACGATCGACGACGAGGTGTTGGGGGCCGCGTGCACCATCTTGGCGCCCGCGTCCTGGTGTTGACCCTCGCCGGCAAAGGCGATCGACAGAGTCTCGCCGCGAGCGTGTTCGCCGAGCATGAAGATCGCCGGGTACTTCATGGTGACCTTAGAGCCGATGTTGCCGTCGACCCACTCCATGGTGGCGCCCTCGGCTGCGGTCGCACGCTTGGTTACCAGGTTGTACACGTTGTTGGACCAGTTCTGGATGGTCGTGTAGCGAACCCGAGCGTTCTTCTTGACAATGATCTCGACGACCGCGCTGTGAAGCGAGTCGCTCGAGTACACGGGCGCGGTGCAGCCCTCGACGTAGTGAACGTACGAGCCCTCGTCGGCGATGATCAGGGTGCGCTCGAACTGACCCATGTTCTCCGTGTTGATGCGGAAGTAGGCCTGCAGCGGGATCTCGACGTGGACGCCCGGGGGAACGTAGACGAACGAGCCTCCGGACCACACTGCGGTGTTCAAGGATGCGAACTTGTTGTCTCCCGGTGGGATGACGGTGCCGTAGTACTCCTTGAACAGCTCGGGGTGCTCCTTGAGAGCGGTGTCGGTGTCGAGGAAGATCACACCCTGCTGCTCGAGGTCCTCACGGATCTGGTGGTAGACCACCTCGGACTCGTATTGAGCCGCGACGCCAGCGACGAGGCGCTGCTTCTCCGCCTCTGGGATGCCGAGCTTGTCGTAGGTGTTCTTGATGTCCTCGGGGAGCTCCTCCCAGGAGGTCGCCTGCTTCTCCGTGGACCGCACAAAGTACTTGATGTTGTCGAAGTGGATTCCACTGAGGTCAGCGCCCCAGTGAGGCATCGGCTTCTTGTCGAACAAGTTGAGGCCCTTGAGGCGGAGGTCGAGCATCCACTGCGGCTCGTTCTTGAGCGCGGAGATGTTCCGCACCACTGCCTCACTGAGGCCGCGCTGCGCACTCATGCCCGCGGCGTCTGAGTCGTGCCAGCCGTACTCGTAATTGCCGATCGAGGCGATCGTCTCGTCTTGCGTCATGGGGACGCCCTGGGTAGGTGCGCTCATGGTCAACCCTCCTTGCGGGTGGTGATGGCAACCGCAGTGGTCGCGGCGACTGGGATCGTGGTGGTGCAGACGTGCGCCCCACCCGCGAGGGTGGACAGGCGCTGCACGTGAACGTCGAGGATGCGGGAGAAAGTCCTGGCCTCCGCCTCACACCATTCGGGAGCGGACTGGGCGATCGATTGCACAGGGCAATGCCCCTGGCAAAGCTGCACTGTGTACCCACCGGGACCCGGGCGAACCGATGTGGCAAAGCCTCGCTTTCCCAGAGCGTCGGACAGCGCCAAGACGCGGTCCGCGAGCGGGGCGTCCTTGGGAACGGCGGGGCTGAGTTCCGCCTCGAACTGCGCTAGGCGCGCCTCTACAAAGGCGTCGAGCTCGCCGGATCGGCGAAGGAAGCCCATGGCGTCAACCGCGACTTCGGCATACGCGGAGGCGAGCGCGAGTTGCCCGTCCGGCGTGGCGACGAACGAGCGCGCGGGACGGCCGCGACCCCTGACGGGATGGCCCGGCTGCTCGTGGTCCGTGATGTTGCCCTCGTCCTCGAGGGCCGTCAGGTGCCGCCGGATGGCGGCCGGGGTGACATTGAGTTCGTGCGCGAGGGTGGCCGCGGTGATGGGACCCGCGGTCACGATGAGGCTGAGCACGCGATCTTTGGTGGTATCTGCGGTCATGGATCCTCTCCCCTCCAATTAACCAACATCTTCTTGCGGAAATACGTTCCCCGCAAGCAAGGGGAGCCTTACCTAAGGCGGCGCGTCAGTACGACACGTCGCTCGAGCACGGCGGCGGGACACCCGTATCAACCGCCTCCAGCGCCAGCTCACTGTCGTAGTGGTGGACCGCCCCCACGAGTTCGTCTCCCTCGAGGCCGTCGAAGTTTGCTTCGATCCCCATAGCCTGCAAGCAAGCCGCGAACTGCCCGGCGACCTCCTTGAGATGCGCTTGCGACGCTTCTACGGAACTGGGCTGGAGTTGATAGATAGCCTCGATCGCCTGCGAATGCACGTAGATGCATTCGTCCGCGACCGGGTTGCCCGTCTCCGGACCCTCGTACGAATAGTTGACCATCGGGACGCCGCCCGAGTCGTCGGGGCGGCGTTCCACCTGGTAGCCGGCTGCCGTGATGCAGTCCAGCGATTGCTCCACGGCCGCCGCATAGTCCTCGTAAGCGAGGCTCCCCACCTCGCGTGCGTGTTCCAGTGTCGCGACCTGTTCGTCTCCGTACCCGCTCGCCGCTGAGTCATTGAGGTACGTGTCGACAAGTTCCGTGAAGGCGCCGTCGGGGCTCACAGCCGGTGTCGCGGGCGAAGAACAACCCGCGACGGCGATGGCGGCCACCGCCGTCAACGTCACCGCAGCCGTGACACGACTCATCGCGTCGCGGTGTTGTACGACTTCTGCAACTGGTTGGTACCGGTGACGTTCACTACCGCTTGACTGCGCGCTGACACCGTGTTGGTCCACTCGGCGTGACCGTCGGTAGTCGTGTAGAACGCGCGCGCCGATACCCACGTGCAGGGATAGCCTTCGACCTCGGTAGTGGTCGTCGAATCGTCAGACGTCGTCGTCGCCGCTACGGCCTTGCACTCCAAGACACTGAGCGTCTTTACGCCGCTGCCGTAGATCGTGACCGAAGCGACATATGCGGCCTGCGCGGCGGTCGCCGCGATCATGGTTGCGAGCACTGATGTCGTGGCGATCGCGAGAATGCGCTTGGTAGCCATGGCTCCTCCCCCGATTCGGCGGAGCCCCCGTTGAGTCCGCGCCCTTCGAACGTAGCACGCCGCCGAGATTGGAGCCGGGCGGGTGAGTCGCCCGCGCGGCGGCACGCCCGAACGGGTGCGCCTAACGCGAGAGAGGGAGGAAGCAGTCCATCTGCGGGTTAGTTCCCGCCGCGGCTGCGGCCGATAGCTGATCATTCACCGCCTGGTGAACTGCCTTCTCAAGATCGTCTCCAGTGAGGCCCTGAAAGTCGACGTCCGTGCCCTCTTCCTCGAGGCACCGCTCGATGTCACCGGCCACTGTGACGAGGTGCGCGTTTTTTGCCTCCACCGAACTTGGCTGTAACTGATAGATCGCCTCGATCGCCTCGGAGTTGCGGTGAATGCACTCGTCGGCGACGGGGTTGCCAGCCTCGGGACCCTCGTAGAAATAGTTGATGATCGGGTATCCGCCGGTCTCGTCGGTCGGATACCGCTCCACGTGAAATCCCGCGTCGCTAATGCACTCCAAGGAGTCGTCGACGGCGGCCGAATACTGCTCGAAAGTCAGCTCTCCCGCCGCACGTGCATTTTCGAGGGCCGCGACCTGTTCGTCTGCGAGCCCCTCGCCGCCGGAGCCTTGTAGGTACGAATCCACGAGTTGCGCGAACGGGCCCCCGCTTGGCGTTGGCGCGGGCGCCTGCGCCGAGCACCCACTCGCGCCTAGGGCGACGCCAATGAGCAGGGCGTAGAGGCTGGGGCGGGCTCGGCGAAGGGTCACTGAGCAGTCGTGGATTTGGCAACGGCCGTGTGCGAGGACTTCTGAAGCTCATCACCGCCGGAAAGCGTCAACTGTGCGTATGCAGAATCCGAATTGGAATTGGTCCATCCCGCGTAGCCGTGGCTGTTGGTGTAATAGATCTTGACGCTCACGTATGAGCAGCCATTGCTGCCACCTGCGCTCGTCGCGGCCGTGTCCAGTGAAGCGTTGTTCCACCCGGTCGCCGGACATCCTGTGACCGCGACAGAGCCAGTGACCGTGGTCGCTCCTGCACCGCTAAGTGTGATCGTCTTCGAGGTGGCCGCCTGCGCAACGGTTGCGGCGCCCAACACGACAAGAACGGCCGCGAAGCCAGCGACAAGTACTCGGCGAATAGCCATAGGAAACGTTCCCCCCTGTAAGTGCCGCGCCTTTTCCGCGGCCCGATTTGGACCGTACCAGAGAATCAGGAGGCGCGCCGGAATTACGGAGACTATCTGAAGTCTCACGCTCGGCGCCCGCCGGTTCCTGGCGAGCAACCGGGTCGTGTCGCGCCTCGTAGAATTAGCGGGTGACCGACGCCTTGGAGACCCGCCGCACGCCCCTCACCCGGGGTCTCGATTGGGTTACTAACCGCGCTCGGGGTCTCACGATCGCCAACATCGTGGCGCAAGGCGGGATCATCGTGACGGGTGCCGCAGTCCGCCTCACCGACTCCGGCCTCGGCTGCTCCGACTGGCCGTACTGCGAGCCGGGCGAGTTCACCCCTGAGTTCCACGAGGCGACCAGTTACCACCCCTTCGTCGAGTTCGGAAACAGGACCATGACGGGCGTCCTGCTCGTGGTCGCGGCCCTTCTCGCGATCGCGATCTGGCGCGCCAAGCCCGACATGCGCTGGTGGGGGCTCGTTCCCGGCTTCGGCGTCGTCGTGCAGGCGGTGCTCGGCGGCATCCTGGTCCACGCGAACCTCAACCCGTGGCTCGTGGCGCCCCACTTGTGGATCTCCGCCGCGCTCGTGTGGATCGCCGTGTACATCGCGTTGCGCTTCCGCGACGCGCCCCGCAGGCTCGGCCGGCCGCTCGCTGCCCTCCGTGGCGTGAACCTCGCGTTGTTCGTCGTGGTGCTCTTCTTGGGCGCGCTGACCACCGGCGCGGGTCCGCACTCCGGCGACCCTGAGGCGACGGAGCGGCTAGCCCTGGACCCGGCCGCGATCGCTCGCGCTCACTCCGGCTCCGTGTGGCTGTTCCTCATCACGCTGGCCATCATCATCTGGCTTATTCGCCGCGACCGCAGCGCCGCAGAGCCGGACGAGGTGAGAAAGTCGTGGCTCGTCGTGATCGTCGCAACCGTGCTTCAGGGCATCATCGGTTACGTTCAATACTTCACGGGCCTGCCCATCGTCCTCGTTGAATTCCACCTTGTCGGCGTCGCGGTGCTGAGCGCGGCAATGGCCGCGTTCTGGTATCTCGCACGGCCCGTAACGAACAGATAACGGTTTCCTACCACCGGTCGGAAGGCCCGACGCTCGGGCCAGGCTAGGCGGCATGAACAAGCTAGCAATCGCAACAGTTGTGGCGGCGTTGACGGTCGGGATCGCCGGATGCACCACGCCGCTCGACGCGCCAAGCCCACAGCCGACGACAACCGACACTGCCGCGCCTTCGGCGACCCCAGCGTCGGGCTTTGCCGTGACGAGCGCCGACTTCAAGGACGGCGACGAGCTCGAGGACTGGGCCACGGCTAACGCCTACAACGGCCAATGCGTAGGCGACAACCTCAACCCCGCCCTCGAGTGGACGGGCGCGCCGTCTGGCACACAGTCCTACGTGATCACGATGATCGACAGGGGCGGCGGCAACTACATCCACTGGGTGCAGTTCGACATCCCGGGAGACGTCTCACAGATCGCTCGCGGAGCGAGCGCGGACACTGGAGGCATCGAGGGCGACACCGACGAGACCCCTGGGTACTTTGGGCCGTGCCCTCCAGGCCCCGACCACCGCTATGAGTTCACCGTGTACGCGCTCGACGCCACCTTGGGTCTCGCCCCTGGAGCAAGCCTCGTGGACGTCATGAAGGGCATCGATGAACACGAACTCGCGGAGGCGAGCATCTCCGGGATGCGGTCTGGCCCGGCGTCGTAGGGGCTAGTGCTCTCCCCTGGCGGGAGGGCGGCGCCACGGCGCGTCCGTGGGTCGCAGCGTGGCGAAGTCTGACTTGAGAGCCGCGTCGAGCGCAAATGCGCCGAGCAGCAGAGTGGGGCCGGCGATATCCGCGCGGCGAATCGCGTTGAGAATCGACGGCACGTCCACCCAGGCGCCCACCATGTCACGCTCTTCGGCGTCGCGCTCGTGCCGCTCATCCTCTGCGACCGGTGCGAGGTCGCGCGCGAGGTAGATGCGGATTCCCTCCGACGAACCGCCCGGCGAGGTCAGGAAGTCGATGAGCACGTTCCACGTTGCGGCCGTGAGGTCTGCTTCCTCAAACAGTTCGCGCTTGGCGGCGTCCAGCGGATCCTCGCCACGCACGTCGAGCAGACCTGCGGGTGGCTCCCAGGTCTCGGTTCGGACCGGGTGTCGGTACTGACGCACCAGGTAAACCTGAGAATCCTCGTTGAGTGCGAAGATCGCGACCGCTCCCGGGTGATGCACGTAGTCACGGGTGACCACGCCGGACTCGCCAAGGTCAACGAGGTCGGACGTCACGTCCCACACGCGGCCCGTGAAGGAGCGGCGGGAGTGCAGCACCTTGCGTCCCTCGACCTGGTCGGCGAAGGGCACGTACTCAACGTCCGACGCTGGCTCGGCTTCGGTTTGTGCCTCGCCTTCAGCCTCGGGTTGCCCCTCTTCCTCCACCGCGGCTGAGGGCTCGTCTGCAACCTCAACCTCGGTGAACTCATCCTCGGCAACCTCGGCGTCGGGCTCAACAACGGCGTCGGGCGCAACGGTTTGAGTGGGCTCAGCGCCCTTCTTCTTGGCCATGGCTACGCCGTTGCCGAAACAGAAGCGTCCACCGGCTCCTCAGCGGCCGACTGCCGCTCGAGCGCAGCCCCGACAAGTCCCGCAAACAGCGGGTGGGCCTTGGTCGGGCGGGAAAGGAACTCGGGGTGCGCCTGCGTGGAGACGTAGTACGGGTGCACGTCTTTGGGGAGCTCGACAAACTCGACGAGTTGGCGGTCTGGAGACTCGCCGGACACGACGAGGCCGGCCTCCTCGAGCTGCTGGCGGTAGTTGTTGTTGACTTCGTAGCGGTGGCGGTGGCGCTCCCCCACCTCGGTGGCCCCGTAGGTGGCCGCGATCACCGAGCCGGGCTTGAGCACCGCCTTGTACTCGCCAAGGCGCATCGTTCCGCCCATGTCTCCCTCGCCGCCGACGATCGCGAGCTGCTCCTCCATGGTCGCCACCACAGGGTGCGGAGTGTCCGCGTCGAACTCCGACGAGGACGCGCCCTCAAGGCCGAGCACTGTCCGGGCGTATTCCATCACCATGACCTGCAGGCCAAGGCAAATGCCGAGCGTCGGCACACTGTTCTCACGAGCCCAGCGTGCGGCGCCGATCTTGCCGTCAACGCCGCGCACTCCAAACCCGCCAGGGATGAGCACAGCGTCTACGCCGCCGAGCGCGGCCTCCGCGCCTTCGCGCGTCTGGCAACGGTCGGATGCGACCCACCGAATGTTGACCTTCGCCTTGTGGTGGAAGCCGCCGGCGCGCAGCGCCTCGCTCACGGACAGATAAGCGTCAGGCAGATCAACGTACTTTCCGACGAGCGCGATCTCCACCTGCTTCTTGGGACGGTGCACGCGGTCGAGCAGTTCGTTCCAGGCGCCCCACTCAACATCATGGAAGGGCAGATCTAGGCGACGGACCACGTAGGCGTCGAGGCCCTCGGAGTGCAGGACCTTGGGGATGTCGTAGATGCTCGGCGCGTCCACGGCGTTGACAACGGCCTGGGTGTCCACGTCGCACATGAGCGCGACCTTGGACTTGACCGACGCCGGAACGGGACGGTCAGACCTCAGCACCAGAGCGTCGGGCTGGATACCGATGCTGCGCAGAGCGGCAACCGAGTGCTGGGTGGGCTTGGTCTTCTGCTCGCCGGACGGTCCGATGAACGGAACCAGGCTCACGTGCAGGAAGAACACGTGGTCGCGGCCAACGTCGTGGCGCACCTGACGGGCGGCCTCGAGGAAAGGCTGGGACTCGATATCGCCAACGGTTCCACCAATCTCGGTGATGATGACGTCGACGTTGGGGCCGGCCTGCGCGCGCATGCGGCGCTTGATCTCGTCGGTGATGTGCGGAATGACCTGCACGGTGTCGCCCAGGTACTCGCCGCGGCGCTCCTTAGCGATGACCTGGGAGTAGATCTGCCCGGTGGTGACATTCGAGGAGGCGCTGAGATTGACGTCAAGGAAGCGCTCGTAGTGGCCGATGTCGAGGTCGGTTTCCGCACCGTCGTCGGTCACGAAGACCTCGCCGTGCTGGAAGGGGTTCATGGTGCCCGGATCCACATTCAGGTACGGATCGAGCTTCTGCATGGTCACGCGAATTCCGCGAGACCTCAGGAGCCGGCCGAGGCTCGAAGCCGTCAAGCCCTTCCCGAGGGAGGAAACGACGCCTCCTGTGACGAAAATGTGACGGGTGACGTGGTCCTGACCGGACGAGTATCGAGTTCGCTCCACGGAACTCCAGTTTACCAGTCCCGGCCGACGCTGCGCGAGGGTGGCGCGCCGACGTCGCCCAAGCGCGCCATCACGACGTGCCCGAAAGGTCCGCGATCAGCTCGTCCGCATCGCTCGCGTCGTAGTCGCCGGAGATTCCGTCGATGGTTTGGATTGCAGCCGCGGTGACCGCCCACGCGCCGTAGAACGTGTCCGCATTTGTGACGGTGGTGGCGGTAGCCGCCTCGCCCCTCTCGCCCCCGGTGAAGCCCACCACGGTGCCGACGGAAGACGCGACGAACGCGCCAGCGAGGTCGGCAACATCTCCCCCGTGGGCCACGAGCAGGAACATGTCCGCTGTGCTCGATCGCTCGCCGGTGATGAGGCCAGACCCCTGGAGCAGCGACCACAGGGTGTCCGCGCTCTGTTGGCCCGCTGCGTCGAACTCGCCTCCAGAGGCGAGCGCTGCGGCGAGCGCTGCCGACAGGACCTGCGACGTTGTGTCGCCCTCGGGCGGGCTCGGCAGGGTGCTCGTGATCTGCTCGGCGAGCGCGTCGCGGAACGGTCCGCGGGTCTCGTCGGTCCAGACATCGGTAATCGCCACGGTGGCGGTGATGGCGGCACCGGCGGCCTCGAGGCGGGCCGCAGCCGCCGCAAGATCGTCGTCGGTGGTCTTGGCGGTTCTTACCAGGGCCACGCTGTGGCCCTGGAGTTGCGCGCGGACGGCCACCGGACCGGCGGCGTCGGCGAAGTCATGTCCCTGCTGCGCCTCGTCGGCTGCCGCGGCAGCGTCGGCACGCGCCCGGTTCAATTCGTCCGCCTGGGAGGAACCGCTGAATAGGCCGTTGCTGAGCAGCCCAGATCCGATCAGAACGCCGACAGCGAGTGCGAAGACCGCGAGCGCCGCGGCGAGGATGCGGCTTCTGGCGGTCACGAAGTACCCCCAAACCAACCGGTCAGCGCGTCGACGGCGCTCGTGACCCACTCACGGACCTCGGCAACCGACCACAGAGCCACGGCGAGCGTGAGCCCCGCGAGAATCAGCACCGACCACACGAACACGAGTGAGTGACGATGGCGATACGTCGATGCGATGACGGATGCGTCCGTCGTGGTGCGGCGCGTGACGAGCGCGGTCAGGAAGGCACCGATGCCAGCATCGGGATCGGCACTCAGCACGTCTACGGCCCCTTGTCGCCTACCGACCACGACGATCACCTCGGCGCCGCCGTGATGCGCAGCGAGTACAGCAAGGTCGACTCCCGCAAGCGAGACGTCGGTCCCCTCGTATCCCACGCCGATCGCCTCGAGCCGTGCGCCGGCTCCGTGCTCTGCGCTCGGCACCACGACCCGTGCCTGCGACAGCGCGCCCTCGGGGGCGCGATCAATTCCGCCGACGATGACCGCCGGGCGAAGGTGCACCGCGATGCACGCCTCAACCCCGCCGCCCTCGGCGATGATGATGGGCCGTCTGTCGTTGATGAAGAGGCGGAGCGCGCGCAGGTCTGCCGCCGCAGTTGGCGAATCCGCCACCACGACGACGATGTGTCCGGTGACGTCGACGCCGAGCGACGGCAGCCCCTTGCCCTCGAAGAACAGCTGCCCTTCACGCTCGAGCCGCTCGATCGCGTGCGAGCCGAATACGGCCACTTGCACCTTGAGGTGATCGAGCGCAGCGGTGTCGGCCGCGACAACGCGTTCGCGCGTGAGCGCGGTGCCCTTCGCGACCACCGCGGCACCGCGCATGACGCGGTCACCTGCCACGGTGACCGCAGTGCCGTCGCGCACCGCGAGCACCGCGGGACCAGCACCGTCGATGACGGCCATTCCCGCGTCGAGCAGCCGTCGAGCTCCGGCCGCGGGTTGGCGCCCCGACGCGGTCGCCTGGGCATTGATGACCGCAACCGCGCCGGTCGCGGTGAGCGCGTCGGCATCCGATTCGCGCAGATCGAGGACGTCGATGATCGCGACGTCGCCCGGCTTCACCTTGGCGGCGAGGTCGCGAATGTTTGATCCGACCCTCGCTGGACCAGTGACAGCGCCCACCGTCGGGATCGCCTCCGTCGAGGCGTCAGCGCGCGCGCTGGCGTCGTCGGGAGGCTGAGTCATGGACGTCATCGTCCCACGGAAGAGGCCTCCAAAAGTTCAACCGCGTGCGCTCTCGCGGTGGTCGACGACTCCTGGCCGGAGAGCAATCGGGCAATCTCCGTAATACGGTCATCGCCCTCGACCGGATGCACATCGCTGCGCGTCACGACGCCCTGTGTCGCCTTCTCCACCACCACATGGGCATTGGCAAACGCGGCCACTTGTGCGAGGTGAGTGACCACCAGCACCTGGTGTGTTCTCGCGAGTTCGGCCAGGCGCTGGCCAACGGCGAGGGCAGCCTTGCCGCCCACTCCAGCATCCACCTCATCGAAGATGAAGGTGTGGCCCGCATGCACCGAGCGCGCCGCGAGCGCCACCTCAATTGCGAGCATGATTCGTGAGAGCTCGCCGCCGCTCGCAGCGTCTGCCACGGGACGCGGTGTTGCACCGGGATGAGCTGCGAGCATCATGGAAACGGCGTCAGCGCCTGACGGTCCTGGCTGGGTGGGCTCAAGCGTCACCCCGAAGGCGGCGTCAGCCATCGCGAGTTGAGCGAGCTCGCTTTCGACCGCCGTCGCGAGCGCGGAGGCAGCCGCCTTCCTACCGTCCGACACTCGAGCGGCGAGTTCTCGCACCCGAGCCTCGCAGTCCCGCTCGTGCTCCCGCCGATTGGCGAGGGTCTCGTCCCACGCGTCGTCTGCGGCCACCGCCTCGCGAGCGCGCTGGGCATGATCGAGCACTCCGTCGAGATCCGTGGACAGCCGACGCTGCAGCCCAGCGATCGCCGAGCGGCGCGAGTGCAGTTCGTCGAGGCTCGAGCCGTCGGCGTCGAGGGAGTCGAGGTACCGCGACAGTTCCGTTGCAAGATCCGCGGCGCTGTAGCGCAGTTCCGCGATGCGCGCGGCGATGTCCTCGAGGGCCGGCTCGTGTCGCGCGGCGCCGCCGAGTGCCCGAGCGGCCGCGTCGAGTACCGCGACGCCGTTGACCTCGTCGTCGCCCGCGAGAATCGCCTGGGCAGCGCCCGCGGCCGCACGCACCTCCGCGGAGTTCTCGAGCACCGCGATCCTCGCCGCGAGTTCGTCGTCCTCTCCCCGGCGCGGATCCACCGCGTCGATCGCGTCAAGGTCGGCCCTGAGGGCGCCGATCGCCGCCCGTTGCGTTGCGGCATCGGACTCCATTTCGGCGAGCGCGGCACGGGCATCGGCCCACGCAGACCAGGCGCTTCGGTACTCCGCGAGAACCGTCTCGTGCTCCGGCCCCGCGAAAGAGTCGAGCGTTGCGCGCTGCTTCGCCGGAGTCCTAAGCCGCACCTGGTCAGCCTGACCGTGGACCGTGACGGCGAGCTCGGCAAGTTCGGCGAGAAGAGACTGTGGCACCGTGCGACCACCAAGAGTCGACCTCGAACGGGTGCTTGCCCCCACGGTCCTGGCGACAATGATCGTGCCATCGTCTTCAATCGCCGCGCCCGCGTCGGATGCCAACCCGGCCGCGGCGTCGGGCAGATCGATGATTGCTTCTGCCACCGCCTCGGCGGCGCCGGCCCTAACCGTAGCGGCGTCGGCCTTGGAGCCCAGAATCAGGCCAATCCCGGTCAGCACCATGGTCTTTCCGGCGCCCGTCTCGCCCGTCACACACGTGAGGCCGGGGCCGAGCGAAACCCGCGCGGCCTCGATCACGCCAAGGTTTTCGATGGCGAGCTCGTGCAGCACGGTCAGTCGTCCTGCAACGGGCCGCGCCAGCCGTTGATCGGAAGCGAGAACTTGCGCACAAGGCGCTCGGTGAACGGTGCGTCAGACATGCGAGCGAGCCGCGCGGGGTAAGCCCCACGCCGCACCTCTACCCGACCGCCGCGCAGCACGTCTAGGCTGCGCGAACCGTCGAGCACCACCTGCGCCTCGGACTCTGAGCGCTCGGTGACTTCGAGCGCGAACCAGGATTCGGGTCCCACAACGAGGGGCCGAGCGAAGAGGGCGTGAGCCGCGAGCGGAACGAAGAGCAGCGCGTCGACATTCGGCCACAGAATCGGACCCCCGCCACTGAACGCGTGGGCGGTAGAGCCGGTGGCGGTCGACACAACGACGCCGTCGCAGCCGAAGGTGGACAGCGGACGGCCATCAACCTCCACCGCGAGTTCCACGGTGCGGCGCAGGTTCGCGCGCTCGACGGTCGCTTCGTTGAGGGCCCAACCGGTGTCAATGTCGCCGTTCGGCTGCTTGACCGTCACCTCGAGCGTGTTTCGCTCCTCGACGTCGTAGTCCCCTGCCACGAGGCGTTGGACGGCGTGCGTGATGTCCTCACGCTCCGCCTCCGCGAGGAAACCTACGTGGCCAAGGTTGATGCCGAGCAGCGGTATGCCGGTGCCCCTGACGAGGCTCGCCGCGTGAAGAATGGTTCCGTCTCCGCCAAGGACAACAGCGGCCTCGATCGGTTTGTCCGTGCCCTGCACGAACGCGTCGCACACCTCGATGCCCTCAGTCTCAAGGGCCTTGCGCACCAGATCGCCGGCGTGCGCGGCGTCAGCGCGGTGGGGGTTGACCACCACGAGCATCCTGCGGCTCACAGGCGTCCCTTCGTCACGTCGTCGATGGCGACGGCAAGGGCCGCGCCGCTCAGTTGCGGCCGCTCATCGCCGCCGCCGTCACTAGCCTGCCATGCGAGCGAGGCCCAGATGAAGAATTCCACGTTCCCCGTGAGTCCGGGAAGTCGAGACCGCTCGACTCTGTGGATAACTGCCCCTTCGGCGATCAGCGACTCGGCAACGCCGGATACGGCCCGCGCGTGGTCGTCGGGCCGCGTGACGACGCCGCCAGCGCCGAGCCGTTCCTTGCCTACCTCGAACTGCGGCTTCACCATGAGCACAAGATCGCCCGACGCCAGGGCCCGGCACAGCGGTCGGGTCACCAAGGTGAGGGAGATGAAGGAGAGGTCTGCGACCACGAGGTCGACAGGCCCCGGGAGGTCCGCGGAGGCTAGGTCACGTATGTTCTTGCCCTCGATCGCTGTGACGCGAGGGTCCTGTGCCACTTGCGGAGCGAGCTGGCCGTGTCCCACATCGATGGCAGTCACGCGCCGGACACCGCGTTCAAGCAATACCTGAGTGAAGCCGCCGGTCGAGGCTCCGGCGTCGAGAGCACAGCGGCCGGCGACGTCGAGCCCGTGCGGCGCGCACGCGTCGAGGGCACCGATGAGCTTGTGGGCTGCCCGCGACACGTAGCCGTCGTCGGTAACGACAAGTTCGGCGTCGTCGTCGACATCGAACGCCGCGCGTGTCACGGCAACGCCGTTCAGGGATACGGCTCCCTGCGCGATCAGAGATTGAGCGTGTGTTCGCGATCGCGCGAGCCCGCGCGCGACGAGGGCGCGGTCAAGGCGAGTCAGGGTTCGTCGCGCAGGCGATTGCTCAGCGCGTTCTGCACCTTGTCAAAGAACTCGGCCTGCTCCTCGAGGTCGTCAGGGAGTTCGGTCACGGCCTCAAGCGCGGCCTTGACCTCGGCAGGGTATTCGGCGTCGGCGACGGACTCGCGGCTCTCGTGGATCTCACTCATATCAGGAGGCTACCCCTAAGTGCGGAAGCGTCTCAACCAGCAGCTTCTCGCCACGGTCTGCTGCGGCCCACGCCGCACAACAGGCGGCGCGCACGCGGTCGATCGGGCTGCCGCCGTCCACCAGCAGGCGCCCCTCGATGACGTGCGCTCGCGCCTCGCCAACGTGCCACCAATCGCCGTCTTCACGCGGCGCCGGGTGGGTGTCCGCGAGGCTTCGCAGGTCCGCCCCGATGTACGACGGGCGATGCTCTGGAGGAGCCATGAGCGCCTCTCGCACGTCACTCACGCCGGTCAAGACCAACAGGCCCGGAATGCCAGCCGCGCGAGCGCCCTTCAGGTCGGTGTCGAGCCGGTCGCCGATCACGAGCGGCCGTTGCGCGTTTGCCCGGTTCGCGGCGAGCAAGAACATGCCTGGCTCGGGCTTACCCGCAGCCGGCGGAGTAACGCCAGTGGCCGTCACCACAGCGGCGACCAGCGAACCGTTGCCGGGCGCCATGCCGCGTTCCGTAGGGAGTGTGAGGTCGAGGTTCGTTGCGAAGTAACGGGCACCTGCGTTGATCGCATAGGCCGCCTCGGCGAGCTGCTTCCAGCCGATGTCGGCGGCGTAACCCTGAATCACCGCCGCTGGATGACCCAGCGCCGAATCGACAACCTCGTAGCCTCGCTCCGTCACCGCCGTGCGGAGGCCCTTGCCGCCAATTACCAGCACACTTGAGCCCGCGGGTACGTGCTCGCTGAGCATCGCGGCGCCGGCCTGGGCGGCCGTCAAGATCTCATCGTCGGACGCCGGGATTCCCAGTTCCGTCAGATGGGCGGCCACTTCACTGGGCTCGCGGGACGCGTTGTTCGTGACGAATACCAGGCGCATGCCCGACGCCCTGGCTGCGGCGAGTGCGGGCGGCGCCGTTGGTATGGCGCTGGGTCCCTTGTAGGCGACGCCGTCGAGGTCTACGAGGGCGACATCATGCGCCGTATGCAGCGGGCCGTCGGAACCAAGCAGGGTCACTTGGGCTCCTCGGCTTGCGTTGGCTCTTCGAAGGTGTCGTAGACCACCACGTCCTCGTCTTCGGAATCGAGTCCTTCTTCGTCGCGTTCGGGCTCTATCGCGTCGGCCTCGTCATCGCGACCAAGCTCGCGGAGCACCGCCGCGGTCGCTTCGTCTACACGCGCCTGGAGTTCGGGACTTGGTGCGATTAGTCGCTTAAGGGAGACCAATGCGGCCTCCTTGTCGCCCATGTCAGAGCGCGCACCCGCCACCACTATCGCGAGTTCAACGCGGCCACCCGGCGTGAGGGTCTTCGCTTCCGGCTCTTGGGACAACGCGATCGCCCGCTCTGGGCGGCCAAGTCCACGCTCACAGTCGGCCATGAGAGGAAGGTGCTCGCTGGAGCCGCTGAGCCTGCGCACGGTCCGGAATTCTCGGAGTGCCTCCGCGTACCGACCCGTGGCGTAGGCGGTGAGCGCTGCTGCCTCGCGCACAACGTCTACGCGACCACCGCGGGATGCGGCCACCATTGCGTGACGGTAGGCGAGCTCCGGGTCCGAGTCCAGCAGGTTGCCAGCCATGATGAGGTGCCGGCCCACGTCCTCCGCGTTCTCTTTGCTGAGCGTACGAAGGCGCGCGCGCACTGTGCGATCCAGCTGCCCATATTCGATCTCGTCAGGAATCTCTGGCGCCGGAGGGCCCTTCTTGACGGGTTTCTCTGCTCCCGGCTTGTCTGACCGCGGGCGGTCAGAGCGGGGGCGGTCGGAGCGCGGCCCGTCTGACCGGGGGCGGTCGGAGCGCGGCCTGTCAGAGCGCGGCGGGCGGTCATCTCGAGTGCCATCTTTGCGAGGTCCGCCCTTGTATGGGGTTCGCCCGGAACGCGACGGGTCTTCCCTGCGGGCGCCGCCGGCGCCTGATGAGCTGCGCGCTGGGTCCGATGAAGATCGCTTTGGGCCGCTCTTCCCGCCATCACGACCGGAACCGCCCTTGTACGTGCCGTCCGACCGCTGCGAAGAACCACTGCGACCCGAGGATCCGTTGGGACGGCCTGCGCTCGAGCGCTTTGCGCTCGGATCGCGCGGCTCGCGCTCGTTGGTAGCCATCTCGCTCCGTTCAGGTGTGCAGTTATCGTACGCAGAAATGACGAAGGGCCGCCCATCATTGGGCGGCCCTTCGCTGAAAGAATGTCCCGCAGCGACCTACTCTCCCACACCTTCGCAAGTGCAGTACCATCGGCGCTGAGAGGCTTAGCTTCCGGGTTCGGAATGGGACCGGGCGTTTCCCTCTCGCTATGGCTGCGGAAACTCTATGGAGATATCTTTCGGTTTCCCGACCGTATCTCGGGAACCGCACAGTGGACGCGTAGCAAATCTATGAAAACTTGAGGTAAGTCAAGTCATCGGCCTATTAGTACCGGTCAGCTTCAAGGGTCTTTAGTCCCCTCTTCCACATCCGGCCTATCAACCCGGTGGTCTGCCGGGGGCCTCTCGGGCCGAAGCCCATGGAAATCTCATCTTGAAACAGGCTTCCCGCTTAGATGCTTTCAGCGGTTATCCCTTCCCAACGTAGCCAACCAGCCGTGCTCCTGGCGGAACAACTGGCACACCAGAGGTTAGTCCACCCCGGTCCTCTCGTACTAGGGGCAGCCTTTCTCAAATTTCCTGCGCGCGCAGCGGATAGGGACCGAACTGTCTCACGACGTTCTAAACCCAGCTCGCGTACCGCTTTAATGGGCGAACAGCCCAACCCTTGGGACCAACTCCAGCCCCAGGATGCGACGAGCCGACATCGAGGTGCCAAACCATGCCGTCGATATGGACTCTTGGGCAGGATCAGCCTGTTATCCCCGGGGTACCTTTTATCCGTTGAGCGCTGGCGCTTCCACTTGCCACCAGCGGGTCACTAGTCCCGACTTTCGTCCCTGCTCGACCTGTCAGTCTCACAGTCAAGCTCCCTTGTACACTTGCACTCGCCACCTGATTGCCAACCAGGCTGAGGGAACCTTTGGGCGCCTCCGTTACTTTTTGGGAGGCAACCGCCCCAGTTAAACTACCCACCAGGCACTGTCCCTGATCCGGATTACGGACCGAGGTTAGATATCCAGAGTGATCAGAGTGGTATTTCAACGATGACTCCACCAATACTGGCGTATCGGCTTCAAAGTCTCCCACCTATCCTACACAAACCACACCGAATACCAATACCAAGCTATAGTAAAGGTCCCGGGGTCTTTCCGTCCTGCTGCGCGTAACGAGCATCTTTACTCGTAATGCAATTTCGCCGAGTTCGCGGTTGAGACAGCAGAGAAGTCGTTACGCCATTCGTGCAGGTCGGAACTTACCCGACAAGGAATTTCGCTACCTTAGGATGGTTATAGTTACCACCGCCGTTTACTGGGGCTTAAATTCAGAGCTTCGCCAAAGGCTGACCCTTCCTCTTAACCTTCCAGCACCG